>OMGQ01000104.1_pt1 | contig 123236 bp, 104 predicted proteins | sample 1646071 | NCBI WGS metagenome assembly OMGQ01 (sample SAMN05578585, study PRJEB25193) | human gut metagenome | biome: Human Microbiome; feature: human-associated habitat; material: feces | host: Homo sapiens | place: USA:Birmingham
TCTGCGGACTGTTTGAGCTTTCAATTATTGAACAGTTATATACAGATGCTGTACGCTGCAGATCACAGCTCCTGCCCGGCAGGTCGTTTCCAAGGAAGAAATTGAAATCCAAGGGACGTCCACATTTCCGAAATAAAAAAGCTTCTTTTTAAAATAGAGCCAGCATTCATCAATAGGCTTATTTAAGTGCGGCAATTTTTATGAATCTTCTGGTTTCCAGCAAAACAGCAACTGTTTTCTGTCATAAACCGATTAATTTTGTAGTTTGCATTAGAGGATATTCGCTAATATGCCCCTAAGTTGACGCTAGGTTGACCACATTGGTGTCAGACCCCAATGCTACAAATGTGTTGCCTCACCTTCTTTCAAGCAAATTCTAGTTCTTTACGCTTTTATTCAAAAGATCATCTAAGCGAAGTAACATTTTTAACAAATTACCATTTTCTATTTCTGCTGCAACATTACCATCACCGAAACGTTCACTCCTTTGAATCAAGGTGAGTCTTGTATTAATCTGCTCTACAGACATCTCACTTGGTACTATGTTTCTCGGCTGTTGTTCCATATGTTTTCCATAATCTCTATCCGGCTTCATAAGGTTAAACACCTGCCAAATCCCCTCTGGATAGATTGGAAAGGGAAAATAATTCAATCCATTTTTTGATGGCGGTGTTTTCCATTCAATTTTCCGTATTTTACACAACAGCTCTATACACTGCCACAGCTTTTCTTTATCAATAGATACCAACAATGAATCACCTGTATAATCGAACATAGCATGATATATTTCCTGTCCCATAGCAAGCATCGTATCATCTAATACAGCAAAATAGACTTCCATATCCACAAAAGAATCAAGAGAATCTGCAACTGCCCTTAGTGCCACTTGCCACGCTTCTTTCTTTGGATAACCATATATACCAGAGGAAATTAGAGGAAATCCTATAGATTTACATCCATTATCCCGTGCTAAAAGCAATGCCGTTTGATAGCATTTTCGAAGCAAATGTTCTTTATTATGACTGCCACCATGCCACTGTGGTCCAACAGCGTGAATAATATATTTGGCTTTCAACTGAAACCCTGGTGTGATCACAGCATTTCCTGTATCGCAATGACCTATCTTCGTGCAAGCATCTGTCAATTCATTATATCCGGCTTCTTTGAAAATAGCTCCGCATACTCCACCGCCTGCCCACAATCCTTCATTGGCAGCATTAACCACACAATCGACATCTAACTTTGTTACACTTTTTTTAACAATATGTATGCGTTCCATAGATTTTCCTCCCCTATGTGTATGATACTTTTATACAACTACATATTTGATTCTTTTTACTAGATATTTTCCAAAGTCTATATTGGATTGCTTATCAATGAACGGCTCTTTTTTTATTTCAGTTGTACTTCATAGGGTCAGACTCAGACATTCTTGCATGGCTGTTCGCTGATACTCCGAAAGGAGCATTTGCAAATGGAGTATTATATACACTGGTGGAAAGCGCCAGAGCGAATGAACTGGATGTCTATGAGTATCTGAAATATCTGCTCACTGAAACGCCAAACAATCATCATCTGGAAGATCCATCCGTTATCGACAGTCTTCTGCCCTGGTCAAAAGAACTGCCAGAGCAGTGCCTTTTAAAAAGGAACAGAAAAAAGTGCCTCAAACATTGATGTAGGTATTATAGCAGGAACTCTGGCTTTTTTTTTCTCTCTTTCCACTCTATTTCCGATTTTATACTTCTTTTATAGATCTTTTAACTCTGCTTTATCCTTTTAGTTGTACTTCGCAAAGTCAGACCCAGACATTCTCTACAACCCCAACAATCCTGTGTGCCATAGCAAAAGAGATCGGTGGTTTCGACAAGATAAGCAATCTTTATTACGACGGGAACTGGAGCGAACACTGGTATGCCCGTGTGACTATTGGGAACCAGACAAAAGATTACACGTTTTGTCCGGATGTGAGTACTGGAGACATTGGAGAAATTCGGAAAATAAATTTTATGGACACTTCCAAAATGACAAAAATTTATTAACCAAACAAATGAGCAGAAACAGCATTAAAACTGTTTCTGCCCTGTTGTTATAAATCTATATTATCCATTTTTGTATTACCACTCTGGCGGTAGATTTTCATATATTTTCCGCTTGTATCCAGAGTACTCCGATTCCACCTGGCGGTATATGTCTGCTTTACTTTTAATTTGACGTATCCTTTGTACAATTTTAATGTTCCAGTGCCGGAATTGCCCCATGTATCTTTCCACTTAAAAGAAACTGTGTTTCCTTTACGCTTTGCTGTAATGGGAGCAGTCGCATAGATAGGCGAACCATTGACTCCCAGTTTTTCAAGCTGAAGCCTGACTTTGGTACTGGTAACCTTATTTACAATGACGGAATAGCTCGGCTTGATGGTGACCGTCATATTGCTTGAAACAGACCATGTTTTTGTGTAGGTCCCGGTGTATTTACCGGAAGCTGCTTGGGCTGGCTGGTAAAACGTAACAGTAATCATGATAGTCAGCATTAAGAATAGTAATCTGGAAAACCTTTTTCTCTTCATGGTAATCAAATCCTCCTTTATGTTTATAAACATATTGTACTACTGGATTTATATGGAAACAAGGACGAAATACGGATTTGGAAGTTTTAAAAACCTTGACCAGGGCGAATATGAAATCACAGAAATTAAGACTAAGCCTGCAGAAGTACAGGCATTTTGCTATTATCAAACCAGTCACAGAACCCTGCCATGTACAGCACAGAGGAATCCAGTCTGGTAAAGATACTCTTTTCTTTCAGGGAATTCCATTCGTAGAAACCGCCTGCCGGAATCAACAGCCGGTGATATAAGATCCCGTTTTGAAAAGAAGGTTTATCCAAAACAGTTTCTACCCTTGCATTGATGACCAGACCCTTGCTTTTTGACAGGGGATATCCCCATCTGCATATACCCAGTTCCAGTCCGTGTTCTGACTGTCCAATGACTGGTGCGACATCGGTCGGACGGGTATCTCCTTGTGCCAGCCAGATCCTCCCATCTATGTTCTGTACCACTCTGGAAATATCTTCCGTCATACCGGGATCAATGTAATATCTGCTGCACATAGTTCTCTCCTATTTAAGAATTCATGTACTGACAGTACGTTAGACTTGGATGATTTTCCTTAGGGTACTATATTTTGATTTATCTCTGCAGTCAGATCCTACGTACTGAAAAAAGGAGTCCAAATGACTCCTTTTTCTAATGCATATCAATTATTTTTAAAATATCGTATATCCGCCATCTACAGCCAAAGCTGCTCCATGGATGAAACTAGCTTCGTCTGATGCAAGGAATGCAATGGCCTGTGCTACTTCGATAGGTTCTCCAGGACGTTTTGCCGGACTCATTCCAATCTTCATTGTTACCGGATGCTGTGGAATTGCAAGCACACGTGCAATCATATCTGTTGCAATCGGTCCTGGAAGAACAGCATTTATACGCACTCCTGTACGTCCATGATCCAATGACATCTGACGGGTGAGTCCAAGAAGGCCATGTTTAGCAGAAGTGTAAGCAAGCCCTCCGCGGCCAGCTGCGGTTGCTGCCATGGAAGCTACATTGACGATGGTTCCAGCTCCTTGTTTTTCCATAATAGGGATTAGTTTCTTGCAAAGAACAAATGGTGCTGTGAGATTTGTTGCAAGAACAGTGTTCCATTCATCCATTGTGATCTGATCCATATTGGCAGTTGTTCCGCCTACTCCTGCATTATTAACGAGAATGTCTATTTTTCCGTAGGCGTCCAGAGCTGTTTTAACCAGGTTATCAAGACTTTCATCAGATGTCACGTCTGTTTTACAGAAAATTGCTTCTCCTCCGGCTGCCTTGATTTCATTCACACAGCTTTCTCCCAGTTCTTCCTTTGTTCCAACAACTATGACTTTTGCTCCTTCTTTTGCAAAGAGTTCTGCGGTTGCTCTTCCGATTCCTCTTGTTGAACCGGTAATGATTGCTACTTTGTTTTCAAACTTCATGGCAATGCCCTCCTTATCTTCTTCCTGTTTCCATGAATGCTGTTCTGTCATACCGTGCGGTAAGCAGATACGGTGCCAGAACATCTGCGTCAATCTCTTCACATAAATTCAGTTTATGAACCATCAGATCATTTGAGGAATACGCACCTCCAATGACTGTTCTGATTGGAAGTTCTCCCCATGGATCATCAATGGACGATTGTAATTTAATCGCTGCAAAACCAGGCTCCCATGAATGGTAATTGTATTCACAGAGATTCTGAAGCAGAGCACCATTCTGGAAATGTGATTTTCCTTCTTTATCCGGTTCGCGGTCAAGGTGGAAGTAGAAACCACCGCCATATGTCTTTTTACCGGCTTCTGGGAACTGATACAGCATTCCGGTCATTGCGTTATTATATTCACCAATCTTGAGATCAATATTTACAAGTTCAGTACCACGACGGCAGACTTGAGCGGTCACATGATCATTGTTTCGACGGATTACAAATTCAGATCCCAGTTTCTTTGGAATTGATCCATTGTCACGTCCACACTGAACTGCCATTTCTGCACCGGTTCCCCCAAGTACAAGTCCTATTGGATATAATCCAAGCTGTGTTCCATATGTACAGTAAACACCAAGGATTGCTTCATAATAATCATCAGCAAAGGTAGGCTCCTTAACATGGCACACAGATACCGTAACTACAGGCACGGAAAATGGTTTTAACGGTGCAGGCAGAACCTTTGCAATCGCCGCAGGATCGGTGAGGTATGCAAGATATATTCCCTCCTGATTTTTCATAAGAGATATCTTACCGAAATTAGGCATTTCCTCCGGAGCAGTGATAAAGCTTGGAGTTTTGACAGATGTCTTAAACAATTTCCTTGCTGCTTCAAAACCACTTCTGGATGCAGGAGCAATCGTACCGTCTTTCACAGCATTTCCGATAGCCTGAGCATGGATTCCTTTTTCTTTTAATTCTTCAACAAGATGGTTGTCCGGACGGAAACCAAGGGAAAGAACAACAGCATCTGCAGCAACTTCCACATTTATCTTATCGTTCAGTCTTTCAAGTACAACTCCATCTTTTTTGATCTCTTTAAGAGCATATGCCATCATGAACTGGGCATTGTATTCTTTCAATCTTCCACATACATCTGCAACATTTGTATGATTTGCATTAGGAGCAACTTTGTCAAGCATATCCGCAAGTACAACGGTATTTCCTTCGTGACAGAGATATTCTGCTGTTTCAAGTCCCGTAACACCTGCTCCGATGATCATTACTTTTTTATTCTTCAGTCCGGCTTTTCCGGAAAGAATATCTTCGATTGTATATACATTTTCTCCGGTTATTCCGGGAATAGATCCTGGAATGACAGATTTAGAACCTGTTGCTACAAGTACCGCGTCCGGATTCATTTCTGCAATTTTATCCGCAGTCGCTTCCATATCAAGTTTTAATTCAACTCCAAGTTTCTCAAATTCAACATTATAATAATCAGCAATCCAGCCCATACGTTCTTTGAAAGGAGGCTTCTTTGCAAGGTTTATCGTACCTCCAAGCTCACTCTGGCGGTCAACCAATGTTACCTTCATGCCGCGTTCAGCAAGTGTTTTAGCAGCGATCATACCACATGGTCCGCCACCCACAACTACTACCTTATGTTCCTGAGTGTCATATTCTGCATTTCCATAAAGACGTTCGCGGCATGCACGTGGATTAACTGCACATTCCGCAGGAATACCCGCGCCCATCCATGCATTCAGGCTCTCAAAGCAACGCAGACAGTTGATACATTTACAAATTTCATTCTCTCTTCCTTCAAGTACCTTGAGTCCCCACTGTTCGTCTGCGAGCCAGCTTCTTCCCATGGAGACAAAATCAACAATACCTCCTTCCAGAAAACTCTCAGCTACCTGTGGTTCACGTATGCAGGAAACTCCTATCACTGGAATAGAAACGTGATCTTTTACGGCCTTGATCAGATCTTTTCTCCAACCCTGGGGGAAGGAGATTGGCTCTACACATACACTTCCTGTCTCGTATAAACCAACAGACACATCAATAAAATCAATCCCGCATTTCTCAAGCGCCATTGCAATCTTAACTCCATCCTGGATATGGATATAATCCTCTGTCACTCCTGTTTTATCCAGAAATTCTTCAACGCTTAAACGGACACCGATCGGAAAGTCCGGTCCACACTGTACACGGATTCCATTTATGATCTCGGTGATCATACGAAGTCTGTTTTCAAAGGAACCACCATACTCATCTTCGCGTTTATTTGTGTAAGGGGAAAGAAACTGTTGTAATAGATACCCATGAGCCGCATGAAGCTCTACTCCATCGCAACCCGCTTTTTTTACCCGTACAGCACCTGAGATAAACTGTTGGATCAAAGCTTTTACTTCTTCTGTTGAAAGAGCCCTTGTTTCTTGCTGAAGATATTTGCACGGTATTGCTGAAGCAGATACTACCGGACCGCCTGTAAGAGCAGTTACTGTTTCACGTCCAGGGTGATGCAGCTGGATGAATATCTTTGTCCCATATTTATGTACTGTTTCTGCAAGCTTTGCAAGACCTTCGATATGTCTGTCTTTTGAAACAGACAGCTGACGCATCATCCCTGCACCATGCAGATCGTTTACCCTTGCAATCTCCGGAATAATAAGCGCTGCGCCACCAATTGCACGTGCCTCATAGAATGCAATCATGTCTTCCGATGGAGACCCATCCATCTCCGCCAGGCTTGTACCCATCGGTGACATTACAAGTCGGTTTTTAAGTGTAATATTTCCAATTTTTCCCTGTTTAAAAATTTCCTGATACATGTACACCCTCCTTTACTTGCGTCTCTTGATTATTATGGCTTAAAAATAACATTTTCTTTGTTAAAAAAACAACGGCATAAATATAAAAAAGACATTGTATATTTATGCACAATGCACTATAATTAATAATAATCAGCAAAACACTGTACATTATGCACAAAGAATTGTAAAGAGGAGTATGAAAATGCTGTTTTCCGATCTTATTGATTATTTAAAAAATGAAAAAAATTTTAACATAATACTAAATTGTTCTACTGATCTTCATGAAATACGAGATGTAGAGCTGCTGGATGGCACTCAAACAAGATACGCCACAGATATTGTCTATTTTGGTTATCCCAATGTTTTGTCTCCTGATATGCAGCCTTCTCAATGTATCCTTGTTCGTGGAGAAAACTATCTTTTTCCTTATTCCTGTACGGATCGTGCAACAGTACAGGCAAAAGAGCTTTTTGCAGTTTTTAATGCAGCAAAACAGTTTCTTCAGACACATGAACAGGTTAGTTTATATGAAGAACTGGTTCGAAAAGGCCACTCTTCCCATAGCCTGGATGAAGTGATTAACTCTGCATCCATCAAATTAGGATATTCCTTGGTATTTTGTGACAAGAAATTCCGTATCCTGTCATATTCTACATCAATTCCGGTTACGGATAAATTATGGAAAAAGAATATTGAACGTGGATATTGTACATACGATTTCATTAAAAATGTAATGTCATTGGAAGCTGTCCAGGGGGCTTCAGCCAGCATTGAGGCTGTTGAAGTATCTTGCCCGGAATCACCATATCGTAAATGTAGTTCGAAAGTGTTTTTAAACGGTGTTCAGGTTGGTTTTGTTCTGATGATAGAAAACAATATCCCTTTTACCGCAGAACACTTAGCAGCTATGAGTGATGTAAGCCGGGCAATCAGCTCCGTAGTTGGACATTATCATCCTGAACTGTTTCAGTACACCAGTGCGGACCAGCAGCTTCTTGAAGCCTTGCTGATTGGAACTCCGGCTGATATATTGGCAGATTCCATTTCTCATCTTCGAGTATCTGATGCAATGTATGCACTTTGTATCCAACCGAAGACATTTTTGAAGGAAAATAAATTAAAGCAGCAGCTTTATCCTGTGATCCGACATATCTTTCCGGAAGCATATATGACTGTCCACGACAATGCACTAGTCCTGCTTGTACCAGATCAGAGTTCTGTTATATTTGTAGATACTCAAAAAATAATGCTTAAAACGATGGCAGAGTATCATCTGGATGTAGGAATCTCCCTGGTTTTTTCAAAAATGGATGAATTTTACAGAGCTTATCAGCAGGCGCGGACAGTTCTTGAATGGAATCACAGAATCCCTGATAACCTTAAGAAGGAAATATCATGGGATCAAAGGTATCCGATGGAGCATCAAATTCATCGGTATTCTGAAATTGAGTTCTACGAAATGATGAACAAGATCAAAGAACCAGAAAAACTTGCAGATTATATCCACCCTGCCCTTTACAGACTGAATAAATATGACCAGAGAACGGGAAATGAACTTTACCATACACTTGAGGTATATCTACAGTGTTTCCATAACAATAAGGAAACAGCTAACATTTTGTGTATTCACAGGAATTCGCTGGCTTATCGAATGGAAAAAATCATTGAAATAGGTAAAGCCGATTTAAACGATCCCATGACAGAGTTTCTGTTGAGAATGTCTTTTAAGCTTGTGGAATATTTGAAGATAAGAGACCTCGATCTCCCCTGATATTTAAAATTGTAGCTTTTCATAACATTATAACGAAATGCTGTAATTCTCTCTGAATTGTCAGTGATGCCATAGTAATGGAGATAACCAGTCAGTATCTCATTAAGCTTCTCTCTGTTGACTGTGAGTTTCAGCTTCTCTTCAAGATATTTCGTACTGCTTTCCAGAAGTCTCTCCGATGCCCGTTTGCTCTTCGCAATTGAAGCAGGGGACTTACTTGATTTGGTTAAAAAGGCATATGTCAAAAATGTTATTGACATATGCCCTTTATAGAACTATTATATTATAACAAGAAAGGAGCAGTTTATGCCAAGACCAATAAAATGCAGAAAAGTCTGCCATTTTCCCAATGTTTTAGAATTTCTTCCGGCAGATGATACGGAGAAAAAAGCCCCCATTATTCTGACGGTAGATGAGTATGAAACAATTCGTCTTTTGGACAAGAAAGGTTACAGTCAGGAGCAGTGTGCAGTATCTATGCAGATCGCAAGAACAACAGTTCAACGAATTTACGAGATTGCCAGGAAGAAAATAGCAGATGCACTTATTGATGGACATCCGCTTAGAATTGAGGGCGGGGATTTCAGAATCTGCGATGGTCAAAGTAGCGACTGCAACCTTGGAGGATGTTACAAGCAGGAGCTTTATCAAAAATATGCAGTGGAAAAAGGAGAAGGTATTATGAGAATAGCAGTAACATATGAAAACGGACAGATTTTCCAGCACTTTGGACACACAGAAACATTTAAGATTTATGATGTAGAAGAAGGGAAAGTGGTACATTCAGAGGTAGTAGATACCAATGGAAGCGGACATGGTGCATTGGCGGGAGTTCTTAATGCATTGAACGCAGATGTTTTGATCTGTGGCGGAATCGGAGGCGGCGCGCAGACAGCATTAGCGGCAGCTGGCATTAAGCTGTTTGGAGGAGTTTCCGGAGATGCAGATAAAGCGGTGGAAGCTTTTATTAATAAAACACTGGATTATAATCCGGATGTGAAGTGTTCTCATCACGAGCACAGCCACGGGGAAGGACATACATGTGGTGAGCATGGATGTGGAAGCCATAGCTGTCATTAAGAAGAATAGCAAAAAAATAATAATACGAAAGGATGTGTCAAGGCAATGGAGAAGTTACCGCAGCACATCCTTTTTGTGTTATTTTACAGAAAGACAGATTGTATTTTAAAGGAACAGATCGTGCAGTATTTCTTGATAAGAGAGAATTTACAGGACCAATCTACACACAAATCAAAGAAGCTGTAGATTTTGTATTGAGAAATATTCGACTCGGAGCAACGATTGATGGATTGGTGCGAAAAGAGAAATATGAGCTACCGCCGGAAGCAATCAGGGAAATTTTGTTTTTAGTTTGTATTCGATTGTCTGTGGTGGAAATGGGATTAAAAAGTAACACCTGGATTCTGTAAGGGGAAATGTTTGAGCGAGCATTATAAAGATACCTTTTTGGAGAATATTATGTTATAATCATTCAAGAGAAAGGTACGATAGATGAGTGATAAGAAGAGAAATGTAATGTTGTTCGTTCTGCTGTTTACCTTGTTTCTGGGAGTAATCGTTCCGGTTCAGGCACAGTCGTACGGCGGGACAAAGACAATACGGGTGGCGTATCGTGAGGACGCAGACTTTATTAATAAAAGCAGCAGTGGAGTATACAAGGGATATGGAGTGGAATATCTGAATAAAATATCTCAGTATACCGGCTGGAGATATGAATATATCAATGAATCATGAGAAAATCAGTTGGCAGATCTGAAATCCGGAAAGGTAGACCTGATCTGCAATGCGCAGAAAACAGAGGCCAGGGAGGATTCCGTATTCTGATGGATGATTTTGGAAGTGGATATTCTTCCCTGAATATGCTGAAAGAAGCTCCTGTTGATGAGATCAAACTGGATATGCGTTTCTTAAGTGCAGCAGATCCTTATGGAAGAGCAGAAGAAATCCTGCACATGATCATTACTATGGGAAATCATATGAAGCTTTCTATTATTGCGGAAGGTGTGGAGACCGAACAGCAGAAGGTAATGCTTCAGGGGTTCGGCTGTAACAAGGCTCAGGGATATTTCTATGCCAGACCTATGAGGGAAGCAGAATATACAGAGCTGCTCAGAAAAGAAAAAGCAGAAAATTAGATGTACAGAAGGTTGAATAAAGGGCTGTCCGGGAATCATCAAAACCGGCAGCTCTTTGTCATCAGAAGACCAATCATATAAAAACTAATCATATAAACAAAAAAAGGAGAAAATTAAAAAATGTATTATGTACCAGACGGCACGAAAGAGTGCGGATATTATGAATGTAAAAAATGCGGCAACCGTTTTCTGTCTATGCAGACGATGAAGAGGATTCCATGCCCGGACTGTGAGGCTGAAATCGACTATGAGATCGGTCCGGACGAGTCACTGGAGGATGTGCTGGATACAGCAGAACTGATCCAGAAGATTGAGGGTGAAGAAGAGGTAGAGAAGATGGACACACTTCTGAGCCTTGCTCTGACCGGCGGAGATTACAGCTGGATCTAGTACAGCGAATATTAAGTAACTGCTATAACCTGAGTCCATAACGAATCCTAAAAAATTTTTATAATCTTATTTATTGACAGAGGAAATTATCGGTGTTATTATGTTTATTATAAAACATACTAATTCGATAGGAATAATAGGTGTAAAGGAACTGACGATATGAAATATGATGTAGGTATCATTGGAAGCGGTCCGGCGGGTTTGAGTGCGGCAATCTATGCAAAGAGGGCTAATCTGTCAGCCGTAGTGATAGAAAAAGAATATGAAGGAACCGGACAGATTGCAGAAAGCGGACAGGTAGATAACTATCCGGGATTTCCGGGCATCAGTGGTTATGATCTGGGTGAGAACTTCCGGGAACATGCAGTGAAGCTTGGGGTATCCTTCATGGAACAGGAAGTAACAGAGATAAAGAAAGAAGCTTCATCAGATTTTGAACTTGTATTTGCAGATGGTTCGCAGGTGGAAGCGAAAACCGTAATCTATGCGGCGGGAGCCACACCGCGAAGAGCGAATATTCCGGGAGAACAGGAATATGCAGGAAAGGGTGTCTCTTACTGTGCAATCTGTGACGGATCATTTTACAGAGGTAAATCAGTTGCAGTTCTTGGTGGTGGAGATACAGCACTTGATGATGCTGTTTACCTGGCGGATGTGGCAGAGAAAGTATATGTGATCCACAGGAGAAAGGAATTCCGAGGAGCCGCTGTTACAGTGGCGAAACTGAGAGAGAAGGAAAACGTTATCTTCGTACTGGAGCATCAGGTAAAAGAGATCATCGGAGAGCAGAAAGTAACCGGAGTAGTTCTGGAAGATGCAGCTGTGATAGATGTGAACGGTGTATTTGTTGCTTATGGAGCAGTACCACAGACAGATCTTCTGAAAAAATTTGCAGTACTGGATGATTCAGGTTATGTCAGAGCAGGGGAGACAGGAGAAACCGCTCTGGAAGGGCTGTATGTGGCAGGAGATGCAAGAACAAAGAAACTGCGTCAGGTGGTAACTGCGGTTTCGGATGGTGCCAATGCAGCAACCGCAGTGGCAGAATATTTGAAATAGAAGAAACTGAGAGAGTATTACGATAATTCAACCGGCTGTAAGGATACCGGACAGTCGCAGATCTGGAAAAATTATTTGAAAAAACGCTCTAAAAACACAAAGGAGAGATAAAAATGGCACAGAAAGTAGATTATGCAGCCTTAAAAAAAGGCGGATATATGAGACAGAAACAGAAAGGTTACGGTTCCCTGAGACTGGCAGTGGTCGGTGGAAACCTGACTGCAGAGAATATTAAGACAGTAGCAGAAGTAGCAGAAAAATACGGCCGCGGATATGTACATATGACTTCCCGCCAGGGCATTGAGATTCCCTTTATTAAAGTGGAAGAACTGGCAGAGGTAAAAGAAGCACTGGCAAAAGGCGGTGTGGGAACCGGTGTGTGTGGACCACGTGTACGTACAGTTACAGCCTGTCAGGGTTCAGAGGTCTGTCCAAGCGGATGTATCGACACCTACACACTGGCAAAAGAGCTTGATGAGAGATATTTCGGACGGGAACTCCCGCATAAATTCAAATTTGGTGTTACAGGATGCCAGAATAACTGCCTGAAAGCAGAAGAAAACGATGTTGGAATCAAAGGCGGCATGAACATCGAATATAAGGAAGACGACTGTATTTCCTGTGGTGTGTGTGTGAAAGCCTGCAGACAGGAAGCACTGAAGATGGTGGACGGCAAAATAGAACTGGATGCGCAGAAATGTAATCATTGTGGCCGCTGTGTAAAGAGCTGTCCGGTGGATGCATGGAAAGGAACTCCGGGATATATCGTATCTTTTGGAGGAACCTTCGGAAATAATATCTATAAAGGAGAAGAACTGCTTCCTCTGATCCCGGATAAAGAAACACTGTTTCGTGTGACAGATGCGGCAATTAATTTCTTTGAAAAAAATGCAAATCCAAGTGAACGTTTCCGCAAAACATTGCAGCGTGTGGGAGAAGAAGATTTCCGCAGTCAGCTGAAAGATGCGTATGAAGGACAGTGAAAGGAGAACATAATGGCTGAATTAGATTTTGAAGTAACCGATGAGGTTGATATTACCGATAAAGTATGCCCCCTGACATTCGTGAAGGCAAAAGTAGCAATCGAAGAACTGGAGGATGGAGAGATTCTGGCTGTCCGCATGAACGATGGCGAACCAGTGCAGAATGTTCCGCGCAGCATGAAAGAAGAAGGGCATAAAGTACTGAAATTAACCGATAATGAAGATGGTACTTACACCATGTATGTAAGAAAGGTGGAAGACTGATGGCAGTACGGGTAAGCAAGACGGATTTTGAAGAGAAAGTCCTGAAGGAAAAACTTCCGGTTCTGGTGGATTTTTATTCAGATTCCTGCGTGGCGTGTAAAAAGCTGGCACCGGTTCTCGGAAATGCGGAAGACGATTATGAGGATAAGATTAAAGTATATAAAGTAAATACGAACTTTGATGTGGAGCTGGCAGAGCAGTATGAAGTGCAGGCAAATCCGACGTTGATCCTTTTTAAAGACGGACAGGCGAAAGACCGGAAAACAGGAGCACTGAAACAGGCAGAGTTAAACAGCTGGATTGAAGGATTACTCTAAAAAGAGAGCAGGCATAAAGGAGAAAAATATGTTTATCACAGTAGCAGGAGAGAAAAAAGAAGTAAAAGACGGACTGACACTTCCGGAACTGATCGCACAGGAAAATGTAGAGATGCCGGAATATGTAACCGTTTCTATTAATGAAGAATTTGTTGCATCAGAGGATAAAGAGTCTACCGTATTAAAAGAGGGAGACAATGTAGAATTTCTTTATTTCATGGGAGGTGGATGCTAAATGGCAATGACAGATGAACAGATCGAGCGTTATTCCCGTCACATCATCTTAAAAGAAGTGGGGGCAAAGGGACAGAAGAAGCTCCTGAAAGGAAAAGTACTGATCATCGGTGCAGGCGGTCTTGGTGCACCTGCGGCAATGTATCTGGCAGCAGCAGGTGTGGGAACAATCGGTATTGTGGATGCGGACGAGGTAGATCTTTCCAATCTGCAGAGGCAGATCATCCACAGCACAGCAGATATCGGAAAAGCAAAGGTAAAATCAGCAAAGGAAACCATGAATGCCATGAATCCGGATGTGGAAGTAAAAACTTACCGGATGTTCGTAGACGCATCCAACATCCGCGAACTGATTCGAGAATATGATTTTATTATTGACGGAACTGATAATTTCCCGGCAAAATTTCTGATCAATGATGCATGTGTACTGGAGAAAAAACCATTTTCCCATGCAGGTATCATTCGTTTTAAAGGTCAGCTGATGACCTATGTACCTGGGGAAGGTCCATGTTACCGCTGCGTATTCAAAAATCCGCCGCCCAAGGATGCAGTTCCTACCTGTAAGCAGGCAGGTGTCATCGGAGCAATGGGAGGTGTCATCGGTTCCTTACAGGCAATGGAAGCAATCAAGTATCTGATCGGTGTAGGTGATCTTCTGACAGGATATCTTCTGACTTTTGATGCGCTGACAATGGAATTCCATAAGGTTAAACTGCCGAAGGATACTCATGACTGTGCAGTATGCGGAGATCATCCGACAATCCTGGAACCGATCGACTACGAGCAGGAGGTCTGTGAGGAAACAGCAGGCCGATTTGCCACAAGAGATGAGCAGTAAATACGAGAAAAACCTGATGCAAAACAGGAGAAAAGTATGGCTATAATAAGAATGAGAGATCATCTCTATGATGAGATCGTTAATTATGCAAAAGAGCATCTTCCGGAGGAAGCCTGCGGGCTTTTGGCCGGAGTGGAAAACGGGGAGGGAAGGGAAATCCGAAAGGTATATTTTCTGGAGAATAAAGATCATGCAGAAGATCACTTCACCCTGGATCCCAGAGACCAGATAAATGCGATCAGGGATATGCGTGCCAATGGATTGAAACCGCTGGGAAACTGGCATTCCCATCCGTCTTCTCCATCCCGTCCGTCAGTGGAGGATATCCGTCTTGCTTTTGATTCAAAGGCAAGTTATCTGATCCTGTCACTGATGGCGGACTATCCGGTATTGAACAGCTTTCATATTGAAGGTGGGGAATGGACAAAAGAGGATCTGAGGATTTATTCAGAAGAATATTATTTTTAAAGATTTACAGACAGGATAACAGAGGCAGAAATGTTTGAAGCAGGATTATTTGTGGAAACATTTCTGCCTCTGTTTATACTGTCAGCATATAAAAATTCCGTACATTGTAAAAGTATAGTAATCCTCGTAAATAATGCATCTTAATCCAGCCCATCATAGCATGAAATTTCCATAATAAAGTCGTGGCAAAATCATGTCAACTGCAGAATAAGGCTTGAAAGATTATGCAAAATAATGTAAACTCAAAGAGTTAAGATATGTAGACATTATGTATGCCTGTAACGTTTAAGTATAGTATATTCCCACAATGGCTGGACGGTTGCAGATAACAGATCGGTTACTATAATAATTTGAGCATCTCCGGTGCGGATATCCGGAGATGCTTTGCTTTGGAAATTGTGTGTGAGGGGTATAAAAAAAGTATGAGAAAAGATTCTGACAATGCAAAACTGTTGGAACCGGGGGAATTACCGTCCAAAAGAAAAGTCCTGGTCGTAGAAGATAATGAATTAAACAGAGATATCCTCTCTTCTTTTCTGGAAGAGAAATTTGATGTTTTTCTCGCAGAAAACGGGGAAGAAGGACTGGAACTTCTTTCCGAGCATTACAGAGAATTATCAGTAGTGCTGTTGGATATCTGTATGCCTGTGTGTGATGGATTTGAATTCCTCAGACGCAGAAACACAGATAAATTTCTGTCAACCATACCGGTTATCGTTATGACCGGAAGTAATTCAAAAGATGTAGAACTTCAATGCCTGGATCTTGGTGCAGTTGATTTTATTCCGAAGCCCTATAACTTTAAACTTGTAATGGGCAGGATCAACAGTGTGATCAAGCTGAGGGAGTCCGTAATGGCACTGACTGCAGTAGAACATGATGAGCTCACCGGAGTTTATACCAGACAGGCGTTTTTCTATCATGCAAAATCTTTTCTGAAAACCAGACCGGGGGAGAGATTTCATCTTGTAATTGCTGACATCAGGGATTTCAAATTGATCAACAGCAGTTACGGGGAGAAAGTAGGAGATGAAATCCTCTGCTATCTGGCAGGAGCTTATACAAAGATGCTGAAGACAGGTCTGGTATCCAGATATGGGAGTGATCAGTTCGTATGTATGACGTGTGATGACTGTGATCTGTCTTTGGAAACAGTGACAAAGATAGAAGAAGAAATCGCAGAGCATGCACCTGTTCCCAATCTTATGGTCAAATATGGAGTTTATCAGGATATTGATAAATCTTTACCTGTTTCTGTAATCTGTGACAGAGGATTTATGGCGATCAGAAGTATCCGCGATAACTATGAGTGTAACATTGCTTATTATACAGAGAAAATGAAACAGAAGCAGATGCAGGACCGTTTGTTGGAGAACAGATTTGAATCTGCGATTAAAAATAAAGAATTTGTGGCATATTTCCAGCCGAAATATGATGTAAAAACAGAGAGGATCACAGGAGCGGAATCACTGGTGCGATGGATCAACCCGGATGGTTCCATGGTAATGCCCGGAGATTTCATCCCGCTATATGAAAAGGACGGACTGATCGTGAAGCTGGATGAATACATATTCCGGTATGTCTGCGAATTTCAGCGTGAACTGATGAAGAAGGGGCAGGAGCTGATTCCGATTTCTGTAAATCTGTCGCGTACAAGCATCCATCATTCCGATATTGTTGAACGTTATATGAAGATTGTAGAGGAGAATGGGATCCCGTTTTCCTGTGTGCCTGTTGAACTGACGGAAACAGCTACTCTGAATAATGTTATGATCAGAGATTTTACAGAGAAACTGGTAAATGCAGGATTTGCACTGCACATGGATGATTTTGGTTCAGGATATTCTTCACTGATCACATTGAGTGAATTACCGTTTAATACACTGAAGATTGATAAGAGTCTGGTTGACTGTATTCACCAGCAGAAGGGAAGAATGGTCGTGCAGCAGGTAATCATCCTGGCACATGGACTTGGCATGAAGGTGGTTGCAGAAGGTGTGGAGACTGCAGATCAGCTTGAACTTCTGAAGGAGATGGAATGTGACAATATTCAAGGATTCTATTATTCCAGACCATTGCCGAAAGCAGAGTTTGTTAAGAAGTCAGAAGAGAATTAGAAAAGAAAACAGAAAAATCATCATAAGGAACTTCCTGATAATATTTATCGGAGTTCTGTATGATGATTTTGTTATGTTATAGGAAATTACTCCGTAATGTTCCTATAACATAACTTTTGCTTTCTGATGAAATCAGATGTTTAACAGGTCACTGTATACTTTCAGTGCTCCGTCAGTGTCATGTGCAAGAACACGTTTTGCAAGGACTTTACCAAGCTGAACACCTTCCTGGTCGAAGCTGTTTAAGTTCCATACGAATCCCTGGAACATGATCTTGTTCTCGAAGTGAGCAAGTAATGCACCCAGAGATGCAGGTGTAAGTTCTTCACCTGTGATGATGCTGGAAGGACGTCCGCCCTTGAAGTTCTTGTTCAGGTTCTCATCTTTTTTACCGCATGCAAATGCTACGATCTGAGCAGCAACGTTTGCACAGAGTTTCTGCTGGCTTGTGCTGTTCTCGATATCTACGTCTACACCAAGCTGGCTCTTCTTAAAGCCGATGAACTGAAGCGGAACGATGTCAGTTCCCTGATGTAATAACTGATAGAAGGAATGCTGTCCGTTTGTACCTGGTTCACCGAAGATAACAGGTCCTGTTACATAGTCTACAGGTTCACCGAAACGGTTTACGGATTTACCATTGGATTCCATATCACACTGCTGTAAGTGTGCAGGGAAACGGCTTAATGCCTGAGAGTATGGGAGAACTGCTGTAGCAGGATATCCCTGTACGTTTCTCTCATAAACACCGATCAGTGCATCCAGCATATCCGGGTTCTCAAGGATATTTTTATTTGTAGCAAGCTTGTCCTCGGCAGCAGCTCCATCGAGGATCTGTGCAAATACTTCAGGACCGAAAGCAAGAGAAAGGATCGCACCGCCTACACCGGAAACGGAAGAGTAACGTCCGCCGATATAGTCATCCATAAAGATTGCTGTAAGATAATCTTCGCTCTTTGCCAGAGGTGATGTCTCGCTTGTTACGGCAAGCATATGTTTGGATGGGTTTAATCCTGCTTTAACCAGAGCATTCTTTACGAAGGCTTCATTTGTCAGTGTTTCAAGAGTTGTACCGGATTTGGACACAACGATGAACAGAGCATGAGCAAGGTCTACGGAAGCAAGAACAGCAGCTGCGTCATCAGGATCTACGTTGCTGATAAATTTAGCTTCCATCTTGGATGTGTTGTTTGCTTTAGCCCAATTCTCAAGAGCAATATATAATGCACGAGGACCTAAATCACTTCCACCGATACCGATCTGTACAACAGTTGTGAATTTCTCGCCGTTTTCGTTAGTAATCTCACCTGCGTGAACTTTATTAGCGAAGTCTGCGGCTTTCTTCTGCTGTGCAACGTAGAATTCACGTTTGTTGACACCATCAACTACTACGTCTTCGCCAAGCTGTGTACGTGCAAGGTGATGAAGAACCATACGTTTCTCTCCTGTGTTGATCACAGCACCGTTGTATAATTCCTGGAATTTGTCAATAAGCTCAGCCTCATCTGCCAGTTTTGCAAGTGCATCCAGAACTGTTTCATCAACCTGTTTTGCAGCGTAGTTGTAAGTTAAGCCGGCTGCCATCGGTGTGCTGTATTTCTTTACACGTTCAGCACCTTTCTCGCCTGCCATGGCATCTGCAATATTTACATGACCTTTCAGTTCGGCAAGTTTGCTGTAGGAAGCAAGAGTGTCGAGATTTTTCCATGTTGCCATAATGATATTCCTCCTTTAAGTGACTGTAGCTGTATGGCCGCAGTTATTAACTATAATTATACTGAATAATTGTTCTAATTTCAATGCATGAATGTATGGGATTCAGAGATATTTCGGCACTGCTGTGCGAAAATTTTGTGAATATTTCTCTGGCTCGCTTTCGTTACTGTTCACACACCACTGTCCCACGAGGTGTTTTGGCATGAATATGCCAAAATCCTGAGACATACAAGCCCAAATTCCATTGCCGCAGGCAATCTGGAATGAATTTTGGCTACGTTACTGTGAACGGAGTGAACAGTAACCCGCTTTCCTGACAGCACACCTGTAAAATCAGTATATATTTGCAATAAGACCGGCAAAATGATATTATGTATAAAGTTACAGGCAGACAGTAATTTTACAGGGAGATAATTAAAAATGGAATTTTGGGATATTTATGATGAAAATAAGAAACCGACAGGACGCACAATGAAAAGAAATGACTGGTGTCTGAAGGACGGGGAGTATCACCTGACCGTACTTGGTGTCGTCGGCAGACCGGATGGTACATTCCTGATTACCAAACGTGTGATGACCAAGGCATGGGCTCCCGGCTGGTGGGAAGTATCAGGGGGTGCAGCCCAGGCAGGTGAGGAATCCTGCGAGGCTGTCCTTCGTGAAGTAAAAGAAGAAACAGGACTGGATGTACGAAATGCGGAAGGCGGATATCTGTTTACTTATAAGAGAGAGAATCCGGGTGAGGGAGATAACTACTTCGTGGATGTGTACCGTTTTGTCATGGATATTGATGAGAGTGACCTGCACCTGCAGACAGAGGAAACAGACGGATATATGTTTGCCACTGTTGATGAGATCAAAGCCTTTGCAGCAGAAGGGAAATTCCTGCATTATGACAGTATAAAAAAGGCGTTTGAGATGTAATGTATGGGTATAACAGAGTAACAACAGTAATGGAAGCACAAAATAAAAACCATCATACAGGAATGATTTGACCTGTATGGTGGCTTTTTTGGCAATTGCAGAAAGCCTTTTTCAGACACGCTCTAAGATTATTTCATGGCGTTTCTGATTGCAGCCAGCAGTTCGTCATATTCTTCGTATGCCGGGATCTCCGGATAATCTGCCTTGATCTTGTCTGTACTGCGGAAGAGAAATCCTGCCTTGCTTGCCTGGATCATACCCAGGTCATTGTAGGAATCACCGCTTGCAATGGTATCGAATCCGATAGACTGTAAAGCTTTTACAGTAGTTAACTTGGATTGTTCCACTCTCATCTTAAAGCCTGTGATCTCACCGTTGTCTGCAACTTCAAGAGTGTTGCAGAATAAGGTAGGTCGGCCAAGCTTCTCCATGAGCGGTGCTGCAAACTGTGTGAAAGTATCGCTGATCAGAATTACCTGAGAGAAAGAACGAAGTTCATCCAGGAATTCCTTTGCGCCTGGAAGCGGATCAATTTTTGTGATCACATCCTGGATCTCTTTCAGTCCAAGACCATGCTCTTTCAGAATACCAAGTCTCCAGTTCATCAGCTTATCATAGTCCGGTTCATCACGTGTGGTTTTCTTCAGCTCCGGGATTCCGCTTGCTTCTGCAAATGCGATCCAGATTTCAGGTACCAGTACGCCCTCTACGTCAAGACATGTAATATACATAATAGAAATCCTCCTTTGTGTAAAACCTCTTTATTTTTGAAAATCCTTTAATGCTTTATTTAGTGAAATCATTCTAACATATTCTGAGAGTCCTTGCAAATTTAATTTTTGGTTACTGTTCACTGGTAATATCCCGCGAGGTGTTTTTTGTGAGCGAAGGTCACCTACAGAACCTGCCACTGGCAGCTTCTTACGGATGCTTGGCAACAGAAAACCCGAGATATACCGCGCGAATTTATGCGATTAGCATAAATTAAGTTTGCGAAGCGTGTTACTGAGAACGGAGTGAACAGTAACAATTTTTGAGTAGTTCAAAAGGAGAAATAAAAACGAGTATTGACATAAAAAAACTAAAGCCATATAATAGTTAGGCAACTAATGGATAGCAACCTAACTATTATATGGCTTTGCAATAGTATGTGTACTGATTTTAGGAGGTGCGGCGAGATAGACGAGGAAATGAAACAGAAGCTGAATGAGATGTATGTAGGCAGGCTGATACATATTTTATCCCATACAATGAAACGGCATAATCCGGCAGAGGTGATGGAGAATGACGATCTGACGACCATGCAGAAGCATGTGCTGAAATTTATCCTTCTGGAAACCATGCACAGAGATCTCTATCAGAAAGATATTGAAGAGGAATTCCAGATCAGGAAACCTACAGTGACAGGGATCCTGAAGCTGATGGAGAAGAACGGTTACATTTACAGAGAGAGTGCGAAACAGGATGCACGCCTGAAACAGATCATTCCCACAGAGAAAGCAGAGAAGATCCGTCCTGCAATCTTAAAGAGTATTGAAGAAGGCGAAGCCAAAATGCTACGGGGAATTCCGAAGGAGGATGTGGAACTGTGCAAACAGGTTCTCTGGCAGATGTATGAAAACCGGAAAAAATCCTGCGATAGCAGGAATGATTTTTAACAGAAATAACGAGACATAAGGAGGACATTGACAAAGATGAATAAGAAACTTTTACGTTCAGTCCGGGAATACAAGAAGCAGTCTGTACTGGCTCCGATCCTTGTAATCCTGGAAGTACTGATGGAAGTTCTGATTCCTCTGGAGATGGCGAAGATTATCGACGTAGGTATTGCAAACGGAGATATGAGCTATATCATCCAGCGTGGAGTCATCCTTGTTGCAATGGCAATGCTTTCCCTGTTCTTCGGCGTACAGGCCGGAAATATGGCGGCAGTTGCAGCAGCAGGATATGCGAAGAATTTACGACACGATATTTTTTATAAGGTGCAGGATTTTTCCTTTAAAAATATCGACCACTTTTCAACATCAGGTCTGGTCACACGACTGACCACTGATATCACAAATGTACAGCAGGCATACATGATGAGTATTCGCCTTCTTGCCAGGGCACCGTTTATGATCATCCTGTCATGGATTATGACACTGACGATCAACAAACCGATCGCAGTGCTTTTCCTGATAGTTGTTCCTGTCCTTGGCGGTACACTAATCTTTATTGCGAAAAAGGCACATCCGCATTTCATCAAGGTCTTTGATGAATATGACAACCTGAACAATTCCGTTCAGGAGAATGTAAATGCCTCACGTGTAGTTAAGGCTTTCGTAAGAGAGGACTATGAGATTGAGAAATTCCATGGAATTTCCAGATATGTTTATAATCTGTTTACTAAAGCAGAGAAAATCGTTGCATGGAACTCACCGGTTATGATGTTTGTCATGTATACTGTAATCATTATCATTGTTGCAATTGGCGGAAGAGGTATTGTTCTCGGTGGCATGGAAACCGGTGAGCTGACAAGTATCATTGTCTACGCACTTCAGATTCTCATGTCCCTGAACATGGTAACTTTCGTGTTTGTTATGATCATGATAGCAGAAGCATCCACAGACCGTATTGTAGAGGTTCTGGATGAAGTTCCTGAGATGCAGGATAAAGCTGATGCAGTAAAGAATGTGGCAGATGGTTCCATTGACTTTAATCATGTAGATTTCAGCTATGCAGGAGAGGGAGGAAATCTTTCCCTGAAGGATGTAAATCTTCATATTAAATCCGGTCAGACAGTAGGTATCATCGGCGGAACCGGAAGTGCAAAGTCTACCCTGGTGCAGCTGATCCCCAGACTCTATGATGTCACAAAGGGTAATGTCCAGGTGGGAGGCGTGGATGTACGCAACTACAATCTGGAAGTACTTCGTGACCAGGTTTCCATGGTACTTCAAAAAAATGTGCTGTTCTCAGGAAGCATCTATGACAATATTCGCTGGGGTGATGAACATGCCAGTGAGGAAGAAGTTCGGAGGGTCTGTAAGCTGGCCCAGGCAGATGGATTCGTCAGTGAGTTCCCGGATGGTTACGATACAATGATCGTTCAGGGCGGTAACAACGTATCCGGCGGTCAGAAGCAGCGTCTGTGTATTGCAAGGGCTCTTCTCAAGAAACCGAAGATCCTGATCCTGGATGACTCTACCAGTGCAGTAGATACAAGAACAGATGCCCTGATACGTAAGGCTTTCCGCGAGGAGATCCCGAACACAACAAAGATTATTATCGCACAGCGAGTTTCTTCTATTGAAGATGCAGATCAGATCATCGTACTGGATGACGGTAAGATCGCAGGTGTGGGTACTTCAGAAGAACTGCTGAAGACAAATGATATTTACAGAGAAGTATATGAATCACAGGTCAAAGGAGGCGGAGACGATGAATAAGAAGAAAAAATTAGATCAGAACACCATCCAAACTGCCAAAAGACTTCTGAAATATATGACAGGAACCCATAAGATACAGTTTATCATCGTATTTATCTGCATCTTTATCAGTTCCGCAGCAAGTATTGCAGTATCCCTGTCCCTGAAATTTCTGCTGGATGACTTTATCATCCCGCTGATCGGACAGACAGATCCGAACTTTGCAGAACTCTATAAGGCACTTGCAGTCCTTGGCTGTATTTTTGCACTTGGTGTGATTGCCACATTTATTTATACCCGAATGATGGTTTATATCGGTCAGGGTGTGCTTAAAAGTGTCCGTGATGATATGTTCGAGCATATGCAGACTCTTCCGATCCGCTATTTCGACCAGAATACAAACGGATCTGTCATGAGCCTCTATACCAACGATACAGATACCCTGCGACAGATGATCAGCCAGGCGATCCCGCAGGCGCTGATGGCGCTGTTTACGATCGTGGTTACCTTTATTTCCATGTTATTGTTAAGTCCGCTGCTTACAATTCTGGCAGTTGTGATTATTTTTATTATGCTGAAGGTTACCAGTAAGATTGGTTCCAACAGTGGCAAATATTTCATCCGTCAGCAGGTATCTCTGGCAGATGTGACCGGTTTCGTGGAAGAACGAATGAATGGTCAGCGTGTGGTAAAAGTTTTCAACCACGAAGATAAATCAAAAGAAGAATTCGACAAACTCAACGAAGCACTCTTCGAGAGTTCTGCAAACGCCAATAAATACGGAAACATGATGGGACCTGTGATCGGTAACATCGGTAACCTGCAGTTCGTACTGACAGCAGTACTTGGGGGACTTCTCTCTGTAACAGGTGTGGGCGGCATCACCCTCGGTGTTATGGCTTCCTATTTACAGTTCACCAAGAGCTTTACCCAGCCATTCATGCAGGTGGCACAGCAGTTTAATGCCATTGTTATGGCACTTGCAGGTGCAGAACGTATCTTCAGGCTCATTGACGAGAAGCCGGAAGAGGATGAAGGTTACGTAGAACTTGTTAATGCAAGAAAGGATGCCAACGGCAATATCACAGAATGCAAAGAGAGAACGGGCATGTGGGCATGGAAACATCCACATTCTGCAGATGGTTCCGTTACTTATACAGAACTGACAGGAGATGTCCGATTCGAAGATGTTACATTCGGATATAACCCGGACAAAGTTATTCTGAAAGACATCAGCCTCTTCGCCAAGCCGGGACAGAAACTTGCTTTCGTAGGTTCCACAGGTGCAGGAAAGACAACGATCACAAATCTGATCAACCGTTTCTATGATATTCAGGAAGGTAAAATCCGTTACGATGGAATCAACATTACCAAGATTAAGAAGGATGACCTGAGACGTTCTCTGGGAATCGTACTTCAGGATACTCACCTGTTTACAGGAACTATTAAAGAAAACATCCGCTACGGTAAACTGGATGCTACAGATGAGGAAGTATACGAGGCAGCAAGACTGGCTCATGCAGACCAGTTTATCAAAATGCTTCCAAAAGGATATGATACCATGTTAAGCGGAGACGGTGAGGAACTGTCCCAGGGACAGCGCCAGCTTCTCTCCATTGCAAGAGCAGCAGTAGCCAATCCGCCTGTACTGATCCTGGATGAAGCAACCTCAAGTATTGATACCCGTACAGAGAGTATTGTACAAAAAGGTATGGATAACCTGATGAAAGGCCGTACTGTATTTGTGATCGCCCATCGACTTTCAACCATCAGAAACAGCGATGCCATCATCGTACTGGATCATGGAAAGATCATTGAAAGAGGCGACCATGAAGACCTCATTAAGTTAAAAGGAACTTATTATCAGCTTTATACTGGTAAGCTGGAATTGTCATAAGGAACTATCAGAAAGACTGCAATTATTTCAGAACATGAATAATTGTGGTCTTTCTTTGCGGGCGTTGCGTTTTCTGCGTTATAATGCTATGATCGTACAGGTATGTGGATCACAGATGATGAAGTTCCGGTTTAAGAATAAAAAAGAAAAATTATGCAGCAGCAAGGGAGAGATATACGATGGTAAAGATAGATCTGATCACTGGTTTTCTTGGTTCAGGGAAGACGACGTTTATCAGGAAGTATGCGCAGTATCTGATGGATGCTGGTAATAATATTGGAATTCTGGAGAATGATTACGGGGCTGTGAATGTGGATATGATGTTGCTTCAGGATCTGATGGGAGAGAACTGTGAGCTGGAGATGATCTCAGGAGGGTGTGATAAGGACTGCCACAGGAGGAGATTTAAGACGAAACTGATTGCTATGGGTATGTGCGGTTATGATCGTGTGATCGTGGAGCCGTCTGGGATTTTTGATGTGGATGAGTTCTTTGATATTCTTCATGAGGAGCCGTTAAATCGTTGGTATCAGATTGGGAATGTGATTGCAATTGTGGATTCTAAGCTGGAGCGTGATCTGTCAGAGGAGGCGGATTTCATTCTGGCTTCTGAGGTGGCAGATGCCGGATGCATTGTGATGAGCAAGAGCCAGGACGCATCACCCGAGGAAATCCAGGGTACGATTAAGCATGTGAATCAGGCGTTGGAGAAGGTTCATTGCAGCAGGAGATTTTGCTGTGAAATGGATGATGTGGATACAGTTAATATTATCCACAAGAATTGGGATGAGATGTCGAAAGAGGACTTTGACAGAATCGCATCCTGTGGATATGTGATGGCAAGCTACAGGAAACCGGAGTTTGAGGCAGAGGATGCCTTTACTTCTCTGTACTTTATGAATGTGAAGATGACTGAGAAGGAGCTGCGGGAAGCAGCTGAGAAGATTCTGTCTGATTCTGAATGCGGGCGTGTGTTCCGGATGAAGGGATTTATGAGAGTAGACAGTGACAGCGAAGACGGTTCTGGACTATCTGCATGGGCAGAGTGCGATAGACGGCAGTGGATTGAATTAAATGCTACGAAGAATGAAATTACAATCCGACCGCTTCATGTAGGACAGGAGGTCCTGATCGTGATTGGAGAAGAACTGCATGAGGAGAAAATTAAATCCTATCTGAAAATCTGAGATTTGAACGCAGGTCGCGAAGCGGATTGCGAATGTCTGCTTTACTTTATAAAAAAGGGCACTTGAAAAATCAAGTGCCCCATTGTATAATCTACTTAGAAGATGACCGGAAGCGTGTTCCGGTTGCCCTCGGTATAATTAATGAGTAAAGAAATTAAGCATCCAACTTTGGGCGGTGGGATGCTTATTTCTTTTTATGTTGATCTATGTAAGTCAATGCCGTAAAAATTACTAACAATAAAGTAAGGACTTCCATTGTGTTCATCGGGCATCACCCTCCTTTCGTGAAACTGGAGGGCAGGGGTCGAAACTTTGCATCCGGGTCTGTTCAATTATACTTGTTCAGTATAACGTGAAAAATAGAAGATATCAAGTACTTTACGTTCTATATTATTAAAAACAAAACAGGGTATGAAGTTCATCGTAATCTGATGAAACTTCATACCCTGTTCATTTATTTTTATGGAGTTTTGTAACCGTAAGGATTATTTGGTAAACAGATCAACCAGATCCTGGCCGTCTTCGTAGCCCTGGCTCTTCAGCTCATTTACGAACCAGTCGTCTACGCCGTCTACAGCTTTCTTGAAAGAATCGATATCCATATCAGCTTTCTCTGTGAAGGTTACGCCGTTTTTGGATTCCCAGCGTTCTTTAATCTCATTGTCGCTGGAACGGTTGATGTAACGTTCGTATTCAACTGCCTTCTGACCGCATTCATCAACAACTACCTGCTGTTGTGGTGTGAGGCCGTCGTAGATATCCTGATTGATGCAGAAGAACAGACAGTCATAAATTGCATCCCACATGGAACAGTAAGGCTGAACCTCCTGAACGCTTGCTGCGTCAATAGCAGGAAGTGGATTTTCCTCACCTTCAACAGTGTTCTGCTGAAGTGCTGTGTAAGTTTCAGACCAGTTCATGTTTGTGGCATCAGCACCCCATCTCTTGTAGCATTCCATCAGAAGGTTGGAACCTGCTACACGGACCTTCAGGTTCTTCATATCATCTACAGATTTGATTTCATGTTTGCTGTTTGTGATCTCGCGGAAACCGTTTTCTGCGATACCCATGCAGTGGAGTCCGTATTCGCCAAGGATTTCTTTCAGTTTTTCACCAGCTTCGCCATCGAATTTCGCATCTGCATCGTCGTAAGAATCATAGACGAATGGAAGAGAAACAACGTTGAAACGTGGATCAAATGCAGAGTAGATCAGGTTGGAGTGCATGGAGATCTGAACCGGGTCCCCATTCATCAGAGCCTGAATACCTTCGGACTGGTTGCCGTTTGTAAGCTGGTCAGCTGCATAAATATTGACTTTAACCTTTCCGCCTGTAGCTTTTTCCATCAGTTCACCGAACTTACGTCCGCCGTCAGCCCAGGTACTTGTCTCAGTAGTGGAGCATGCGAAGTTCCAGGTTGTTTCCGGCCAGTCCAGATTACTGTAATCTTCCACTGTGTTGAAGGAGTCCTTTGTGAAAAGATCAACCAGATCCTGGGCATCGTCATAGCCCTGGCTCTTCAGTTCGTTTACAAACCAGTCATCGATACCGTCAACTGCTTCTTTGAAGGAGTCGATGTCCATGTCTTCTTTTTCTGTGATTGTTACACCGTTCTGGCTTGCCCAGCGTTCTTTGATCTCGTCATCTCCGGAGCGGTTGATGTAACGCTCATATTCAACTGCTTTCTGTCCTGCCTCGTCAACAACTTCCTGCTGTTGTGGTGTGAGACTGTTGTAGATGTCTTCGTTGATACAGAAGAACAGGCAGTCATAAATTGCATCCCACATAGAGCAGTAAGGCTGAACCTCCTGAACACTTGCAGCGTCGATAGCGGGAAGCGGATTCTCCTGACCTTCTACTGTGTTCTGCTGAAGTGCTGTGTAAGTTTCAGACCAGTTCATGTTTGTGGCATCAGCACCCCATCTCTTGTAGCATTCCATCAGAAGGTTGGAACCTGCTACACGGACCTTCAGGTTCTTCATATCATCTACAGATTTGATTTCATGTTTGCTGTTTGTGATCTCGCGGAAACCGTTTTCTGCGATACCCATGCAGTGGAGTCCGTATTCGCCAAGGATTTCTTTCAGTTTTTCACCAGCTTCGCCATCGAATTTCGCATCTGCATCGTCGTAAGAATCATAGACGAATGGAAGAGAAACAACGTTGAAACGTGGATCAAATGCAGAGTAGATCAGGTTGGAGTGCATGGAGATCTGAACCGGGTCCCCATTCATCAGAGCCTGAATACCTTCGGACTGGTTGCCGTTTGTAAGCTGGTCAGCAGCGTAAATGTTGACTTTGACTTTGCCGCCTGTGGCTTTTTCCATCAGTTCACCGAACTTACGTCCGCCATCAGCCCATGTACTTGTCTCAGTAGTGGAGCATGCGAAGTTCCAAGTCATTTCCGGCCAGTCAAGGTCGCTGTAATCTGCAATTGTGTCAAAGGAGTTATTGCCGTCTCCTGCGTCCTTGGAAGCTGTGTCAGAGGAAGCGGAGGACTGATCACCTGTGTAGGAGCCTTCTTTTGCAAGAGCTTTCGGAAGGAAAGTGGAGGTGATCGGGATGTATGTAACGATCAGAAGAACTGCAACGCAGGCTGCGATCATTGGCACAACTGCCCTTGAGATCTCCTGCAGAGTAACTTCCAGACCTTTTTTGATCTTGATGCTGATTGCTACGAAAAGGTTTACACCTACAGGAGGAGTTACCTGTCCGATTGCAAGGTTTACAGTTGCCATAACACCGAATGCTACTATATCGTATCCAAGAGCCTTACATACAGGAAGCATGATCGGGATGAAGATGTACATAGCGGAGTTTGCATCGATGAAGCATCCTGCGATCAGGAAGATGATATTTACGATCAGCAGGAAGGTAAACTGATTGTGTGCGATGCTTCCAAGTAAATTGGAGGCTGCATCTGCAATACCGAATTTGGTACATACAAAGGAGAACAGAGAGGCACTTGCTACGATGAGCATAATACCGCCGGTTGTCTTTGCTGAGTCTACCAGAATGTCAAACATATCGCGGATGGAAACTTCGCGGTAGATGACCATACCTACGAAGAGACCGTATACAACGGATACGGCTGCTGCTTCTGTTGGTGTGAAGATACCGCCGTAGATACCGCCCAGAATGATGACCGGCATCAGGAATCCCCAGAAAGCATCTTTGAAAGCGTCCCAGCGTTCTTTGCCGGAGGCTTTTTCCCTGGATGGTTTGATATTGTGTTTCTTTGCTTCCAGCATTACTACGATTACCAGTGCCACGCCCATAAGAAGACCTGGTACGATACCTGCCATGAACATATCTGCGATGGATGTGCCTGTGATGGAGGCATATACAACGAAGGCGATACTTGGCGGGATGACAATGGCGATGGAGCTTGAGGTTGCCATCAGTGCTGTGGAGAATGGTGCGGAGAAACCGCCCTGTTCTACCATTGCAGGGATCAGTACGGCGCCAAGAGCTGCAACAGTTGCAGGGCCGGAACCGGAGATGGCGCCGAAGAAGCAGGCTACGATAACACATACGATGGCGATACCGCCTTTTTTGTGGCCTACGCAGGTATCAACGAATTTGATCAGTCGTTTGGAGATACCGGCTTTTGCCATGATGTTTCCTGACAGTACGAAGAATGGGATTGCCAGGAGCAGGAATTTGCTGATTCCTGAGTACATGTTGGTTGCTACGATCGTCAGGGATGTACCGGAGTAGAGGATTGCGCATACGGAGGAAAGTCCGAGGCAGATTCCGATGGGTACACCCAGGATCAGGAATATGAAGAAGGAGATAAATAAGATTGCACTGATCATTTATTTGGCCTCCTTTTTGTCTGTTGTGATTGTGTTCATGTTACTTTTTGTGCTGTTGTCGGTATTTTTGGCACTGTCGGTTTTGCAGCAGAAGTCCAGACAGAATTCAATGAAGTGAAGGATCATGCATCCTGCACCGATGGGTACGAAGGACCAGAAGATCCATTCAGGCCAGTTTAATACGAAGGTTCTTTTTCCATTCTGAAGCTGAGTGATTACCTTGTCCATTCCGTATTTGAAAAGGATGACGCTGAAGATGATGCTCAGGACTGTGATCAGGATCACGGATGGTTTCTTCAGTTTCTTTGGAAGGCGGTCTGTGACCAGTGTCAGGCTGACCAGTTCTCCTTCGCGGCAGGCCAGTGCGGCTGCCAGCAGGGTGATGAGTACGAATACCGCTACTACAAGTTCTTCTGTGAAGGACCAGGAACGGTGGATGACTTTACGGGAAAATACGTTTCCCACAGTCAGCACCAGGATCAGCAGTGTGGAGATCACAAGGACGATCTTTTCTACTGCAGCCAGTGCGTTCATGATTTTTTTGTAGATTTTCATGCTCTCTACTCCTCTCAAAAAATTTGCTGCTGTTTTTCGGAATTTGGAGCAGATTCAAGGCAGATGGAATGTAATGGTTATAATATGTAATTAGTTACATTTTTCATCTGTGGTGAATTCTGTTGTCTGCGAAAAACAGAAGTAGTGTTTCGGTTTCAGATCGACAGCCTGGAAAAGAAAGTATGTCTCGTGTGTCAGGGCTTTTTTATGTTATAGGAATATTATGGAGTAATTTCCTATAACATAAAAAAAGTCCGCCCCACGCAGGGACGGACATATGATATTCCGTAACCACCCTGTTTCACCTTTGAAACAAGTACGATTCTGCAACGTACCGATATACGCGGCTCCTGTAACGGGGGGCGGCCGGGGAAGCTTACTGTGAATACGGCAATATCTGTGATGGCTGTATTCAAGGGTTCGGCTTTCCTTCTCGGGGATGATATTCGAAACAGGTCTGTCACTGCATTTCACCGGACTGCAGTTCTCTGAGGACAGGGGGGACTGTTTTTACTGGTTCCCTTCGTTGAATTTATGCGTTATAGGTTTAGCTGTTTAAAAAGCTAAAGCAATTTTAACGCTGTTTGTTTTGAAAGTCAAGAGGTTTTTGTAAGTATTTGGGGGAAGTTTGTTGGTGTGGGGCGTACACAGACAATAAGGGACGCGCGAAGCAGCATCTCTCTGCAGGTTCAGTTCCGGGGGCTAAGTAACTCTAAGGTGGGGGAAATCCGCTAAAAGCATGAAGAAAAATGCAAAACTCGCTCCGTCGCAGACTCCGCTCAGACAGGTTGCTATTTTTCTTCATAACGCGGATTTCCCCCACCTAAGAGTTACTAAGCCCCCTCCAAATTCACCTGCAGAGAGATGCTGCTTCACGCTGGCTATTGGCTGTGTAAGAGAAAATGGATGAGGTGGTGGGAGCGGAGGGGTCAAGTGAAAAGAATCAGTTGTTACTCTTGACAATTGAATGATTTTCTGCGTATATTGTAAAAAATAAAATATTAAATATTGGATAAGTAAAATTATGAAAATAAATGAGTAAAAGCTACAAAGATGAGCAGAAAGAGGTAAAGATCATGGATTTAAAGAATTATTCAACAGGGGTACAGCATATCGGGATTCCGACAAATGACATTGATAAAACTGTGGAGTTTTATCATAAGCTGGGATTTGAGACGGCGTTTGAGACTGTGAATGAGGAAGCGAATGAGAAGGTTGTTTTTCTGAAGCTGGGAACTTTGGTTGTGGAGACTTATGAGAATCATGCGGCGAAGATGGAGCATGGGGCGATTGATCATGTTGCGCTTGATGTGAGAGACATTGAGGAGATTTTCCAGTATATTAATGAAGCTGGTTTAAACTCCACACAGGATACCATTCATTTCCTGCCATTCTGGGAAAATGGTGTAAAATTCTTTACCATTGAGGGTCCGAATAAGGAGAAAGTGGAATTCAGTCAGTATCTGTAAAACAGAAAAAGTTACGGAATATACCTACATAATAAAATTCCGAACATAATAAAATGAAGCAGTAAAGCCGATACATTGACTGGAAACAGTGTGTCGGCTTTTTCACTGTTCGAAATAGACTGTAGCAGTAAAAACCGGGAAAAATAAAGGGGCATTAAAGGGAAAAGAGAGATGAAAAATTTAAAGAAGTGGTATATTAATCTGTCGATACAGAGAAAAATTCTGTATTGTACATTAGGGGTAGCATTGGTTGTTTTGCTGGCTGCCAGTGTTTCGCAGTATATGTCTGCATCTTCAATTGTGACAGAACAGACAAGGAAGCAGTCTGCGGGAGTGGTGAACGAGTTGTCGGTGAATTTGGATCATTATTTTGATATGGTGAGGAATTCATTTGAGTATATTGCAAATAACAGTACGGTTCAGGAGGAATTGGAGTCTGATGAACCATATAAATCGGATGGCACAGAGCTGTATTCCTATTATTCAAGATCGGGGCAGATCAGAAGGCTGCTTTTACAGGGATATACAAGTATTTATATGAATGATATCCAGCTGTATGGTTATAACGGAGCAAATCATCTGCTGGCAAATAATCATGAGATTAATGAAAATACCGCTCAGACATCCTGTGAACTGGCGGAGCAGGCAAAAGGACGCTGTATTTATTATAATGCTTCTGAGGAAGGCCTGATGTATATGGCAAAGCAGATCAAAGATTCTCTGACTATGAAGCCAGTGGGAATATTGAGAGCATCTATTAAGCTGAGCTATCTGAAAAAAATGACGATCACAGCCAGAGATTCTTTGTCTGCACATATTTTTCTTCTGGACAGTGACAAAAATGTTCTGATAGAGAGCGCAGAGAATGATGCGACAATCAGTGACAGAAGCTGGATAGAAAAAATATCAGGTAACACAGGAGATTTTCTGTTTACTGCAGATGGACAGGGTTATGACTGTGTATATCAGAGAAGTTCTGACACAGGACTTACAGTTGTAGGAATGATTCCTATGAGTTTCTTACAGAAAACAGCCAGAGGATTACAGAAAACGACAATCATGCTTATTCTGGCAAGTTTGATGTTGTGTATTTTTCTTGCTGATATTCTGGCAAAGGGAATCGCCGGTCCGATCAAGCGTACAAGTAAAGCAATGCAGCAGTTTGCGGAGGGGGATTTTTCTGTCCGTCTTCCGGAAGGAAGAAGGGATGAGATTGGAGCCATGAATTCTGTTTTCAACCAGACGATAGAGAAAATAGAGCAGCTGATAAAACAGGTTGTGGAGATGGAAACAGTTAACAAAGATATTGAATTCCAGGCTTTACAGGCACAGATCAATCCGCATTTTCTTTATAATGTACTGGATACAATCAACTGGATGGCGCGAAAAAAAGGTGAGGATAATATTTGTCGTATGGTTACTTCTATCAGCAGTCTGATGCGTGCAAGTATCAGCAATAAAAGAAGTATGGTTTATATTCGTGAGGAAATAAAATATGTACAGGATTATCTTTACATACAGGAAACCAGATATGGAGATAAATTTACATCTTATATTGAAGTGGATGAGAGATTAAATGAATTAGAGATTCCGAAGATGACTATTCAGACACTGGTGGAAAATGCGGTAGTTCATGGTGTGGAAAATGCGACATGGGACTGTTTCCTTTATGTTTCAGGAGAAATTACAGATGGAATGGCAGTATTTACAGTAAAGGATGATGGAGTTGGAATGTCACAGGAACAGTTGGAGAAATTGATGGGGACAGAGGAAGAGCCAGATCATGAAGCAGAGCGGACACATACTCATCTGGGAGTGTATGCGGTGAGAAAGAGACTGGATTATGTATATCAGAACAAGGCAAGGATGAGCATTACATCAGAACCGGGGAAGGGAACACAGGTAATACTGGAAATCCCGATGAACGGTAATGTCGGAGTTACCTACAGGAAATGTGATGAACCTGTTAATGAAAATAACAAAAAAAGGGGAGACGAGAGATAATGGAATTGCAGGTAATGATATTAGATGATGAATATATTATTCTGGATGGTTTATGTTCGTTTCCATGGAGCGATTATGGATACCATATATCCGCAACTGCAAGGAACGGATTGGAGGGTCTGGAGAAACTAGAGCAGGCGAAACCGGATCTGATTCTTACAGATGTGAAGATGCCGGGAATGGATGGACTGGATTTTGCAGAAAAAGCACATGAGATTTATCCCAATGCGGTTATAGTGATACTGACAGGATATGACAGTTTTGCCTACGCTCAGAAAGCAATCAGCATTGGTGTGGAAGAATATCTTCTCAAACCGGTGGACTATGATGAGTTAAAGGCAATGGCTGCCCGGATTGCAGGGGAAATTCATGCAAAGAAGGAAAAACAGCAGGAAATCCGGGATCTGAAGAAATATTTCAATAGGTCAGTTCCGCAGCTGAGATCCAAATTTGCGGGAAATCTTCTGTATGGAAGAATCCAGGGAAAAGGAGTTGTAAAAGAGCAGGCAGAATCTCTGAATCTGACAATAGAGAAATATATTGTGTGTGTAGGGCGAAAAGTTGTTGGAGAAAATAAAATCCATACAGGAGATAAATGGATAGAGGAATTTGCATGCATCAATATTTTTGAGGAAATTTTTAATGATTTTGGAATTCATGTTTTGAGCGATTATAATACAGCAACTGCAGAATATAATTTTATTCTTTTGTTTGAAAAGGAAGAAGAAAACGCAGTATGTATGGAAAAAGCATTGCAGGCATGCAGTAAGATACAGGTAGAAGTAGAACGGTATCTGAAAGCACATATGAATTTTGGATTGAGCGATGTGGAAGTGGACGAATATCAGGCAAATGCACAGTACCGTAAGGCACAGACAGCATGCAGGCAATGTGTTTATCTGGGTACGAATATCATACTCAGATACGAAGATCTGCAATATAAAAAACAGACAGACTTTGTGATTACTTCCGGTGAAAAAACACATTTTATGATGACTTTGTTTCAGGACAGTTTTGAGAAAGCGGAGGATGAACTTCATCAGATATTTCGAAACGCACCGGAAGATGTATCTCCGGTGAAATTTGCAGCAATGGATTTACTTTTGGGATGTATGAAATTTCCATATATCTGTGCAGTTGACAGTGAAATTCATAATAAAAACTGGAATCTTTCTGTGCTTCAGGATGGAATAAAAAGAATCTGTCAGTGCGAGAACACAGAAGAGGTGTTGAATTGTCTGCTGAATCTGTTTGGAACGCTGATTAAACAGAATACAGAAGGAACTGATGAACGGAACCGGAAACTGGTTCAGAGTGTTCTTTCTTACATTGAGAAGAATTATTCAGGAGATTTATCTATGGATGATCTGACTGAGAAATTCCATGTAAGCAGAACCTATATCAGCCGCCTTCTTAAGAAATATGCCGGAAAGAGTTTTCTGGAATATCTGACAGATGTCCGGTTCCAACAGGTGGAGAAACTGATTGCAGATAATAAATATAAACAATATGAAATCGCAGAAATGGTAGGATACAAAGACTTTGGATATTACATAAAAGTATTCAAAAAGCGTTACGGTATTACACCCAATGAATTCAGGAAATATATATAAACAGCGAGGTTAACTGTATCAGGTAAGTCATTTAATCGAATCAGGCAAGTAGCGAGGCGGATGATTTTATCTACCTGACGATAGAACAGGAGATTTGTGCACAGTATAAAATTTGTGCACAAATCTCCTATTTTTACTTTTATTTCCAATTGTTTATAAAAGGCAAAAAGACTAAAATAAAATCATCAAGAACGAGGAAACACAAATTAAAAGGAGGAAACAAGTAAATGAGGAAAATGAAAAAAGTGTTATCACTTGCCATGACGGCAGCTATGACAGCCAGTCTTCTGACAGGCATGGGAGCAGTTACAGCTTCTGCGAAGAAATCGGACGATGGAAAAAGAACGAAGATTACTGCTTTATTAAATTCAACAGAATCGACAGAACAGTATCAGGTTTATGACTATTTGTTGAAAAATTTCTGTGATGAGAAAGGCATTGACTATGAAATAGAAATGGTTAATGATAAACAAGATTATTTTACGAAATTACAGATGTATATCAATAGTGATACATTACCAGATATCTTCGGATGCCCCAATGGAACACTTTCTAAAGCATGTAAAGACATTGATGCATTAGTGGATTTAGGTGCTGAGTTAGATCGAAATGGATATGCGGATAAGATGAATGGTGCGGTACGAGATTTCCTTACAGATGCAGATGATGGTAATTTGTATCTTTTCCCACAGGGATTATATTGTGAATTCTTTATGTATAGGAAGGATCTCTTTGAAAAAGCCGGTATTAAAGAAACTCCGACAACATGGAAAGAATTTGAAGAAGACTGTCAGAAACTTGCGGATATAGGAGAAATTCCGGTTATTATCGGTGGTTCAGATGTATGGCAGATTATGAGATATCTTTCATTCTCTCCATGGAGAGTAACAGGTCCGGAATTTATCACTGGATATCAGGCTGGAACAGACTCTTTTGCCAAAAATGAAGCTGCCAAATATGGTGTAAATCTGGTTTATGATCTTGGAACAAAAGGATATTTTGAACCAGGATTTGCAAGTGTAGATTACACTTCAGCCACAAACTTATTCTATGGTGGCACTGGTGGAATTTTCTACAGTGGTTCAGGTCAGATCAATCTTGCTGAGGATATGTATGATGCAGGTCAGATAGGATTTTTCCCTGTGCCTGACACAGAAGAAATGGATAATATGGAGACAAATATTCCAATTCACGCAGGATTTGGTATTGGATATAATAAGGCTACATATGACGACACTATGCAGGAATTCTTTGATTATGCATGTGAACATTATTCAGAGGCTTGTTACAACAAAGGAAATATTTTCTCACCGTTTAACGATGATATTCCAGAAGGACTTCCACAGCTTTTCTATGATCTTCAGCCGTTATTTGAAAATGCTGAAACAGCATGGACCTCATGGGATGATAAGCTTGATTCAGAAAATCTGACCCAAATTGCAGATGAACAGCAGAAACTGGCTCAGGGAATTACCACTCCGGATGAATTTATCGAAACCTGTGATTCTTTTGTAAAAAGTAAGTGATTTTTCAATAATAATAAACAGAGACTGACAGCTGCCTTGTCAGTCTCTTTCAGAGAAAGAGAGGAGGAAGAACTGTGCAGAAAGCATTTGGAAAAAAGTCAGTCATCCTTTTATTCATCTTTCCAGCATTTCTTATTTATACAGCATTTGTAATTGTTTCCATCATATGGGCTGGTTATTATAGCTTTTTTGACTGGGGTGGTGTTGGAGAGAAAGTATTTGTAGGATTAAAAAACTATATAGAACTTGTTACGCAGGATGAAGTTTTCAGAGCTACAATAGGGCATACTCTTGTTTATACTGTAATTAATGTGGCAATTCAGGTATTTGGAGGATTATTATTTGCGATTCTCCTCAGTCGTATTAAAAAAGGAAGAGTTGCTTTACAGACTCTGTATTATATTCCGGTAGTTATCTCTTCTGTAGCGATTTGCCAGATTTTTACAAAGTTATTATCAGTAACTCCAACCGGTATTGTGAATCAGGTATTATCATTCATCGATCCATCTCTGAAACTGATGGAGTGGATTTCCAATCCTCAGATTTCACTGTATGTAACAGCTTTTGTAGAAGCATATAAATACCTGGGACTGTATATGGTTATCTTTTATGCAGCACTGATCGGTGTTCCGGATGAACTGGGAGAAGCAGCACTGATCGATGGAGCATCAACATGGCAGGAATATCTTTATGTAAGAATTCCTTATATTAAACCGGTTATCATTGCAAACTGTCTGCTGGTACTGAATGGATCCCTGAGATCTTTCGAGTTCTCTTATCTGTTAACACATGGAGGACCGGGAAATGCTTCTGAACTTATGACAACTTATATGTATAAACAGGCGTTCAGCAGTATGAAATATGGTTACGGAAGTTCTGTAGCGATCATGATCGTAATCATCTGTATGGTAGTTGGAATGTTATTCCGTAAATTTACAGGAGGAGGGGATGACGAATGAAAAAGAAAAAAACAACCATTCCGAGCATCATTAAATGGGTTATCGCATTAATCCTTGTTGTGATGCAGGTTTATCCTTTCTTCTATGTATTTACTTCAAGCTTTAAGTCACTGGATGATTTCAGACAGTTACCGGCATATGCACTCCCGTCAAAATGGGTGCTGACAAACTTTATCAATGTTTTTACAAAAAGCCATATGCTGACTTATTTTAAAAACAGTATCATTGTTTTGATCGGTGTATTGATTCCTCTGCTTTTATTTGCATTGATGGCTGGATTTGCATTAAGCAAAATCAAATTCAAAGGCAGAAAATTTGTCCTTAATTATTTCCTTCTTGGATTGATGCTTCCTATGCAGGTTGCACTGATTCCATTGTTTACTATTTTTAATAAGATGGGACTGATCAATACATACCCGGCAATTATTTTGCCACAGATTGCTTTTTCACTGTCTTATTCCATTCAGCTGTTTTATTCATTCAGCAAATTCTTCCCTGAAGAAATGCTGGAAGCAGCGATCATTGATGGATGTTCACCGATAGGATGTTTCTTTAAGATGGTGGTTCCGATGTCACTGAACTCTATTATCACAGTAGCAACCATGCAGGCAGTATTCTGCTGGAATGAGTATATTAATGCTTATACATTTACCAGATCTACAGATATGAAAACCATTACACTTGGTTTAAATGACTTCGTAGGAAGCATGGGACTGACAGACTGGGGTGGTACATTTGCAGCCATCACTGTAACAGTACTTCCGGTATTTATTTTCTACTTCTTCAGCAGCAAGAAGATGCTGGCAGGTATGACAGCAGGTGCAGTAAAAGGTTGATAATATGCAAGAATTACCTGATAACAGTAGTTTGATTTATGAGTAAATAACAGGCTTGCCGGAAAAGTACAAGCAGGCCTGTAAAGTGAAATAAAGTATAAAAAAGGAGATTAAGACTATGCAGAAATTATACTATCAGTTCCCGGGAACATGGTTTGGCGATTGTATGCCATTTGGACATGGAGATAAATTCTATTTATATCATCAGAGAGATACCAGAAAACCGGGACCATTTGGAGAACCATTTGGCTGGGATCTGGCAACAACTTCTGATTTTGTACATTACGAAGATAAAGGTGTGGCAATTCCGAGAGGAACAGATGAAGAGCAGGATCAGTTTATCTTTGCAGGAAGTGTTTTCGAGGCAGAAGGACAGTATCATATTTTCTATACAGGTTATAACCGTGATTATCCGGCACTTGGAAAACCATCTCAGGTTCTGATGCATGCATACAGCGATGATCTTGTAACATGGCACAAAACTCAGGATGCACTTACCTTCACTCCACAGGAAGGCTATGACCCGGATGACTGGAGAGATCCATGGGTGATCCGCGATGAGGAAAATGATCAGTACCTGCTGATCCTTGGCGCAAGATTACAGGGACCAAAGACAAGACAGACAGGAAGAACTGTTAAATTCACATCCAAAGACCTGAAAAACTGGAAATTTGAAGGAGATTTCTGGGCACCGGATCTCTATACTATGCATGAGATGCCAGACTTATTTAAGATTGGTGACTGGTGGTATCACATTGTGACAGAATACAGTGACAGAAGCAAAATGGTATACCGTATGAGCAAGAGTCTGGAAGGTCCATGGATTGCACCGAAAGATGATGCATTTGACGGCAGAGCTTATTATGCAGGACGTACTTTTGAATTGAACGGACAGAGAATCCTCTTTGGCTGGGTTGCTACCAAGGATCAGGATGATGATGACAATAACTTCATCTGGGCAGGAACATTTATGGCACATGAGGTTTATCAGAGAGAAGACGGAACTCTTGGTGTAAGAATTCCGGAAACTGTATGGAATGCATTTGATAAAGAAGAAAAAACAGAAGATTTTGTAATTGATACTCCAACCAAGAGTACTGAAAAAGTGGTTGCAAAAGATACAGGAGATATCTTCAAATTTGAAGCAGATGTGGAATTTACAGAAGGAACCAGAACTTTCGGTGTGAGATTCTATGAAGATGAGGATAAGGCTGAGTCTTATCAGTTCGTATTTAATGTAACAGAAGACAGATATGTATTTGAGAAAAAACCAAACTGGCCATGGCCTGCAAACCAGAATATCGGACTGGAGAGACCGCTGGAGCTGGTACCTGGTAAGAAATATAATATCAAAATGATCGTAGATGATACAATTGCTACAATCTATGTAGACGGTGTTGCATTAAATGCAAGAGCATATAAACGTCCGGGAGAAAGCCTGTCACTCTTTGCTTCTGAAGGAAGCCTGAAAGTAACTAACTGCAAGGTTACAACCGGATTAAAGAAATAGAGCCAGACAGCAATTTAATCGATAAACCGCGGAGCAGTTATTCGGTGTAGAGTGACGTGACGAAGAAAATTGCTGTAAATTAAAAAGTTGCTATGCGTTTCAGTTATAGAAATGCACAGCAACTTTTTGCGTTAAGTCGATTGGAAACAACAGCTTTAGGAGTTGCTTAATCTTCCAATTTAATTTTTTTCTTCAGAACCACACATCCTGCCATATCTCCGATAACGTTAACGCAGGTTGCACCCATATCGCAGAGTGTGTTGATGCTGATGTAAACACCCATAACTCCTGCAGGCAGACCTGCCATGGTTGCAAGGGCTGCGAAGGATGCGATGGCACCGCCCGGGATTCCCGGGGTTCCTACTGACAGGAGTACGTTTGCCAGAAGGATTATGATCATCATGGAAATGCTTACGTTAATTCCGCATGCATTGGCGAAGAACATGATCATGAATGACATCAGGATGGATACGGCATCCATGTTTACAGTAGCGCCAAGAGGAATGGCAATACTTGTGATCTTGTTGGATACGCCCATTTCGTCTTCCATACGCTGTTTACTGATCGGAATGGTCGCTGAACTGGAACAGGTTCCGAATGCGTTCAGAGCTGCAGGAAGCATTGCTTTGAAGAATTTCACAGGGCTTTCTTTGCCGATGAATTTCACGGAGCCGCCGTAAATGACCAGGGCAAATCCGAAGAATGCCACATACAGGATGATCAGCTGAGTTGCCAGTGAAATGATGGTTTCTGTACCGTTGGCTTCTACAACAGGAACGATAGTACAGAATACACCGATAGGTGTGAAGTACATAACTGTGCTGATTACTTTCAGGCAGACTTCATTGCAGGAATCGATTACATTCAGAAGTGCTTTACCTTTTTCACCGATAGCGATAAGTGTGAAGCCTACGATGACTGCGAATACAAGTACCTGAAGCATGTTTCCGTTTGTGAAAGCTGCAACCGGGTTGGATGGGATCAGGTTTTTGATGGTGTCCAGAATGCTGGTCATCTCAGTTGCCTGGATGTCGGAAGTTGCCATCTCGAATTTAACACCCTCACCGAGATGGATCAGCCGCGGGATGATCAGTCCTGCCAGGCTGGCAAGTGCTGTGGTGCACAGGAAAAAGATCATGGCGCCGGCTGTGATCTTGCCGGTTGTGCGGGCATTACCGATGCTAGAGATACCCATGATAATGGAACAGAAGACCAGTGGAAAGATCATCATGTTCAGGGCATTCATGTAAATGCTTCCGATAAGACTTGTGATGGCAAGTACCGGTTCGAAACGGTTTGCCAGAAACAGTCCGGTAATGATACCAAGGATCAGACCGGTAAAGATTGCTGCGGTAATATGTTTTTTATACCACGAATAGAATTTTTTCATTTGTTCCCTCCTCTTTATTTTCATTTCCTGTAGGCGTTTGCGAAACGCCACAAGCCGCATAAATACGGCATTTTTTGTTACCTATAAACAAATAACTCCTCACCGGATATGGTATAATAGAGTTGACTAAAAACTATAAACCTACATCCAAGAAAGGAGTTATTCTGATACTTATGATACCATATAAACAGCTTTCTTTGGCAGATATTTTTTCAGATTGCCATGAAAAATTTGAAAATGACAAACCTGCTTTTCTTTCTCTATTAGAAACCCATATCGATATTGATGAGTTAATTCCGATTTCTTTTAGAAATCATTTCTATGCATCGACGGGCAGAACCCGTAAATACCCTTTGCAAGCTTTTCTGTGGGCTTTGATTATTCAACGTATTTTCTCTATCCCTACGGATCAGCTTCTCCTGACTTTTCTCGCTTACTCAAAATCACTTCGGGAATTCTGTGGTTTTACTAAAGTCCCAGACGCTTCCAAAATCACCCGATTCAAACAGGATTTTTTAGATGACCTCCAGCTTGTTTTCGATAACCTTGTTGATGTTACCGAGCCTATCTGTCAGGCGATTGACTCTGCAAAAGCGGATATGACCATCTTTGATTCTTCCGGCATAGAAGCATTTGTTACCGAAAATAATCCCAAGTATGCTAACAGGATCATCAAACAGCTTAAGGCATACGCGAAAGCTCAGGGCTTTGATAAATCCTATGATCCTTATAAAGCTGCCTATGATTCCATGCCTTCTCATGCTTCTGCTAATCCTGAGATTAAGCAGCTCTATATCAATGGGCATTTTTGCTATGTCTTCAAGTTCGGCATTGTCACTAACGGATTGGGCATCATCCGCCACATATCTTTTTATAACAAAAACTTTATGGCTTCACATCCTGATATCGTTGTCGAAAAGAAATCCGATTCCCCTGACGAAGATAAATGTGTTCATGATTCAAAGCTTTTAATCCCCACACTTAAGGACTTCTTTTCCAAGCATCCTTTGATTAATCCAAAAACCTTCCTGGGTGATGCTGCTTTCGATACCGCACAACTCTATAAGAGCCTTCTTACCGGTGACACTTTTGGTAATGACAAACATTTCTCGAAAGCTTATATTCCGCTGAATGCAAGATCCGGACTTGAAAATCTGGATTGTTCCATCAATGAAGATGGTATTCCGTGTTGTCCCCATGATCCTTCTTTACAAATGAAGTACGAAGGCACTTCCAAACTTCACAGTGGAGTAACAAGATATAAATTTGTCTGTCCAAGAATGAAATGGATTTATGATAAATCAACTCAAAAATCCCATCGTCATTGTTTCTGTGACAACCCTTGTACTTCTTCTAAATGTGGGCGGATGGTCTACATCTACCCGGAAAAGGATCTTCGTGCTTATCCCGGAACGATCCGCGGCACCGAAAAATGGGATGATACCTATAAAATCAGGACTGTTGTCGAAAGAGATATCAACCACATCAAAGACAATCTCTGTCTTGCAGGACGCCGAACCCAAAATGAGAGGACTCTGCATGCTGATCTGATTCTTGCCGGGATCACACAACTTATTACTGTTGTTCTCGCAGATAAGATCAATCACCACGAATATATTCGAAGCATAAAACCACTCATAGCTTAGGACTTACCACTTTCATAAAGTCCATAGCTTATTAAAGTGCGCCTAACATGTGCGATTATCCATTTTTCATTCCACAAGTCGTGCTCTTCGCGAATTCTTCCTTGTTTTGGTTCAAGGTTACGAACGAGCACCGCGAGTTTCGCAATTACCTATTATTATATGGACTTATTCCGCAAATCCTTGCTGTTCCATTTCATGTTCTATTTTACCTTCATTTTCCTGACTTGCTGATACGAACAGGTGACGGAATACGAATCTGCAGAATGGTCCGACAACCAGGATCTGCAGTGGGTAGGCTATGATGAAGTTCAGGCAGATGGTCTGGAGCCAGATGAAGATGAGATTTGAAGTGATTCCTGAAGATTCGATGGTTCCAAGCAGGCTCATCAGCGGTACCATTGTGCAGACGGTGAAGGTCTGGATGCAGAGGATGATGAAGATCGGGCGGTCAGTTGGTTTGGCTACGCGGAACGCGAAATATTTGGATGTTTTGCTGGCGATGAAGAATGCGCAGAGGAATCCGATGAACCATTCCAGCGGAAAAGAATGCAGTGCGTGACTGAATGTAGCCGCCTGAAGTCCACCGGTGTGGATAGCGACGTTATAAACGCCCATGATAAAGATTATACAGCCGGATGTGATAAGGGTGAAAATAAATTCCTGAAATTTTGTTTTTGGCATAGTTAAGCCCTCCTCATAAAATAATAAAAAACTCCATATAAACGCAAAAATGCCGCCTACCCGTCTGACAATGGATAAGCGACATTTTTTGTCGTATTTATTCTATCAGTTATTGGGATTCTATGTTATGGGAATTTTGCACAAAATATAATCGTGAAATAATAGCTTTAGAGTCTTTTTGACAAAGGGATAGGAACGTTTATTCATGGATGAGGATAAAATAAAGTATAAATAGAAGTTACAAATTCACTTGACAACCGAATAATTTTCTGCGTATATTGTAAAAAATGAGATATTAAGTGACTGAGAAGTCTGATTATGGTTACTGGTTATTGCGTTCTCAGTAACGGATTATGAAAAGCAGTCTGACATAACGAGCGACAAAAAGTCACAAGGATCAGCAGAAAGGGGCAAAAACTATGGATTTAAAGAACTACTCAACAGGGGTACAGCACATTGGAATTCCGACAAATGACATTGGTAAAACAGTAGAATTTTATCACAAATTAGGTTTTGAAACAGCATTTGAGACAGTAAATGAGGAAGCAAACGAGAAGGTTGTTTTCCTGAAACTGGGAACTCTGGTAGTGGAGACTTATGAGAACCATGCAGCGAAAATGGAGCATGGCGCGATCGATCATGTTGCACTTGACGTAAAAGATATTGAAGAGATTTTCCAGTATATCAATGAAGCTGGTTTAAATTCTACACAAGATACCATTCATTTCCTGCCATTCTGGGAAAATGGAGTGAAGTTCTTTACAATTGAAGGACCGAATAAGGAGAAGGTGGAATTTAGTCAGTATCTGTAAATAAAAAGGAAATAATCATTAAGGGTCGATACATTGACGGAAACAGTGTATCGGCTTTTTTGGTAATGTTGGATTAATAAGTGGGGGTGGTGCGAATGCGTAAAAAATATCATGAGCTGTCTTTGGCGAAAAAATTTTCTCTTACAAGTATTGGCTTCTTTTTTCTCACAATCCTTGTATTAACTGTATTGATTCAGTTTTTATACGAAAAATCAGTATTAAATATCACCAGCGAAAGCTATAAGGAAAAGTTTGAGATAGTGTCTGATAACAGTCAGAGTATATTAGAGAATTCGGGAAAGATAGCTAAGGTAATATTAACAGATGAAGCAATACAAAACTGGTTTTTACAGGATTCTGAGGAATCAGCAGATCAGTTAAAATATAAAATGCAGGTAGAGAAACGTCTGGATTATTTGGATGCATTGTATCCAGATAAACAGTATAGCAGTATTTCTGTTTTTGACTCATATGGACATATGGTAAATTCTAACAGTATTCGATCTGAGGCATCAAAATACGAACAGTTTTTTAACATAATAAAAGAGAATTATAACGTAAAATGGTTGGATTTATATGAAGTATCCCTGGGAGATTATGAGAAAAATGGAATTGGTTATATCAGATATTATAGAGATTACGATTCGGGACTTATTAAAGGATATGTTCTTATAGAATATCAGTCGCCACTTCTGATAAATAATTTTGCACATATCAGATATGGGGAGACAGGCAGTTATCTGATTGCTGATACAGATGGAAACAAAAAAATAGAAAATGATCAGGATGTATCAGGAAATATTTCGGAAGAAGAGTATTTTCAATGGGCTGAAGATAATAAAAAAGGAGGAAAAGTATTCAGGATTGACGGTAAAAGATATCTTGTGACAGCGTCAGTAATCCCTACACTGGATTGGCTTATGATTGGTCTGACACCAGTGAATGAACTTACAAAAGCCGGGAAAGCGATGACACAGATTATTTATGTAGTAGGAATTATTGCTGCTTTAATCAGCACATTTTTCAGCCTGAGGGTTTCTCACAGTGTAACAAAGCCTTTGATATATTTGACAGATACCATGAAAAAATTTGGAAAAGGAGATCTTTCTGTACGTGTTCCTGTATTGTATGAGGATGAAATTGGAATATTATCGGAAGAGTTTAATAAGATGTCTGAACAAATCAGGCAGCTGGTTGATCAGGTATATAGAGAGCAACGGGCAAAAAGAAAATCTGAGCTTGCAGCACTTCAGGCACAGATTAATCCACATTTCTTATATAATACATTGAATAGTGTAAGTTCGCTTATCAAAATGAATTGTCCGGATGAAGCATTTATCATGATTCAGGCGATTGGTACATTTTATAGAACTTCACTTAGCGATGGAAAAACATTAATACCGCTGGAACAGGAAATAACAAATATAGAGAATTATATAAAAATACAGAAAGTCAGATATGGAAATAAAATAGAATATGAGATTGATATAGAAAATGAAATTTTGCAGGAGTGGATTGTAAAACTGACACTTCAGCCATTGATAGAAAATTCTATATATCATGGTATAAAGGAAATGAGGGGAAAAGGAATTATCCGAATCAAAGGATGGAAAGAGAAGAATAAGGTTTTTATTCAGGTGTCAGATAATGGGCTTGGAATTCCAGAAGAAAAATTAGAAGAACTGTTTAGTAAAGATTACAGAGAAAAAGGCTCAGCATTTGGATTATTTAATATTCAACAAAGATTGCAGATTTATTTTGGAAAAGAATATGGTCTTACAGTAGAAAGTAAACTGAGTCAGGGAACGAAGGCAACAGTGTGCATTCCTGTAGATTTTAAGAGAGAAGAGGATAGAAAATGCGGGTATTCCTTGTAGATGATGAATTTTTGCAGAGAGCGTTAGTGAAAAAAACAGTTGACTGGAATAGTCTGGGTATGGAAATATGCGGAGAAGCAGAAGACGGAGAAGAAGCATTAAAGAAAATTTTGGAAGAAAAGCCGGATATTTTAATTATGGATATTAATATTCCATATATGAATGGAATTGAAGTATCTAAAAAAGTAAAGGTTATTTTTCCAGAAATACAAGTAATTATATTGACCGCTTATGGTGAATTTGAATATGCAAGGGAGGCACTTTCTTTTGGAGCAGTCAGTTTTGTGCTGAAACCGTTGGACCCTGAAGAATTAACAAAAGAGCTTCAGAAGTGTAAAGAAAAACTGGAACATATTTATAGACAGAAATCTTCTGTAAAGAAAATGCAAAAGGATCAGTTTCTTTTAGAACAGCTTTCAGGTATGGTACCTTCTGAAAATCAGCAGAGTAAATGGGAGGAAATGAAGATTCCGTTTGATAAACCATTATCAGTGGCTTTGATTAGACCTGAAAATAAACAACAGAATAACAAAATGGCAGAAGAAATGGAAGAAATAATCCAGGATTATTTTCCGGTATATGAAATGATTTCTATGAACCAAGGATATGCTTTTATTCTATTTGGAGAAGAGAATATGGAATATCAGATTCAGCTTCTCTGTACTTATATGCAGGAAATTATGAATAGTAAAAGGAACTGGAATGGAGGAATCAGCAGGGTATTTTCAGACATCAGAGAATTGAAAGCGGCCTATCAGGAGGCATATTCTGCAGCCAGAAAAGGAAAAACAGAACAGAAAATTCTGATTTACGAGCCAGTAGATATGTTTCAATTTATACGATCATCGTTATATGATTCGGAAGTATTTTTGTATTATATCAGAAAAAATGAATATGAAATGCTTACAAAAGAGATAGGTGAAATGTTTATTCAAATGGAAGAACAGAATGTCCTTTCTGACACAGCAGTATATATATCTACGGATATTCTGATCCATATTTGTCTGTATATGTCTGAACTGGGAGTTGATTTTTCTTTAGTTGTGGAAAAAGAACAGAGACAATTAACAGGATTGCAGAATAATGGTGGAATTGAAGAAATTAGAAGTGTATTAATGTGTATATTGGAAAAATGCCGCATATGTGCAGCAGAAAATAAACTTCCTGCAACAAAGAAAAAAGTAAATGATGCAGTAGATTTTATTGATAGTAATTATAGTAGGATTGATATGAGCTTGAATCTGGTAGCAGATACAATTGGGGTGAATGCGAGTTATCTAAGTAATATATTTAAAAAAGAAAAAGGATGTTCATTAAGTAAGTATTTGACTCAGACACGTCTGGAACAGGCAAAGAAATATCTTACAGAGTATCCGGATAAAACACTTATAGAAATTGCAGAGTCAATAGGATACAGTGACGTTTATTATTTTAGCAAGAATTTTAAAAAGTATTATGGTATTTCTCCGTCTAAGTACCAGGAAGAGAGAAAAATGTAATTATCCAAAATATTTCCCAGACGTCCAAAGAATCTACATTCACGTAATAGCACAAAAATGGTAATCTTGTCTCATCAAAAGACAGGAGGTAAAAGGAAATGGCTGAAAAGGAAATTCCATTTCGACAAATTCATCTGGATTTTCACACCAGTGAAGCCATTGAGGGGGTCTGCTCAGAATTTGATGCGGAAGAGTTTGCCCAGACTCTTGCGGATGCGCACGTGAATTCTATTACTTTGTTTTCTTGTGGACATCACGGAAATTTATATTATGATTCCAAAATGTTTCCGGAAATGGTCCATCCTCATCTGGCACACAGAGATTTGTTGAGAGAACAGGCTGAAGCCTGCAGAAAACGTGGAATACAGGTAAACCTTTATACAACCATTCGCTGGAACAAGAGAATCGCAGATATGCATCCGGAATGGATCTGTATTGATGAAAACGGAGCACTTCAGGACTATAAGGGAAAGGGGTATTTTGAGGCTGGTTTTTATAAAAACCTTTGTGTAAATACACCGTATCGTGATTTCTTGAAAAAGCAGTTCGGAGAAGTTCTGGAAACGATTCCGGGAGATGGAGTATGGTATGATGCAGCTTTTATGAATGAATGCTGCTGTCCATCCTGCCAGAAACTTATGCGGGAAAAAGGTCTGAATCCTGCAAAAAAGGAAGACCGTCAGGAATTTGCAAGGTGGACTTATTATGATATGGTCGAAGATCTGACCGCATTTGCAAAAAAATATAATCCAGATTTTCATGTCTGCTATAACAAAGGACATGTTGGATATCTCGATAAACCAGTGATAAAGGATTATTCGTATTTTTCTTTTGAATCTCTTCCGGGAGTAGAATGGGGATATCTTGATTTTCCTGTTTCTGCTAAATATATGAGGAATTTTGGAAAAGAGTGTCTTGGACTGACAAGCAGATTCCACACAGAATGGGGCGATTTTCATGCATTTCGTAATGAGGCAGCTATGGAATATGAAGTATTTTCCATGCTTTCCCATGGATGCAAATGTACGATTGGTGACCAGATGGATTACTGGGGAAAATTGAATAAGGATATGTATCAGCAGATCGGAAGGGTTTATAAATCTGTAGAAGAAAAAGAACCCTGGTGTGAGAATGCAAAACCAGTATCTGAAATTGGTGTTTTTACAGCAGAAGAATTTTATGCTACAGGCGTAGCAGGACAGATTCCAGGTGCATCTGAAGGTGTGGCAAGACTTCTGATGGAATATGGATATCAGTTTGATTTTATTGACAGTACTTCTGATTTTGGAAAATACAGGTTGTTAATTTTACCGGATGTAATTCCTGTAGATGAAATATTAGGCCGGAAACTGAGTGCTTATATAAATGCAGGAGGCAAATTACTGGCAAGTTATCAGTCTGGTCTTGACAAAGATCACCAGAAATTTATGATCTCAGAACTGGCAGTAAAATATCTTGGAGATGCACCATATAGTCCGGATTTTATATGGCCGAAAGAACATCTGGCAAAGGGTCTTGCAGATGCAGAACATGTAATGTATGACAAAGGAACACTTGTAGAAGCGACAGATGAGGCTCAGTTTGTCCAGAAAGTAATCCCGCCGGTATTTAATCGTACATATGAACATTTTTGTTCTCATCTTCATTCTCCATCAGGAAGAAAAGAAGTATATCCTGGTATTGTGGAAACAGAAAATACAGCGTATTTTATTCATCCGATTTTTACAACATATCAGAACTGGGCACCTGCATGGTATAAAAAGATCCTGAGAAATGAATTAGACAGAATGCTTCCGAATCCGCTGATTCAGCATAATGGACCATCAACAACACAAGTTACAGTGTTAGATCAGGAACAAGAGAACAGAAGAATTGTACATGTACTTCATTATGTACCGGTGAAGAAATGTAAAAATCTTGAGATTGTTGATGATATTATTCCTTTATATAATCTTAAGATTACTATGACAGAAGAACGTGAAGTAGAGAAAATTTATACAATACCCGATAAACAGGAAGTTCCATTTGTACAGGATGGAAAAAAACTTGAATTTACTCTAAAAGAGATTAAGGGACATCAGATGACTGCTGTTTGTTACAAAAATTAGTAAGGAAAAGAGGAGGTTTTTATATGAAGACAGGGAAAAAAGTTTTAGGGGCTGTATTAGCGGCAGCAATGGCATTATCATCTATTACACCGGTATTTGCAGCAGATAAAGTTAAGATTACATTTATGAGCCGTGACAGTGGTGATACACCTATGGCAAAGGTTTATGAAGACCAGATTGCAGCATTTATGGAAGAAAATCCTGATATTGAAGTTCAGAACGATTCTGTTTATGAGGAATCTGCTTATAACAATAAACTGAAAGTTGCATTATCTACAGGAGAAACACCAAATATCTTTTATTATCCGGCAATTGCCGGCCTGAAAGAATGGGCACAGAATGGAGTTCTGTTGGATCTGACAGATTCACTTAACGAAGATGAAGAATGGAAGAACACGTTCCTGGATGGAGCATTAGATACATATGATCTGAGTGCTTATGGAGTGGATGGAATCTATGCATTGCCAAATGAACTGAATGTGGATGCTATTTTCTACAATAAGGCTTTATTTGAAAAAGCCGGTATTGAGAAAACTCCAGAAACAATGGATGAACTGTATGAGGATATTGATAAGCTGGTTGCTGCCGGAATTACTCCGTTTGGAGTAGGCGGAAAGAATACCTGGGTTATGGGACATATCTTTAATAATATTCTTGCTAAAAGAATCGGAAGAGATGGCATTATAAAATTGGGTACTGGCGAGAAAAAATGGACGGATGATGATGTAGTAGAATGCCTGCAGATTACAAAAGATTTAAAAGATAAAGGTGCTTTTGCAGAGGGATTTGAAGGAATGGATTATAATACTCAGATGAATCAGTTCCTCACCGGAGAAGTAGCAATGATTTCTCACAGCAGCCCTATCATTCCTGAAATGTTTAATTCTGAATCAGAAATTTTGGATGATATTTCATTCTTTGCATTCCCATACTTTGAAGATAAACCAGAGTATAAAGATACACATGTAGTATATACTTCCGGATGGATGCTTTCAGGAACTATGAGTGATGAGGAAAAAGAGGCAACTCTAAAACTGGTGAAATATATGACATCTAAAGAGTCTATTCAGGAACGTATGAATGCAGCGATGAGAGTTGCTCCATATAAAGATATTGATGCACCGGAAGACACACCGCAGATTTTCAAAGATATGGTTGAATATACAGGTACTATTACAGATTCTGTAGGAGAATATTTTGACTATGATACCTGCTCTACATTAGTAGATACTTCAAGAAATGGAATTTTGAACATGATGCTGTCTGATTCCGCTGAGAATACAGCACAGACTATTCAGGCAGATATTGATGCAAACCGTCCACAGAGCTGACAGATAAAGCAAAAGGAAGGGGGGAGAGCACCCTTCCTTTTGTTTACTCAAAAATAGAAAAGAGGAGGGGTTATTTTGGAAAAAATAAGGAAAAATAAGAAAGTTATTGCGGTATTTTTGATACCTGCAGTATTGATCTATCTTTGTTTTGAATTGATACCTGTAGTTATGTCTGTCTATTTTTCATTTAATGACTGGCCTGGGCTTCAGGCGGTGCCGCTTAAATTTGTAGGATTTAAGAATTATAGTAATCTGTTCCATAATGCAGTTTTTCTTAAGTCGTTGCAGAATGTTCTTATTTACGTTGTTGTAAGTGTTATTTTGCAGGTTCCTATTGGATTTGGACTTGGATTACTGATCCATCATTTCAAAAAAGGACAGAGATTTTTTAAAGCTGCATTTTTTATTCCTATGATTTTATCAGTGACAGCAGTAGCATTGTTATGGAATTTTATTTATTTTCCTACTGACAAGGGAATTCTGAATAGTCTTCTTATTAAAATTGGACTTGGAAATTATATTCAGCAGTGGCTGGTTAATCCTAAAACTTCTTTGATATGTCTGATTGTTGTCAGTACATGGACCAGTGTAGGATATTATATGATCATTTGTTTGGCTGGTCTTACTTCTATACCGGATTCTGTTTTGGAAGCAGGAGAATTAGATGGAGCAACTGGCTGGAAAAAGATTTGGAATCTTTATATTCCAATGCTTTGGGAACCATTAAAAATGTCTACGATCATGGTGATCACTGGAGTATTAAAGATTTTTGATACTGTATACATTCTGACACCTACAGGAGGAACCAGTAACTGTACTATTGTACCAGCACTTTTAATGTATAATGAAGCTTATAGATATGGTCATTATGGAACTGGAAGTGCGATTGCTACGGTCATCTTTGTATTAAGTGCTGCTGTTTCTATTTTTAGTTTGAAACTTATGAATCAGAAAGAATCCATAGAATATTAGGGGGGATAGATCATGAAAACAAAAAAACATTCCGCAGGGTATTATATAGGATTTCTGATATTTATTATAGTTGCTTTGATCAATATTTATCCGATGGTATTTTCAATCTTCTGTTCTTTTAAAGGAAATTTGGAAATATTTTCATCATTTACTGCTTTACCTAAGAAATTACGGATAGAAAATTATTTAACTGCATGGAATGTGGGAAATATAGGAAGATATTTTTTGAATACAATTATTCTTGCAGTTGGAACTCTTGCGATATCAGGTCTTTTTGGAGCAATGGCATCGTATGTTCTGGCAAAATTTAAGTTTCGCGGAAAATCAAAAATATATTTACTGTTTATTTCAGGAATGATGATTCCTATTCAGGCGGTATTAATTCCGTTGTCTTATATTTTTGGAAAACTTGGAATTATGAATAATTATCCGGTATTGATTTTGCTTTATGCGGCGTTTTGTTTTCCAATGACAATTTTGATTCTTACTGGATTTATGAATGGAATTCCGACAGAATTAGAAGAAGCGATGGTAATTGATGGAGCAAATATTTATCAAGTATTTTTTAAGATGATTTTGCCACTGTCAGTTCCGGGAATTGTAAGTGTTTCAATTTTTAATTTTATACAGGTATGGAATAACCTGTTGTTTCCTCTTATTTTTATTTCTGATAAAGATAAAGGTACTATTTCTATGGGACTTCTTGCATTTTTTGGAGAATACAGTACAGATTATAGTTCCAGCATGGCAGGAATTTGTCTTACAACCATTCCGGTAATTATTGCGTATATTTTCTTCCAGGAAAAAATAGAGAATGGTTTAATGAGCGGAGCTGTTAAAGGGTGATAAAAAAGTTGTTGTACTTTTCATTTCCAATATGAAAAGATACAACAACTTTTTTGTATTCCTTATGTATTAATCCTCAAGCTTAATTTTCTCTTTCAGAACTACACAGCCTGCCATATCGCCAATAACGTTAACGCAGGTAGCACCCATATCGCAGAGTGTATTGATACTGATATAAACACCCATAACACCTGCCGGCAGGCCTGCCATAGTTGCGAGGGCTGCGAAGGATGCGATGGCACCGCCCGGGATTCCAGGGGTTCCGACTGACAGGAGTACGTTTGCCAGAAGGATTATGATCATCATGGAAATGCTTACGTTAATTCCGCATGCATTGGCGAAGAACATGATCATGAATGACATCAGGATGGATACGGCATCCATGTTTACAGTAGCGCCAAGAGGAATGGCAATACTTGTGATCTTGTTGGATACGCCCATTTCGTCTTCCATACGCTGTTTACTGATCGGAATGGTCGCTGAACTGGAACAGGTTCCGAATGCGTTCAGAGCTGCAGGAAGCATTGCTTTGAAGAATTTCACAGGGCTTTCTTTGCCGATGAATTTCACGGAGCCGCCGTAAATGACCAGGGCAAATCCGAAGAATGCCACATACAGGATGATCAGCTGAGTTGCCAGTGAAATGATGGTTTCTGTACCGTTGGCTTCTACAACAGGAACGATAGTACAGAATACACCGATAGGTGTGAAGTACATAACTGTGCTGATTACTTTCAGGCAGACTTCATTGCAGGAATCGATTACATTCAGAAGTGCTTTACCTTTTTCACCGATAGCGATAAGTGTGAAGCCTACGATGACTGCGAATACAAGTACCTGAAGCATGTTTCCGTTTGTGAAAGCTGCAACCGGGTTGGATGGGATCAGGTTTTTGATGGTGTCCAGAATGCTGGTCATCTCAGTTGCCTGGATGTCGGAAGTTGCCATCTCGAATTTAACACCCTCACCGAGATGGATCAGCCGCGGGATGATCAGTCCTGCCAGGCTGGCAAGTGCTGTGGTGCACAGGAAAAAGATCATGGCGCCGGCTGTGATCTTGCCGGTTGTGCGGGCATTACCGATGCTAGAGATACCCATGATAATGGAACAGAAGACCAGTGGAAAGATCATCATGTTCAGGGCATTCATGTAAATGCTTCCGATAAGACTTGTGATGGCAAGTACCGGTTCGAAACGGTTTGCCAGAAACAGTCCGGTAATGATACCAAGGATCAGACCGGTAAAGATTGCTGCGGTAATATGTTTTTTATACCACGAATAGAATTTTTTCATTTGTTCCCTCCTCTTTATTTTCATTTCCTGATACCCGAAGGACTATATTGGCAGACGGATTGAGTGATGCGCAAATCTGGTAAAATTTCTGCGGCCTATAATTGTGATAAGATACCGGGTTCAGGAAAAATAGCACGACACTACTTTACCACAATAATGTGTGAATTACAATATTTCCCGCTGTTTTCTTATTTGAGTGGGAGTGTTTCCGAAGTGCTCAAGGAACATCCTGCGAAATAGTTTGTAATTGGTAAAGCCATGCCGCTCCAGAATGACATGAACAGGATCTCTGGTTGTGATCAGATCACGATAAATAAAGGAAAGGCGGTATTCATTCTGATATTCGAGAAATGTAATTCCCATTTTTTTCTTGAACTTAACATCATAAATTAATTGCGTGTCGCATTCTCGTTACTTTAGTGAAATTATTTTATAATATTCCTGTGACATAAAAAGTCCTATGCAGGCTATTATGATTGTCAGGTGCAGGTGAAGAGGGTATAATAGTTGTAATTATTTAACCAAATCAAGGAAGTCCCTGCTTCAATTGTAAAGAGCAATAAGTAGTGGGTGGGGATTTACTTGTATCAGAAGGAGTGTTTATATGAAACCAACTATTTTATTAATAAATTTTCAGGATCAGCAGAAGCTTCGCAAGTTAAAGATGGCGTTGCTGCCTTTTAAGCTTCGGATTAAAACCATAGAACCCCAGGACTATAGTCAGCCAATCGGATATCTGGCAGGAGTAAAGGACGTTTTTCAGGTGCAGATTCCATCAGCGCTGATACCTCAGGAGCAGATGGAGAAGGAAATGCTGATTCTTGCAGGAATCACCGGGAATCTGTTTGACCAGGTGCTCTATACCTTGCGGAAAGCAGGTACACCTGTGGATTACAAGGCAGTTCTGACGGAGCATAATCAGAACTGGAACTGTATGCAGCTTTATAAAGAACTGGAGAAAGAACATAATATGTATCACCCGTCTTAAATAATAGAAATAGTTGGAGGTTTTGGCTATGAAGGTTGTAGTTGCAGTTGATTCATTTAAGGGAAGTATGACTTCCATGGAAGCAGGAATGGCTGTCAAAGAGGGTATTCTTGCAGCAAAAAAGGACGCAGAAGTGATCGTAAAACCTCTGGCTGACGGTGGAGAGGGAACTACGGATGCGCTGATCGAAGGTCTGAAGGGAGAACGTGTGGATGTGACAGTTACAGGTCCTTATCATGAGCCGGTTCAGGCATATTATGGATATCTCAGGGAAAGTAATACCGCAGTCATGGAAATGGCAACAGCAGCAGGTATCACACTTTCAGATAAGAAGGAGCCTATGACCGCTACCACCTATGGAGTGGGAGAACTGATTCTTCATGCAATCGGCAGAGGTATCCGCAACTTCATTATCGGTATTGGCGGAAGCGCCACTAATGACGGTGGAGTGGGAATGCTGAGAGCCTTTGGATATAAATTTCTGGATGAAAAGGGAGAAGATGTAGGGGAAGGTGGACAGGCACTTGCAAGGATTGCATCTGTAGAAATTTCAGACAAGAAGGAACTTCTTTCCCAGTGTAATTTCAGGATTGCCTGTGATGTGACCAATCCTCTCTGCGGTTCTCAGGGAGCTACATATATCTATGGACCGCAGAAGGGAGTTACCCCCGATATCCTTCCGGTTCTGGATGCAGGCATGAAAAACTATGCAGAGGTTACTGCCAAAGTGATTGGTAAAGATAACCAGAATGCAGCAGGTGCAGGTGCGGCAGGCGGACTTGGATTTGCATTTCTGAATTATCTGGATGGAGAGCTGACACCGGGAATACAGCTTATTCTGGATGCTGTCCATATAGAGGATGAGATGAAGGATGCAGATGTGGTTGTGACAGGGGAAGGTCGTCTGGATCATCAGACTGCCATGGGAAAAGCCCCGGTGGGCGTTGCGAAGCTTGGCAGGAAATATGGCGCAAAAACCATTGCATTTGCAGGAAGTGTTACGAAGGAGGCAGTTGCCTGCAATGAAGTAGGAATAGATGCCTTCTTTCCAATCGTGCGCGGAATTTCCACACTGGAAGAAGCAATGGATCCGGACACTGCAAAAGCAAATATGGCTGCAGCTGCAGAGCAGGTATTCAGACTGTTGTAATTATTTTTCATAAAAAATCTTCTGAAGCAGATAGGAAATCGATTTGATATGTCTGCACAGGAGATTTTTGTTTGCAGAAATTGCAATGTTGAGAAACTTCAGATGATATAGTAAAATTATTACAGCCAGAGAAAATACTTTGAAAAAAGTTGATTAAAAGATCTAAGGATATGTAAGGGAGAGACAACATGACACTAACACAGATGAATTATATCATCACAATTTCCGAAACTGGTTCATTAAATAAAGCTGCGGAGGCGTTGTATATTTCCCAGCCTTCTCTGACCAATGCAGTGAAGGAACTGGAGAAGGAGCTTGGAATCATTATATTCAACCGTAGCGGCCGTGGTGTGACACTGACCAATGACGGGACAGAATTTCTGATGTATGCCCGTCAGATATACGGACAGTATGAAAGTGTGGTTGAGAAATACAGTGAGGGTGGTTCCTATAAGAAGAAATTTGGCGTTTCCACCCAACATTATTCTTTTGCAGTGAAAGCATTCGTGGATATGGTGCAGAAGTTTGATGTGTCGGAATATGAATTTGCCATCAGGGAGACAAAGACTGCAGATGTGATCAGTGACGTCAGCGCCATGAAAAGCGAGGTGGGAGTACTTTATCTCAGTGATTTCAACAGAAAGGCACTGCTAAAGCTTCTCCACTCTGCGAATCTGGAGTTTCATCATTTGATTGACTGTCAGGCATATGTATATTTGTGGAAAAATCATCCACTGGCAAATGAGAAATCTATCAGCTACAGCCAGCTGGCAAAATATCCCTGTCTGTCCTTTGAACAGGGAGACAAGAGCAGTTTTTATCTGTCAGAGGAAATTCTGTCTACCAATGAATATTCCAGAACAGTCAAGGCTTCGGATCGGGCGACTATGCTGAATCTGATGGTAGGACTCAATGGCTATACCCTGTGTTCAGGGATTATCTGTGAGGAGCTTAATGGCAGTGATTATCTGGCAATTCCCTTCGAAGGGGATGAGCAGAACCAGAACAGCGACATGGAGATTGGCTATATTACCAGAAAGAATTCAATCCTCAGTAAGGTGGGGAATCTGTATGTCTCTTCACTGAAGAAATATCTGGAGCAGAATACTTCTTTTTCATAAGGAGAAAACAATGAGTCAGAAAAAAGTACAGATAAAAAAGACTCTTGGTCAGCAAACCGAGGATCAGCTAATGAAGTACATCTTAGATAATCAAATTGCAATTGGTGAGAAAATCCCAAATGAATTTGAGCTTGCTGGGATATTTGATGTAGGAAGAAGTACAATTCGTGAGGCTGTGAAGGGGCTGGTAAGCCGTGGGATTCTGGAAGTGCGGCGTGGAGACGGAACTTATGTGATCAGTACAGTTTATATGGAGAATGATGTTCTGGGATTTGGGCAGATAAAAGACAGATATCAGCTGGCATTAGATCTTTTTGATGTCCGTCTGATGATTGAACCGGAGATTGTCACATGGGCATGTAGAAAGGCAACGAAGGAACAGATTGCAAAACTTCGTGAATTATGTAATGAAGTTGAGATGCTATACAAGCAAGGGCATAATCATATCCAGAAAGATATAGAATTCCATAGTTATCTGGCAAAACTCAGTGGAAATATGGTAGTAGAGCGTCTGATCCCTGTAATCAATACATCAGTTGTGATATTTGCCAATATCACATACAGAAGTCTGATGCAGGAAACTCTGGAAACACACAGGGCAATTGTTAACTCTATTGAACATAAAGATCCTGTAGGGGCAAAATGTGCCATGAATATGCACCTGACCTATAACCGGCAGGTAATCATGGAACTTCTGGAAAAAAAGAAAAAAGTAAGAAAAAATCATGAACCAGATGATATATAAGTACATCTGCTATTAATCAATCAAACAAGAATAATAATGTAAATACATCAGACGTATTGAATGTTATAAAAACGTTTTTTAATGAAAGATAGTAAAAATATACAAAAAACAGGCGGTGAACAAGGAAAAATCACCGCCTGTTTTTGTCGTTTTGCAGAAAAAAATATATATACATCATATGTATTGAAAGCTGAAAATCCAATTGTTATAGTGTAGCCATGATCAAGCAAGGCGCCGGATATATAACATATAATAACTGTCTTTGGTAATAGAAGTTTTTAGCGGGAGTTTCTTAGCAGGAGGAAAAATCATGAATTTAAAAAGTCAGGAAATGCGTAAATTAGCGCCGGAATTAGACCCATTAAGAATCGGAACAGGATGGAAAAAGGAAGATCTTGGGAAACCGCAGATTATGGTTGAAAGCACTTATGGTGACAGTCATCCGGGAAGCGGACATTTAAATATATTGGTAGAAGAAGTCAGAAAAGGTGTTGCAGAAGCCGGAGGCTTTGGAGCGCGTTACTTCTGTACTGATATCTGCGACGGGGAAAGTCAGGGAACAGATGGAATTAATTACAGTCTGGCAAGCCGGGAAATGATTGCAAATATGATAGAGATTCATGCCAATGCGACTCCATTTGATGCAGGTGTCTATCTTTCCAGCTGTGATAAAGGAATGCCGGGAAATCTGATTGGGCTGGCAAGAGTCAATATTCCAGCCGTTGTTGTTCCTGGTGGAACAATGAATGCCGGACCAGAGATGCTTACTCTTGAACAGCTTGGCATGTACAGCGCGAAATATGAGAGAGGCGAAATTGATGAGGCAAAGCTGGACTGGGCTAAATGTAATGCATGTCCAAGCTGTGGAGCATGCTCTTTTATCGGAACTGCATCAACCATGCAGATTATGGCAGAAGCGTTAGGACTTGCACTTCCGGGAAGCGCATTAATGCCGGCAGCCAGCCCGGATCTTCTGGCATATGCAAGAGAGGCCGGAAGACAGGCGGTGAAATTGGCGCAGACAGAGAATATGCGTCCAAGTGATATTGTGACAATGAAAAGTTTTGAAAATGCAATTCTGGTTCACGCAGCAATTTCAGGAAGTACAAACTGTCTTCTCCATATTCCGGCAATCGCACATGAGTTTGGAATGGAAATTACAGGAGATACTTTTGACCGCCTTCACAGAAATGCAAGATATCTGTTAGATGTTCGTCCAGCTGGAAGATGGCCCGCAGAATGCTTCTATTATGCAGGAGGAGTTCCGGCCATCATGGAAGAAATTAAAGAACATCTGCATCTTGATGTAATGACGGTAACAGGAAAGACTCTTGGTGAAAATCTTGATGATCTGAAAAAGAACGGATTTTATAAGAAATGTGATAAATGGCTGCAGGAATTTAATCAGAGATATGGTATTAAAATTTCAAAAGAAGATATTATCCGTCCATATGACAAAGCCATTGGAACAGATGGAAGTATTGCAGTATTAAGAGGTAATCTTGCGCCTGAAGGTGCTGTTATCAAACATACGGCGTGTCCGAAAGAAATGTTCAAGTCGGTTCTTCGTGCGAGACCATTTGACAGTGAGGAAGAATGTCTGGATGCGGTTCTTAAACATAAAGTTCAGAAAGGTGATGCTGTCTTTATCCGTTATGAAGGACCAAAAGGAAGCGGAATGCCGGAAATGTTTTATACATCTGAGGCAATCAGCAGTGATAAAGAATTAGGAAAAAGTATCGCTCTGATCACAGATGGAAGATTCTCAGGAGCTTCAACAGGTCCGGTGATCGGACATTGCAGCCCTGAGGCAGTAGATGGCGGTCCTATCGCTCTGGTAGAAGAAGGCGATCTGATTGAAATTGATGTAATGGAGCGAAAACTGAATATCATTGGAATTGCCGGAGAGCGCAAAACAGCAGAAGAGATTGATGAGATACTAAAAGAAAGACGCAAAAACTGGAGACCAAGAGAGCCGAAATATAGAAAAGGGGTTTTGAGATTATTCAGCCAGCATGCGGCAAGTCCGATGAAGGGTGCATATCTGGAATATTGATCAAATGGGATATGAGAAAAGGAATTGATTATGTATCAGGAAGAAAATAGAAAACAAAAATTTATAACAATGGGTGAAATTATGCTGCGTCTGACTCCTCCTGACTGTGAAAAAATCCGGACGGCAGATTGTTTTGAAGCGAGATATGGAGGAAGTGAGGCGAATGTGGCATTGTCTCTGGCAAATCTTGGGATAGACAGCTCATACTTTACGGTTGTACCGGATAATAGCCTTGGAAAAAGTGCGATAAGAATGATGAAAAGTAATGATGTTGACTGTACACCTGTAATTTTCAGTACATCTGAAGAAACTCCGACACATAGATTAGGAACATATTATCTGGAGACTGGATATGGGATTCGTCCAAGTAAGGTCATTTATGACAGAAAACACAGTGCTTTTGATGAGTATGATTTTACTAAGGTCGATCTGGAAAAATTACTGGATGGCTATACCTGGCTGCATTTAAGTGGGATTACCCCTGCTTTGGGAGAGCGTTGCAGAAAAATGATCATGGACTGTCTGAAAATTGCAAAAAAGAATGGAATCACCGTCAGCTTTGATGGGAATTTCAGAAGTACATTATGGAGCTGGGAAGAGGCAAGAGAATTCTGTACAGCGTGTCTTCCGTATGTCGATGTTTTGATGGGAATAGAACCATATCACTTATGGAAAGACGAAAATAATTACAGTGCAGGAGACGTGAAGGATGATATCCCATTTCAGCCAGATTTAGAACAGCAAGAGGTAGTCTTCAATGCATTTGTTAAAAGATATCCGAATCTGAAATGTATTGCCAGACATGTACGATATTCTCCAAGCTGTAGTGAAAACAGTCTGAAAGCATACCTGTGGTATGAGGGAAAGACTTATGAGAGCAGAAAACTGACATTTAATATTCTGGATCGTGTTGGCGGTGGTGATGCGTTTGTAAGTGGAGTTATTTACGCACTTATGCAGAAATTTACTCCGGAAGATACCGTAAATTTCGGAGTGGCCAGCAGTGCAATCAAGCATACACTTCATGGAGATGGAAACATTACCGATGATGTTTCACTGATCCGTCATGTGATGCAGATGAATTTTGATATTAAAAGATAAAGGGGCAGAGATTATGAAAACAATAGAAGAACAGTTTCAGAAATTAGGAGTAGTGCCGGTTGTTGTTCTGGAAGATAAAAAAGATGCGATTCCTTTAGCAAAGGCTTTGTCTGAGGGTGGACTTCCATGTGCGGAAGTAACATTCCGTACAGACGCAGCGGCAGAAAGTATTCGTCTGATATCAGAAACATATCCGGATATGCTGGTAGGAGCGGGAACTGTACTGACTACAGAACAGGTAGATCTTGCAGTGAAATCTGGTGCAAAATTTATTGTAAGTCCAGGGTTTGACCCGGAAATCGTGGATTATTGTCTGAAAAAAAACATTCCGGTATTTCCTGGATGTATTTCCCCCTCAGAGGTTGCCCAGGCTGTAAAAAGAGGATTGAAAGTGGTTAAATTTTTTCCGGCAGAACAGGCTGGCGGAATTGCCATGATAAAGGCAATGGCAGCACCATACCAGAACCTTAAATTTATGCCGACAGGAGGAATAAATACCGGAAATTTGAAAGACTATTTATCCTGTGATAAGATTCTGTGCTGTGGCGGAAGCTGGATGGTAAAAGGAGATATGATCAGAAACGGTGAATTTGATCAGATTCAGGTTATGGTAAAAGAAGCAAAGAAATTAGCGGATGAGATTCGCTTTAACTGAAAGAGAATATAGTTCAGGATATGAGATTTTTCCTGTGGGTAATGTAACTGAAAAAACTGTTAGTACATAGTCTACTAGCAGTTTTTTTGTTGTAGGTAAATTTCTGTGGGAATTTAAACTATAACGTTACTGTTTACTATGCTCTCAGTAACACTATAAGTTTCTTTGTGCTATGATGAAACTATATATATCTATTTCGGTATAAATTATGTTATAATTTATTAGTCTTTTGGAAAGAGACAATTTTATAAATTGATATAAATAAATGTTGATGCATAGATAACTTATAATCTACAGATTGTTATACAATATTTAAAAGGAATGATACAAATAATGAAAAATTATCTGGAACGTTTTGTGGGTAATCCTCATAGCTTTCAAAGGAAAATTATAACAATTTATCTGGTACTGACAATAATACCTATGCTTTTGATTGCATTGATAATTACCGGAGTATATTATCAGAGGATTTTGGACAGTGCATATAATATATTGAATGAAAACGCACAACAGCATGAAATCATTGTGCAGGAAAGAATGGAGAATTATGAAAATGTAATGTATGAACTGGTTGCAGATTCAGAATTTATTAATCTTGCTAAAATGTATAATATCAGCGATTCCGTTGATGAGTTGAAAATCAAGAAAATTTTAAGTAGTGGTATTAATACATATGACCAGATCAGAGCAGCCGTATTTCTTTCTGACAGTGGAAAATATGTGAGTTATTCTCGATGGTATGGAAGTCAGTATGACAGTATTTGGTCAGAATCTAAGAAAAGAACGGAAATCTATGATGAAGTGAATAAAAATCAGGCATTAACATTTATTGCTACTGTAAATATAGGTATTGAAGAAGTAAGAGATGACCAGGCGATTCTTATGGGATTTCCTGTACGTGATCTTAGAACACAGGAACAGAGCGGAGTTCTGATTATTGCACTGGATGATAATTGCCTGTTGTTCAATAGTGAAAGTGAGAGTTCTGTAAAAGGGGTAGAAACGGTTATTATAGATGATTATAATAAAATTATTGCCGGAACAAAGGATAAATTTATTAATATAAGTCTGGATTCTTATCTGGGGGGGATTTATAAAAATGTTTCTACATTGGAAATACGGAAATATCCGATTCAGTCTACTCAGTGGTCAATTGTACATATTATTGACAGAGCAATTTACAGGGAAGATATTTATCATACTTTATGGGCGGTAATAATAATTGTTGTAATCGTAGTAGTAATAGTTTGTGCACTCGTATGGGGAATTTTTGGAAGGTACATTGGAAATATCCAGAAAATTTCACAGGGATTGCGAAATTATGAGGGAAAACAAACGGAAGAACTTAAAGTAGATGTTAATAAAGAAGATGAGTTGTATACGATTGTACGTCAGTTTAACAAAATGACAGTACGTATTAACCATCTGGTAGAGACGCTTGAAAAGAAAAACATAGAGATTCAGGAAGCGGCAATCAGTCAAAAACATGCAGAAATTAAAGCATTAGAAGCACAGATTAATCCGCATTTTCTTTTTAATACATTGGATTCTATTAATTGGCGTGCCATTGAAAATGATGAAGAAGAAATTAGTGATATGCTGGCAACATTAGGGAGTCTTTTAAGATACAGTGTGTCAAACATTGAAAGTATGGTTTGTCTGGAGGCAGAAATAAGCTGGCTTAAAAAATATGTATTTCTTCAAAGAGATCGTTTTCAGAATTCTTTTGATTGTGTTTATGATGTAACAGAAGATGCAATGGGGTTTCCTGTATATAAAATGCTTTTGCAGCCTATAATTGAAAATACGATTCTTCACGCATTTGAAAATGTAAAAGAAGGTGGAATGATTAATATAGAAGCCTGCGTCAGAAAGGATGGAAAGCTCGAGATTCACATCAGAGATAATGGATGCGGGATGGACACATTAACATTAGAACGGATTCGAAAAGAAATTGGGGAAAATGGAGCACTTAATAGTGAAAGTATTGGTATTAGTAATGTAATTCACAGACTTCGTATTTACTATCAGGAAGAAGCTGATATTATGGTCAAAAGTAAACTTGGAAGTGGAACAGAATTTATTCTTGTTATTCCAAGAAAAGATCCGGGGATTATTGTAGTATAGGAGAAGGGCAAATTATGAAGAAAATAATTATTGTAGAAGATGAGTTTCGTATCAGAAACGGCTTATCCACTCTGATTAATAAACTGGATATGGGATGTAAAGTCATAGGAGAAGCAGAAAATGGTTTTGAAGGATTAAAAATGATCAGTGATATGGAGCCTGAGGTGGTCATTACAGATATAAAAATGCCGAAAATGGATGGATTATCTATGATACGTCAGGCAAAAGAAATGGGAGCATCCTGTGACTTTGTGATATTGAGTGGTTATGCAGAATTTGAGTATGCACAGCAGGGAATCCAATTAGGAGTAATGGATTATCTGCTGAAGCCGGCATCTGTTTCAGACGTGAAAGAATTGCTGAACAAATTAAATGAGGAAAAAGAAATAACACAGGGACTGGACAGAGAAAACTGTTCGGATATTGTTAGAGAAATGATTAATGTGATAGAAGAGTCATATGGAATGAAACTGCAGTTGGATGCCATAGCTGAAAAGTTTCATATGACTCCGGAGTACCTTGGAAATCTTTTTGCAAAAGAAACCGGAATTACTTTTTCAAATTATCTGCGACAGGTAAGAATGGAGAAAGCAAAAGAACTTTTGACTGGTACCGATATGAAGATATATGAAGTTGCCTGTGCTGTGGGATACCCGGATCAAAAATACTTCTCTAAAGTATTCAAAGAATATGCAGGGGTATCTGCTAAACAGTTTGCATTGAAAACTGTAAAATAATTACACTTTTTTTAGAAAAATAGAATTTTTTTTAGTGCTTCTGACTGCTATACTACAGTTACAAACAAAGAGAACAGAACATTATTTAAGGAGGGTAACAAATGAAAAAAAGAATTGCAGTAGTTGCAATCGCAGCGCTTATGGCAGGCAGTCTGACAAATGTAGGAGCGGTATCGGCAGCGGAGCCTACAGAGATTACTTTCTGGCATTATATGTCAGAAGACAAAGAAGGTAAGTTCGTAAATGAAGCAATTGAGGAATTCAATAATTCTCAGGATGAAGTTCATGTAACGGCACAGTATCTTCCAAGAGAAGAACTGATGAAACAGTACACCATAGGTGTAGTTTCCGGAGAGCTTCCAGATTGTGGAATGGTAGATAACCCGGATCATGCTTCTTATGCGTCCATGGGAGTATTTGAGGATATTACGGATCTGTACAATTCATGGGATGAAGCAGATTTTATGGAAGGATCCATTAACTCCTGTTATTATGACGATAAACTTTATGGATTACCTTGGGGAAATAACTGTCTGGGACTTTTCTATAATAAATCTATGTTGGAAGAGGCAGGAGTAGAAGTACCTACAACATGGTCAGAGTTAGAGGCGGCATGTGAAAAACTGACAACAGATACTTGTAAAGGTCTTGCAATTTCTGCAATTGGAAATGAAGAGGGAACTTTCCAGTATATGCCATGGCTTCTTTCAGCAGGTGGAAGCGTGGATAATCTTACAAGTGATGAGTCCAAAGAATCTATGACTTACCTGAAAGACTTAATGGATAAAGGATATATCAGCAAAGAATGTATTAACTGGACACAGGCAGATGCAGAGAAACAGTTTGCATCAGGACAGGCAGCTATGATGATTAACGGACCGTGGCAGTTCTCAGGACTTTCTGATGATGCTCCGGATCTGGAATATGGAGTGGCTAAAGTTCCGAAAGCAGATGATGGAGATTATGCTTCTGTACTTGGTGGAGAGAACGTAGCTATCTGTAAAGGCGCTAATGTAGAAGCAAGCTGGAAATTCCTTACATGGATTACCAGTAAAGAAGAGTCGGCAAAAATCTGTGAGGCGATTGGACGTTATTCACCAAGAGCGGATGTAGATGTACAGGAAATGTACAAAGATGATCCATTAAATGCTACTTTTGCCGAGATTCTTCCTACTGCAGAATCCAGAGGTCCTTCACCTGTATGGCCAGAAATCTCTGAAGCTATCTATTCAGCAGAACAGGAAGTACTTTCTGGTCAGAAAGATGTAGATACAGCTATGAGCGATGCCCAGGCAAAAATTGATGCTCTTGATAAATAAACAAATAAATTAATAAAAAATCAGAGAATCCCATCGCATTTACAATATTAATTGTGATGTGATGGGATTTTTATGCTCAAAATTGTAAAAAGGAGGAGCCAGATGAACAGTAAGAGCGAAAAAAGGGAGAGACGGATAGGTTATTTTTTTATTCTTCCTGCAGTTATTTATATGCTGATCTTTATAGGATATCCTATTGTATATAACTGGATTATCAGTTTACAGGATGTAACGGCGACGACACTGGCAAGTGCGGCAAGAGATTTTGTAGGGCTTGATAATTTTAAGGCGATTTTTTCGGATGTAACATTCCGTAAATCAGTGCTTCATACATTTGTATATACAATCGGATGTCTGGTAATCCAGTTTTCATTGGGATTTCTGCTGGCAATGTTTTTTGTAAAAAAATTCACATTAGCAAAACCAATAAGAGGGTTTATCGTTATCAGTTGGATGCTTCCGGTTACGGTTACTGCACTTGTGTTTAAGTTCATGTTTGGAGAAAGCAGTGGAATTATTAACACTATTTTAATGAACCTTCACCTTATTAAAAGTCCGATAGGATGGCTGTTAAAAGGTAATACAGCAATGGTGGTTCTGATCATTGCCAATTCATGGGTTGGTATTCCGTTTAATATGCTGCTCCTTACAACTGGATTAAATAATATTCCAGGTGATGTTTATGAGGCTGCATCAATTGATGGAGCAACATCAGTACAGAAATTCTTTAAAATCACGATTCCTCTTTTAAAACCAACAATTATGTCAGTACTGATTCTGGGATTCGTACTTACCTTCAAAGTATTTGACTTGGTATATGTTATGACTGGAGGCGGACCGGTAGATGCGACAGAAGTATTATCCACATATTCCTACAAACTGTCTTTCCAGACATTCCATTTCGGAGAAGGTGCAGCTGCAGCAAATGTATTGTTTATCTGCCTGTTTATTGTTGCATTGATATATTTAAAAACTATTTCAAAAGACGAAACTATATAAACAGAAGAAAGGAGCTCATTATGAGAAAAATACATTTAAGAGATAAGCAGAAAAATATTCTTCTGAGTATTCTGGCTGTAATTATTGCATGCATATTTTTATTTCCATTATATTGGATCATAGTCAATTCTTTTAAGATTGACAGTGAGATCTTTTCAAGTGTACCTACACTTTGGCCGAAGAAATTCACAATTACGGCATATAAAGACCTGATTGGAAATCTTAGTGTTACATTAAAAAACTCTGTCATCATTGCATTAGGCTCTATGATTCTGTCTTTAGTATTATCAGTACCTGCAGCTTATGGGCTAGCAAGATATAAAGTAAAAGGAATGAAACTTTTCGTACTTGTTTTTCTGGTAACACAGATGCTTCCTGCATCACTTGTATTGACACCACTGTTTTTGATTTTTTCAAAACTGGGACTGCTGAATTCTTATTTAGCTCCAATTTTATCTACAGCTACTATTTCTATTCCGTTTGTAGTTTTGATGTTAAGGCCAGGTTTCCTGAGTATGCCTAAGGAACTGGAGGATGCAGCTAAAATTGATGGTTGTACCTCTCTTGGAGTATTTTTCAGAATATGTATTCCGATTAGCAAACCTACAGTTATTACGGCAGCATGTTTCAGCTTTGTATTTGGATGGAATGATTTGGTTTACTCAATGACATTTAATACAAAAGATACAATGAGACCTATGACATCAGCAATTTATACATACATGAACCAGTATGGAACTAAATGGAACAGTATTATGGCTTATGGCGTACTCTTGATTCTGCCATGCTGTATTATATTCCTGACTATGCAGAAACATATTGTAGAAGGTATGACAAGCGGATCCGTAAAGGGTTGATAAACTAATCTAGGAGGAAAAATAATGGACGTGTTTAGAACTGAAAATAATTGCCTGAAATTTCATTATGATGCAGAGGAACTTTGGATTCAGCCATGGGGAGCGAACAGCTTCCGTATCCGTGCAACTAAACTGGCAGAAATGCCAAAGGAAAACTGGGCATTAGAAATGCCGGTAGAGGATATTGTTCCGAAGATTCAGATTGAAGAAAAAAGAGCTTCTATTATTAATGGAAAAATAAAAGCCGTGATTTCTTCTTATGGAAAATTGACTATTTACAATTCAAAAGATGAAATTCTTTTAGATGAATATCTTAGAAATCGTCTTGATGTGTTTGCTGATTATTGTAGCGCTTTGGATATTGAAGCAAGAGAGTTTAAGCCAATTCTTGGTGGAGACTATCATCTTTCTATGAGATTTGTATCTAATCCGGAAGAGAAAATTTATGGAATGGGTCAATATCAGCAGCCATATCTGAATCTGAAAGGAACAGATCTGGAATTGGCACAGAGAAATTCTCAGGCAAGTGTTCCATTTGCTGTTTCTTCTCTGGGATATGGATTTCTATGGAATAATCCTGGTGTAGGACGAGTAATGTTTGGAAAGAATATTACAACTTGGGAGGCATATTCTACAAAAGTTCTGGATTACTGGATTACAGCAGGTGATTCACCGGCAGAAATTGAAGAGGCATATGCATCGGTAACAGGAACTGTACCTATGATGCCAGATTATGCTATGGGATTCTGGCAGTGCAAACTTCGTTATCAGACTCAGGATGAACTTCTTAATGTAGCAAGAGAGTACAAGAAAAGAGGCCTTCCTATCTCTGTTATTGTTATTGACTATTTTCATTGGCCATTACAGGGCGACTGGAAATTTGATGAAAAATATTGGCCAGATCCGGATGCGATGATTCAGGAATTAAAAGAAATGGGAATTGAGCTTATGGTATCTATCTGGCCGACAGTAGATTATAGAAGCGAGAATTTCCAGGAGATGAAAGAAAAAGGATATCTGATTCGTACAGATAGAGGTTTTCGTATTGTTATGGATTTCCAGGGAAATACGGTACATTATGATGCTACCAATCCGGCCGCAAGAGAATATGTATGGCAGAAAGCGAAAAAGAATTATTATGATAAAGGGATAAAAGTATTCTGGCTTGATGAAGCAGAACCAGAATATAGTGTATATGATTTTGATAATTATCGTTATCATATGGGACCAAATGTACAGGTTGGAAATATTTATCCGGCATTATATGCAAAAACATTTTTTGACGGAATGAAAGCAGAGGGACAGGAAAATATTATTAACCTGTTGAGATGTGCGTGGGCTGGTTCTCAAAAGTATGGAGCACTGGTATGGTCCGGAGACATTCATTCTAGTTTTTCAAGTCTGAGAAATCAGTTAGCAGCAGGACTAAATATGGGTCTTGCCGGAATTCCGTGGTGGACTACAGATATTGGCGGATTCCATGGTGGTGATCCAAAAGATCCAAAATTTCAGGAACTTCTGGTAAGGTGGTTTGAATATGGAACTTTCTGTCCGGTTATGAGACTTCATGGCTATCGTGAACCTCTAAAGGAGCCTATGGGAAAGGAAGGTGGGGCAGCCTGTGTTTCCGGAGCTGATAATGAGGTATGGTCTTTTGGTGAAGAGGCATATGAAATCTGTAAGAAGTATCTGGCATTACGTGAAAGTATGAAACCATATATTACAGAATTAATGGAGGCAGCGCATGAGAAAGGCACTCCGGTTATGAGACCTTTGTTCTATGATTTTCCAAAAGATTCAAAATGCTGGGAGATAGAAGATCAGTATATGTTTGGCCCAGATGTTCTGGTAGCACCGGTTACTTATGCTGATATGAGAAAACGTACCATATATCTTCCAGAGGGCTCTCAGTGGACAAATTTTGATACAGAAGAAATTTATGAAGGTGGACAGGTAATAGAAGTTGATGCTCCTCTTTCACAGATTCCGGTATTTACGCGAAATGGAAGAAAATTAAAATAATACAGATAAATTTAAGAAACCATGAGCACTGATTGCTTGTGGTTTCTTTTGTGTATTACTGAATATATCACCAAGAAGATAAGTGTTTTCGAATGTTTTTACAAAAAGCAGGATAAGTCTTTATTCAAGATGATTATACATGCTATAATATCCAACAGAAAAGATAAAAAGTTAGTAGACTAAAGCGATTATAGTTTAGGGCGTGTTAGACAAATCATTTCTGCAATTTGCACGCTTTAGGGAGAAAAACATGAATCTTGAATATATTTGCGAACAGATGGTGCGTATTCTGCATGGCAATATTACCTGTATCAGTAAATCAGGTGCAATAGAAGCCTGTTATGGGGACATGGCGGTGCAGTACAATCCTTTATTTACAAATTCGGAATTTCTATCTGCTGTTCATAATCGTGAAAAAAAAGATTACCCAGATCTTTTCTATGAGAAGGATACGATTCTTTATGGTGTTATTCCATTAGAAAGTGGTGAGATTCAAAACGAGACAAATAATGAATCGAAAAGTGGAAGCCGTTTGGATGAAAAAAAGCATTTTGCAAAAATTGTGGTTGGTCCTGTCAGCACTGAAAAGCATACAAAAGATTCAGAACATTATCTGATGCAGCATCACCATATCAGTAATGAGACGGGCTTTCGTCTGTCGTTTTGTGAACTTAAAGTGTTTGGCTCAGGAATTCTGATGCTCTATCACATGATAACAGGAAAAGAACTGACGATTAATGATCTCTGGCAGAAGAATGGAATTCGGGAAACAGATATTATAGAGGTGAAAGGGCAGATTTCCAGTGTTATTTTCGAGCATCAGGAGCAGGATCTTCCGCATAATCCTTATGATCAGGAATTGCGTGAATTGGATAGTATCCGTCATGGAGATGTGGAAATGCTTAACCGTAGTCTGGCTGAAACTTATCGTGGAGAAGTAGGACAGCTTGCCAAAAATCAAGTCCGCCAGGCGAAGAATATTGCCATCTGTGTTATCGCACTTGCATCTCGTGCAGCCATCAGCGGGGGAATGATTCCGGAAGAGGCTTTTTCCATGGTGGATGGTTACATTATGAAGATCGAGGATATGAATAATGCAGTAAAAATCGATTCCATGATGCGTCAGGCAGAATACGAATTTGCAGAATGTGTGGCGGAAATTCATAAGAATCAGCAGAAAAATGAGCTGGTTGAGCGGACAAAGAATTATATTTATCAGAATCTCCACAGTGATATCGTTATAGGAGAGATCGGACAGAAAATAGGGGTAAATACAAGCTATTTATCGGATCTTTTTCATAAGGTTGAGGGGACTACTATACAGCAGTATATCCGTAAAGAGAAAATACGCCTTGCGGAAAATATGCTTCGTTATTCTGATTATGAAGTAAAAGAAATTGCCAGTTATCTGTCTTTTTGTTCTCAAAGTTACTTCGGGAATATTTTCCGTCAGCAGACAGGAATGACACCTGCCAGATACAGAAAGAAATATGGAAAATGGAAAGAACAAAAATAAATGATATTCACCTAAAATAGATGATAGAATAATCCGCACGGCTTGGTTAATATAAGGTTCATAAGAAATCAACAGCTAATTGGACAGATATTAACAGGAGGATATTATTATAATGAAGGAACTTCTTTTCGGAGCGGCATATTATGATGAATATATGCCATATGACCGTCTGCAGCAGGATGTTGCAATGATGAAAAAAGCAGGAATCAATACAGTAAGGATTGCAGAGTCTACATGGAGTACCTGTGAGCCGCAGGAGGGTGTGTTTGACTTTTCTCATGTAGAACGTGTAATGGACGCAATGGAAGAGGCAGGAATCAATGTCATCATTGGAACTCCTACTTATGCGATTCCTACATGGATGGTGAAGTCTCATCCGGATGTAATGGCAGAGACTGTAAATGGCAGAGGTATTTACGGAGCCCGTCAGATCATGGACATTACTCATCCGGTGTATCGTTTCTATGCAGAGCGTGTGATCCGTAAATTAATGGAGTGTACCGCATACAGAAAATGCGTTATTGGTTTTCAGGTAGACAATGAAACCAAATACTACGGAACAGCCGGAAAGAATGTGCAGGAGAAATTTGTGAAATATCTCCGCAGGAAATTTAATAATGATCTGGATGCCATGAATCATGAATTTGGTCTGGATTACTGGAGCAACCGCATCAATGCGTGGGAAGATTTCCCTGATGTGAGAGGAACGATCAATGGAAGCCTCGGAGCTGAATTTGAGAAGTTCCAGAGAACGCTGGTGGACGAATTCTTAAGCTGGCAGGCAGATATCGTAAATGAATACCGCAGAGAAGATCAGTTTATCACTCATAATTTTGACTTTGAATGGCGGGGATATTCCTATGGAGTACAGCCTGATGTAAACCATTACCATGCAGCGAAGGCACTGACGATTGCAGGCACAGATATTTATCATCCGACACAGGATGATCTGACAGGGGCAGAGATTGCATTTGGCGGTGATATGACACGTTCTTTAAAGAGAGATAACTATCTTGTTCTGGAAACAGAAGCTCAGGGTTATCCGGGATGGACTCCGTATAAGGGACAGCTCAGACTTCAGGGTTATAGTCACCTTGCAAGTGGTTCTAACAGCGTAATGTACTGGCATTGGCATTCTATTCATAATTCTTTTGAGACATACTGGAAGGGACTTCTCAGTCATGACATGCAGGAGAATGCACCGTATCGCGAAGCATGTATTATGGGCAAGGAATTCTCAGAAATCGGAAGTCATCTGGTGAATCTGAAGAAGAAAAATGATGTCGCTATCCTTGTAAGTAATGAGGCATTAACGGCTCTCAAGTGGTTCGGAATCGAAGCAACTGCGGCAGGAAATAATGGCATTGGATACAATGATGTTGTTCGCTGGATTTATGATGCACTGTATCAGATGAATATTGAGTGTGACTTCGTATGGCCGGAATCTGATAATCTGGAACAGTATAAAGCAATCTTTGTCCCGGCACTCTATGCAGCACCAGATGAACTTCTGGAAAGACTGAAACAGTATGTGGCAGATGGTGGTACGTTGGTGGCAACATTTAAGACTGCATTTGCGAATGAGAATATTAAGGTAAGTCATGAAATGCAGCCGCATATTTTAAGTAACTGCTTCGGAATCAACTATCAGCAGTTTACCTTCCCGAAAAATGTCGGACTGACTGGAAGTATTATCCGAGAAAGTGGTGCAGATGAAGCAGATAAGAAAAATGAAACAAAAGAAAATATTGAGACTGAAGAAAATACAGATGTGCCTGCAACAGCTAAAGTATTCATGGAATTATTAATGCCACAGGAAGCAGAAGTTCTGGCATCTTATGATCATTATAATTGGAAAGAATATGCAGCAATCACTAAGAATCATTATGAAAAAGGAACTGCCATCTACATTGGTTGCATGACAGATGACAACACTTTAAAAGCAGTGATCACAGAAGCACTTAGGAGCGTTGAGGTAGAGCTTCCGGAATACAGATGGCCGGTGATCGTAAGAAAAGGAACCAACGATCTGGGAAAATGTGTCAGATATATCCTGAACTATTCCGCAGAAGAACAGAAAGTTTCTTATTATGGCAAAAATGGTACAGAGTTGTTATCAGGAGAATCTGTACAGGATGGAGAAAGCATCACGGTTTCACCATGGAATATAAAAATTGTTGAAGAAGCATAAGATATAGGTAATGTAAAACACAGGGAGATTTTTCTTATAGATATTCCTGTGTTTTATATTGCCTTTAAATATTGATATTATATTGTGCAAAAACTATAAAAGAAAAAAAATTAACAAATGAATGACAAAATAACAAACAAAAAGGACATAATTCTTTCTTTAAATGAAGGTGAAAATTGATAAAATATTCTTATAGAAAACACAGAGATATATACAAATATCACAATCAAGGAGGAAAGAAATAAGATGAAAAAATTTACAGTGTGTTTACTGATCGGTGCAATGGCTGCAAGTATGCTTACCGGCTGTGGAAGCAATGGTGGAAGTTCTGATTCTTCAGACTCAAAAGCAGACAGCAGTTCAGAAACAATGACTATTATGATGAACGGTTCTGATTCAGATGCATTTATGGAAGGATACCGTAAGATCGTTGATGGATTTAATGAGTCCAACGAGTATGGAGTAAAGGTAGAAATTCAGAACATAACCAACGCTGACTATAAGACAAAACTGACAACAATGATGGCTTCTGACTCTGAACCAGATATTATCTTTACATGGCCACTTGGATATCTTGAAAACTTTGTAAATGGTGATAAGGTCGTCAGCATTCAGAAATATCTGGATGAAGACGAGGACTGGAAAAATAGTTTCAATGGAGGTATTTTAGATCCTTTAACATATGATGGCGAAGTATATGCAATCCCAACTCAGCAGAGTACAGCTATCATGTATTATAACAAAGCAATTTTTGATAAATATGGTCTTGAAGTTCCGACTACATATGATGAGTATGTGCAGATATGCGACACATTAAAAGAAAATGGAGTTACACCTGTTGCATTAGCTTCTACAGCGGATGATGCATGGCTTGTATCTCAGTATATCCAGCAGCTGAGTGATGGAATTAAAGGCGAGGATCTATTCAACTCTCTAAAAGACGGCACAGGAAAATGGAACGATGAAGGTATGGTTGAAGCTGGTAAACTGTTCCAGGAAGAAGTTAATAAAGGATATTTCGAAGATGGATTTACCGGAGTATCAAGAGAAGAGGCACAGTTACAATTTGCAAATGGACAGACAGCGATGTACTTCAACGGATGTTGGGAAATCTCCAATCTGGATAAGAAAGAGAATGCTGCAGAAGCAGAAAATATTAGTTGCTTCTTAATGCCGGCAGTAAATGAAGAATATGCAGGTGTAGAAGTTGGTTCTGTTGATACTTCTTATGCGATTACTAAGAACTGCAAGAATGTAGATGCTGCAGTAGCGCTGTTAAAATATATGACAAACGAAGAATCAACTTCTTTATTACTTTATGATTATGGACGTACCCCAAGTACAAACTTTGATATCGACAATTCAAAATTAACACCGCTGTGTGCAGATTTCATAAATCTTCTGGGAGATGTAAAGGTACAGACACCATGGTTTGACCGTGTAGATACTGATCTTGGAAATGAATTTAACAATACAACAATTGGAATTGCAAACGGTGATGATGTGCAGGAAGCATTTGATACCCTGCAGTCTTATGCAGAAAGCAAGAGTAAATAAACAGATTGTTAAATAAACTGGCGGAACCTGAGATTTTACATCGGGTTTCGCTTGTTAAAAGGGAGAGTTGTCTATGAATAAAGTAATGGGTAATAAGAAAACCATAGCACTTTTTGTATTGCCTGCATTTATTATTTATGCAATCTTTGCATTAGCCCCTATCTTTTATAATGTGTATCTTTCATTATTTGATACAGACCTGATGTCAAAGATGAATTTTGTAGGAATCAAAAATTATCTGAGTCTTTTCAGTGATAAAACATTTAAACATGCATTTGGAAATAATATTCTGATGGTTGTTGGATCTTTGGTGGCACATATGCCATTAGCAATGTTCTTTGGTAATGCAATATTCAAAAAAATCAAAGGTGCATCATTTTTCCAGACTGTATTTTTCCTTCCATGTGTAATCTGTGGCGTAGCAGTTGGTCTTACATGGACATTCGTTTACAATGGTAACTATGGTCTTTTGAATGGATTCTTAAAGGCAATCGGACTTGGCGGTCTGCAGCAGATGTGGCTGGCTAACAAAGAGACAGCAATGCTTTGTATCATTATTGTTATCATGTGGCAGTATGTTGGTTATCATATGGTAATTCAGCTGGCTGCAATGAGAAATATTGATTCTTCTTTCTATGAGGCTGCTGAGATTGATGGTGCTACGGGCTGGCAGCAGTTTAAGTACATCACATTTCCGCTTATCAAACCAATCCTGAAAATTGACGCGGTTCTGATTATTACAGGTTCTCTGAAATATTACGATCTGGTTGCTGTTATGACTTCAGGTGGACCAAACCATGCAACAGAGGTTATGTCTACATATATGTATTATCAGTCATTTAATATTCTGAATTATGGATACGCCAGTGCAATCGGTGTTGTCTTAATGTTACTGTGTATATTATCTGTAGGAATTTCCAACAGAGTATTCAAGACAGACGAAACAGTGTAGGAGGTGTTGGAAAATGAAGAGAAGTGCCTCAGAAAATATATGGCTCGTTATTAAATATGTATTGCTGATCGGGTTTACGATTCTTTGTGTCTACCCTCTTGTATGGCTGTTTTTGGCATCATTTAAAACGAATGCTGAATTGTATACGAATACATGGGGATTACCGGAACAGTGGTCAATGACAAACTATGTAAATGCAGTTGTAAAAGGTGGTGTATTCAGATACTTTGGAAACTCAGTTATTATTGCTGTTTCTGTGGTTCTGGTTACTGTAATCCTTGCAACAATGGCATCTTATGCAATTGCCAGAATGCATTGGAAGCTTGCAAACCTTACACATAGTATTTTCCTTTTAGGAATGATGATTCCTATTTATGCTCTGGTAATTCCTCTGTTCTCTATTTTTAAGGGGATGGGGCTTCTGGATACACATCTTGCTGTTATTATTCCGCAGATTGCTGTAGGATTTCCGCTGGCCATTTTCATTATCTGCGGATTTATGAGAAGTATTCCGACAGAACTTGAAGAGGCAGCAATTATTGACGGATGTACGGTATTTCAGTGTTTCTTTAAGATTATCCTGCCAATAGCAAAATCTTCAGTTGTAACAGTTGCAGTCGTTCAGTTTATCAATGTGTGGAATGATCTTCTGTTGCCGAGAATTTTCCTCACGGACAGTTCAAAAATGACGCTGCCGGTAGGACTTACCAACTTCCAGGCGATGTATTCTACAGACTATGTAGGTATGATCGCGGCAGTTATTATTACAATTATTCCTAGCATTGTAGTTTATATTTTATTACATAAGCAAATTATGGAAGGTATGGTTGCAGGTGCTGTAAAAGGATGATATGATTCAGAAAAAGAAATCGCTGCTTCTTATATGGGGCAGTGATTCTTTGAATCAGGAAAAGGTGGTAATGTTATGAATTTGTTGATTGCAGATGATGAGGCTGTAATTCGCAGGGGACTGCTGAGTCTTGACTGGAAATCAATAGGAATTACAGATGTGTATTCGGTTGCAAATGGAGTAGAAGCGAAAGAACTTTTGTTGAGCACATCGATAGATCTGGTTATTTTTGATATCAGAATGCCCGGTTTCAGTGGACTGGAACTGGCGCAGATGGTGAAAGAACGGTCTATGGATGTGGCCGTTGTACTTTTATCTGGATTTTCAGAATTCGAATATGCAAGATCGGCAATGCGATATGGTGTATATGAATATCTGCTTAAACCGGTTTCTCCAAATGAACTGATGGAAACAATGCATAACGTTATGCACCGTCTGGAACAGAAAAGATTTGAACAGAAGTTATTAAGCCAGAAGGATGAATTTGGGGAAAAGCATGATGCGGTATCGCAGGTAAACAGTCTTTTTGTACAGTCATCCGGTGCAATCAAATCGATTCTGACTGATATCGCGCAGAATTATGAGCAGAATATTTCTTTGGCAGATCTGGCTGAGAAGTATCATTTTTCAGAGAGTTATATTTCACGTAAGATTAAGAAAGAAACAGGCTATACTTTTGTGGATATTCTAAACGGGATTCGTCTGATGTGTGCTGCGAGTCTTCTTAAAACAGGTGAAAAGATAAGCGATGTGTGTGAAAAAACAGGATTTAATGACCAGCATTATTTTTCACAATTGTTTAAGAAAACATTTGGATGTACACCGTCGAATTACAGAAGTGAAAGCGGAGAAACTTTCTCGGGGCTTTATGAAATTCTGAACAGTAAAGCTGGAAATGGAAAGTGATATGGCAAGACAAAATAAATTAAAGAAAACAGGTGGCTTAAAAACAAATGGCGGTCTGATGAACAAAATTTTTAAAGTTTATATGCTGTTAATGTTCATTTCCTGTATGGTTCTTCTGATTGTTTTTGGAATTCGTTTTTCGAGCGTTTATAATTCACAGGCAAAATCTCATATGAATGATGTTACTGTAGCTACGGAAACAGGAATAGAAGAAAGAATCAGCCAGATAGATCAACTTTCTGTGTCAATTCTGATCAATAACAGTGTGCAGAAGAATTTAAAATCAATTAATCATCAAAAGGTTATGGAACCGGAGAAAACATCTTTTCAGATTGAAAAAACAGCGATTTCCAGAGATATTCGAGGAAGTATTTTTAATATTCCAGGTATTGTATCAGCCAGAATATATTCTTCTGATGGTGTGGAAATTGTAATAGGAACTTCCGGTAAAAAGATGAAAGCCGATGATATTACAAGAGAAAAGATATATGCAAAAAACGGAGGTGCATTATGGGCAGACGATGAAGAAAACGGGATGGTTGGCCTGTATCGCGCAATCTTAAGTGTTGACGATTTTAAGCCTATTGGATATATGGTTATTGAATGTAAAAATTCATACTTCAGTGAGAAGCTTCGATCTGTTCCGAGTACTTATAAAAACCGTTTTTATCTTTTGAATAATGAGATGGATATTATTGTATCCAGTGAAGAAAATATGCAGGGAATTTCTTTTCCACTGAAGACCAGAGATTTTAAGAGAGTAAAAATTGTCAGAGATCCCAGTACTGAGAAGAATAGCTATTTCACATATCAGTATATGAACAATGGATGGCTTTTGGTTTCTACTATCAACGTAGGGCAGTTGTGGAAGAATATAGGAATTGCCCTTCTGAGTGTACTTCTTACGTTTGGAATCGTGCTTCTGGTGTCTCTGGTAATAATGAGACATGCCGCCAGAGTTATGGTAAAACCGACAAAGAAGCTAGTGGATAGTATGACAGCATATCAGGAAGGAAATTTTGATTCCCGATTCGAGGTGGAAAATCAGGATGAAATCAACCAGATTGGTATGGTTTATAACCAGATGGCGGATAAGGTACAGAATCTGATAGAGAAGAATTATACGCTGGAAATTGCAAACAGAGAGGCTGAAATTGAATTTCTGAAAATGCAAATCAACCCTCATTTTTTGTATAACTGTCTGGATACGATAAGCTGGCTTGGTTTTTCAAATGGAAACAGTGAAATAACGGATCTGGCAGTTGCTTTGGGAAAATTTCTCCGGGCAAGTATCAAAAGGGAAGACTATTATACGGTAAAACAGGAAATGGAGGTTGTAGATAACTATTTATTTATCCAGAAATACAGGTTTGGAGACAAAATAGAGATCAGACATAATATTCCTGATGAAGTGCTGAATTTCTATATACCAAGCTTTATCATTCAGCCGGTTATAGAAAACAGTATTGTACATGGTCTGGAAGAACAGATTGAAAAAGGAATCCTGTGGATCAACATTCAGCTATGTAATAACAAATATCTTCAGTTTAATCTGACGGATAATGGAAAAGGCATGGATGAAGAGCAGTTAAAACAGGTCATTCAGAATTATAGTGATAAAAACAAAAAAAGCAGTATTGGATTGAGTAATGTATATCGAAGGTTGAATTTGCTATATGGAGAAGCATGTGAATTTCATGTGACAAGTGTAGCGGGAGAAGGAACAGAGGTGACTTTCAGGATTCCTGTAATGCAGGTACCTGGCAATCATACTCTGAATGAAACATAAATGTTTAGTGGAGGACATGACAATGAATGCAAAACAGAACTACAAATGGAACGAACTGACAATGGGAACCTGTTATTATCCGGAACACTGGGATAAGAAACTCTGGGCAGATGATCTTGACAGAATGAAGAAGACCGGAATTTCTGTGATCCGTATTGCAGAGTTTGCATGGAGCAAAGTAGAGCCGGAGGAAGGTGTTTTTACCTATGATTTCTTTGATGAATTTCTGGACCTATGCAGTGAAAAGCAGATGAAAGTTATCTTCGGAACACCTACAGCAACTCCTCCTGCATGGCTGACAGAGAAATATCCGGAAGTCTTAAATGCACGGAAAGATGGTGTGCTTCTCAGACATGGAGGAAGAAGACATTATAATTATAACTCACCGGTTTATCAGAGACTTTGTGCAAGGGTTGTGGAGAGAGAAGCTGCTCATTATGCGAAACATCCGGCAATCGTGGGATGGCAGATTGATAATGAAATCAACTGTGAAGTGGATGAGTTTTATTCAGAGGCAGATTCTGTTGCGTTTCGTGAATTTCTCAGAAAACAGTATGGAACTCTGGAGAAATTAAATGAAGCATGGGGAACTACCTTCTGGAATCAGACTTATACAGCATGGGATCAGATTTATGTTCTGCGCCCGGTTTTAACTCGGGGAATTAATCCTCATCAGCATCTGGATTATATCAGATTTATTTCAGAGAGTGCCCGTCATTTCTGTAAAATGCAGGCAGAGATTATCAAAAAATATGTAAAACCGGGAGACTATATCACAACAAATGGTAAATTCTGGAATCTCGACAATCATAAAATGGAGAAAGAGTCTCTTGATGTTTATTGTTATGATTCTTATCCGGATTTTGCATTTGGTCTGGATCGTGATCCGCTGCACAGTGATGATCTGAATGATCGTAAATGGTCTCATAATCTCGCAGAGATACGTTCTATTTGCCCTCATTTTGGAATTATGGAACAGCAGTCCGGTGGAAATGGCTGGACAACCAGAATGGAAGCACCGTCTCCGCGTCCGGGACAGTTAACTCTCTGGGCAATGCAGAGTGTAGCTCATGGTGCTGATTATATTTCTTTCTTCCGCTGGAGAACCTGTACATTTGGTACAGAAATCTACTGGCATGGAATTTTGGATTATGATAATCGCGAGAATCGTAAATACAGAGAGGTTCAGGATTTCTATAAGAAGTTAAAAGCAATTGACGGTGTATGCAATTCAGAATATAAAGCAGCATTTGCAATCGTTAAGGATTATGATAATGAATGGGATACTTCTGTAGATGTATGGCATAACAGAGTAGCAGGAGCAAGCGAACAGGGAATCTTTAAAGCTGCTCAGTTGACACATACACCATATGACATTGTATATCTGCAGGAGGACAGTGAACTTACAGATCTGACGAAATATCCGGTACTGTTTTATGCACATCCGGTTCTGATCAGTGAAGAACGCGTGAAACTTTTGAAAGAATATATTGAGCAGGGCGGAACATTGGTTATCGGATGCCGTTCAGGTTATAAAGATATGAATGGTAAATGTGTGATGCTTCCACAGCCGGGGCTGCTGGCAGAACTTACCGGTACAGATGTACGTGATTTTACATTTACAAGTCCTGCAGAAGACGAGGTATTTGCAGAGTTTAGCGATAAGAAAATTCCAATGCCAGTATTTAATGATATTATTACACCGCTGGAAGGCACAAAAACACTGGCCATCTATGGAAACAGTTATTATGAAGGAAATCCTGCGCTTACCTGCCATGCAGTTGGCAAAGGACAGGTATTACATCTGGGGGCAACTTTCAATAAGGAAAATACTGAAGCATTGTTTGATTATCTGAAGATTAAAGAGCCATTTAAAGAATATATTGAAGCTCCGGAAACAGCGGAAGTGATTATGCGTGAGAAGGATGGAGAGAAATACATTTTTGTATTAAACTATCAGGCTGAAAAGATTGAATATACACTTCAGAAACCAATGATCGCACTTTATGATAAAACAGAAGCAACAGGAAGATGTACACTTCCTGCATTTGGAACTGCTGTGTATAAAGTAATAGAATAAAAAGTATTTCGAGAGTTACCGAAAGAATATAAAGACGGGGACTGACTAAAAACTGCTATAGAAACAAGAATGATATATTTGGCTTGTTATTCAAAGAAACATATATCAGGAAATGTTTGATATAGCAGTTTTTATTTGTCTGTGTATATGACAGGAAGGATAATCTTGGTAATTTTTATCAGGCAGTTTTTTTGATAGATTATTCCTCAAGTAATTTCACATAACGTGCCTGATGCTGAACGGCCGGAAGAAATTTATTTAATTCCTTTCGTATGTTGTATTATTCTTTTTTGGTGTTTTGTTTCCTGTACTTCTGCGGGCTGCAGCCCTTCACTCTGGAGAATATCTTGGCATAGTAGTTGGAGTCTGTGAAGCCGGATTTCTGGGCGACTTCCATGATGCTGTCATCGGAACTGAGGAGAAATTCAAGGCTCCGTTCCACCCGGTATTCCTGCAGAAATGTAAACAGGGATACGTTCATGTATCTCTTGAATAACCGGCTGCATTCGCTCTCGCAGAGGTGGATTTCCTCTGCGATATCTTTCATCTGGATTTTATTCATGTAATTGTATTCCAGATAATCCATGATCTCACGCATACGGTTTCGTTCCAGTTTGCTGTGTTCCGTATAGGGGAGGTTCTCCGGGAGATTCTGCAGCATACAGCGCCACAGCTTCTGCAGCGTTCCGGTGATATCCAGTTCGTAAAATTCTTTTTTCTCTTCATACAGAGTTATGATTTCTCTTACATATTCAGAAAAAACTTCATGCCAGGGCTGCGAATAGTCAATGTAGACTGCAGGAAGGGAGAAATTGTGTAAAAATGGCTCCACATATTTCCTGCGCAGGATACTTCCGTAGGAACCATAGATAATCTTTGGCAGAAAAGTGATGGAAACATATTTGCCGTCTTTCATATCTTCCATGAAGCCTGCGTGGAGTACATTGGCATTTCCCAGAAGGATATCTCCTGCTTTCATGTGGTAGGTACACTGGTTTACTTTATAGAGAATCTGTCCATCCAGGACAAGGGTGATTTCTATCTCAGGATGCCAGTGCCAGAGAAAGGAGCCGGATTTGTAGCCGGAAAGTTTCTCGTAGCTTACCAGCAGTGGAAATTCATCACTGCCATGTTTCTTCAGTTCTTTCTGTGAGCCGTCGGTTATGATCTCTGCCATTATACATGCGTCCTCCGTTGAGAATATATGATGATCTTTAATTATCGTATTTTATAGCAATTCCGGAAAATATTGCGGACAACCCGATGCATCAGAGAAAGACCGTTATGCGAAATTGCTGTTGATGACTTATATAATACATTGTACACTTATATAGATATAAACGCAAGATTTTACTATTTTCCCCTTAGATTATCAAGGAATTTTATGACACAGCAGGGTATACTTTAATCCAAGAGTGTAGCTGATAAGGCTGCTCCTAAATTTTCATACACATATTCCCGTCTGCCGCTGGTTTTCACACCTGCACTGCCACTGTAAACCGTGAAAATTGTCAGTACATAGTACTCATAAAACTATGTATCAGCGGTCAGACCGGAAAAATGAACGGAGGATTTTTACAATGAATATTCCAAATAAAAATGAATTGACACGTATTTACGGCGAAGCAGAGAAATCAGCAGCACGTTTTCAGGCTGTAGCTGATCATTTCGCAGAAATTTACCATCATGATATAGCAGAATTTTTTACAGCACCGGGAAGAACAGAGATCATCGGAAACCATACAGATCATAATGGCGGTCGCGTAATCGCAGGCAGTATTGACATGGATACCATCGGTGCAGCTTACCCGAACAACAGCAGTGTTATCCGTATCACAAGTGAAGGATATGACAAGGAAGTTGTCGTAGACATCAATGATCTTGCCAGCGTACCGAAGGCTCAGGGAACCGTATCTCTGGTAGCAGGTATGGTGGAAGCTATTCAGAAATTCGGTTTTAAAGTAGCCGGTTTTGATGCTTATGTGACCACAAATGTAATCCGCGCAGCAGGTGTAAGCTCTTCTGCATCTTTCGAAATGCTGGTATGTTCCATCATTAATTATTTCTTTAATGATGGTGCAATGACATACATCAACTATGCAAAAGCAGGACAGTATGCTGAGAATGTTTACTGGCTGAAGGCTTCCGGATTAATGGATCAGCTTGCATGTGCAGTTGGCGGACCGATCCTTCTGGACTTCTCAGACAGAGAGAATCCAAAATATGAGAAAGTAAACTTCTCCTTCCATGATTATGATCATCATCTTGTAATCGTTAATACAGGAAAAGGTCATGCTGATTTAAGTGAAGAATACTCTGAGATCCCTATGGAAATGAAAGAAGCAGCCAAGGCAGCAGGAGCAGAGCTTCTCTGTGAGACAACTCTTGAGAAAGTGCTTGCAAACATGGATAAGATCGATAATGACAGAGCAATCTTAAGAGCTATTCATTTCTTCAAAGAGAACGAACGTGTAGAGAGAGCCGCAAAAGCAGTTGAAGAGAAAGACGGTGAGACTGTACTGAAGCTTCTCAGTGAATCCGGAAAATCTTCCTGGGAATTACTTCAGAACTGCTATCCGATCAAAGCATATACAGAGCAGAAGATTTCGGTTGCGCTTGCTCTTACAGATCTCTTCCTTGAGAAACTGGGCAAAGGTATCTGCCGTATCCATGGAGGCGGATTTGCCGGTGTTATCATGTGCGTAGTGCCGGAAGAGGAGACAGAGAACTATGTTTCCTATATTTCTGAATTTGCAGGAAAAGAAAACGTATATCCGATGAATATCCGCGCAGTTGGTGCAGTACATATTGAAAAGTAAATATGTCGCAAAGGGTGTTACTGAACATACAATTATGAGCAGGCAGCGAAGCAGATTGTGAATATCTGTTTGACAAATATTGATTTAGATGTTATCAGGAAAAACAGGCAGCAGTAAGGTGGATTGGATTGCCATACACTTTACTGCTGTTTTTTTGATGGAAGTTTCCTGTTTTGCTTTTCAATGCAAAATTCCTGTATTATAATTGTGATAATGTATAATTATGATAATGATATATGATAATTTTTGTAGATAATGCATTTTGCATCTGCTTATCAGAATGTGAAATTTACAGGAATTGCTACAGAATTATAAGGTATCTAACCGAATAAACTGCGGAGCAGTTATTCGATGTAGAGCCGCGTAACGAAGCGGATGATTTTATCCGCTTGACATGAGGGGGAAGGAATAATGAAAAAAGAATGGACAATGCGGAAGGCACTGCTTGTTCTGTGCATCGTAAGTGTCGTATTCGCACTTCTTCTGCAGACGTTTCTGTTTCATCAGTCTCTGCGCAGACAGATCCGGGCAGAGAGTATTTCAGATCATGAGCTTTCTCTGAATAAAATGCAGACAGATCTGTCTAATTTTATCCACACAATACGAGGGGAAATGCTTACGATCTACAGTGAGCAGGATCTTATCGCAGCTATGCGTGATACTGCTGAAAAGGATTCAAGCATGAAGGATTATTACTGGAGAAGCTGGTATTTTGCAAGGAAACGTTTTACAAAGGAGGATCAGCTTCTTGCCATGTATCTTTATGATACAAAAGATCATCTGATCAGCAGCTACCGCTACAATTCAGTTACATATCCCAAAGATATTTACAAGGTAGAGTATGATGATAATTCAGACCGGGTTTATGATTATGTGCATGGAGATCGTACAGACCTGATGATTTCCGGATATCACAATTCTGTTGCAAAGAAAGATATTGTGCGGTTTGTGTTGAAACTGCATAATTATGATGCAGACAGGAATGCCCTGGGGTATCTGGTCTGTGATATTAACAGTGCGGCATTTACTTCAATTATGGCTAAATATGTGGATGTAGAGCAGGTATGTCTGTGGCTGCAGCCATTAAATGACCGGGTGATTGCAATGACCGGAGAGGCTTCTGAGAGTCAGCGCAGAATCCAGAAGCAGTTGGCAAAGGTTGTACAAAGTCATTATAAATCCGGTGAACTGGAACAGGAGTATGATGGAAATTATCTGATCCAGGTGTCACAGGAGAACTATAATCTGGAGGCATTTGTGCTTGTCTCCCAGTCTCTTCTCACTGCAACGCAGAAGACACTGATACGAACACTTCTTATTATAATGGGAGCCATGATCCTTGCAATTATGGTGATCGTATTGTTTGTGTCTCAGTGGATGACAAAGCCTGTAGAAGAGATGAGCAGCACTATCACGCGGATCAAGGACGGAGAAACCCAGCTTCGGGTGCAGCCCGTAGGATGGTCTCAGGAATTGACTACGCTGGGTACGGAATTTAATGAAATGCTTGACCGTATGCAGGTCATGGCACAGGAAGAACTGCAGCATAAAATGCTGGTAGAGCGGACGGAGTATAAAATGCTGCAGGCGCAGATAAATCCTCATTTTCTCTATAATACACTGGATACCATGAGCGGGATTGCCAATGCGCAGAACTGTCCGATGGTAAGCGGTATGTGCCATTCATTGTCTGCAATTTTCCGCTACAGCCTGAATATGACAGATGAGCTTTCCACTGTGCAGAATGAGATGGCGCATGTGAGAAATTATCTCTATGTTATGGATATGAGAAATGGCTCAACGATAGCTTACGATTATCAGATTGACAGCGATACACTGGCAGATCAGATGCCGCGTATCTGCATCCAGCCGGTTGTGGAGAATGCGCTTACACATGGTCTCAGAAATGTCCGCCGTAAGGATAAAAAACTTCTGATACGTTCAGAACATGTGAATGAGAATCTGGTGATCACAGTTCAGGATAATGGTGCGGGGATGGATGCGGAATCTATGAACCGTCTGCTGGAGCAGAATGATATGAAACGTGTGGAGTCCGGCATTTCCATTGGAATCCTGAATGTCAGCGCGCGTCTGAAGAGGCTTTTCGGAGAGAAATACGGACTGCATATTGAAAGTACAGCAGGCGAGGGGACAACTGTGACGATCACAGTTCCGGCTGTTTCTACGGAGAATTCCGGTGATATGGAAAATGTGTAACTGTTCAGTACCTTCACAGTTACGAGCCAAAATGCATTAAAAATCACCTGCGGTGATGGCATTTTGGCTTGTATGTCTCGGGATTTTGGTACTTACGTGCCAAAACACCTCGCGGGATAGTAGACTACTGAATAGTTACGAAAATGTTCAAAAATGAGCAAGGAGAGAGACAATGAAAAATATGAAATATAAGGTTCTTGCTGCAGATGATGAATTCTGGAGCAGGGAAAATATCCGGAATCTGATACCATGGGAGGAGTATTCCCTGGAATTTCTGGAGCCTGCATGTGACGGGGAAGAGGTTATGGAGAGAATCGCCGAAGAAAAACCGGATATTATTCTCACAGATATTAATATGCCATTTCTGAGCGGTCTGGAATTGCTGCAGCGTTTGCAGAATGAATACCCTGAAATCATTACCATCGCCATCAGTGGCTATGATGACTTTGATAAGGTAAAGGGTGTATTTGTTTCCGGCGGTCTGGATTATCTTCTGAAGCCTGTGGGAAAGGAAGAGATGGTAAAGGTGCTTACCAAGGCACTGGGACTTCTGGAAGAGCGTGAGAATACAAAAAAGCAGGATGAGACCAGCAAGCTCCAGAAACATAAGCTGTCGTCATTTCTGGAAGACAGTGAATACTCGGCACTGCTTTCCGGGAAACTGTACGGGCAGTCAGCATCCCAGACTCATGTATCCAGCACGAATACATTTTCAGAAGTAGCCACACTGATGGTTAAATTTTACAATATTACAGAGATTGCGGAGCAGTTTGAACATGATAATCTGCAGATGTCCTGGAATATTAAGTCCAGATTGAGAGAACTGACCGGTTCAAAAGGGAATGCGATTATTTTTAACAACAGCAATAAGATGAGCGAATTTCTTATTGTAAAGACTGCTGACGCAAAGGAATTCAGAGCACTGGCAGAAAATATTCTGAAAGAATTTCCGCTGGAAGAATACGGCCCTGTCTCTGTTGTACTCCATGAGCAGACAAGTTCACTGGATGATATCGGTACAGTTTACAGAGAACTGATCTCAACACTGATTACCCGTCCGTTTAACAGGGAACACAGTATCCTTTTCTGCCCGGAAGAGAAAACAGGAGAGCTGCCAAGAAACAGCGAAACGCAGATGGTCGGGAAATCAGCACCTGCACATATGGAGACGGAATTGTATCATCTGTTGACAACGGGACAGAAGGCAGAGGCAGAGAAGCTGATCTTTAAGACCTGTAATTTCAGACAGTGTGATGATGGAAACTGGACTTACCTGGATGTGAAACAGTATGCGGGCAGGATTACAGGAATCCTTTACCGTTATGTTCAGGAGAAATGCCCGGAGCTTACCGCACAGGCAGAGGAAGCCATGGATAACATTGATTATTATATGAAATGTCTCAATGCACACTCTCTGCTTGTATCCCTGAAAATCCTGTTGGACAGCTTATGGGAGAGCGGAGAGGATAAAAGCTCTGATGCAGGTTCTATTATGCAACAGGTGGAGCAGATACATAAATATATTGAGCGTTCCTATCATGAGAATATTACACTCACTGCTCTGGCAGAGCAGTATCATATGGATGCAAGCTATCTCTCCAGGACTTTCAGTCAGAAATACGGTGAGACGATCATTGCATTTCTTACCAGAATCCGGATGGAGAAAGCGGCAGAGCTTATGAAAAATCAGGACAAGAAGCTGGAGACGATTTCGTTTCTGGTGGGATATGATGATTATAACTACTTCAGCAGGGTGTTCCGAAAGAAGGTGGGATGCAGCCCGAGGGAGTATCGGAATAAGTTTACGCAATTATAATATGGAAGAAACTCAGGTAGAATTGAGTGGACAGTAGCGAAAGCGGAAGTCCTCTGTATGGCGGTTCTTATCGAATCGATACAGAGGACTTTTTTGAAAGATATACAACTGATCAATAGAGAAAACATACAAGTTACTGGCATTTTGCCCAACTTGTTCATATTTTGTCCAAGTTTTATATATAAACTGGTCAAAAATGTGCAACAAAATTTTTCAAATATGTCCTAACTGACCAAAGGCAAAGTATGGTTTAATATAATCACAGAGGAACGGAAAGCCCGGAAAAACTTCCGTTCAAAAAAATAAGAAACTAAGATTTTTCAAGGAGGGTTTTACAACATGAAAAAAAGAATGAGAAAAGCAGTCGCTATCGCAGCAACAGCAGCAATGGTTGGTTCTTTACCGGCAGGTGCAGTTACAGCACAGGCAGCCGATGACGACATCACAATCGGCGTATCAATCTGGAGCTCCACAGACGTACTTGGAAGCCAGAGTAAAAAAATCATTGACAAAGCAGCAGATGCTCTTGGTGTTAATGTAATGTATGTTGACCAGGGCCACGTATCTGAGCAGGTTACAGCTTCTGTTGAACAGCTTTGCGCAGCAGGATGTAACGGTATCGTAATCTGTAACTCTGCAGACTCTGAAATGACATCTGCCATCCAGACATGTGATGCAAATCAGGTTTACCTTACACAGTTCTACCGTATTATCTCCGAAGAGAACAGCCCTGAAGTATATCAGACAGCATGCAACTCACAGTATTATCTTGGTGCAGTTCATGAAGACGAAGTAACAAACGGATATACACTGGTTAACCTGCTTCTTGAGAACGGTGACAGAAACATCGGACTTGAGGCATGGACAGTTGGTGATGCTACCTTCCAGCAGAGATGGAAAGGTTACAAACAGGCAGTTGACGAATGGAATGAAGCTAACCCGGATGATCAGGCAACAATCACAGAGCCTGTATATGCTAACACATCTTCCGAAGAAGGTGCAGCAGCAGCTCTTTCCCTTTACAACTCCAACCCTGATATGGACGCTCTGATCGTTGCGGGCGGCGGCGGTGACCCACTTGTTGGTTCTATCGGTGCTCTGGCAAACGAAGGACTTACAGGAAAGATCGACGTTGTTTCCACAGACTTCCTTGATGACCTTGGCGAGCAGCTTGAATCAGGCGGAATGTTTGCTGAATCAGGCGGACACTTCTGCGACCCGTTATATGCATTCCTTATCACATATAACGCAATCAAAGGCAACTATGTAAAAGATGAAGGATCCTTCGGATACGAAATCCAGTTCCCATACCTGTATGTATCTTCTTCCGAAGACTATGAAAACTACAAGAAATACTTTGTAGATGACGATCCATACACAGATGAAGAGCTTGTGGAATTAGCAGGATACAGCTTTGATGATCTGAACAAAGCAGCTACATCACTTTCTATTGAGGATGTTATTTCCCGTCACAGCAACTAATATGATGAACTTATGCTCCACTGCCTTTTCTCCAAAGGGCAGTGGAGAAACTTTTAAGAGGTAATTGTCAGTGCCCGCTCGAAGCAAAAGGCCAAACCCTGATGAAGCGTGTGACCTCCTGCTTTTGGCGGGCGATGAATTGGATAAGGAGAATGGTTATGAAAAAACTCAAACAAAGCCAGTATTATGGAATCGGCCTTCTGGTTCTTATGCTTGTAGTTTTCTGGGCAGTATTTAAAGTACTTGCACCGACTACTTTCGGTTCCCCGGAGAAACTGGCCACTTACATGAAATCAGCATTAATTTACGCAGTTGGCGGATGTGGCCTCTACTTTATCTGCGTAATGGGACCTTTCGATATGAGCGTTGGTGCCAATATCGTACTTTCATCCATTATCGCCTGCAATGCAAGTGAGAAATTCGGTTATGCCGGTCTTATCATTGCACCGCTGATCTGTGGTACGATCATTGGTCTCATCAATGGTGTGGTTTATATTAAATTACATATTTCTTCCCTGATCGTTACATGTGCCCTGTCACTGATATACGAGGCATTCAGTGTATATGCCACAAACGGAAAGAACGTAATCCTGTCTACAGATTACAGAGCATTCGGTGATTATCCGGTCAACCTGATCCTGGCACTGATCGCATATCTGCTCTGTGCATTCATTCTGAAATACACAAAGATCGGTACTTATACATACGCAATCGGAAGTAATGAAGTTGTTGCAAAGAACATGGGTGTAAATGTTTCCAAATACAAAATTGTAGCCTTTACTCTTGCAGGTTTCTTCTTCGGACTTCAGGCAATCCTGACGATCAGCTTTGGTACTTCCATGACATCAGCTTCCAACCTTTCCTCTATGAGCCGTAACTTTACTCCTCTGATGGGAACATTCTTTGGACTGGCATTTAAGAAATACGGCCATCCGGTTATCGCTATCGTGATCGGTGAGATGATCATCCAGCTTATGTTCAACGGTTTCGTTGCACTTGGTGCTCCGACTACTATCCAGAACGTGGTAACAGGTGTTGCACTGCTGGCAATCGTTGCACTGACAACCAAACCGGTTAAAGGTCTTGTAGTAAAATAAGGAGAACGATTATGGGTGAAATATTATTAAGAGCAGAAAATATTGATAAACATTTTGGCATCACACACGCCCTGGACAACGTTTCCTTTACATTTAATAAAGGTGAGATCCACGCACTGATCGGTGAAAATGGTTCCGGTAAATCTACATTAACATCCTGCCTGACAGGTATTTACCAGAAAGATTCCGGTAAGTTTATCCTTGAAGGAAAAGAGATTACTGCAACAAACCAGGTTGAAGCCAACCATCAGGGTGTAGCCATTATCGTACAGGAGATCGGAACACTTTCCGGACTGACTGTAGCAGAGAATATTTTCCTTGGAAACGAGGATCAGTTTACCAAATGTGGTATCAAAAATACCGCAGCAATGAACAAGAAAGCCCAGGAATATCTGGACAGCTATGGATTCAACTATATTGATGCAACTAAAGTAATCGATGATTACAACTTCGAAGATCGTAAGCTGGTAGAGATTGTAAAATCTACTTACTTTAATCCGAAGGTTCTGGTTGTAGACGAGACAACAACAGCACTTGGACAGAAAGGCCGTGAAGAGCTTTTCAAGGTAATGCACAAAGTTCGTGACACAGGAAACTGCGTAATCTTTATTTCCCATGACCTTGAGGAGGTTATTGAGCAGTCTGATAACATCAGCGTACTTCGAGATGGTGTAAAGATCGGTTCCATTACAAAAGAGGAAGCTACACCTGACAGACTGAAAGCCTTAATGGTAGGTCGTGAAATCGGTGACAGTTACTATCGTACAGACTACGGCGAAAAGGTATCTGACGAAGTTGTTCTTTCTGCTAAGAACGTGACAGTAAAAGGACAGATCGAGAACCTGAACCTTGATCTTCACAAAGGTGAGATTCTTGGTATCGGAGGACTTTCCGAATGTGGTATGCATGAGGTTGGAAAGGCACTTTTCGGAGCTTCCTATTTCCGTCAGGGAAGTGTAACTCTGGGAGATGGCACACCGATCAATTCCATTCCGGATGCCATCAAACACAGTATTGCATATGCTTCCAAAGACCGTGACAATGAGTCTCTGGTCATCAATGATACAATTGGCGATAACATCTGTCTTCCATCTCTGGAGGATCTGAAGACTCATGGATTCCTTCGTGCAAAGACAATGAATGAATTTGCCAATAAATTTGCAAAACAGATGAGTACAAAAATGACAGGTGTTGACCAGTTTGTATCCGCTCTTTCAGGCGGTAACAAACAGAAAGTCGTTCTTGCACGCTGGGTTGGTAAAGACTCCGACCTGATCATCCTTGACTCCCCTACACGTGGTATTGATGTCAAAGTTAAAGCTGATATCTATGCCATGATGAACGATATGAGAAAAAGAGGAAAATCCATTATTATGATCTCTGAGGAAATCATGGAGCTTCTGGGTATGGCAGATCGTATCCTGATCATGAAAGACGGCAAGATCAATGGTGAATTCCTTCGCTCTCCGGATCTGAAAGACACAGATCTGATTGACAATATGATTTAAGGGGGTAAAAAAATGAGTACAACAAAAAAATCAACTGAGCAAGTACCATTTCTGGAACGTCCCATTGTGCGTACGATCCTTCCTATCGCAGGATTCGTGATCATCTGTGTATTATTTGCATTCCTCACAGACGGCAGACTGTTTCAGCCGAAAAATATATCACTGCTTCTGAGCCAGTCATACATGCTGCTGATCTCATCCATCGGCGTGTTCATGGTAATGACAATGGGTGGCCTGGATTTCTCCCAGGGCTCCATGCTTGGTGTTGCTTCCATCGTAGTCTGCTACCTTTCCCATTACAATATGGTTCTGGCAGCTCTGGGTGGTGTGGTAACAGGTGGACTGATCGGACTGATCAATGGTTACTTCAATGTTAAGAGAAAAATCACAAGCTTCATTGTTACAATCTGTACAATGTATCTGTTCCGTGGAGTTTGTGCTTATGCAACAACTAACTCACCTGTTTATGCAGTAAGTGATATTTCCAAATACAACACACTGCCATTTATGCTTACTTTTACAGTGATCATCTTCGTAGTGGCATACCTTGTATTCACTTACACAGGTCTGGGCTCCAGACTGAAAGCAATCGGTGCAGGTGAAACAGCAGCAAGATTCGCAGGTATCCGTGTAGAAACTACAAAGATCCTCGTATTCGTGGCAGCAGGATGCATCACAGGACTTGCAGCATTTGTCAATGCTATCAAAGTAGGTTCCGTTACATCCACAGCCGGAAACCAGCTGGAAACACAGATCATGATCGCCCTGGTACTTGGCGGAATGCCTGTAAACGGCGGTGCTAAAGTAAGATTCTACAATATCATTCTTGGTGTTATGACATACAAAGTACTTTCCAGTGGTCTGGTAATGCTGATGATGCCGACACAGTTACAGCAGCTGATCCTCGGTATCATCTTCCTGATCGAGGTAGCAATCTTCAGTGACAGGAAGACAGGTATGATTGTTAAGTGATCATTATCATGCTTAGAGTGCTGTGGGTATTGCAGCAGACAGTGTTATAGATTTATATGACAAAAAACATTCGTCATATAAGCTGACATAATCTCATTACTATATTTACATAAAATCCCTGGCTTTCCGCAGAAATTGAATCTGCAGGAGACGGGGATTTTTGTCTTAGAGATTTATCTTTTGTATAAAAAATTTTTAGAGTCGAAGAAAATTTATATATTAAACCTCATTTCGTATTTTATTTACAAGTGCCATGTGTGATTTTGTCGAAAACTTTTTCTTGTAGAATCCATCTTTTTGCATTATACTAAGTCCAAAGAGTTCTTCTGCTTCGGAAAGGACAGAAGAATGGAAACCAGAAAATTCAAAGATCTGACAATACGGGATGCGTTTATGTTTGCAGCAGTGATGTCTGATCCGGAAATCTGCCGAAGAGTGCTGGAGCTGGCATTGGGAATTCCGATTTCGGAAGTACACATTCAGACAGAGAAAACCATGGCATATCATTCGGAATATCATGGGGTTCGTCTGGATGTTTATGCTGCAGATGCTGACAGAACACGTTTCAATGTGGAGATGCAGGTTACTTTGCAGAAATTTCTTCCGAAAAGAAGCCGTTATTATCATGACCAGATAGACATGGACGCCTTACTTGCAGGTGATTCCTATGAGAATCTTCCGGATACTTATGTTATTTTTATCTGTGATTTTGATCCATTCGGTGATGGATTGTATCGTTATTCAACAGGTATGGTCTGTGAAGAAACGGGAAAATCTGTAAGTGATGGTGTGAAAACTGTTTATCTCAACGCACATGGAAGGAATAGAGATGGTATTCCTGAAGAGTTACTGCAGTTTCTGGATTATGTGAAAAATACCGGGCGAACAGAAGGGATTTCAACGACAGATCCATTTGTCAGACATCTGCAGGACAGTATTGATAAGATCAAGCAGAATCGTGGGATGGAGGAAAGATATATGCTGTTAGAGGAAATGATGAGGAATGAAAAACGGGAAGGAAATACAGAAGGAAAACAGGAATTTCTTCTTACTGCGCTTGAATCCAAATTTTCAGTTCCGTCTGAGTTAAAAGAGAAAATCATGTCCGAAACAGATATTGAAAAACTTAACCTGTGGTTCCAGCTTTCGCTTAAAGTGTCTTCTCTTGAAGAGTTTGAACAAAATATGTGAAGGTTCTGAAGTATTTCTTAAAACCGGTAGTTATTTTTAGCGGAAAATTTGCACGCATCTATAAATTCTAAGCCCATATCGGGCAATCTATCAGAAACTTGTTATTATTAATGTAGTGGGAAACAGAAGGACTCTTTTGCTATAAGTCAGGCAGATATTCACAATCTCCGCAGGGGAGGAAAAGTCGCAGAAATCCAAGGAATGTGCATGATCTAACTTTACGGTAAAATGGTTTCATGTTATCATTATTTCATGGAATTGCTATAAGAAAAAACGCGCAGAAAGTTGTTGCCTGACTCAGAGAGCGGTATACGGAAGATACCCATTAACAGAGTAAATACAGGAAAAAGAACGGGAGAGGATTTCAAATGATAGATGTACACAAGATAAGTACAAACTGTACAAGAAATGAATTTGTAGGAACCGCAGTTCTGGATACGATCGGGCTTGTGATTTCAGGGATTGATGATACTTTGCTGGAGACTATGAACGTAGGAATGAAGTATCGCTGTCTGGGATTGTTCAGTTCCCGTACAGGTGCTGCAGGACAGATCACTGCTATCGATGATGCGGTGAAAGCAACCAACACAGAGGTTCTTTCCATAGAATTGCCGAGGGATACCAAGGGATGGGGAGGTCATGGAAATTATATTGTTCTTGGGGGAACTGATGTCTCGGATGTACGCCATGCCATATCTATGGCTTTGGAACTTACGAATAAATATGCAGGTGAACTCTATATCAGCGAGAGCGGACATCTGGAATTCGCCTATTCAGCCAGTGCAGGACAGGCTCTGAATAAAGCATTCGGAGTACCGGTTGGAGAAGCCTTTGGGTTTATGGCGGGTTCTCCGGCTGCAATAGGGCTTGTGATGGCAGATACTGCGATGAAATCAGCGCCTCTTTCCATTGCGAAATATATGACGCCAAATAAGGGAACCAGCCATTCCAATGAAGTGATCCTGGCAGTTTCCGGAGATGCCAGTGCTGCTAAGACAGCGGTATTAAATGCCAGACAGACAGGTCTGGAGCTTCTGATCGGAATGGGCAGTTATCCGGAGATACCGGGGATCCCGTATTTGTAGAAATAAACTTTGTTGTTACTGTTCACACACCACTATCCCGCGAGGTGTTTTGGCATGAATATGCCAAAATCCCGAGACATACAAGCCAAAATTCCATTGCCGCAGGCAATCTGGAATGAATTTTGGCTACGTTACTGTGAACGGAGTGAACAGTAACGTTCCCTGATTCACACTGCAGGTACTGAAAAAATCCTTGACTTTTTTTAAAACAGTCCGTATAATAACCAACGGTAAATTTAAGAAACAGATATTTGGTATTATTGGAAACGGTACATCCTCCTGGATGGTTATGAACAACACAAATCTCTAATTGATGTTATTCATACTATCTAAGGAGGATTTTTTATGCCTAAAAACAAGTTTCAGGAAGTTATTTTTACGATTATCATGGTGTTTGTAATGGTTTATGCCATGATCTGCTACAACATTGTACTGAACACAGGGACAATGACAAATGAGACATTTCTGTTAGCTTTTCATGAATTAACATTCATGGGACCGATTGCATTTATTCTTGATTTCTTTATCATCGGTGGTCTTGCAAAGAAGATTGCATTTGGTATTGTGGATATGAGAAGAGATAATCCGTTCCACCTTGTACTTGCAATCTCAGCAGTATCCGTTGCATTTATGTGTCCATGTATGAGCTTTGCGGCAACTGTGCTGATCAAACATGCACCGGCAAGTCAGATCATTCCCACATGGCTCCAGACAACAGCAATGAACTTTCCGATGGCATTCTTCTGGCAGATATTTTATGCCGGACCATTCGTAAGATTTATTTTCGGAAAGCTTTTCCCGGAGAAAGAAAAGGCAGCAGCTTCTGCCGAATAAAAAATAGTAGAATTTTTCTCTCTGCCGCAAGATGATTTTAGGTCGGTTGAGGGATTAGAAAACGCCGGAAACCCGCATAAACTCTATGTTTTTGCGCGTTCTCGGCGTTTCTTTTATCGCCTGTGTTAGTGGTGCTTTTTCGGTAAATGGTGCCCAAATGGTGCCCAAATCCCACGCGGGGCTATAAAACGATATAAGAAGCGGTAAAGAGATACAGCGGTTAAAGCTCTAAATCGCTGCTCTTTTTCTTTGCCGCGCTCTTTGCTTTCTTCGGCTCGGCTTTCTCTGCCTTTGCCGGGTCTGCCTGTTTGACCGCCCCATGATAAGCGTCTAAGACTTCTTTTTTGCGTTCAAGCCGCACGTCCACATAACGGGCGGTAACAGCTTCAAAGTTCATAGACAGCCCAAGCGATACGCCGATACCCGCAAGTGTATGTCCTAACACTTCGCCTACGGTGTAGAAGTCGCCTGTCAGTTGGTGCATATTTGTAGCTGCTGTATGGCGCAAATCGTGAAAGCGGATATGCGGCATATCCAAATCTTCAAGCAGCTTTCCAAACTGGGAAGATACCCACGACGCGGAGATAGGGGAACCGTCCGGCTTCGCTACAACAAGGTCATTGTCATAGTAAGGCTTTCCGTCCTTTTCTGCCTGTTCGCGCTGCGCTTCCTGCATAGCAAACTGTTTGAGAAAGAACGGGCGGGCAAGCTCTGTGATAGGCAGCTTTCGCCCGTTGGATTTCGGCGGTGCCATTTCCTCAATGACTTTTGTTTTTGGCGGTACCTTAAAGGGTAGCTGCTCGGAAACGTCAAAGGTGTTGTTTTCCAAATCCACATTGCGCCAACGCAAGCCCAGGATTTCAGAACGGCGCATACCGTAAAGCCCGCCTAAGATAACGGGCATTTCCCAAACGGTACCCTCGACGCGCTGCATAAGGGCTTTTACCTGTTCCGGCGTGTACGGGTCGGGGGTCTTGTCGCTCTTTCCAAACTTCGTAAGCGTGTCCTTTGCTGCGTTTGTTTCGATATAGCGGTATTTCCGGGCATGGCTCAACGCCACGCTCAAAACACGCTTTGCCCCGGCTGCGGTGGACGGTTTCAAGCCTTTGTCAATAATCTGCTGAAACATTTTGTCTACCATAGCGGGGGTAAGCTGATTAAGGGCAACGCCGCCGATATATGGCGTGATGTAGTTTGCAATCGTTCTTTTGTACCCGTCGTAAGTAGAGGGGCGCAAGTTCACTCTTGCATAGCTTTCTACCCATTCATTCAGATAGCTTGCAACGGTCTGTTTCCGCTGTGAAGCGATAGACGCAATCTGTCCCGGATTATGGAGCTTTGCTTTCATCTCTGCTTCATGCTGCGTTGCTTCCTTTTTTGTTGGAAAGCCCTTTTTTGAATAGGTTTTCTTTTCCCCATTCGGGGCGGTGTACTTTATATTCACGTCGTAAACTGTACCCGGCCGCCCGGTCAGTACGCCGTTGCTGTCGCGTTTATTCTTAACCTGCCTTGTTGATATAGCCATAGCTTAACCTCCCTGTCGTGCCGGGGGCTTCGCTGTCGTCTTTGCCCTGTGGTACCAGTCCCAGATTGCAGCGTCAGCTATCAAACGACGGTTTCCATTTTGTATATATTCAAGCTCGCCACTATCCATAAGCTCGCGCAGTTTATTTTCCCCGATACCGCTAATCTTGCTCATTTGCTCAACGGTCTTTAACATAGGGAATACAGGGATAGCGGGGCTTGCTGTTTCCTTTTTTGCCATAGGAAAATACCCCCTTTCATAAATGGCTAAAAAGTCAAGTTACAAAAAGTGGGCTTTAACCGGGCGGCTGTTAGCACAACCTCGCGGGAATTGCACCCCTGCTCATTTAAGGCAGCTTTACCCATTGCCTGCGACGCTCTGAACGCTCGGACTGTGGCTGTAAAGGCTTATCTCCCCTCAATGCGTGTTGTCGCCCGCAAGCTGCTAACTTGCTTCCCGTCGCGGTGTTTCTCGCTCGGCTTTTCCCGATAGAGGAATAGCGTCATGGCGCACCCTCCGTATGGCTCGGCGCAAAAAGGACGTACCCGGTTTGCCCTATACTGCGTCGCCGTTATCTTGCGTCGCTTTCTTTGTCAAGGAACATACGGGGCTGCTGCGGATTGATACGAAACGGAAAAGGGGTTAAGACGTTTCGGTATCGGTGCAGTTATTCAACCCTAAATGTGAGGATTGCCCTCATTAGTCTTGCTTGCAGCCGTTGGCGAATATCCTCGTCAACGCCAAAATAGACGTTTCCGCGCTCGTCGCAGAGCTTCCGCATGGAAAGGCTCGCTATGTAACCACTAAAATGCTGCAAGACAATTTTCATAGCGTCCGGGTCGCCCTTTGTCGCTGCCACAATGACAGGATAGGGAACAAGGGCAACGTCCGGGAAGTCAGATTGTTTACCATTCGTCCCATTCATCAGCGTGTTCCTCCAAATATTTCTTCAAGATTTCAAAAGAGCTTGTCCGTCTGTACTGTATCGTGCTGCGCGACGTATTGAATAACTTTCCAATCTCCACGTCGGTCATGCCCTCGAAATAGTACAGCATGATAGCTTTCCTTTTTTCTTCCGGCAAAGTGCGGATTGCTTCAAGCAGCAGCTTCGGCGTGATTTTCTTTCCTGCCTGCTGATAGCTCGGCTCGGCTTCTTCGTCTTGAAAATACTTATCAAGCGTATAAAGCTGTCGTTCCTCATGCAAGGCAAGGTCGGAAAACGACACTTCCTTTGCTCTGCGACGCCGGATTTCCTCGTGGGCGTTGCAGGCTTCGTTGTGCAGCACCCGTTTACAGAAACTTTGAAAGATACATTGCTTCTGAAATTCCACGCGATTAGGTTCCATGTTCTCACCTCCTTTCGTGTTGAAAGGTGGCGGTACCTCCCCTTTTCGCGGGATAATACAGGCGATTTTTTCAAACGCCGAATGAAAGCGAAACTTTTTTGAAAAAACCTCCCGAAAATGCAAAATGCGCCTGTCTGCAAGATGCAGACAAGCGCAAAGGAATTGTAAGCGGTATTTAGATGATTTGACAGTTCATATATGAGGGTAGAAGTGTTCCCGGCGGCGGTCGGGCTTTTTTTGATAAGCTAAAAGATATGGCGATATAGAAAAAGGACATGGCGATACCTCCTTGATACCGCCGTATCCTCAAAAAAGGGCGACTTTAATACACCCCCCGTTATCTTATTTTTCAAAAAGAAAACGGCGGTTTTGAGTAAATATTTCAAAACCGCCGTTTTATCTGCCTACATTCGGCAGTTTTGTTGTTTTACATAGCATTAAATCGCTATTTGAATTATTGATAATAAGGCGTAAATTTGATATTAAATTTATTTTTCGGAAACGATTTTTTGTAACAGTTTTTGCACGTTTTCTGTTTTCAGCACTTTCCCCGTAGATACTACTTTGTTGTTGACAACAAGAGCAGGTACACTCATAACGCCATATTCCATAACCTTTTTCAAGTCCGTAATATATTCTACTTCTACGGAAATCCCCATTGCTTTAACGGCGGATTGTGTGTTCTCATAAAGAGCATGACAAGACGCACACCCTGAACCTAATACCTTGATACAGCAAATTCTGCCTTGTATGTCTTGACAACAGTTATTCAAATTTTCCGGTTCAACTGTTTCAGACACGGAACAGTTACCATTGCAAGTACAAACAGGAGCGTTTATTTCTTTTTCTTTCTTCTTTCCAAAACCAAATAATGTCATAATAATTACCTCCAAAAAATTTTATATTCGCTTATATTAACAAGTAAGAAATTGCATTGAAAAAATAGCCTACAAGAATAATTCCTATGGTACAAATTGCAATGAAAACACCAAGCAATTTAGGCTTTACGGCTTTTCGTAACATAATCATAGAGGGCAGCGACAGCGTGGTTACACTCATCATAAAAGACAGGACGACACCAAGTTGAGCGCCTTTTGCAAGCAAGGCTTCTGCAATCGGGATTGTACCAAAAATATCTGCATACATAGGAACACCTACAACAGTAGCAATAATGACCCCAATAGGATTACCTGTACCAAGTATTCGTACAATCCATTCTTCGGGAATCCAGTTGTGGATAAAAGCACCAATACCGACACCGATTAGTACATAGGGTGCTACCTTTTTGGCTGTTTCAATTACTTGTTCCCATGCAAATTTGATACGGTCCTTAAAATGCAATTCTTCCTGCGGAACATCAAGACTGTTTCCACCCCTTATAAAATCCTCAACGTAGCTTTCAAGATGTAGTTTTTCAATCAATGTACCACCTGCAACGGCTATCACAAGCCCAAGCACGACATAAGCAACGGCTATCTTCCACCCAAATATACTCATTAGCAGAACAAGCGAACCGAGGTCAACCATTGGAGAAGAAATCAGGAAAGAAAAAGTAACTCCAAGCGGCAGACCTGCACTTGTAAAACCGATAAACAGAGGAATGGAAGAACAAGAACAAAAAGGCGTTACCGTACCAAGGAGCGCAGAAATTATATTTGCGCCGATACCATGAAACCTTCCAAGAATTTTCTTTGTCCGTTCCGGCGGGAAATAGCTTTGAATATATGAAATAATTAAAATCAGAACCCCTAACAACACCATGATTTTGATTGTGTCGTAAACAAAAAATTGAATACTACCACCGATTTTGCTCGTTGCGTCTAATCCGCAAGCGTTAATTAAATTACCTATTAGACGATTAAGCCATGCCATACCTAAAACTTCATTTTGAAAGAAGTTCCAACCTGTTTTTAGCATATCCATAAATAGCCTCCTTGAAATAGAAATATTGAAATTTGTCTATATGTTGATGTTTTGATAAGTCGTGCGGAAAAGTAAGTAAACTTACCTATCACAACACGACTTATTTTCAAATGCTGCACTTGTAATCATAAGCGCTTGTAGACAATCTATTGCATACTGCACGCCATTCTCTGAAATAGAGTAGTGCATCCATTTCCCCTCTTTGCGTCCTATCACTATACCAGAATCACAAAGTATTTTCATGTGGTGGGAAAGCGTTGGTTGCGTAATGTGCATATCATCTAATAGTACACAAGCACACTTCTCTCCTGTAAGCAATAGTTTCAAAATTTTAACACGGTTTTCATCACAAAATGCTTTGAAAATCGTTGGTATTTTTTTTTCATCAAGTTCCATAATCTCACCTCCTGTTGATGTGCTTCTATAAACTATTATATACACAAATTGAAATTTGTCAATATGTTTTTATCCGGCAATAATATGAATTATTTTAGCTAATAGTAGGTACTGTGTAAGCATATCCAAGCAAAGAAAGGAACAGTAAAATGTAGTTGGGTGAATTATTATGGCAAAAAGACCAGTACCTTTGTATGACTTTGCAGCTTTCGGGCAAGCCATAAAAGCAGCGCGGACAGGCAGAAATGAAAGCCGCAAGAAAGTAAGCGACGAAATGAACATTTCCCCTCGCTACCTTGCGAATATTGAAAACAAAGGGCAACAGCCAAGCCTGCAAATCTTTTATGAGCTTGTAACCCGTTATGACATATCCGTAGACCAATTCTTTTTCCCGGATAAGACAGCGGAAAAATCGACGCAAAGGCGGCAGCTCGACACGCTGCTTGACAGCATGAGCGATAAGGGCATACGGATTGTTACCGCAACAGCGAAAGAAATTGCAGAAGTCGAAAACGAAAACTGAATAGGCTTAGGAAGCGTTGTAATCTTTTTGAGATTGCAGCGTTTTTCTTTTGCGTAAGTTTGGCAAAACGGGGCTTTCCGTTGTAGTAGGGAATAAGGAAAAACTTTCATAGCAAGCATAGGAAGCGGGTACCCACTTCCGTATTTTCGCCCTCCTGCGCTGCGGCGCGTCGGTTGAAAATGGCTTGTTGGGAAGTGTCCCAAACCCTCGGAATGGAAAGGAGCGAAAGCATGGACGGACGAAAAAGAACGGTACAAATCAAGTTTAGAGTAACAGAAGCGGAACGGGATTTAATTCTTGAAAAAATGAAGCTCGTCCCTACCCGGAACATGGAAGCCTATTTGCGGAAAATGGCAATCGACGGGTACATTATCCAAGTAGACCACACCGACATAAAAGCTATGACAGCGGAGATACAGAAAATCGGTGTCAACGTCAACCAGATTGCAAAGCGCGTGAACAGTACGGGCAGCGTTTATCAAGAGGACATAGAGGAAATTAAGGGGGTGCTTAATGAGATATGGCGGTTACAAAGATTAAGTCTATTAAAAGCACGTTGAACAAAGCCCTTGACTATATCCAAAATCCCGATAAGACGGACGGAAAAATGCTTGTGTCCTCCTTTGGGTGCAGTTATGAAACGGCAGACATTGAGTTTGAATATACCTTGTCGCAAGCTCTCCAAAAGGGGAACAATTTAGCCTTTCATCTGATACAGTCCTTTGAGCCGGGGGAAGTGGATTACGAAACCGCCCATAAAATCGGAAAGCAGCTTGCCGACGCGGTAACAAAAGGGCAGCATGAGTATGTATTGACGACGCATATTGACAAAGGGCACGTCCATAATCACATTATTTTCTGCGCGGTCAATTTTGTGGACCACCACAAATACAATTCCAATAAGCGCAGCTATTACGGCATACGGAACATGAGCGACAGGCTATGCCGGGAAAACGGCTTATCCGTCGTTATCCCGAAAAAGGGAAACAAGGGAAAGAGCTATGCAGAGTATCAAGCAGAAAAAACGGGAACCAGTTGGAAAGGCAAGCTGAAAATCGCCGTTGACGCACTCATTCCCCAAGTGTCCAGTTTTGAGGAATTGTTACAACGGCTGCAAGCTGCGGGCTATGAGATAAAGCCGGGAAAATATGTGTCCTGCCGCGCTCCCGGACAGGAACGCTTTACCCGTCTTAAAACCCTCGGCGCAGACTATACAGAGGAAGCCATAAGGGAACGCATAGAGGGCAAACGCGCCCGCGCTGCGAAAGCTCCCCGCGCAGATCGCGGCAGCGTTAGCCTGCTGATTGACATTGAAAACAGTATCAAGGCGGCGCAGAGCAAAGGCTATGAACACTGGGCGAAAATCCACAATCTGAAACAGGCGGCTAAGACCATGAATTTCTTGACGGAAAATAAAATTGAACAGTACGCGGATTTAGTCAGCCGGATTGAGGAAGTAACAGCGGAAAGCGAACAGACCGCCGACGCATTAAAGAGCGTTGAAAAGCGGCTTGCGGATATGGCGGTGCTGATGAAGCACGTCGCCACCTACCAAAAGACAAAGCCTGTCTATGACGCATACCGCAAGGCAAAGAGCAAAGAGCGATACCGCGCCGGACATGAGCGCGATATTATCCTCCATGAAGCTGCGGCAAAGGCACTCAAAGCGGCGGGCATTACAAAGCTCCCCAATCCCGCCGCGCTGCAAAAAGAATATGAAGCACTCCAAGCGCAGAAAGAAGTCCTTTACGCCGATTATGGCAAACTGAAGAAGAAAGTCCGGGAATATGACGTTATCAAACAGAACATAGATAGCATTTTGCAGACAGGAAAGCAGCCGGAACGGGGCAAGGAAGCAGAGCGCGGATAAACAGACGCAAAAAAAGAACAGGACGCGGAAAGCCAGTAATGACCTCCCGCGCCCTGTCTTTTTGTGGGTGCTGATTTTGGTATGTTACGCAGTAGAACGCTGTTTTTGAGGGAAAAGGTGTTCTGTATCGCCTAAGTGATTTTCACGCGCTGCAAGCCCTGTAAATCAAGGCTATTTTCGCCCTTATCGCGTAACAAGGGCGCGCCGTTTCCTCATGCGCTCCGCTGCCTGCCTGTTCGTGATACGCTTGCGGCAGTCCGGGCAGTATTTGACGCTGTTTGACCTTGACGCAAAGAACGCGCCGCATACGGTACAACGCTTTTTATCCTCGGTCTTAAAAAGCTCGGCATACAGGAGCTTATCAAGGGGAAGTACGGCAATCCGAAACCATTTGCAAAGCAGCGAATAAGAGATAAGCTGCGGGCATACGCACTCGTCCCCGTCGTCAAGTAAGATACAATGTCCGTTATCGCAGTTGCAGCACTCCCGGCGCACAAGGGAATTGACTTTCCGGCTTTGGGGCGGCGAAAGCCGCTTTATGCTGCTCATACTTCCTCTGCGGCGTAAATGGCAAGCTCCGCAAATTCTTCCTCGGTCAGCGCGTCCACTTTGGAAAGGGCGCGCTTTGCCAGTTCCCGCATATCCGCGTCCATGTAGGGCAGCGTGGCGTTGATGTTCTCCGTAAGCTGCGCCTTGCTTCCCTCATGGTAAATGCTCAAAAGGTTTGTTTCCTCAACGGTAAATCTGTTCATGCTCATACCTCCAAATCGTGATTTTTTGTTTTCGCTGCGGCTTTCTTCTGTGCCTTTTCCTTATCCGCTTTAAGCTGCGCCCGGATAGAGGGCTTCTTTTCCTGCTTGCCCTTGCCGCGCTCCTTATCGGCTTTGACCGCGTTAGCCAAATCAACAAGGGAAATCGTTTCTCCTGCCTTAACCTTTGCTTCCAGTTCGTCAACGCTCGGCGTATTGTTGATAATCTCGTCAATCATGTTTTCGTTTTGCTCGGTGGTCTGCTCGGCTGCTTTCAAGGGATTTTCCCGCTGTGCCTGTTCTGCGGCTATGGCAAACGCCCGCGTCCCGTTTCCCATGACTAAATATTTTCCGTCGTCGGATTGATGATGAAAGCCATATCCGGCGGCTTCCATTTGTTCGCGGCTCATATCGGTTACATAGAAAGTACCGCGCGGCGTTTTAATTGTTTCGCCTGTTTCCAACTCGTCGGGCGTAAGCTGCTTTTGTTCCTGTAAAAACTCCGGCACACTCTTATAGCCGAAGCTGTCTACATAGTGGGCGGTGTCCTGCCCGTCCTGATGAAGCACAACCACGTCGGAAACGGAAAGGCTGTGTCCCTTAAAGTCTTTGGGGTGGTCGATATTGAAACGGGTATAAATATCTTCAAGGGAAGTCCCCGGCGTAAGCTCTGCGGAATAGATAAGCTCATAATTCGCCTTATCAACCACATTTCCCGTCACCTGCAGGCGGTCGTATGGCTCAAAGCGCAAGTCCCGCGTTTCGTCGCCATGCTTTAGCTGATAAATGGAATAGGTGTCTTTGTCCTGTTCGGCGGTCTTTGCTGTTTCCTGTGCCTTTGCGTAAAGCTCCTTGACCTGTCCCTCGGTCAGTTCGCCGCTTTTGAGTTGCCCCATAAGCTCGCGGCATTTCTGGGGCGTTCCCGTGAAAAGTACCGCGCTCATTTTTGCCCGTCCGTTTTCCTGCGTTACATAGGCTTGCAGCAGATAGGTGTTATCTTTGCTGTCGCTGTAAGGATTGCGGCGCACCCGGTAAATTGTTTCCGGGGTAAAGGCTGCTTTCTCCTGTGCGGGGGCTTCCTGTTTCGGCTGCTCCGGCGCGGCGGTTTCCTCTTTGTCCGGCTGCTCCTGTCCGGCGGTCTGCTCCATATCCTGCGCCTTTGAAAGCTCTGCTAATGTTTCGTCAATGGAATTGATAATCTCGGCGGCTGCGCTGCGGATTGTTTCAAGGGAGCTTTTCAGTTCGGAAAGCTCGCGGCCGCTGCTCCACCCGGCAACATACCCAAAGGAATAGTCCGACGTATCAAGCCCGTAATGTTGGCAGACGGTATAAGCGACGCTTTCCGCTTCGACTTCGCGGGTGCGCCTGTCAACGCGGGGCTGCTGTTCGTTCTCCGGCGCATTTAAGTCTATGTCATGCAGCTTTGCGTGTGCGATTTCATGTATCGCCGTTTTCAAGGTTTGCAGTTCGCTCATTCCCTCTTGAATGGCAATGCGCTTGTCCTCCAAATGGTAGTAGCCATGAGAGCTACCGGGTATCTGCTCAAATCCGATAGGAACAGGGGAAGTCTTTTCAAGGGCAGCGAAAAAATCCCTGTAACGCTCCACGTCGCCCGTCAGTTCATCAACGGCAATGTCGGGAAGCTCTTTCCCCTCGGTCTGCGACACGTCAAAGACAGACACTACCTTGTAGGCGGGTATCGTGATTTCCTTTTCCTCCGTAACCGGCTTTCCGTCTTTCCCAATAATCGGCTGCTGCGTGTGGGGGTCGATTTTCTTCATTTCTTGTTTGACTTTGTAAGGCGACGGGGCAATGATTTTAATTCCCTTTTGCCCTTTCATCACGTTTCGTCCAAAATTGTTTTTCCATGCGGAAAAGTCCGCCACAAGGGAAGCGTCCGGCTTCTGCATGGCGATAAGCAGCGTATTGTTAATGCTGTAATTATGGAATTTTGACATGACGCGCAGATATTCCCGGTAACGCTCGCTTTCAAACAGTTCCGTTATGCCCTGTTCCAGACGGTCGGTAATCTCTTTCAATTTCTCTGCGGGCTTCTCGCTCGTCAGCACGATAGGGATAACCGGGCGCGGCTCCTGCGGCTGCTCTGCGGTCTGTGCTGTTTTCTGTCCCGGCGCGGCTGCGTCCATTTCTACCTTTGACGGGTCGGGGCGTTCCGGCTGCGGGAAGCTCATAACCTTATATTCCCTCGGTATGTCGCTTTCCTTGCCGTTGTACCACTCCGTAAAGGTGTTCTTGTTGTTGTAGATATAGCCCTGTTCGGTAAAGCGTCCTCCGTCATTGATAGCAGCGTCCCGCCCGTAATCCTCATACATGAAATACTTTTTTGCTTCTTCGGACAGTTCTAATTCGTCCAGTTCGTCGATAAGGTAATAGCCGTAATCTTCCTCGTTCTGTACGGTGGGATAAAGCCAGTAACAGTCAAGGTTTTGTGCAAGGTTGATAAGGTCTTTGATATTTCCGGCGCGTTCCCCAAGAGTTACCGCCGCCGTAAACTTGTTCCTGTCCTCGTCGCGCTGCATGGAAAGCAGATTGCCTAAGTAGTTCAGTTCGTCAAGCCCCGCGCTCTGGATAACGGGAAGCGGCACGTCAAAGGGCTGCTGCTCGGTGTTCATAAAACCGTTGATAAGAAAGTCCTGCGGGTTATCCGCAGTAATACCGACACGCTGCATAGCTTCGTGAAGCTGCTCCTTTGTGGTCGGCATGGAAAGCCACACGCCGCCCGGTTCGCTTGTTTCAAAGCGGGTGCGGCTGTCGATAAGAATGGAAAATTGTTCGCTCATGTATTCGCTCCTTTCTGAAATGGCAGCGTAAACGCTGCGCGTTGGTGGTTACACTCCTAAATACAACGCACCGCCTGTTCTGCCAAAGATTTTGAAAAAATGTAGAGGGTTTGGGAAACTTCCCAACAAGAAAAATCCCCCGCAATCGTCGTCAGACGAAAACGGAGGATTTACGGAAGTGGGTACCCGCTTCCTATGCTTGCTATTCAAGTTATTTCTTCTTCGGTAGCTCAATCTTATAGTTGACGTACTTCCCGCCCGTATCGGCTAAAACAACCGTTCCGTCGTAGGTTTTGCCTGTTTTGGGAGAGTACAGCCCTTTGACTTTCACTTTGCCGGATTTCAGAAGTGCGGCGGCAATCTTCGGGGAAAAGGTTACTTTCCTGTCCTCAAAAAAGCGGTCATTCTTCCACATGACAAAAGCGCAGTCCCGGTCAGAGCAGTAATAGTTTTTCTTGCCCTCATGGACGGGGGAACCGCAGCGGGGGCATTTGCCGATTTCCGGCTTTTCCGTTTTGAAACGCTCCTTGTCGCTGTCGGAAAGGAACGGATAGGATTTCACAAGCTCCCGCGCCATAGCTTCAATGCCGGATAAAAATTCGTCGGGGTCGGCTGCTCCCTTTGCTATCTGCGTCAGATTGTTTTCCCATTCTGCGGTCAGCTTCGGGGAAGTGAGATTGTCCGGCAAAATGCACACAAGGTTATTCCCGTCTTTTGTGGGGGTAAGCTGCTTTCCCTTGCGCTCCACAAAACCGCTGCTCACTAACTTTTCAATGACAGCGGCGCGGGTGGCGGGCGTTCCAAGCCCTTTCCGTTCTGCGTCCGGGTCGGTGTCCTCATTTCCGGCGCGTTCCATAGCCGAAAGCAAAGACGCTTCATTGTGGGGCTTCGGGGGCGTTGTGTCGTGTTCCGTTACCTTTGCTGCGGGATTAGAAAAGCTCTGTCCCTCGGTAAGCTCCGGCAGCGTTCCGTCTGCGCTGTCCTCGTCGTCTGCTTCGGGCTTATCTTTCAGCGTTGCCCGGTAGCGGCGTTCAAGGTCTTTCCAACCGCCCGCAAGCACCGTCTTTCCCCTCGCGGTAAAGTCGGCTCCGGCGCAGGAGAAAACCGCCGTAACCGTTTCAAAACTGTGCGGCGCGGCAGTAGCGAACAAAAGACGCGCCCCCGCAAGGGTAAGGATATTCTTTTCGCTTTCCGGCAACGCGGCAAGGTCAGTCTTTGCAAGCTCCATAGTGGGAATGATTGCATGGTGGTCTGATACCTTTTTGCTGTTCAGCACCCTTGCAATCTCCGGCGAAAATCCCACACCCGCCATAAAGGGTAGCTTTCCGCATAACAGAGCGATAACCTTTGCCGCCGTTTCCTCCATGTCGTCGGTCAGATAGCTGCTGTCCGTCCTCGGATAAGTAAGCAGCTTCTTTTCATACAGGGCTTGCGCCAGGTCAAGGGTCTGTTTCGCGGTATACCCGAAAATACGGTTTGCTTCCCGCTGCAAAGAGGTAAGGTCAAAGAGCTTCGGCGGGGCTGCGGTTTTCTTTTCCCTCACAAGGGAAGTGCAGACAGCCCGCGACGCTTCGCAGGCTGCTTTCAGTTCCTTTGCTTCCTCTGCGGCGCAGATCTTCCCGCTTGCGGCTTCTGCGCCGGATAAATTAAGCCGCACATGGTAGTATTTTTCTTTCTTGAAAGTGCTGATAGCAGCGTCCCGGTCTACAAGCATTTTTAAGGTCGGTGTCTGGACGCGCCCCACGTTCAAGGTGCGGTTATACAGGCAGGAGAAAAGGCGGGTGGCGTTAATGCCGATAATCCAGTCAGCCTTTGCGCGGCAGAGGGCAGACGCAAAGAGCGCGTCATAGTCCCGCCCGTCCTTTAAGTTCTCAAAGCCCGCCTTGATTGCGCTTTCTTCCATTGAGGAAATCCACAAGCGGCGCATAGGCTTCTTGCACCCGGCGACTTCATAGACAAAACGGAAAATGAGTTCTCCCTCGCGCCCCGCGTCGCAGGCGTTGACGACTTCGGAAATGTCGGTGCGGTGCATGAGGTTTTTTAAGGTCGCAAATTGCTTTCCCTTATCTGCGGAAACGGTATACTGCCATTCCTGCGGCAAAATCGGTAAGCTGTCATAGCTCCATTTTTTGTACTGCTCCCCATAGGCGGCAGCGTCGGCAAGCTGTACCAAATGCCCGACGCACCACGAAATAAGATATTTGTCGCCCTCGATATATCCGTCCTGTTTCTTCTTTGCCCCAAGCGCGGCGGCGATAGTCTGCGCCACGCTCGGCTTTTCAGCGATAACTAAAATCAACTAAAGTTCCTCCTTTCCGCGTTCCGGCTGTGCGCCCTGTTTCTCCTGTACCTGTTTCAGACAGTAGCCCACACAAGGGGTCTGCTCTTTATAGGGGCAGGAAGCGCAGGCCGGGGATTTGAAAACAGGCGGCGCATTGTCGCGCCGCCCGCATGGTCGTTGTATCATCATCTTTTCAAAGGGATTGTCGGTAAACAGGGTCATGCGTCCTCGTCCTCCGTTTCATCTTCGGAAACGTCCCCGTCTGCGTCGTCCGGCTCCGGCTCGTCCTCGTCGTAGTCCTCAAAATCAAAGTCGTCAAGGTCGGTGCCGCCTTTCACACTCGGCTTGTTCTTCACAAACTTAAAGTAATAGAACGCGCCCCCGCCGCCAAGAAGTGCCACGACAAGGAAAAGCACAAGCCCGCCCGTATTGCTTTTTTCCTGCGGCTGCTCGGTTACTTCCTCCGGCTCCGGCTCGGCTTCTTTGCCGCTGCAAGCGGTCATGTTCGTAGAGCATACCGGGCAGGACGTATTGATTTTCCCGGTTTCGCATTTCTCCGTACAGGTGCAGACAGCGGGTGTCTGCGCCTCGGTGCTTTCCCCGTCCTCCAAGAGCGCGAAAAGGTCTGCGTCGTCTACTTGATTTAAGAAATGTACGGTGTTTTCGCCCTCGTCGTCCCGGTCAATGAGGATATAAAAATAGTTCCCGGCTTTGGTAGTAACAGTGATAAGCTGCTTATTGCCGCCGAAATCGTCAACAAGGGTCGCGTTCCCCTCCGGCGTAAGGGGTGCGGTTTCTTCGGGTTCCTCATAGATAACGCCGCTGTCGTTGGTCGCGTCAGCGGCGGGCTGCTCCGGCGTTTGTGCAAAAGCGGTAACGGAAAAGCCGCCCATGAGCATAAGGGCGGCGCAAAATGCGGTCAGCGTTCTAAGGATTTTCTTATTCATTCTCGGTGTCCTCCTGTTCTTCGTCATAGTCTGCGGTTTCTTCGGGAACGGCGGCAGCCATGCCGGGAATACCGCCGCCGGATAACATAGCGTTAAGCTCTGCGGGGGTTAAGCGCATGGAGCGCACAAGCTGTACGATTTCAAGGTTTTCCGCTTCGGTTTTCTGCGCTTCCAGTCCTTTCAGCTTGTTCTGATACTCTGTGATTTTCTCGCGGGTTTTCTGGATTTCCCGGTCGATACGTTCAATCTTACTCATTGCCATAATGTCAATACTCCTTTCATTTTTGCGGTTAGTTCCAGTTCATCAGCCCGTACCCTTTGATACAGGCATAGTCTAAGGGATAGCTTTTGATTTTGCAGGCGTCGCCGGAATTGCCCTCAACGGTATAAACGCGGCTTCCGTCTGTGCCGATAACAAGCCCTACATGGTCTGCGCTTCCGTCTAAGTCCCAGTCGAAAAAGATAGCGTCGCCGGGGGCGATATTCTCATAGCCCCGCGCTCCCCATTGCCCGCGTGAGGTAAACCACGGAATACCCTGTGATTGACAGGCGGCAAAACGCGGCTCGGATAAGCCCATTTGCCCGTAGCACCATGACACAAAGCAGGCGCACCACTCCACGCGGCTATTAAAGCCGTACCAGCTCCAATAGGGCTGCCCGCCCACGTTGCCGACTTGCCGCTTTGCAAGGTCTACAATCGCGGTATTGCCGGGGCGCGTTCCGTTTACAAACTGTACGCCGCTTAAATCCTCGGACGCGGAAACGTCGGGAGAACCGCCGCCGAAAATCAAGGGCTTGTTGCCGCTTGTTTCTAAGTACACCCGGTACATTTCAAGCTGTTCTACGGTCAAAAGCTCCGATACAAAGCTGTTAATCGGTTTGTTTGTCAGCTTGACATTGAGAATGTAATAGTTATAGGGTACTTCAACAGTATAGGTATCGCTGTGGCTGTTCCCGTCCTCGTCCGTCCATGTGTCGGTGCGGGTTTCGGTGCGGTAGCGCACTTCGATTTCTTCCGTCAGTGTCAAGGTGTACTGCTTATCAAAGACGCGGTTTAGCTCTGCCTGTGCGCTTTGGGGCGTGTAGCTCTGTAAAAGGGCGGTAAGGTAAGAAGCCAGTTCATGCGGGTTATGCCCGATATTGTCAAGGTCGTAGCGGTATTCATCATAGCCGGGATTGTCGCGCTCGATATTGTCAATCCGCTGCTGAAGCTCGGTTTCCTTTGCGGCGTAGTTGTTTTCCGTCGCCACAAGGTCGCTATCCTCCGACGTGTAGGACGTTCCAAGAACGCCGTTCATCATGCCAGAAAACATAGCCCCGCAGGAAGAAAGCCCCGCCGATACCATAATGAATAAGAGCAGCGCGGCAACGGCGATACAAACGCCCGCCGGGTGCCTTGCCACAAACGCCGCCGCTTGCCTTGTTTCCTCGGCGGTTTTCTTCGCTGCCTTGCGGGTATTCTCGGCGGCTTTCTTCGCGGTAGCTGTGCCGCCCGTCTTTGCTGCCTTAACATACTGCCGCTTGATTTGCCGCTTCTGCATGAAACGGGATAGGGGGTTACTTGTAAGCTGCGGGTTCTCATGCAGCGTCTTGTGGTACAGGTAATTGACGTTTGCTTTCTCCGCTGCTTTTTCAGCCTTTGCCGCCGCCCGGTAGGGTTTCAGCTTGTGGCTGCGGTAGCCCTCCCGAATTTTCCGCGTCCCGTACTTTGCGCCTTTCTCCGCTAATTCCTCGGATTTATGCGCTCCCTCCACGCCGGAATTATCCTTTTCCACGGAATGTATCTTGTTGTGGACGAAAATACCCGCTTCCTGCGCGGGGCGGGATAGCGGGTTACTGTGGGCTTTGCCGCCGTTTATCGGCTTTTCCTGTTCGGTAAAGCGTAAGCGGGTCTTTGCCTTTCCTGTGGCTTCGTCAAAGGTGCGTTCCTTGACAAGTTTCTTTTCTTTGGGGATAGCTGCCTTTGCTGCGTCCAGACGGTCGGCGGCTTCGTTGGATTTTCTGATGTACTTTTCAAGCTCCGGGGTAGATAGTTCTTCCTCGGTAAACTGCAAGCGGGAAGATTTCTCTTTTACCGTAGCGTCGCGCTGTGCTTTGTGCGCTGCCTTTTTACTCGCTTTCCGGGTCTGGGCTGCGTCGATACGTTCTATGACGCGCTCGGCGGTGGCGGTGTCCTGCCTGTGGGGAAGCTCCGGCGTAAGGGGAAGCGGGGAAGCGTCGGGAGAAACAGGGGGTAGCTCTGCCGCGTTCTGCGCCGCTATTTCCTGTGCGGCCTGCGGCTCCGGCTGCTCCTGCGGTCTTGAAAAATCCGCTTCCCGTTCCCGGCGGCTCACACGCTCGGCGGTTTCTTTGGTTTCGTTGACCTCGATAAGCCCGTCGCGGGTCATTTTCTGCGTGATTTTATCACGCGGCTTATATTGTCTTATGGCTGCACACCTCCAATCCGCGCCCTTGCAAGGGCGCAATACTCAATATTCAGTTCGATACCGATATAGTGTCGGTCAAGGCTTTTTGCGACTGCCGCCGTTGTGCCGCTGCCTAAAAAGGGGTCTATGACAACGCCGCCTTTCGGACAGCCCGCCAGTATGCACGTTTTCGCTAACTTCGGGGGATAGGCGGCGAAATGCCCGCCGCTGTACGGTACAGTATTGATAAGCCACACGTCCCGCTTGTTCCTCATGGTCGGTATGAGGGCTTCGTCATAGTAGCCGCCGCTTCTTGTGCGGTTGATACCCTGTACTTTCCCTTGTCCGGGTACTTCATCAGCGTACTTATGTCCCGCGCCCCGCCCGGTGCGGTAACGCGCCGCTGTTGTGGCAGCGATAGGCTCCGCAATGGCGGCAGCGTCATAAAAGTATTTCTTTGACTTCGTAAGCAAAAAGATATGTTCATAGCAGCGGCTCGGTCGGTCTTTGCAGCTTTCCGGCATAGGGTTTTCTTTCTGCCAGATAATATCACTCCGTAAATACCACCCGTCAGCGCGTAGGGCAAAGGCAAGCAGCCACGGAATACCGATTAAATCCTTTTGCTTGCAGCCGGGAACGCGGGCATTTTTCGCGGTCTGCTGTCCGTTTCTGCCTTTCGGGTTCTTCGGGTCGGCATAGTAGCCCTTATGCCCTGTTCCGCAATAGGTGTCTGCGATATTCAGCCAAAAAGTACCGTCGGAACGCAAGACGCGCTTTAGCTCATGGAATACGGCAACAAGCCTTTCGATATATTCCTCCGGCGTGTCCTCCCGCCCAATCTGCGCGTCAAGCCCGTAGTCCCTAAGTGCATAATAGGGCGGGCTTGTAACGCAGCAATTCACGCTTTCGTCGGGCAGTTCCCTAAGAGCAAAGAGCGCGTCGCGGTTGATGATAATGTCCGTCTTTAATCCCTCTGTCATGCTTCGCTCACTTCCTCCGGCTTCGTCGTCATTACCCGGTAAAGCTCGGTGTCTTTCGGGAAGCGGTCTACAAAGGGCAGCACCACGTTTCCGTAGAAGATAAGTCCCTCGCCCGCTTCGGTGTGGGTAACGTACTTCATCTGCTGCGGGGAAATGTTAAGCTGCTTTGCAAGGATAGCCCTATCTCCGGCAGCTTGATTGAGCATGAGGACAAAATCAGAGTTTTCAAAGATATTTTCCACTTCGCGGCTGCTAAGTAAGTCTTTGACGTTCTGCGTAATGGCTGTGGGTATGCCGCCCCACTTTCTGAAACGCTTCCAAATCTCAACAGAGTAAGCGGCGGTCTGTTCCTCTTTCAGAAGCAAGTGAAATTCGTCCATATAGTAGCGTGTGGATTTCTTTTCTGCCCGGTTGACCGTTACCCTGTTCCATACCTGGTCCTGCACAATGAGCATACCTAACTTTTTAAGCTGCTTTCCAAGCTGTTTAATATCAAAGCAGACAAGGCGGTTTGAAAGCTCTACATTCGTCCTGTGGTTGAATACGTTAAGGCTTCCCGATACATAAAGCTCCAACGCCGACGCGATCCGCGCCGCTTCCGGCTCCGGCTGCCGTAAAAGCTCGTCGTAGAGGTCGCCCAAAATCGGCATATTTGCCGGGTCGGGGTCTGCCAAAAACGGGCGGTACACATTTCTTACAGCGCGGTCAATGACCGTCTTATCAATCGGCTGCAAGCCCTCCTTGCCGCCAATGACAAGCTCACACAAGGACAGGATAAAATCGGATTTCAGCGCAAGGGGGCTGTCGTCCTCGCTGTAATTTAAGTTAATGTCCATAGGGTTGACGTACTGGGGCTTTCCGTCAATGCCTTTGCCCGTAGGCGACAAACGGATAACTTGACCGTTAAGCCGTTGCACAAGGGAGAAATACTCGGCTTCCGGGTCGCAGATGATAATATCGTCGTCGGTAATGAGGAAAGCGTTTGTCATTTCCCGTTTCGCCGCAAAGGATTTTCCGCTTCCCGGCGTTCCCAAGATAAGCCCATTCGGATTTTTAAGCTGCTTGCGGTCGCAGAGTATCATGTTGTTTGAAAGAGCGTTCAGCCCGTAATAGAGGGCTGCGCCCGTCTGGAAAAGCTCCTGCGTGATAAAGGGGATAAAAATAGCGGTGCTGCTTGTCGTCAGTCCTCTTTGAATAGGGATAAGGTTTTCCCCAAGAGGGATAGAGGACATAAGCCCCGCTTCCTGCTGATAGTCAAGGCGCGTCAAAGCGCAGTTATATTTCTGTGCAATGCCCGCCGCTGCGAAAATGTCATTTTCCAGTTTCCGCTTCGTGTCTGCCATGTTGACGACAAGGAACGTGAGTAAGAACATTCTTTCATTCCTGCTCTGTAAATCCTGCAAGAGATTTTTCGCTTCGCTGCCGAAAGTGGCAAGGTCGGACGGGATTATATCCATGTCGTAGCCGCTGCGTACTGCTTTTTTCTGTTCCTCAATCTTCATCTTGTCAAGGTCAGTGATTTTCCGCTTGATAGTCTTGATAGCTTCGGTCTGGTCGATACTGCGGATATGCAGATTGACGATAACGCCCGTTTCCAAGTCCAGAATGTCGGCAAGCATACGGTCATTCAGTTCCGGCGCAAGGATTTCAAGGAATGATACCGCGCCTATTTTTCTCCCCATGCGGAAGTAACGTCCCTCGCCAAACTGAAAAGAGGACGGGGCGATAAAATCCTTTGTGGAAAGCCCAGACGGGGCAAGCCATGAAAAATCAAAGCGGAACGGCTCGCCCTCCGGGTGGAATACGCCATGCAGCACGTTCAGCCGTTCATAGCCCGTCATAGGACGCGCCGCCGCGCCCAGTACCTTAAAATTGTTAAGCACGTCGGTTTCAATACGGGCAAGCCGCGCCTTTGCCGCTGCCGGATTGTCTGCTTCGATACTGAATGTGATGTACTTGTGCTTGACAAGCCCGTTGTTGCCTTTGGAAAGCTGATTTTTCAGCATATCCGAATACTCGGTGCGGATAGAGTTGAAAGCGTCGTCCTGCGCCGGGATATTGATAGCTTTCTCTGCCTGTTCCCGCTGCGTCCCTTGATTGATGAAAGAAAGCTGCACCGAAACGGAAGCGTCAAAGTAGTTTAGAAAATCGCACCAGTTTTCAAAAATGGCGGTCTTATCGTCTGCCTGTGCAAGCTGATAATTGATGTCCTCAAACACGACGCACTTTGAATATCTCTTTTCCGTAACCTTGCAGATACCGTCCGGGTACATGGCTAGGTAGGGAATGGTCTGCTGTGCGGTGCGGGCTTTGCCGTCGCCTTTTGCCTTTCGGATAGCTTCGGCAATCTGTTTCTTTTCGGCGCGGGTCAGCTTACGCCTGTTTCCTGCGGCTTCCCGCGTCTTTTTTGTTTGTCCTTTTGACAATCGCTGATACCTCCTTTTCTAAGTTTCGCTGCTTTTCCAAGACAGCGTATAGGTTTTCGGTTCTGTAAGGTCGCTCCTTTGGGCGGGTAAACTTTGTCTGAATGACGTTTCTTACCACCACTTCAAGGGGCTGTCCATGCTTTTCATACATGGCAAGCAGGAAGCAGGGAAGCATGACGACAATCATCGCCATAGCTGCAAGGTTTGTCCCTGCGCTGCCTTTGAGCAAAAAAAACAGCGGCAGTCCGATTAAGAGAGCCGCCGCAAAACAAACGATTTGCCGCTTTGTCAGATTGAAAGCGACTTTTGTTTTGACTTTGGATAGGTCTTTGGGTACAGGTACATACGCCAAGAAAAAACCTCCTTTCTGCCCTTAGTGGGCGTTGAATATGGATTTTGCCAATGTGCCGGATTTGAATAGGGAAAAACAGAGGATAACCGTATAGGCGGCAAGGGAAAATACCGCGCTGTGCAGATTGTCTGCGATTATCATATCGTTTACCAGTACGGCGTAAATACCGACACATATCATAATGAGGAAGCCTTGAAAACCAAGAGCGAACAGCCCTTTTAGGTAGTTGTTCCCAATCTGTCCCCATTCTCTGTTGGTCATGGTCGCAAATGGAATAGGCGATACCGAACAGTAAAGGTAAATCTCTATCATTCTGCCGTAGAGGATAACGGTTATCAGTACGGACATGATTTTCATGCACAAGCTCACAAGGCTTGTTTCCATGACAAGTAAGAGCAGTTCGGGGATTTCCATTGCTTCAAGCCCGTCTTGCATGGAGCCGAGGGCGGCGGCAACATCTATATTTGTGCTGCCGCCGATTACCCCCGACGCGCCGGAAACAACGTGCTGCGCCATATCGAACACCGCCATAGTAATATCAAAGGTGTGTGTAACAAGATAGACCGCTACAAACGCCTTAAATACCCACTTAAAAAACATGAACGTGTCAATATCGTGCATATTGTTCTTTTCCGTTACCATGCTGATAAGCTCGTAGCATAGGACATAGGTAATGACAAGCCCCGCAATCGGGACGATTACATTTTCAGAAAGGGTCTGTATCATATTGAAAATGTTTGCGTTCCAACCCTGCGGGGTCTGTCCTACCTCGTTTGCGATAGTTCCGACTTTTTCGTTTACGTCCCCGAACATAGTTGACAGATTACCGTTTATCGCTCCGATAAGGATTTCCTTTATCCATTCGTTAATCGCGTCAAGTATGCTCTGCATAGGCAGCTACCCGCGCTTAACCGAACAAGCCGGAAAGCAGAGGTACAAGGATAGTGCCGATAAGGGCAACGCCTCCGCCCGCCATGAGCTGTTTAATGCCCTGTGATTTTGCTCCCGGATTATCATTTCCGTAGCCCTCCAAGAGATTGATAACGCCCCAAATGCCAAGTCCTGCTCCAAGAGCGATAACCAAAGTCTGTAATACGCCGATTGCGCTGTTGAAAAATTCCATAAAACTCCTTTCTGCCGCAAATGCGGCTTGCCCCGTAAAAGGGCATAAAAAACGGCGGTCAGTTTTCAAACTGCCGCGGTCATAAGTCCCCGCGCTGCGTAAGTGTCTGCCGCGCGGCGGTATTCAGTTGTCAGTGTGGGCGATAGGAATTTTTGTAGGGGCGCGTATCATGCAAGTTGTCTTTTTCTTTGTTACTGCGTCAATTCCTCCTTTCTTTTCGCTGCTGCTCATACAGGGCTTCACACCGTTTCACAAACTGCCGGATAGCAGCCTGCCGCTGCTGTTCCCGTCGTTCAGCAATCAAAACAAGCCCGTTTATGGCTTCTGTGATTTTCTTGTCCTTTTTCTTTCTGATACGTCTATTCATGGTCGGTGTCCTCCTGCAAATCGCTTTCGCTGATTTCGTAGTAGTCAAATACTTCGTCCGGCTTCACAAGGGCGGGTCTGCGCCTTAAATGCTTCTCCATATCAAAAGTATTTTTCTTGTCATAGTCGGAAAGATATTTATAGTTGGGGTGCTTTGTAATGTCGTACTTATCGGAAAAGAACGGGCGCACCCCTCTAAGCTGTAAAATACATTTCCCGCCGTCCATAACCGCAATTTCATCTTCCGTCATAAGCTGCTTGCCTAACTTCTGATAGTTCAGCCCATGCGATACCTCGCGCCCCCGGTTCTCGGAAGTGTTGAAGCTGTCAATGGTTTCTTTCCCCAAGATTTCCGACATTTCTTTGAGGGTGGTTTTCTCCTTGCCGCCCAAGAAAAGGGTGGTGTCGCAGTTGCCGACTATGGTATCGGCGTTGTCCTTATAGATTGCTTTTAACTGGCTTTGCGACTGCAAGATAATCGACGCGGAGATTTCCCGGCTTCGTATGGTGGCTATGAGCTTTTCAAACTTCGGTATCTGCCCGATATTTGCAAACTCGTCTAACAGACAGCGCACATGGACGGGCAGCCTGCCGCCGTATTCATCATCTGCCTTGTCGCAAAGCAGATTGAAAAGCTGCGTGTAAAGAATACTCACAACAAAGTTAAAGGTATCGTCGGTGTCGGAAATGATAACAAACAGGGCGGTCTTGCGGTCGCCTATGGTGTCAAGCTCTATTTCGTCGGTTTCCATAAGGTCGCGCAGCTCCTTAATGTCAAAAGGGGCAAGCCGCGCACCGCAGGAAATGAGGATAGAGCTTCGTGTCTTTCCCGCAGATAACAGGAATTTCTTGTACTGCCGGACGGCAAAGTGTTCCGGGTCTTTTTCCTCCAACCGTTCAAACATGAGGTCAACGGGGGACTGAAATTCCGGGTCGTCCTCGCGGGCTTCACTGGCATTTATCATTTCAAGCAGCGTCGTGAAGTTCTTTTCTTCCTCCGGGGCTTCGTACCAAATGTAGCCGATAAGGGCGCAGTAAAAGAGCCGTTCCGATTTTACCCAAAAATCCTCCCCGGCTTTTTCCCCGTCCCCTTTGGTGTTAGCAATCAAGGTATTTACCAGTTTCAAAATGTCTTTTTCGCTGCGGATATAGGCAAAGGGATTGTAACGCATGGATTTCTTAAAATTTATCGTGTTCAGCACCTTTATCCGATACCCGCCGCGCTGTAAGAGCTTCCCACACTCGACTAAAACCGTACCTTTCGGGTCGGTTACAACGTAGCTTGAGTGCATTTGCATTAAGTTGGGCTTCACAAAAAATCTCGTCTTTCCGCTGCCGCTTCCCCCGATAACAAGGATATTTTTATTCCTTGCATACTTCGGCTGCTTCGGGCGGCTGTTCATGGTAAGCCGTTCCGTCTGTGTCAGCAGCACGTTATTCTGAAATACCGGGTCGGTATAGGGCTTTATATCTTCGGCGTTGCCCCAACGGGCAGAACCGTATTCGATACCTTTTCGATATTTCTTTGCGTTCTTGCCTTTGAAGTACACCATAAGCCGGATAAGGACAGCCCCCACAATACCGATAAGCAAATCCATAGGGACAAGGCTCGGAAGCGGGTTTGCAAAGGCAGCGGAAAAGCCGTCTGCAAGGGAAAGCACCTTGCCGGAAAGGTCAGCCCCCGGAGAGAACCGCACCGCCTGTCCGATTTTATCAAAGAGATAGACAAAGAGCAGATAGGGGGCATTTAGGATAAGCAGCTTTTTAAGTTCCGGCTTCATAGCGATACCTCCCTGTCTTTTTTCTTCACTTTGTCCCTCTGTGCGTTCAGAGCTGCAGCCTTGTCTTTCAGAGTGGAAAGCAGCTTGCGGATAGAGGGCTTTTTATCCCTGCCTAATTTCTTTGCGGTAAATTCCCGAAACGCTTCGGTCATAACGTCAATATCCTTGCCCTTAAAAGACACAAGATAGGTCGGCGGCTTGCCGTTCTCAATCTTCTTGACGTTGTAATCAAGCCCGTTTTTCCTTGCGATAGGGTCAAAGGCTTTGATATTTTGGTCGGTAATCTCAATGTTGGAAACCTTTTCTCCCGGCTTCATAAGCTGCCGCATAGTGATTTTCCCATGCGGGGCTTTGGTTAGCTGCCCTTTGCCTTTGGCAAGCAGGGCTTTCATAGCCTTTTGCAGCACTTCGGCTGTCAGCTTAGATGTTTTGATTGCTAAAGACACAACTTTTTCGTTGACTTCATCTTGCATGAAATCCCTCCTTTCATGGTTTTGTTAGGGTGGTGTGCCGCTTCGGGGCATAAAAATAAGGCGTACATTTTTCATGCCGCCTTTAGATACGCACCCGCAGCCCGTTCAAATCCGAAGCCCTTACACCCACAAGATACCAGTTGTCCCCGTACTCCATGCGGGTCGGCTTCCATTTGCCGCGTACAAACACTTCAAGGCAATCCCCACAATGCAATCCTCCGTAGTAGTCGTTAAGGTCAAAGCGAATGTCGTAACGGTCTGCCGTTTCATCAAAAATCAAAGCTCCTGTTTTCTGTGTCATAATAAAATCCTCCTTTGGTTTTACAGGCTTTCGCCCTCATTGTAGGTGTAATCGGGTATGCCCTTGCTTCTTGCCGACTGGATAGTACGCCCGCCGTACATATCGTGATTGACAAGGGCGGTGTAATAGCTGTCAATGGTGTTTGGGGCATTGAACAGTACCGCTTTCAGATATTGCTTGATGTTGCGGATTTTCGTTGTGTTCTCTTTCATGCAGTCAAAGACAAATTCAATGTGGCTGCTGTTGAGCTTCATAAACTTTGCTTTGACAAGCTCTGCCGGGTAATCGTCCCCGGCGATACGGATTGTCTTTCGTTTGGTGCAGACCGTTTCAAGGATAAGGGACACAATCTCGTCCAAGCGTTCCCTGTCAATGTCGGTATGCTTGATAAAATGCTCATATTCGATATTGTCCTTGATGATTTCCTCATACACACTGTATGCGTCTGCCGCTTCCGTTCCTTTCCGTTCCGGCTCTGCCGTTTCTTCCCTCAAAGGAGAGGGGTTAGGGGAAAGGATAGGAATGGAATGGTTACTTGATAAATCCGTATTTGATTTTTCTTTTTTTGATAAGTCAGTCTTTTGTATATCTTTATTTAATTGCATTGGATTTTCCAACGTAGGT
>OMGQ01000114.1_pt1 | contig 117638 bp, 161 predicted proteins | sample 1646071 | NCBI WGS metagenome assembly OMGQ01 (sample SAMN05578585, study PRJEB25193) | human gut metagenome | biome: Human Microbiome; feature: human-associated habitat; material: feces | host: Homo sapiens | place: USA:Birmingham
CCCCCCCCCCCCTATAAAAGCTGACACGATGGGAGGGATATAGATGGCGTTATCTTTTAACAACACAAATATCCCTCCGTCTGGTAATGTTATATTTAATGGAACCCATTGTAAAACTGTAACGTACAATGGTACTGAGGTTTGGAAAAAAGAATATACTGTATATCCAGGCGCTCCTGTTGCTAATACTCAAAACCTTGGATATGCCGCATATTTTACCGTTACAAATAGTGGCACTGATATTAAAGTTGACGCATTCGGCGGCACAGAACGAGGATACGGACGCGTTATGCTCGGCGGATTCAATTCATGGGGATATTCACAAATATATTTTGCTAATCTCCGAGCATACATTACAAACAGCTATTCCCATATCAAGGTGGCATTGAGTGATATAAACGGGAATGTTGTTCAACAGCTTATTTATTCCGAAACAAACGGATTCGACGCAACATATACCGCAAGCACTAAATTCAACATAAATTCGCCAAATGGTAATTACTATTTAATGTTAGAAGTTGAATCTGGCGCTACACACTTAGGAAAGAACGCCACCATTTTAATGAATGGTTGTTATTTAGTTTAAGTGAGGGATTATAATGATTAAAATTACATTGAAAAACGGTAAGGAGTATGAAGTGCTTGATAGTACATTGGTATATCCAAGCGGAATGTCAAGTGTTCGTAGCAAAATAGAAATTCATTTAGATGAATCAGCTATGACTCTTGCCGAACTTGAAAAAATATTTATAGACGAAACAGCAACAGACGAAATCCGTATTACAAAAACACGCGAGGACGGAGTTGTGGAATACGATAATATATATTATCACTATTGTGTTGTTTCTAGTATTGGCAAAAAGATTGTTTCTTCTGTTAGCAATTCAACTGGTGAAGTTACAGAAAAAATGCGCTTATCTGTTGTTCTAGAGCAGAGAACATATATCGAACAGAAATTATATGAGTTGGGTGTGTCTTGAACATATCTGGAAGAAAGGATGACAAATCATGTTTAATGATGTATTAAGTTCTGTATTAGAAAGTTTAGTTATGGTGTCATCTTTCGGATTGTTTATGCTTTGTTGTGCTCTTTCCAATACCATTCTTGGCTCAATTATTGCTTCTAAGACTGCTACTTTTGAGTGGAAAACATTAGCCAAAGGGCTTCTACGTAATATTGGTGTTGTTCTTGGTATTGATGTTCTAGCGGCTGGACTATCAGGCATGACAAAGCTTATAGAGATATATGACGTTGTTCCTCAATATTCAGAAGCCTTACAGGGCGTAAGTGTGTTGGCAATAGTAGCCATAATTGTAACAATATCTTATAAGGTTTATGGTGCCCAGGCTATTGAAAAAATCAAAGCAATTGGCGGCATAAAAGACGAGGATATTATCCCGGTTGAAAAGGCTGACGGATGGGAACAGAGAGGAACGTGATTAAATGTTAAGTTTCTCTGTCAAGAAGCAAAAACTCGAAAGAAAAGACAATCAAGAAGTGGTTGGAGGAACATATAATTACTTATATGCTGTATTTGACTTTTCATATGATTGGGACAACGTTTCTAAGAATGCAGTATTCAATAACTGCAAAGCAAAGAAAAACTTTGCCGTTCCTATTGTAGAAAATATATGTCTTGTGCCATGGGAGGTTATAGAAAGTCCAAACTTTACGGTATCGTTATATGGATTTACGGACAACAAGAGAATAACTTCTAATGAAGTTATGATACCAGTTAAAAGCAAACCATATAACGCCAATAACATTCCATCACCGCCTCCGACACCAACTGATTATGAAGCATATGTACAACTTGTAAATAAATATAAAGAAGAATCGGACGCTCAATACAATGAGCTTAAAGAAACAAAAGCGGAAGTAACAACAACTGACAGCATTTATAAATTCCCGAATATCGGGAACAAAAACTATCTATACATTGATTCTTCTACTAATACAACGTATAGATGGGATGAAACCGAATTAAAGTATTATTGTGTTGGTTCTGATTACAGAGAAATAGAGATTATCAGAGGGGGGAAAGCAAGTGGCAAATACAACTCTTAATGTTAAAATACAAATAAGAAATGACGTTGCCAACACTTGGAAAACCACAAACCCTGTACTTCTAAAGGGTGAGATGGGTATTGAAACAGATACAAGGAAGTTCAAGTTCGGTGACGGCGTTTCAACTTGGACTGAACTTGACTATGCAAGTGCGCAAGCTGCGGTTGTAATGAACAAAGCGCCTACGCCAACGGACTCTGGATATGATATTGGTGTAATTTGGATTGATACAGCTGGCAACAAGGCGTATGTCTTGTTTAACAACACATCTAATAATGCTATTTGGAAACAGATGGTTACGCCTGATGACTTGAGCGACCTTGGCGCAGGAGACATGTTGAAATCTCAGTTTGCCAACAATCCAAAAGCAGAGCAAGGTTATGTAAACGCAGCTATTGTAGCCGACACAGCAAATGCTACTAAGGCGGCGCTTACTGCTGGTACAAAGACATTTAATGGTTCTGCCAATGTTACGGTTACAGCAGATGATTTAGGTGCTCTTACAGCCGTTCCTAGTGAATATGTAAAGAATACTGATTATGGCACAGCAGAAACTGGCGGTGTTGTTAAGTCTACTGCCAAGGGTACAGATACAGTAACAATCGGTGCTGACGGCACAATGACAATCGGTAAGGCATCGGAAGCTGCGGCGGCTGATACCGCTACCACATTGGCTACTGGACGTACAATTTCTGTTGCTGGTGATGCTACTGGTACGTCCCCTGTATTTGACGGTAGTGCTAACGTAACAATTCCTCTTGTGCTTGCCAACAGTGGCGTTGTGGCTGGCACTTTCACAAAGGTTACAGTTGATGCTAAAGGCCGAGTAACAGAGGGCGTTGCGAATCTGACAACGGCTGATATTCCTGAACTTACTCTTTCTAAGATTTCTGACGCTGGAACAGCGGCGGCAAAAGACTTTGGTACTGCCGAGGGTAATGTACCTGTTCTTGGCGCTGGTGGTAAACTTAGTGAAGCTGTTATCCCGGCAATTGCTATTACTGACACGTTTGTTGTTGATAGTCAAGCAGCAATGCTCGCTCTTGAAGCACAGCAGGGAGACGTAGCTGTTCGTACTGATGTAAATAAGACATTTATTCTTAAAGTTGCTCCTGCTACTACGTTGGCGAACTGGGTAGAACTTGAAACACCGACTGACGCTGTTACGAGCGTGAACGGACTTACTGGTGCTGTTACGCTTACAACGTCCGAAGTTGCTGAGGGTAGTAACTTGTACTTTACAACCGCGAGAGCAAACGCAAACTGGATTACTCATGCCTCTACTGAATTGACAGACTCTGATACGCTTTTAAGAACAACTGATACCTTTATTCTTAATGGCGGGAACGCATAATTACCATTAAGAAAGGGGAGGTATTAAATGGCTAATATAACCTTAGATGCCAGACAGCAACAAAAGCATGATACTTCCACTAACTTTAATAATGCCAACAAACTTTACCTTGAGGGCGAGTTTTTGGTTGAGACTGATACTGGCAAGGTGAAGATTGGCGATGGAACATTAGGCTATAAATCTTTACCATACACAATAGGAACAAGGGTGCCAGAGGGAGCTAAATTCACTGACACAACTTATACGGCTGGTACTGGATTATCCCTTAATGGCACCTCTTTTTCAATAAGCAATAGCGGCGTAACTGCTGGTTCTTACGGCCCATCACAAGATAGTAGTGTGGGGTTCGGAGATTCTATTGATGTACCATATATAAGTGTGAATAGCAGGGGACAAATAACATCGGCTGATAGCAGGAGTATAACACTACCGGCCGAACCTACTCCCGCTTCCATAGGAGCAGCGAATAAAATTCATACTCATCCAACACGTGATGTTTTCAAAAATGCGACTGATAACTGGGCTGGAAGTGTATCCGCAATTGACGTCCCTAAGATAAACTCGATTAGAAGCCCTAAAAGCGCTTTCCTTCCGGCGAATTGCATAACCGTTGAATACTCGTCAAATGGTGGTTCTACTTGGTCTGATTATGGTTTGACCGATGTACAGAAACAGGATTTGTTTGCGTTGTCTACATCGAGCAATATCAAACTGTCAAAAAGTTCACCTGTCTCCACAAACGACTGCGTGCGTATCACAATTGAACCCCTGGACCGTTACGTAAGCTTTGATCAGCTGTACGTTTGGTTTTCGACCGGGTCACATACTTGTGCGCTCGACTTGGAACGATCCACAATTGGCGCAAAAGACACTTTTTCGTTTATTCGTAAGGATGTGCCTCTCGGTGGATGGTCAGGGCCTAATGTGATCAACTTCCCTTACGGAACATTTGGCGGAGGTACCAGTCAGACCAACAATGCCTACAAATACCGGATAACTTTTAAAACCATAAAACTTGGTAGTAGCACTCAAAGTCCAACCATTAGCGATATCCGTTTTTATGGTGAAAATGCTTGGATTATTCCAAACGATATGGTAAAGAATGATTACCCGTTCTCCTGGGACCGAGATATGAATGTGAACTTCCCGAAGCAGTTGAAAGAACAGGGTAAACGTGTTTATTCGGAAAACAATAAACCAACGCCGGATGCTATTGGCGCTGAACCAGCGTTTACTAAAAATACGGCGTTCAATAAAAACTTTGGCACAACGGCTGGTACGGTATGTCAAGGAAACGATTCCAGACTATCTAATGCTCGTCCAGCGTCTGACGTGTCAGCATGGGCAAAAGAGCCGAATAAACCGACATATACACCAACTGAAGTCGGAGTTATCGGCACAGCCCCAACATCTGGACAAGTGGCGGTTTTTGATGGAACGACTGGTAAAATTAAATCAACAGGGTTTACAATAGCTTCTTCTGTACCATCTGGCGCTAAGTTCACAGACACAACATACTCAGCAGCAACATCCACCGTATTAGGACTTGTTAAGGTTGGATATACGGAAAGTGGCAAAAACTATCCAGTAGAACTTGATGCTGACGATAAGATGTTTGTCAATGTACCATGGACAGACACAACATATTCCGTCGCCACTGTTAGCGAGGATGGATTGATGCCTAAAATCCCAAGTTCGTCTGCTCAATATTTAAACGGCATGGGACAGTGGAGTACACCACCAGATACTAAATATACAAACTTTGTCGGTTCTGGCTCTGAAGCCAAGTCTGGACTTGTTCCGTCTCCGGGGACAACCGCTGGCACAACAAAATATCTAAGAGAAGATGGAACATGGAGTGTACCGCCAGATACTACATATATAGCAGGACGAGCAATTGAAATTAGTCAAGGCGCTATTAGCGTAACAAGCAGTGGTGTATCTTCTGGCGCATACGGTTTAACGGATAGTACCAGTGTTAATATTGGTACGTCATTTACTGTTCCGGGGTTTGTTGTTGACCAATGCGGTAGATTGACGCAGGCATACAGCAGGACTGTTACTGTTAATGCGCCAAATATGACTGGTGCCACAACATCAGCAGCAGGAACGGCTGGCTTGGTTCCTACGCCTACTGCGGGGAAGCCAACAAGGTACCTTTGTTCAACCGGAGAATGGAGTATACCCACTGGAACTATTTATAATGGAAGCACAACAATATCCGTTAAACCGTCTACAACTGATGGAGAATACAATATATATTTAGCTGCGTTATTTCCGGGCACTACAAGCCAAAGCGTTGGACCAAGCGCATCAGGAACAATTAATTTTGGCTCTGCTTTTAATGTGCCATATATAACGATAGACCAATATGGCAGAATCACAGCATTAGCGAATAGGAGTATGATTCTTAGCGGGGCATTAGCAAGCAGCTCTGCTCCTGGTTTGTGTCCAAAGTTAGACTCTGGCCACCCATCGTACTATCTAAACGCTAATGGAACATGGAGTCTCCCAAGAGGCCGGGTATATGGTGTAAAAGGAGAAGCCGAAACGGACTATCGAGAAGGACAAGTAAACATAACAGCGGCTAATGTTGGTGCGTTAGCATTAACAGGCGGTACAGTATCGGGTTCCACAACATTTAGTAACAACGTAACAATTAACGGTGAATTAAATTACGACGGCGGTTTTTATTAATAGTAAAACTATCGCGGTATACGGCTAAATGCCGTATACCGTTTACTTGTAAAGGTTTGATAAAAATGTCAATCAAGATACATAGACAAAACCCCTCAAGCGGGGGGGGGGGGGCAACAGCCCTCTGATTTATTATACGGCGAAATAGCATGTGATAAAGACGGTACACTATATGTAGGAAATTCTTCCAATGTACCTACATACATGCTAAATAGCGATATATACAACCAAGTAGGCAATCCAAATTTACTCGATAATACCAACTTTAAAAATCCAGTAGCTCAGCGTGGAAGCGGGTCATTCCAGTTAGATTGGAAATACTGTATAGACAGGTGGGTTCTTCTAGGAGATTATAATGTAGGCACGCATACTCTAACTTTTGATGCTGGGAATCAGACTTCGCGTTTTGGCTTAGATGCTATATCATATATGCGTCAAGGACTTGAAAAATTAGACTCTGGAACATATACTCTGTCTGCTGGTGTTGGAGGCAATGTATATTCTCATAGTTTTGTAGTGGGTTCTACTGTTGCTTCGCAGGCTTGGAATATGGGCACCTTTTACTTTACATATGAAAAATTTTCAGGACAAAACACTCAATGGTTTGGGTTTGGAGTTGTTCCTGGCACATCAAGTCCGGGAAGTGTAGCACTTGACTGGATTAAATTAGAAGCGGGAGATACTGCTACGCCTTATGTTCCAAAATCATATGGTGATGAACTTGCTGAATGTTCAAGGTATTTCATATCGGCTGTTGGATATGGAACAGCGGGAATTGTAAACAATCCTGGATTCAGATGTTTTATACCAACACCCGTAATGATGCGTGGTGTGACTCCCACTGTTACTGTGAAAACGACTGATAACGTTGTATTCGGCGGCACATTTAAAGCGCTAAATACATCAGCTACTGGAGCACAAAGATTTAAAAACGGTATTCTTGTAAATATTGGCACAGCTACAACTGGTGTAACAAACACACCAGGTATCGCCTACGGTTTAACTGTTGATATATCGTGCGAGATATAAATGGAGCGATTTACATGGGAGACGGCAAATATATTGTATATATCCGTGTTGACGAGAATGGCAGCGTCATAGAAATAAATAGTGATGCTTTCTTAGACAACATAGAGGGATATATAGAGATTGATAGTGGATATAGCGATAAATACCATCATGCTCAAAACAATTACTTTTCTAAGCCATTATATGACGAACATTGGTGCGCCAACTACAAATTGGAAAACGATACCATAGTTGAACGTACAGAAGAAGAAAAAGAAGTTGAAATTTCAAGTAGAGCAAAACCACTACCAACAAGCGACGAAAGATTAGCAGCCCTAGAAGAAGCTATGCTTACAATGATGGCTAGGGGGATTACAAATGTTTGATTTTCTAAAAATCCAATATGAACTTGGGAATATAACAAAAGAACAATTACGTTCTTATATACCGATGTGGATTTCTGAGTTTGAATATAAAGAAATAATTAACGATAAATAAACTCCAATTTAATAGGAGTGATAGCTATGTCAATAAAAATATATAGACAAAATGCTTTGTCGGGAACGGCGTCGCCCCCCACCACTTTAAACTATGGAGAAATAGCCTGTGATAAAGATGGCAAGATATACTCTAGCAATGAAGAAGATGTCATCGTAGAACAAATGAACACTACAAAATACGCATATGTTGGAAATCCGAATCTCGGAACAAACACAAACTTTTTGAACGTGGTGAATCAACGTAAAGGAGAAACCTACATGGCATCCACAGGCAACTCCATATACGCCATCGACAGATGGCGTATATCTGGCGCTACTTACACTGTTAATACGCACACATTAACTGCACCTAGTTATGCAGCACGTTCATGCGGTATGTGGCAATCAAATGAAATGGGAGCGCACCAACTGAGTATTGGTGACGATGTTACGGTGTCGATATATGCCAACGGAAAGCTGCATACCCCGACAATGAAAGTGATTGACCGCGATTTGTATGATGCTTTTGCAAACGTCCCTGCCAGCTATGATTGCGACGACTTTGAAATCGTGCTTTGTACCTATGCGAGAGATAAAACAAAGTATAATCTTGGCATTTATCCGAAGAAGTCTCTCACCGTCAATTATATTAAGTGGGAAAAAGGCAGCGCGGCCACGCCATATGTGCCCAAAAATTATTCTTTAGAGCTTGCTGAGTGTCAGCGATATTTTTACTATTTGGATAGCACAAAGTGGTATCAGTGTGACTGTATTTTAGGATGGGGAGTTGTATTCACGGTTCATTTAGCCGTTCCGATGCGTGTGATACCAACCCTCAATACAGTTGGAACTGCTAAAGTATTCACGTCGGATGGATGGACTAATGTGACATCTATCAAAGGAACAAATAATTTCATCGACAAATCAGTGGTGAGTTTTTTAATTACAATTTCAGATGATGTATACAATAACAATATTGGCAATGCGTTAATGATAACAGGTGTTGATAGTCTTACGGCTGACTTATAACATATATTTAAAAACAAAAAAGGTGAATAATATGTCTATCTATTCAGGTAGAACACAAGTCCCATTCTATTATAGCTGTTACGGCTATACAAGAGGCGGAGGAAAAACATGGCATGGAGGTATTGATGTTGTTGGGGTTGACGATACTACAATACGCATGCCAGACTACGATGGTAAGTCAATTAGTGGTACAGTTGTTTCTTCTAGGATAGTTGATAAAAGTACAGGCGATTTGACATGGGAGTGGGGTTGGTATGTTTGTGTCCAACTAGATGCTAACCAAACTCCTGATACCGTAAACTATCTATATTTTTGTCACAATGAAAGAAACCTAGTAACTGTTGGACAAAAAGTAAAGACTGGTGATGCTCTTGCTATTATGGGCAACAGTGGTAACGCGGCTTTAGCAAATCCTCCAATCAAACATTGTCACTTTGAAGTAAGAGCAACGAGAAGTGGAAAGGGACTCGACCCAACACATTATTCTGGGACAAAGAACGCAGTTGGTACATATGGCTCGTCCAACTCAAATAGTGATTCTGGAAATACTAATGTTTTATATAATGGGATTGACGTTTCAAAATATCAGGGAGTAATCAATTGGCCACAAGTAAAAGCGGCTGGATTTAAATTTGCGTTTATTCGAGTAGGGTATTGTGGATATGATGGACGTATTATTGATGGATACGACCCATATTATGAGACAAATATGAAGAACGCAATAGCGGCTGGAATAGACGTCGGTGTATATGTTTACTCATATGCTAAGACAGTTGAAGCGGCTAAAATAGCGGCTCAAGATGTTATCAATAGGGTAAAACCATATACAGTAACAATGCCTATTGCTTTTGACTTCGAGGACAGTTCTCTATATTCAACGATAGGTAAAGCCGCGAATACAGAAATATGTAAGGCGTTTTTAAGCGAAGTACAAAGACTTGGATATTATTCAATGCTTTATACATATACAAACTTTGCCAATACGTTGCTTGATATGTCACAATTAAGTGCTTATGACATGTGGCTTGCTGACTATACAGGAAGTCCTGGATATTCTGGCTCTTATAGTATATGGCAATATAGCTCAAAAGGCTCTGTGGCTGGAATTAGCGGAAATTGTGACGTAAACTATGAATACAAAGACCACCCAGCTATTATAAGAGCAGCTGGACTTAACGGATTGGGGGAACCAACTGTGGAGAAACTTACAAATACACTTCTTAGGGTATCAATGGTAGGAGAAAAGAATCCTAATCAATACTTCAACAGCAAAGACACAAATGATATTGTTGGGTATCTTGACATTGGTGACTATGAAGCAATTGAGAAAAATAGTGCTTTAGAGAATGGATTCTGGTGGGTTAAATTTAAACATACAGACGGTAAAGAATATTGGGCTGTATATGACAACCATGACGGCGGAGCAATCAGTGACGGTAGAGCAGTGCTTGTAGCTGGTTCTATTAAACCCGACCCTGAACCCGAACCAGAGCCTACGCCTCCTGCCAGTGAACTTGTAAAACAAATCGAGGAATTGATGAAACAACTCGAAGATTTGATGAAGCAAGTTGATGATGCTTTGGCGAAAGCGAATGCTCTCGAAGAAGAAAACAAAAGACTTGTAGCTGAAAACGAACAGCTTAAAGCCAAAATTGAGGCGGCTAAGGCCGCTCTAGCATAAAAAATTAAAGGCTAACCCGTATGGGTTAGCCTTTTTTACACGCCTATTTTATAATTATTATTCTACCGATTCTACACTTTCTTCTGGAATAACTAGAGTATCTCTTTTAACAAATGAAACCTTGTACGGCAAGACAGCAATTGTCTTTTTATGTACGGTTTTTATTGTTTTTTCTCCGCTCTTTTCAACACTACATGTGTCAAAATCGCCATCTTCTGTATACAAAATACAGTTACCAATCTCAAACTTTAAGTCATAATACCAAAAATCTTCTTCATAGTTTTCTGGCTTAATTGCCTCTGGTAAATCCATATTCTTCCACAATGCTTCAAGCACACTTGTTGTGATAAAATCATCACAATCTTCATCATTATATATTACAGCGCATCGTGTGGCATTAAACTCAATATCATTGTTAAAATATACTTCAAGCGAGCGTTCGTATTTATTGTCATTTGATATTTGTCTGCCAATAAAAGGAAGCTCAAAATGAATAGTATTTTCAAGTGTATTTAGTGTGTTTTTATTTTCATAGGCAATATCGAAATCCTTAATATAAAAAGAATCATCTTTCATATTATCTAGATTGCCATATATTTCCTTTACAAACTTAATTGAACGCATATTTTACTCCTCGGCTTTATAATACAGCCCACAATGACAATACCCAGTAGTATTTTGATTTACAAATTCCTCGCACATGCATTTATTTTCTTTTAGTTTTCCAAGCTTACATGGGCAATATCCGTCTTTTTTCTTCAAAGCTTCTCTTATTTTTGATTCATGTTCTTTATCATCGGTTACAAATATTTTAAGCATTATATAAATCCTTAACTTATTTTTTCAGCATATTGGTTCAGTGAAGCAAGAGTTACACCGAGAATATTATCAAATCGTTTTTCGCTATTTGGTATATATCTGCCAAACTTTATTATGATATTATTGAATTCCTTTAGCCTATCAATACACGCAGAAATTTCTTCTTTATTAAATCCTGTATATATTACGATATCGTCGTTGTGCTCTTTTCTAAAGTCACATATAAAAGAATACAATTCAGCAAACTGTTCAAATGGTTCTAATCCGCCAAATACAACCGATGAATGAAAAATACTTTTATCATAAACGCTAATCATTTCTTCATTTGAAATGTCCACCACTGGCATATTAGCCAGTGGTGAATTTTGACAAACAGATATTTCCATTCCGTTTTCTAAGCAACATTTCCAATTACAGAAACAAGTTGATACAAACATTGACGGTTTTTTATAGTTTACAAAATCATCTGAAACTATATTTTTAACTCTCATTACAGCTCACTCATTCTATCAATACTGAACCAATCGCGCATTCTAAACTCGGCTTTTCTTTCTTTGCTATATGTTTTTTCGGGAGTTAGGAATCCAACGATACGCTGATATGTCGTAACCTTTTCTCCGCCGCAAATTGGGCATACATCACCATAGAACCCATGATTATGTTCGCATGCGCTTATTTTTGTACAAAAAGCGAAGTATACAACGCCAGCATCTGCTATTCTATTCAACAAATCCCACGCAGTATCAAAATCTTCCATTGGACCATCAAGATTTATATGAGCAATACTTCCACCTGAACATGCTTTATCCATTATGGCACTAAGCTTAACTTTTTCGCTTATTGTGGTTTTAATTCCAAGAGGAATCCATTGATTGCCATACAACGGAAGTTCATATTTTTCATTCGGAAAGAAAACTTTATCTTTTTCCATAAGGACAGCAGCCGCTCGTTCTGCTGGAACTTGCTCAATGTTTATTGAATAATCTACGTTGCTTTGGAACTCATTCTTTACATCAGTAATTGTTTTTAGAATCTGTTTTGCAAACTCAATTCCTTCGTCAGTATAATATACATATCCAAACTTGTCTGTTTTTGTCATGCCGTAATGGACAAGAACCTCATATATTCCGAGAATACCAATTGTATTGTATTGCGACTTCATGTTTACAATTCCATGAGTATAGTTCGGAAGAAGCCCTTTTTCAGCATTTCTTTGTATAATATGTCTTACAGTATCAAGGGTTTTACAACAAAGATTTACTTCTTTTGTAAGATTTTCTATATAATTATCAGTATTTTTGCTTTCATATGCTATTCTAGCTAGATTTATTGTATTAACCTTTACTGAGCCAACCTCTAAGGCGGTCCCACCAAGACTGTTAAAGTATCCAAGGTTTTTTATGTCAGAGACGAGGCGGCAGTTGTGTGTAATTACACCATTTGGCAGAGTGAAATATGGTTCGTCTTTATTTTCCATTTCAAAGCAATACACATACTCGTCATCTGATTCATACGGCTCAATGCTTTTGATTTTAAAGTAAATAGAGTTGTTGCTCCATTTATAAATATCTTTTTGATGTCTCTTATACGTTTCGTACCATCTAATACAATATACTGGGTAGTTTCTATTAAAAGTCTGACCGCGTATAACCACAATACTTTCTCCGGTTCTATCTGAAACATTTATAACAGTTGACTTACCAAGAGAAGTAAACAAGGCTTCAAGATTGTCAATAAGTGTTTTTGACGTTGTGTAAATTCTGTTTGAATTACCGCCATCAGTCAAATAAAGTCCGTCCACAATACCTTTTCTAAAACTAACCGATTGCAACAGACAATCCATATTCAAAGACTTTTCAAAAGAATATTTCCCAGAAACAAATCTACGAATAAATTCATATACAGAATTATCTCTTATAGTCACTGGATAAACATTATTATATTCTCTACCAAGTCTTATTGTTACTCCGTCGCCACAAGCTGCTTTTAAAATATTTAAAGATTTTTCATATTTTTCTTTATTAAGCGATAAGTTTATGGTTGTAGTAGAATCCGATTCTTCCCCACACATGCTTCCGTCGCCGAGATACATTCCAATAAGATAGCCCTGCTCATATGTGAGTTCATCATCGACTTCGTTTACAGGATTTAATTCTTTTGTACTGAACATAATATAATCTTCAGTAGTAAGTTTTTCCGTAGTCTTTAATCCGTCGAGTGTCGGAGTAAGATGGTTGTCAGTAATAATAAGCTCTTTATTGTTTGCTGTTACGACTTTATACATATCCCTAGCAGGCAGCTTTATTGTTTTACCGCCAACCCAATTTCCATTATGAAATACTCTAAAGTTTCTTTTTGTTTCTCTGTACGGTGATTCATACAATTCTTTGAAAGTAGAATACAATACTCCGTCGCTAGATTTTGTAAGAACCTTTTGTGAACCACTAAAGCAGCAGTTACTCAAGCTTGTAACATCTTCGCTAATAAAAAAGTTACTGTCAGCCCATTTCATATTATGTCTGCAACACCACTTAGCAAAATCTTCGTCAACGAAAGAGCCATTTTTTCTTAACAAGCAATATGATAATACTGGGAATGTCATCATATTTTTAGAGCGTATGTCGCTTACAACTCTCATAAACGCTTTCTGATACTCAATAAACTCGTCTGTATACATTACCATAGGAGTACCATCTGGAAACTCTTTTCCGCCAAAAATGGCTTCATAATATGGTTTGTCAAATATAGAGAAGTTAGTAAATGCGCTTTGGTTCACTCTAAGATATGGTTGGTTGAGCTTATATATAATACGCTGAAACTCTTGGTCGCGATAATATTCTGGATTATTAATAAGAAAGTTTGTTTCACAGTCTTTTTTCCAGAAGTAAAATGAATATACAAGAAAACTCGGTAATCCACAAGCGCCGCTACTTCTATTAGAAGTCCAACTTACAAACTCTCCAACAAAATCAGTATATGTTGTGAGATGTTTAGGAGGTTGAGCATTGAAATTATCAATAAAGAATAGTCCTTTATTTACAAGAGCCTCTAAATCATAAGCGTAACAATATGGAATAAATGTTGCACTTGAGGCATCGTGTAGGTAATAACGCCCAACCCATTCGCCCTCAAGCCATTCCATTGCTGTTTCGTGGCCGTACTTTTTTGTCAGTTCATAATATATCTTGTTGAATGACAAAAGTTTAAGGTGCGGCTTGCTCATTTCAGTCGTAAGCGAGCAAACATCCTTTGTCCCAACGTTTGCATTCCCGTCAATACTAGCGTCGGCAACTGTATTTTTGTCAACGAAGTTGTCAATGAATGAATTGTAACTCATTTGTAAATCTGACAATCCATTTAGAGAAGCTATTTCTTCCCCATACTTACTACGCAGTTCATTTAGAGCCGCAACAAACCCCTTATTAAGCTTAATTGAAAAATCCAAGAAACCATCCCTCTCTCAATTGTTCTTTATCCAATAAATGCCGTCAGAAAAATCCATGATTTTACCATCAACAGAAATCATAGGCATACTAGAAAACCCCATTTTAATCATTTCATCTTCGTTATCAAATATATCATATGAGATGTTTTTCATATCCAACATCTTCTTCATCATTTCACACTTTGGACAATGATTCGAGTATAATATAATTCTCATATCTTCTCCATTATTCATTTGTTTCATTTCCGTGAACAACAACACCATTCACGGTATAGGATTCAGATTTTTCAACACAAAGATTATACATAACTTCAACAACATCATTTGAAGCGCTCACACTAACAAGCTCTTTATATCCATCTACATCATCTTCTCGTCTATTAGCAAGCAGTACATGATGGTTAAACGTTATGTATTGCGCTTCTACCCATCCAGCTTCATATGTTAAGAATTTGTGATTAGGAGTACATACGATAGCTTCTTCTACGTCTTTTAACGTTATAGTAAGTACATTTCCATTATGTATATGATTATCTACTTTATAGACTCTATTATATGTTAAATCGTGTGATAATACCATATCACCGACTTTAATATCCTCAATATTACTTATTCCACGGTTAGTTATTACCTTGTGTCCAGCCATGAAACAATCGGAATTATTATTGCTCAACGTTTCTCCGCCTTTACTGTTTGTCTACCCATGCCAGAGCGGCATGATAGTTATATAGTGTACCATTTACATTAAGCACATAAGAACTATCAGCCGCTGGCGCTTCAACATGCTCTATATTCTTAACGGTTAGAAATGCTTTTATATCTTTATAATATAAAGAGCCATCGTTATACAGAATCACCATCGGTACTACCAAAACCGCCATTTCTAGTCCCGCTAACATTATCTTCTTCGGTAGTATAAAACTTTGTAAATATACCTTGACAGAATCCTTTTCCAGCCGGAATAGTAACAGGAAGTCCCTTTCTATTGTCGTTTATAATTGAAATCCAAATATGTCCACCGTCGTCAGAGTTATAAAAATCAGCGTCAATTATTGCACATGTATTATTTAGCTGAACGCGACTCTTGATACCCAATCCACTTCTCGGAAAAATAAGAAGAACCATATCGTCTGGCATATAGCATCGAATGCCAGTAGGAATTGAGAGTTCAGAACCAGCTTCTAGTCCAATAGTGCTAGGAATAAAAAAATCATATCCAGCCGAACCGCTTGTGGCTCTTTGAGGAAGTTTAATATTGTCGTAAATTTCTTTTACAGTTTTATCGTCCAATTCACGATACAGCCCAGAGTTCTTAAACACTTCATATCTAACTTTTTCAAATTTAGGATACATTCAAATCTCCTTAATTATCGTCGTTGATAAATAATCTATCTACATTGCCGCAATCACTACAAGTAACAACTACGCAGTTCTCATCGGCATCGTATTCTAATTCATACTTGTCAGAATCACACATGTTACAATAGATTTCAAAATCAAACGTGCCATTCTCGAAAGTCATCATTTTCACCACCTTTGAGGGAAAGTAATCATATTATACCACAAAATTGTTTATTTGTCAATACCATAATTGTGAAAGATTTGTAAACAAATTGTGAACAACTATACATATTTTTCATATTCTCAGCCTTGAAGAAGTAATTTATTGCTATGTTTGTATTATAACATATCTTGCTGTAAAAGTCAATACCTTAATTGTAAATAAATTATTAACAAATTACTGCAATATTATTATAAGCTTATAGATTTATACGCTTGTATTACAAGCTAGTCTATAATATAGGCTTATATACTAGCTTATATTTCTATACGCTTATCTACACGTTTATAAAACTATACGCTTGTAATATAATATATATTATATAAACAAAAAAACTAAATATTATATTAAAACGGTAGTTACTACTTTGAGCGTATAGAAAAGCTTATAGTATGACAAGCTTATATACAAGCTTATAGATTTATACGCTTATAATACTAACTTATAAATCTATAAGCGTATATTACTAGCTTGTAGTATTATAAGCTAGTAATATATATTATTATATATAAATATATAATAATAAGCTTATATTATATACTAGTTTGTAATATAAGCTTATAATACTACAAGCTAGTTACATGATTATCATACTATAAGCTTTTCTATACGCTCAAAGTAGTAACATCTTTTTAAATATTATATTATTTTTTTGTTTATATAATATATATTATACTACAAGCTTGTAGTATTATTAGCTTATATATAAGCTTATATTATAGACTAGCTTATAATACAAGCGTATAAATCTATAAGCTTATATTACAAGCATATAGCATTACAGGCTTGTAACTGTATTACAGTAGTTTGTTCACAAATTATTTACAATTGAGGTATTGACTTCTTCTCGGCAATGTGGTATAATAGCATCGTTGATTGAGTTTGTGATTGTGATTATTGTGATTGTTAGTGCGTTTTGTGTAATTTTAGTGTATTTTTTATATGTGGTGCTTGTTTTGTTCATAAATTGTTTACAATTAGGGTATTGACAAATTGATTGAAGTGTGGTATAATACAAATACAGTCGAAAACGACAACAAAATATTTCATTTAGGAGTAACTTATGGCAGTAGAATACATCATTAACGAAGAAAAGCGTACTGTTGTTGCTATGCTTAAAGGCACAGAACTTGACGCTCATAAAGCAATTATGCGGCAAGTTGGAGACGCTGAGGAAAGCTTTTTCGGATTTAACAGCAATTGGACTACGTTGATTCCTGATTCTTTCACAGGTAAAGCAAAATGCGACCCGCGTGACGAATTTAGTCTTGACGAGGGAAAGAAAATCGCAAAAGCTCGTTGTATGGAAAAGTATTACAGGGCGAAAGACGCGGCAATTAAAACGTGGTATAAGAATGCTCGTGTAAAGATGGGGCGAGTAGAAAAGCTTGTTCGTGACATTGACACGGCTAGACTGTTCAAGGAAAGAAAACAAAAAGAGGAAGCATTGAACAAATATAGAACAGCATTAGAGGCTGTTGAAGAAGCTAGAGCCGAACTTGAAAAAGTTATGTAATATCATTATTGATATTTTATAATAATTAAGAAAATGAGGTAAAATTAATGGCAGTTGGATTTAGCTTTCAAAAAGCAAAACGAGAGAAAATTTGGGTAAAACTTCTGCTTAATGGCCCGTCAGGTAGCGGCAAAACGTATACAGCATTGCGTCTAGCTACTGGTATGTTGAGCAAGGTTGGCGGAGCTGGTATTGCCGCTATTGACACGGAGAATGGACGTATTCGTTATTATGCGAATGAATTTGACTTCTTCGACTTACAGCTTGGCGAACCATATACGTCTGAATCGTATATCGAAGCAATCAATGCGGCAGTTGACAATGGATTTAAAGTGCTTATCATTGATAGTTTGAGCCATGAATGGAAATGGTTGAATGAAGTACATGATAAGATGCCCGGTTGTAATGTGGCGTAAACACATTCACGGCCCGCTATATTGGTAACAATATGGTGTTTCCTCACGAATATGCTGGAACGCCCTTAGAGTTCACATGCTAAAGAGGAATCTTGAGATAGATAAACTTAAATGCTATAAAAAGTTGTGAAATTGGGAAATCAGCAGGGAATGGATATAACAGTCCTGCCCTCAACGACTATGGTGTTGGAACCAGTAGAATTAAGCGATTCAAAATGTGAGGACTCCTTATGAGTAAAAACAATTTAACTTCTATGACAAAAGACGAAGTTCAAGAAGTTATTATCTCATTAGGATGAAGATATAGTCTGCACTTACGCGAAAGCGTGAGAAAAGCATATAAACTATGCTCTTTATAGAAATAGCGAATCTATAAAGTAACACAATGGAACTCATTTACAAACTGGGGTAAGCTTAAACCGCGTCATGCGGCTTTGATGGAAAAAATTCTTCAGTCACCAATTCATATTATTGCTACTGCTCGTGGTAAAGATGATTATGTGATGGAAGATAAGAACGGTAAACAGATTCCTAAAAAGGTTGGTGTAGGTTCACAACAGGAAAAGGATATTGAATATAACTATACTGTAACGTTTAATATCGACCAAGAAACGCATGTGGCCTCGGTGGCAAAGGATAACACACATCTTTTCGAGGGACGATATGATAAACTCACGGAAAAAGATGGTTCTAATCTAATTGATTGGGCAACTTCTGGTGAGGGAGAAATGCCGACCGAACCCGTTTCAAAGCCAACATTTGTAGCACCGAGCAGTTCTAATGATTTGGATAGTAAGGTTATTGAGTGTAAGGATTTGTTCGCGTCTAGAATGGATGAGGGCATCTCAAAGGATTTTTTGTATGACATTGTGAAGAAGCACAATGCTGGAAACAAAAACTTCATGCAGATTAAAGATATTGATGTTTTGAATACTATTATTAAGGAAATTAAAGAGGTTTAATTAATATGAGTCTGAATATTCGTGAAACTTACGCAAGTGTTTTTGATGTCGCCCCGAACGATAGATATGTAAACTGTAATCTTAGTACAGGACGTAAGCTGAAAGATGTGGACGACAATGGCAATCCAAAATACGCTAATTCAAGTTGGCGTGCTACTTTCGTTGGTTCAAAGCTTGAGGAAGCCAAGAAGCTTAAGGCGAGAGATAGGATTAAGATTAATTCTGGCACTATTAGCCATGAAAAGAGCAACAAGACTGGTGTTGACGGCAAGCCTCTTTATTTCTATAATGTGACTATCTTTGACTTTGATAAGATAGATTCTTCGGGTTCTTCTTCCGCAACCACTACTTCTTCTACGCCAAAAGCCACTGGCGTAATTGATTCCGAAGATGATTTGCCGTTCTAATGCGTAATTGTGGCGGGGAGAAATTAAACTCCCCGCCTATTCTTTTAAAGGTAGTGGTTTATTGATTTTACTTGAACAGGAATTGATACATGACATAATTGATGATATGGTGTGGTCGTTCTCAAGGCTAAATAGCTTTTATAACTGTAAAAAGGGTTGGTATTATTCATATATTTTAAAGAGGGCTGACCAAGAGAATTTCTTTTCACAGTATGGCACATTTGCTCATTCAGTGTTTGAAAAATATAACAATGGTGAGCTTGAAATATTTGAATTAGCAGACTATTATAAAGACAATTATTATGATAATGTTGTCGAACCAGCACCACCAAATAAATATGTTGACTTAAATGAATCATATTTCAATAAAGGATATGAGTATTTTTCTACATTTGACGACAACGATAGTGAAGAAATTATAGGTGCTGAGATTAAATTTGACTTTAACATAGAAGTTCTTGGCAAAGATAGAAAGTTTCTTGGCTTTATTGATAAGATTTCCAAGGACAAAGATGGATATATTGTAACAGATTATAAGTCTAAGGGGAGATTTAAGAGTAAAGAAGAACTGCATGATTATACACGACAATTGTATATTTATGCAATAGCAATAAAAAAAATGTTTGGGGAATATCCTCATACATTGATATTCAATCAATTTAAAGAACATACACAAGAGGTTATAAAGTTCAACGAAGCAGATTTACAAGAAACAATTGATTGGATAAAGAAAACTATTGAATTAATTTATGACGAAAAAGACTTTTTAGCTTCTCCGAATGACTTTTTCTGCGCATATTTGTGTTCTTCAAGGGATGAATGTACTTCGGATGGCGGTTGACAACTTTTTCGTTTTGTGATATAATTAGGACGGAGTAGGTTATATGATAAGTAGAGAACAAATTGAAGCCGCAAAAGAAAAACTAGGTGAACGGGCGTTCGCACTTATGGCCCAAGAACTTCCACTTGAGCAAGTAGATATGAAAACTCTTTCATGTAAATCACCTTTCAGAGACGAAAGAACTCCGTCCGCACATTGGTATAAAGAGGGAAACTGTTTAAAATGTTTCTCTACTGGCATATCAATGGACTATATTGACTTTCTTATTCGTTTTCAAGGTAAAACGTTTTCGGAAGCAGTTAGAGAGCTTTTTGAGGAAGCGGAAGTTGAATATAACCCTGATGATTTAAAGCCTGACAGTGGTGAAGATGCTTATAGGAACTTTAAATTCGCACATGACGAGCCGAGAAATGATAGACAAATAGTCGAAGCATATCTAAAACGGCGGCGAATCTCTCCAAAAACGCTTGATTTTTGTAATGTTAAGCAAGATAAGAATGGCAATATTGCTTATCAATTCTATGATACCGATGGCAGACTTATTCAAACTAAGTACAGAGTGTCTAAACCAGCTGAGAACGGTGAAACTAAATGGCATTGGCAAGTAGGTTCAAGCAATTGCGCTTTGCTGTATGGTATAAACAAAGTTAATCCATCTTTGCCACTTGTTATAGTAGAGGGGCTTAATGATAGATTAGCTTGTGTAGAGGCGGGTTATACAAATACTGTATCTATTCCTGGCGGAGCAAACGACTTAAACTGGATTGACTTTAACTTTAATACACTCCAAAAGTGTAAGGAGCTTATCCTTTGGTTTGATGATGATGAATCTGGACAAAAGGCTACAAAAGAATGTGTTAGCAGACTTGGTATTTATCGCACAAAGGTAGTTCAGAATGATTCTGTTATTAAAGAAAAAATTAGAGAGTTCTACGGACAGCATAATATTGATAAAGTAGACGCTAATAATGTACTGGCGGCTTGTGGAGAGAACGAAGTTCTTAATATGATTGCCAAGGCAAAAATGGAAGATAATCCGCGAGTACAGCATCTTATGGACGTAGAAGAAGTACAGATTAGTGATTTACCTAGGATTTCTATGGGCTTCAAGGCAATGGATAAGGTGTTTTCTGGAAATTTTGAACACTCTTTGACAATTCTTACTGGCAAATCTGGTAATGGTAAATCTAGTATTCTTAACACAATGTTTGTGGCCGCTCCACTTGAAGCAGGAGAAAAGGTGTTTATATATAGTGGTGAAATTCCAAGCGGAATACTTCTAGCCAATATCTTAAAGCCGTTAGCTTCTAATAGACATATTCTTGAATTTGATAATGGTGATGCTCCTAAAGGGTATGCGGTTTCAAAACAAGCTTCTCCGGTAATAAAATCGTTTTATCGTGAAGATTTGTTCAACTATAATGATTCAAATGAGTTTGACACTGATTCAAAATCTATTTTACATGCTATGGAGTATTCTTATAAAAGATATGGTGTTAAGAACTTCATTGTTGATTCTTTGCTAACAGTTGATTATTCGCATGAATACGGTGACGATAAATACGAAAAGCAGAAAAACTTTGTTATAAACCTAAAGTCATTTACAAATGCTTATCCAGTTCGTGTTGCTCTTGTAGCACATAGTAGAAAGCTTGCTCCGGGGGCCAAAGAGATAGGCGGAGACGATATTGCTGGTTCAAGTGATATTCTGAAATGTTGTAACAGAGCGTTTAGTGTGGAGATTTTGTGGGACGACCCTGATGGGTATAACACGTTGGTTCGTTGTATTAAGGATAGAGAGACTGGTTACGCCGATAGAGAAGTTAAGCTGTATTACGACAGAAAGAGTTATAGAGTATATTCTAATAAAGAAGAACTGAATTACAAGTACAAGTGGGAAGTAGAAGCCGAGAAGAACAGAACTATTAGATATTCCGAACATGTATCGAAAAGACTTGTATGTAACATTAAAGAGCCAGTGGTTGCGAAAGAAGTATTAGGAGAAATTGAGAAGTGATTGATTTTGTTAATCTCCACCTACACGATGATAATTCTTTGTTAGATAGTTGTACAAAGTTCAATGAATATGTAGATTTGGCAGTTAAATACGAACAGAAAGCGATAGCATGTACGAATCACGGAAGAATCATAAATTGGACTGACAAGAAAAGATATTGCGATTCTGTTGGTATTAAATATATACACGGCTGTGAGGTATATTTAACGGCTAAAGAATATTTTAATATTGATGATTCTCAAAGAAAAGTAAAAGATAACTATCATACAATTCTATTAGCAAAGAATAATGATGGTATAAAAGAGCTTAATTCACTTGTGTCGATGTCAAGCACTCCGTCTCACACGTATTATAAACCGAGAATAACTTTTGATGAGTTTCTTGGAATATCTGATAATATAATATCTTTATCGGCATGTTTAGCTGGTGTATTATCTAGAATAGATAGAGAAATAAAATATTTGTCTGAATCAGAATCTGAATTAGATATACAAAGACTTTCGGTTCTAATAGATTATAGGGAGAAACTTTTTGATAAGTATGATTATTATGAAGTACAACCTCATAATACCGACGAACAGATTGTGCTTAACAGAGTTCTTTCAAAAGAAGCAAAAGCTAGAGGGAAGAAATTAGTAGCAACTAATGATGTTCATAGTTTAAATCAATATAAAGCAGAATGTAGAAAAATTCTTATGGCTGGAAAAGAAATAACGTTTGGAGAGGACGAATACGATTTTGATTTAACGTTTAAATCAGGCGACGAAATGAAAGAACTTCTTCGCAATCAATTTGTATTGTCTGATGAAGAAATAGATGATGCTATCGCAAATTCTGTTGAAATAGCGAATAACATAGAATTATATGAATTAGACACTTCTATTAAATATCCTAAAATAAGCGATAATGATGAAGAAGTGTTTATAAAGAAAGTAAGAGAAAAACTTGATTATAAAATCAAGAACGGTATTATCAGGGAAGATGAGATAGAACAGGTAAGAAAGAATTTAAACGAAGAATATAAAGTATTTAAACAAGTAAATATGATAACGTTTATGCTCTCAATGTCTGATTTGATTTGCTGGTGTAAGGACAACGGAATACCTGTTGGGCCAGCAAGAGGAAGCGTTGGTGGCTCTACAACGGCATATGTGCTTGATATTATAGATATGAACCCTGTAAGATGGAATACTATATTCTCTAGGTTCTGTAATGAGTTCAGAGTTGAAATAGGAGATATAGATGTTGACATACCGGGCAATCAACGAGACGCCGTTTTTAACCACTGTATAGAAACGTTTGGGAAAGATAAAACTGCGTTTGTGTTGGCAATTGGAACTGTTGTTGATAAGGGAACGATAGACTTAATAGGTAAAGCATTAAAGTATGATTTAAACGAAGTAAAAGAAATAAAGAAAAAATACGAAGAAAGCCCAGAAAAGACAAGAAGTAAATATAAAGATATATTTAAGTATTTTGATGGTATTGTAAATACTTGTATATCACAATCTAGGCATCCTGCTGGTATCGTTATTTCTCCGATAACATTAGATGATAACTATGGTACATTAGTTGATTCAGACGGCAATAGAGTATTACAGCTTGATATGGAAGCTGTACACGAAGTTGGTTTGGCAAAATATGATATCCTTGGCTTGAGGACGGTTGATACGATATATGAGACATATAAGTTGATAGGGAGGCCTTATCCTAAAAGCCACGAAATAGATTGGGACGACCAAAAAGTTTGGGAAGATATGCTTCGTTCACCATTCGGAATATTTCAAATGGAATCTCCTTTTGCTTTCCAGATGATAAATGAATTTAAACCACATAGCATATTTGACATGTCTTTGGTTACTGCTATGATTCGCCCTAGCGGAGCGTCTTATAGAGATGGGCTTATAAAAAAACAAGTTCATAAAAATCCATCAGAAGAAATTGACGAACTTCTTAAAAATAACTATGGATACCTTGTGTATCAAGAGGACGTTATTGCTTTTCTACAAAAAGTTTGTGGGCTAAGTGGAGGCGAAGCAGACAATGTAAGACGAGCAATTGGCCGAAAGGATTTAGATAGACTTGAAAAGGCAATGCCATCAATACTTGAGGGATATTGTAATAAGTCTAAGAAACCAAGAGAAGTAGCAGAGCAAGAGGCAAAAGAGTTCTTAAAGGTGATAGAAGATGCTAGTTCCTACATGTTTGGCTACAACCATTCAATAGCATATTGTCTGTTGGGCTATATGTGCGCTTATCTTCGGTATTATTATCCGTTGGAATTTATTACGGCTTCATTCAACACGATTGAAAGCGAGAAAGATATTGCTGACTGTACAGAGCTAGCAAAACAAATGAAAATATCCATTTATCCTCCACAATTTAGGTATTCTCGTTCAAACTATTATATGGACAAAGAGCATAACGCTGTATATAAAGGAATAGCTTCAATTAAGTTTCTAAGTCCTGACACAGCAGAATATCTATTCGGGTTGCGTGGTGAAAAATATAATGGGTTTATTGATTTTCTTTCAAGGCTCGACACCGGCCATATCAACTCACGTCAAATTGAAATCCTTATCAAACTTGATTTCTTCAAGGAATTTGGTAACTCAAAGTTTTTGCTTAATGCTTATCGTTTTTATAGTAAGTTTGGTTCTTCAAAGATGATTAGCAAAGATAAATTCGACGACGCTAATATTATTGAAAACATATTTAAACGTCATAGCCGAGAAACAGCAAAGAAATATGTTGATTTAGATATGGAAGCTATATTGGCAGAAGTTGAAGAATACTTGAAGATGATTCATTCAGAAGATTTTCCGATAATTGACAAAATTAAATGGCAAAATGAATTTGTCGGATATATAGACTTCAGAACAAATGAAGAAGAAGATAGAACAAAACTCCTTATATTATATATTCGTAAATTGGTAAGCAAGAAAACTGGTAAGATATGGGCTTATTCATTTGAAACAATATCAATTGGAAGTGGAAAGAAGTCAGAGGTTCTTGTATATCCAAATGTATATGAGAAGAATCCAGTTGTAGAGAAAAGTGTCATTAAAGTTAGTCCATATGCTCTTACTTCAAAGGAATTTAACGGAAGAAAATCGTGGTATCTCAACAAATATGAACAGATTGTCATGTAAATGTTTGACAAAACTAAAAATATGTGGTATAATTGGTACAAAGGTGAGACACATGGAGTAAGTTATGTACGAAAAAGACCAACTATGTTTTAGTTGCGCAAAAGCTTGCGGCAAATGTTCATGGAGTTATAATCTTGTACCTGTTGACGGGTGGACAGCGAGGTTTTCTATATTACCTAATAATATAGAGACGTTCAAAGTAATTAAGTGTCCACAATATGAATTTGATGGATTGTGTACTAGGTGTATATACTTTGACAACTCATATGAAAACCCGTCAGAATGGTACAAAAACTGCAAACATAACAGAAATTCTCAAGGATTTGGCGATTGTTCAGGCTATAAAAACAGATATAGGTGATAAACATTGGTATATGTCGGCTCTAAAAGACGCATTGCGAAAGATATTGTCCCGATAATTCAGTCTTATATAACTGATAAAACTACAATGTACATAGAACCCTTTGTAGGGGGGGGCAATACAATACAGAGAATCAATTTCCACACTAAAATAGGGTATGATATTGACAAATATGTTATAGCATTGCTTGGCTATTGTCGCGACAACGGAGAAAGTATTAATCCGTTAATAACGCGAGAGGAATATAATCGCGTTAAAGATAATATGGACGACTATCCTGATTGGTATGTTGGGCTTGTTGGTTATTTAACAACTTTTGGTTCAAAGTTTTTCGGTGGATATGGACTACATAAAAAGGGTGATGAAGAAAGCCGAGTTGGATATGCGACTATAAAGAATTTTAAAAAGGAACAAGATTCACTTGTAGGTTGTAGTTTTATTTGTGAAGATTATCGAAATATTGATACATCTTTATGGAAGAACTGTGTAATATATTGTGACCCTCCATATAGAGATACGTTAAAATATAAAAGTAGTAACAACTTTGATTATGACTTTTATTATAACTGGTGTATACAATTGTCTCAAAACAATACAGTATTAATGAGCGAATACGACATGCCAAAAGAATTTAAATGTATCTGGCAAAAGGACTTAAACTGCGGCATAACATCTTTAATTGATAAACAAATTAGAACAGAAAAGCTATTTGTAGTTAGGTGATATTGTGACAAAATACTTTGTTACTGGTGATTGTCATGGACAATATAAAAAGCTAGAGCTATTCATTAAAAAGCAAAACCCAGAAGATGAATTGTTTATATTCATTCTTGGCGACGTTGGACTGAATTGGCATCTTAAATATGATTTAGATGATGAAAAGAAAAAGTATCTATCTAGGTTAAAAGCAACATTTGTTTGTCTTAGAGGAAATCACGACGCAAACCATCAAAAACTTAATATCTATAAACAAAAGAAGATGTTTGATGGAATAGTATATTATGAAGATAAATATCCTAATATATTATTTACCAAAGACGGAGAAGTATATACAATAAACAGTAAGAAGATTTTCTGTTGTGGTGGGGCATATTCTGTTGATAAGTTCTACCGTTTAGTTCATCATTATATATGGTTCGCTGATGAACAGCCACAAGACGAAGATAAAGAATACGCCAAGAAAAGATTGTATGAGAACGACTATAATGTTGACTTTATATTCACTCATACTTGTCCGTATTTTGCTATTCCTAAACATTTATTTCTTCCCGGTATTGACCAAAATACAGTCGATAATTCAACCGAAATATGGCTCGAATCGTTGTGTGATGATGGACTGGAGTTTAAGCACTGGTATTGTGGGCATTATCACGCTGATGCTGAATATAATGGAATAACATTTATGTTTGACGATTTCTTGCCTATTGATTTATGAGGAATATATGATAGTACAACAGATTACAACTAAAAACGATGAATACTATACGCCAGAATGCGCCATAACCCCACTTCTAAAGTATGTAGGTGGGGGTACAATATGGTGTCCATTTGATACGGAAGATAGTTTATATGTAAAGATTTTCCGTGAAAACGGAAATAACGTAGTTAATACACATATAGTCAATGGACAGGATTTCTTTAAAACCGAACCGCCGAATGGATGTCAATACATTATAAGCAATCCTCCGTACTCTCTCAAGAATGAAGTTCTTCATAGACTATTCGATATAAATATACCATTCGCTATGCTTGTTGGTGTAGTAGGATTATTTGAATCTGAAACAAGATTTAATATGTTCAAAAATAATGATTTTGAACTTATGTATTTTAACAAAAGAATATCATATATGACAAAATATGGAGAGAAGCCTGTTGCAAAGCCACCATTCAGCAGTATCTACGTTTGTCATAATATGTTGCCAAAGCAGATAGTTTTTGAGGATATAAATAAGTAAATTTACTTGACAAGATACGCCTTTATATGATAATATATAATTACATTATTAATAGGACGGACGAATGAATCTATTTATTAAAACTTGTTTGTATATTTCAACTATGGTTATGTCTTTGTTTTTCGTTGTAACCGTAATTGAAACCGCAATGTTCTCAACTTGGTTTATTTTAATCTTTTACGCTATTTGGATGTTGTCTTTTGTTTCAACATTCACAACAAAGGAGTAGTGATATGATTTCAAGAGATTACTCATTTAAACTCGATGATGATGAATACGATAGGCTTGAAGCGTGGTATAATGATTTACTAAGTCGTCATAATAGCAGCGGTTATTTTGGAGCCTGTGGCGGCGGACTAACATTTAAGATTGTTCCAACTTCAATTGGTGACGTTGTAACCGCTGAATGCCTTGGTGAGGAATTTACCGTGAGAGGTTTTTAAAATGGTAAAAAAAGAAGAACTTTATCAATTTTTGGATTCAGCCGAAGAAAATTGTCATTTTGAGGACGAAAATTTCGTGCCGAAAATAAAGACGTTTATTAAGGCACTTTTTGATAAAAATTCGCCCCAAATGCCGCAAAAAGTACGTTTTTTGCCGAAAAAGTGGCAAAAATGTCCTAGTTGTGAACGCATTATAAAAGTCCAATTTTATTGTCCATTTTGCGGCCAAAGAGTGCGTGAAAGACACTATGAATGGATAAATGACAAATTAACATTCGGCCCGACAGATGGATGGGGAGTAAATACATAAAGTGTAATAAAAGGAGATTCGGACACATGGATAAAGTTGTTGTATTTAGAATTTGTGACAACAGTGATTGGCAAAAGGCGACTTTTACTGATTTGAATGAATTATATAAATATTTGCTTTCCAATATTAGTTTAAAAAGTAATACAGAAATTATAATTAGGGAAAGATAACATGAACTTTATAGAAGAAGATGGATACATAGAATATCAGTCAAAATGTGACTTGCCATACGGAAAATTCAAATCTTCACGAAATGGTTGTGGATGGATTGCATTTTACAATCTTTACAGAACAATTTACGGACAACAGATGGCAGAAGATTTTCTTGAGACGATTCGTAAAAGGTTTGACGCGACGGTAAACTTCTGGGGAATATTTGGAACGTCCATATTTGATATGGCGGTACACCTTAGGAGACAGTATAATAATAGAACGGTAAAGATTAGAACTAGATTGATGAAATCACATTATTCTGGTAATCTGCCACGATATGGAATCATTTATTATTTTACTGGACATTCATTACACTATGTTGCTTTTGAACGAAACGGATGGGAATTTATTTTCCATAATGTAGAAAGCAAAATCACAACAAAGAGCATAGATGAGTTTGAGGATAAATATATCAAATTCAAGCATTACTTGTTATTTGAACTTGAAGAAATTTAATTTGGAGGTAAATAAAAATGAGAAAGTATAAGATTCGGGTTGATACGAAAAGCGACATTACCAAGATTATGGGCATTATTGATTCAGCAGAGGGCGATGTGTTTCTGTTGAATCAAGGCGTTGAAGATGGAACAGAGTTTCGTGTAAACGCAAAGAGTCTGCTCGGTTTTACTTTGGCGGTTTGTGAGTGGCCTGAGAAGTGGCTCAAGTGCGACGCTGATTTGTATACAGCCATTAAAGACTTCGTTATTGCGTAATCATGGATTATGAAGAAGTAATTTCAAATTTCCTTAAACTTACATCTAACATTGAATCTGAATACCGCATTGCTTCAGAGCTTCTCGAAGAACAAAATCAGTTGACGCAAGACTATCTACACAAGTTAGAACTTGGAAAACTGAATGCTATTGAGCTTACCAAAGTTGCTAAAAGCATACAGGACAACAGAAAAGAGCGCAGAAAGCACAAAAACGATATGGAATATGCGCAAATTATTGTTGAATTTGTACAGAATCCACAAACAAGAGATGTTTTACATCAGCTTGAAGCCACTCTTGGTAAGCTGAGAAAGATGAAGAAGCAAAGGCAATACCGAGTTTATAGATATAGAGTAATTGATGAAGAAGATTTGGTGGAACAGACATGAAAATTTCAGAAATCAAACTTCCTCGTGGTGAACGTGCTGTACTAACCTATCATATTGGTGGGGAGGTACAGTACGTTATTGCGACGAATTTACTTGACACAACTTGGTATTGGCGATATAATATAGAGGACGGGAAATTAGTTAAGCAGAAGCAAAAGGCGCATAATCCTAAAGAATTAGAGGGATAATATGGATATATTTTTTACATTATTACTTATTATAGGTGTTTTAGCACTTATGTTTGGAACCAGCATGTTTGTGGCATGGTTGATTTGTCTTGTATGGAATACATTTTTCTTTACAATGGTTGGGTTTTCACTACCGTTTTGGGGAGTGGCGTTACTTATATTTATATTCTTCCTGTTTTTAAAACCAACTTCATCAGATTAAAGGAGACAAAACATGTATAAATTTGTAATTGAAGTTCCAGATGACGAAGAAATTGACATTGACGACATCAAAGACAATCTGATGGAAGCAATGGAACAGTCAAATATTGAGGATTATTCTATCAGTGGTAGTCCCGCATGATAAAAATAGACAACGACTGGAAAGGTTTTCTTGATTTAGAGCAACAAAAAGAGTATTATAAGCGACTAAGAGAGTTTTTGGCGGTAGAATATAAGACAAAAACGGTTTATCCACCGTCTGATTCTATCTTCAAGGCTTTTGAAATTACATCTTTATCGAATGTTCGAGTGGTAATCATCGGGCAAGACCCGTACCACACGCCCAACACAGCAAACGGGCTGGCGTTTTCTGTTAATAAAGGATGTACAATACCACCATCTTTGCGCAATATTTATCAAGAAATTGATAACGAATATGGCTCTCATTTGTTGAAAAACGGTGATTTAACGCCATGGGCTGAACAAGGTGTCTTTCTGTTGAATACAATTTTGACGGTTGTACAGAGAACGCCGGGCGCTCATGCTGGAAAAGGGTGGGAAATCTTTACAGATAATGTAATTTCATATATAAATAACGACAAAAATCCAAAAGTTTTTCTGTTATGGGGAAAGTTCGCCCAGAAAAAGCGTGAACTTATTACAAATAAGTTACATTTTGTGTTAGAGTCAGCGCATCCAAGTCCGTTTTCAGCATATAATGGGTTCTTTGGAAACAATCATTTTGTAAAAACAAATGAATTTTTGCGTGAAAATGGATATAAGGAGATAGTTTGGTAATGATTTGTTATAATTTTACATGTCCATTATATCCAAATAATGGCAATTGCGCTTGCTATGAAACGTGTAAAACGTTTTACTCAAAACCAATCACCATAACATATAGCAATAAAACAGAGGAAATGCATACAAAGGGAGTGAATAGCTATAAAATTTGATAAAACCGATGTGTGGGGGTTTGAACATGCGATTCGTGGTATGCGTAATCCATTAGATTCTCACGCGAAAAGCGATAGTATTTTCTCGCCGACGGTAAAAATTGGCGAAAATGATATGAATTTAGCCAAGAGATTGATAGCGGGCGGCCCTGAACACCGTAAGTTTTTGCGTCAAATTATGGTTTCTGTTGATATAACGGGAAGTTTATTTTGGTTCAAGGAGTTCGACACATATAAAATAGGCACTACTGCAAACAGCAGTAGCACCATGCACACTATTATGCGCAATCCAATTACAATGGATAACTTTGAAATGGATGATTATTCACATATGTTATCTTTGGATAAGTACAAATGCGTTCATGGTGATGAAGCAGAATTTGTTATTGACGATGCTTGGGAAGATATTATAACCATTTGTAATAAGTTGCGGGACAAATATCTTGAAACAAAGGACAAAAGATATTGGAAAGAACTTATTCGTATTCTTCCAGAATCATGGCTTCAAACTCGAACTGTCACAATGAACTATGAAAATCTGTATAGTATTGTTCGCCAAAGAACAGGGCATAAACTTACGGAGTGGGCAAAGTTTATTGAATGGGTATCTAGCCTGCCATACGCCAATGAATTTTTGATGCCTTAATACTTGACACTATGGCGTTATATATGGTATAATATAGGTACAGTAAAGGAGATGGTATACACGATTGATAAGTTTGATGGTGAATATGCTTTTCTCAGCAACTTTTATGAATCGCCCATAAAATATAAAGGGAATATTTTTGGAAGTGCCGAGGCCGCTTTCCAAGCACAAAAGTGTCAAAACTCAACACTAATCAAAAGTTTTTGTAGGCTATCTCCATCTGAATCCAAACGCAAAGGGCGGCATGTAGCTTTGCGTAAGGATTGAGAGGCTGTTAAAGATGGTATTATGTATGACATTGTTCTTTCAAAGTTTTCTCAAAATGAAACGTTGAAGTACAAGCTGCTTTCTACTGGAATTGAGGAGCTGGTAGAGGGTAATTGGTGGAAAGACACATATTGGGGTGTCTGTAACGGTGTGGGTGAAAATAAATTAGGACATATTCTTATGGAAGTTCGTGAAAAATTGTCCCAATCTGGTTGACAAAAGTGCGCTTTTATGGTATAATATAATAGTAGTCATAAGTAATACATCTAAACAACTCCTTTCTAAAGCCGCCAAATTCGGGCGGCTTTCTTGTGGGCGTAGGAGAATTGGCATATCCACTACGCTAAGAACGTAGCTTTTGTGGGTTCGAGTCCCACCGCCCACACCATTATTTTATTTATAGGGTGAAATATGATGAATAAGAACGGTATATCAATTCCAGATAAATATCATGGATATTATACTGATGATATTGATGAAGCGGCTTCAATATTAAGAGAAATTTTTTCAGGATATAATCATAAAAATATTCGTGCTGATTTTACTTTACACGTTCCAGATAACGATGAATATAATTGTAGGTTTTCTGACAACTTTGATGGTGTAGACTTTGGTTCTTCCGGCTCTTGGGCTTTTTATGATTTGAAGATTGTTTCAACTTCTCCATTTGTATTCGAGGCGGATGATGCCTCAATTATACCATATATTGTAGGTGACAAACATGATTAAGTCTGGTACAAGTGTTCTATTTCATAAATTTCTTATTGAGATTTCTGAGAAATATCATTGTAAACCGGGTGATATTCGGTTTGATTTTGTATATAGGAATGACAAAGCAGAATTTAATATGAAACCATTATGCTATGGAGAAAGGTTTGATAGAGTTCAGTCTAAATATGACACAAGAGGATTCTGGATGATGGGTATTATATACATCGAAAGAGCCGAGCCACTTATCATCGAGAAAGACGGAATATATTTTAGAGTATATCCAAATAAAATAGGTAAGTGAATATTAGCGCCGATAACTCAATCGGATTGAGTACCGTTCTTCTAAAGCGGGAGTTGGGGGTTCGAGTCCCTCTCGGCGCGCCAAATATGCTGGTGTGGTGAAATTGGCAAACACATGAAATTTAAGCTTTCACGGATATTACCCATGCGGGTTCGAGTCCCGCCACCAGCACCATTTTAATGGAGTGATGTTATGAGAAAACATACAAAAGTAAAATTTAATTCTGGTATTGGGCGATATGGTGGCAGAGCTTTTATGGAGGCTCTGAAGAAAGAAAACGCTTATACTAAAATTAGAGTTGATGATTTACACCCAAATAATGCATATTGTACGAGAAATGCTTGTTTAAAGAAAACGTATTCAAATCTTGTGGTTGTAGATAACCCGAACAAAAGGCCAGTATGGTATCTTGGGACTGTATATGTGAAATCATTAGAGCCTTTTGTTATATCCTGTGATGGCAGAAGCTTTGTGTTTTATTATTAAAATGCTTGACAAAACCAACAATATATGATATAATATATATAATGTTTCCCCGTAGTCGAATGGTACAGACAACAGACTTTGACTCTGCGTGTTGCTGGTTCAAATCCAGCCGGGGAAGCCATGCGATAGTAGTTCAATTGGTAGAGCGTCAGATTTCCAATCTGAATGTTGCGAGTTCGAATCTCGTCTATCGCTCCAAAATATGTTCAATGCGGACTTAGTTATACTAAGTCCTTTATTATTCTAATATAAGAGTAATGAGCAAATAAATCTTTAAATAGGATGGTAATATCTAATGGAAGAATTTATTTGCCCTGTATGCGGATATCACACAAAACAAAATGCAGACTATGAAGCGCTTATTGAGACGATGAACGTAATTGGTAGAGCCGCTGGTTATCCAGAGTACAAAGCATATTGCGAGAATTGTCATAACACATTCCCTGTCGTAGATGATTTGTATAAAATTGAAAAGATTACAAATCTGGACGGCACAACCAAAGATGATGAAAGAGCACAAAGCAGAATCGGACGAAAAGTAATTATTGGCGAACTTGAGATAGGGAAACGTTCTGTGTTACCTTATTGGCCCGACTTTAAAAAGTATCTTCATACAACCACAGTTGTAGGTGTAGTTTCAACTGCCGACGGCGGTAAAATTATATTTGATACTTTAAATTCAATTTACACCCTCGTTCGTGTTGAAGCCGAAAGAGATTGACACATAATGGATGTTTGTGGTATAATACATTCATTATGTCAAGGACGGTAATGCATGAACGAACAATTTCTCAATAAATTAATAAACGCAGATTGTTATGAGATTTTACAAAATGTTGAGGATTGTAGTATTGATTTAATTCTTACTGACCCGCCATATAATACAACGAATTGTGGTTGGGAATGCGCCATTGATATTGATGGACTTTTTACACACTACAAAAGGATTATTAAAGACAATGGCACAATTGTTATGTTTGGTAATAATCCTTTCACAGCAAATGTAATTGTAAGAAATCCTGATATTTACAGGTACAGTTGCGTTTGGGTAAAACCAAACGCAACAACACCACATTTAGCAAGGGTTCAACCAATGCGTAGATATGAAGATATTATGGTGTTTTATAAGAAGAAGAATATCTACAATCCAATTTTGTCAGAGGGCAAACGGCCATACGTTTGGAAAAGCAAACGAAGTGGTGGTGAAGCCGCCAGTATTTCATACAAAGAAGATAAGGAAATTATAAATACTGGACAAAGATTCCCGACAAATGTATTTGAATTTAACCAAGAAAGAGGGCTACATCCAACACAAAAACCAGTAGCTTTATTTGAATATATAATTAAATTATATACAAATGAGGGGATGGTTGTATTGGATACATTTATGGGAAGTGGTACAACGCCGATTGCCTGTATTAACACAAATAGAGTGTTTATAGGTATTGAAAAGGATAACGATATTTTTTCTACTGCGGAAAAGCGAGTTGCCGAAAGACTGAAATTGCTTGACAATGTAGAGTAAAATATGTTATAATATTTGTAGTGAGAACAATCACAGCAAAATTTTTATTGGAGGCAATAGTCAATGGATTTTAGAATCGTCGGGGAGTTTGATGGCACACCAGCCAAATATGAGGACTTCTCAGCAAAACTTCTTGAGCCAGTATGTCGTAAGTTTTTCAAAGACGACACATTGGTTGTGGTTTACAATCATCATTTGCCAGAAACAGCTTTTGATGATGATGAACTCAAGAAAACTTTCTCGGACTATATTTCGGCAAATCCAGAAGAAAACAAGAACAAAGTATTTATCGTGAACTGGGCATGGCACCATCAGTGTGGATTTTCCGATATTCGTGACTACATGAATCAGTATCAGGTTGCGAATAATGATGCCTGTGCTTTTAGAGCAGACAAAAAGTACGACAATGAATACAATGCGAAAAACAAAAACGGAGTGTCTTTGTCAACATGGAGAATCCATAAAGATGGATATTCTGTTATATATTTCCTGTGGGATGCGTTTCATGTTGTATCAGAGAACGCAAGAAAAGAGTGGGAAAAAGAGTTCCTCGTGTTTGCAATCAATCAGTTTAACTCAGGAGTTTTTCTTGAGAAATATGGCGAGATGACGGACGAGGGAAGCAAAGACAAACGTCTTGAGGGACGAGTGTTTACGTCCATTGAAACGATGGCAAATACTGTGGCTGGTGCTAACAAAAAAGATATCATTGAAGAAATGCTGGACAAAGCACCTATCAAAGAGGTTGTTCTGTATTTAAATCAGTGCGCTAATACCGGGAACGTTAGAGGCGCTAGGCAGACGAGAAAGCCTTTGTTTGTCACAAAAGAACAGGCAAGAGATTGGCTTCGTCTTTGGGCTGAGAAGAAATGGCAGTATTATGTCATGTTTGGGCGTAAATTCTCTATCACAAGAGATATCAATATTGCGCTTAGGCCAGACAAAGATGAAATTCTTATCAGGGCAATGATGTCCGACTTCAAGCGCAAGTTTATTAAATATGCTCCAATTTTGGATATGTTTGACACTCGTGAGTTCCTCAATAACAAAATCGGTAGTCATTCCGAACTGAACAAGTACAAGCCCATTCAAAGCGGAATGAAATTATCGAAGTATTTGTCAGACTTCTTCGATGATAAAGAGTTTGATATTGAACTGTCAAAGTTTATCCAGAACAAAGAGGTAAATTCGACAGTTCATATCAGCATCAATCCGATGGATTATATGACGGCAAGTGTGACGAAACACGATTGGCGTTCTTGTCATGCTCTGCATGATGGAGAATATGGGCTTGGATGTTTGAGCTATATGTTCGACGAGGGAAGCCTTATCGCTTTCATGGCGTCTGATAGAGAGTACGCATACGACCTTGACTGTAACGGAAAGCCGTTTATGTGGAACTCTAAGTCTTGGCGGCAGATGATTTATGGCTCTAAGAAAGATAACATGTTTATCTTTAGTCGCGAGTATCCTCAAAAGTATCAGAACGAAGCTATCACTTCAGAAATCCGCAATCTACTTGAGCGTAATGTTGCTGAGTTCTGCGACATTCCTCACGTTTGGGTAAAGAAAAATAATGGAGCGAAAAACTCTCGTGGTACGGTTTATGAGAACGCTCGTGACGCAAAACATTATGACGATATTCCGTCAAATCAGACTGTTTTGATTCGTCATAAGATGAATATGGAATTTTCTGGGCCAATTGTCATTGGTTCTAATCCAAAGTGTCCTATTACGGGACTTCCACTGGATGGACGGAATCGTGTATTCCATAAATCTGTCCTTTAATCAACACAGATAGGAGAACAACAATGAAGATTTTAGATGGAGCAACACGCCCCAAAATCTTTGTGGACGATTATGTGTTTGATAAGCTATCAAAATATGCGAGAGCTATGACGCAAAGAGCCACAATCATCTGTGACTGTGTTGTTGATAAGGATGGAAACGTTGAACTTTTCGACGCGAACCTTATTGAACAGACAGTTGACTACATTAAAAACTCCTCGAAGTATGAGGAATTTAACAAATACATTGGGTATCGTGTAGATAAAAAGTATGGTACAATATATACTCAGTGTATGATTCGCAACACACTTGGTAGTACACACGATGCTTTTGACGACAAAGATTTTTCTTATTTTGAAAAGCTGTGCGAAGTTACAGATTGGCTTATTGTCGGGGAAATCACAAAAGAGCCGAATGGTAAAGCGTCATTACATCTGTGGTATCTTGACTTGGAAAATCGCATAGCCTTTGGGTATTGCGACCCAGGAACTGTAAAAGATGGGTTTGATGCATCATGGGAACCATGTTCAGCAGATTACTACGATTATAATGCGATTCTTGAAGAAGTCAGGAAGAACTGTAAGTCAAAAACGACTTCTTACAGTAATTATAACGCTTATGGCAATAATTACGGGACAAGTAAATACGGTGGTACAACATACTCATCTACTCCTGCTACACCGCCGCCAAAAAGTGAACTAAACAAAACTGACCCCGATATTTCAAAGATTGTTTGAGGGTTGATATGGCATGGACGAATCTAAAAAGATTAAAACCATATATGACTTTCAAATGGCGGCATATCTGATTTTAAATGGGTGTAGAATAATCAATGTCGAAGAAGTATTTAAGGACAAGAAAAAGCGATATATCTTTTACTTTCATAACGATTCAAGAGTCAAACTTCTAATGGGAGTATATTACGATTATCGCGATTCATTATATGGAATCAGGTCTGATGTTCTCGAAAACCATATCGTTCATCAATCTTCTTCGAGAAAGAGCAAAGGAGAAAAACAATGAAAGGATTTAACTTCGACGGCTACAAACTAATCGTTAAAAGCCGCGAACGCGACCTTGTCGAATATCTTGGCCGTCAAATTCCAAAGGTTTATGGCGAAGATAATTGTATCATAACCGACGACTATATTTTCGCAAAAGGCACAATTCCCGTAATTTTGTGTGCCCATATGGATACAGTTTTCAAGGTTGTTCCTGAAACGATTCTGTATGATGAAAAACAGGAACTTATTTGGTCGCCACAAGGTATTGGTGGAGACGATAGGAATGGTATTTATACTATTCTGAAAATTATCAGCAAACGTAGTAAGGATAAACTTCCATATGTGTTATTCACGACACAGGAAGAATCTGGATGTATCGGTGCGCGAAAGGCGACAAAACCGTTGAAAGCGCATGCTGATGGCATCAACTTTGCGATTCAAATTGATAGACAGGGTTCGACAGATGCTGTATTCTATCGGTGCAAAAATCAAGAGTTTATAGATTATATATGTTCTTTCGGGTACAAAGAAACACCGGGTTCAAGAACAGATATTTGTGAGTTTTGTCCTGATTGGAACATTGCTGGTGTGAACTTCTCGTGTGGTTATATGCATAATCACACAGAAAAAGAGATTGTAAATGTCAAAGATATGTTCCAAACAATCGAAATGATTGAAAAAATCCTCGACGATGAGGGGAACAAGAAAAAATTCCCTTTCGAGTTGAAAAGTATCGGAAAAGGAGAAAAAAGCGCAGAAAAAAGCGTCACTAGGTTTCTTGACGATACTCAAGAGGATTATGGGGAAGTAGTGAAATATACTACTGGAACATTCCCAGCTCAACCAAATACTGATGATGAACTTTTGTTGGCTATGTTCGGAGAAAAGAAATAAGTCGATTTTGGTTGACAAGATACCCATTCATATGATATAATATATACAGTGGATGGGGAACTTAATTAGTGTCCGTTTTATTCACATAAATTTTATTAAACAAGGAGACAAAAACAGTATGATTAAGACGAATAATGATTTGCGAGTTGCCATGATTCTGACGGTTAAGAACGGCGATAAGTATGTTGTCGTGGCCGACGATGCTGGGCATCACGACGTCATCAACCTGATGAACGGCAAGTCCAATGGCATTGAGGTTGGCACTGGCAAGATTGCTGTGTGTGGCTCTACCAAAGGCAATCGCGACGTTGTGAAGATTGAGGAGTTCTCGGATGCCGTTCCTACTCGCAACCGTCTGTCCGAAGCTCTCAAGTTTATGACGGGTCGTCGATTCACCGAGGATTTGGTGACTGTGTGGACTGCTGAGGACCCGCGCCTGACTGCGGCAAAGGCCAAGGTTGATGCGGCGCGTAAGGCTCTGGCTGACGCAGAGCGCGAGGTTGCATATTATAGCTAATCGGCTATAATAGATAGCTATGGAGAGGGTTTACCTCTCCATAGCTACATTATTGTTCAAAATTTCCGTTTGTCCCTTTGGCATAAATGAGCCGAGTATTAGCACCAAACATTAATGTTTGGTGCTAATACTATCTTTTAAGTATAATAAAGGAGGTTTTAATTGTGAATCTTGTATTGTTCAGTTCTTTTTACGATTCCAAAAAAGTTCGTGATTTCATCCGTGAAAAGGCAAAGCATGCCGACCCTAAAATTTGTATTATCCCATCTTTCACAAATTTTCAGGGCGTACAGTCGTCGGGAGATTATTATACATTGGAAAGAATGGGGTTTAACCCTGATAATATCTCCATGTTTGATGTTGGTTATCTCTTTGATGAAACAAAGATTGACTCCTTGAAAGAGAATGATGTTATCATTCTTGGTGGCGGTAATACGTTCTTGTTCCAGTGGCTTCTTCGTAGAGCTGGTATGCTCGATGTTCTTTCGGAGTTTGCTAAAAATGGCGGCATTCTCATTGGTGAAAGCGCCGGAAGTATTATGATGTCAGAATCCATCGAGATTGCTCGTTTTGCAGATGAAGATATTGTAGGTTCTGAAAACACAGATGGACTTGGCATCATAGATTTTGAGATGAAGCCACATTTTGGTGGGTGGTTAAAACGCTTCCCAGAATTTGTACATTACAGTGCTGAATCAAATCAAGATTTGTATTGCCTGTTTGATGGCGGGTTTATCATTGTCTCTGATGATAATATCACACCATATGGCAACTTTATTCTTCTCCGAAAAGGTGAGATTGTCAACTTTGATTTGACAAACCGTGAACAAGAGCGTTGTGTTTCGTCTAAACGCACTATCGAGGTACAATAATGGTTACAAAATATGTTGTTGGACAAGAACTAGATGGAATTGTACAGCCATGGGTGGTTGTAGATAACGAAGAACAAGCTGAACAAGTATCTCTTGTTATGAATCGTCTATATTTTGGTAATGAATCGTTTGAAGCTATTATGGCCTCCGAGAATCCGTTTGAAATGTTCGCCGCTGATGCAGGATTCACATATAGCACAGTAGAAGCAATTGATGAATCAGACACAGTAGAATCTGTAATAGCAACAGTAGCAGAAGAAATGGTGGAATGTGGTTTTGTCTATGAGGAGTAAATATGCGTTTCCGTCAAAAGATGCTTTCTTAAAAGCTAAAGACGAAACGAAAGACTGGCAAAGGTACGATGTGTTTTCTCATAGGGGATATATTGACAGCAAAAACGAACTCTATTTCTTTCTTAAAGGCAAAGACAGAATAAAGGTAAGTTATGCTGAATATTTATCTATTGTTCAGTTGACAAAGAGCGAATAAATATGATATAATAATATATAGAAAATACATATGAAAGGCAGGATTGGTGGCGTTGTACAAATGGCAAGTAAAGGGCGCATTACGCAGTGGAATGGTTCTTACTGTAAAGTCAGTTGAAGAACTTAAAAAAGAATTTGGTGAGCTTAGTTTAGTTCCGGGGAAATTCACAAATGGGATGTCTATATATTGTGGGACAAAATTTCGTGTTACTCCCGAAATTAAGGATGTCATTTGGCAAACCGCAAATGAATCCGAATATATTCTATTCAAAAAAGATGGATATATTTTCACGGCTGCTATGCTCAAACCAAATAAAAAAGAGCTGTGTGAGCATGTTGAAACCGTTAAAGTAACAGAATCAGTCGAAGAAGATGAAGTAGTCAAAGAAATGTTGTCTAAAGTTGATTTTGAACTTATGAAACATTTCTTTGCTCTTGGTACATGGGGAACAAGCGGATACAGCGATATACGAGATAATCTTGTAGAAGAATATCTGACAGATTGGGCAAGGAATAAAAAGTGGCTCTATCTTCTTATGGGGAGAAATCTTTCCATTAAGAAAACGATTAAAGTAAACAAAACTGAAAGGGAAATGAGCGCTTTAATCGAAGAACTTTCTCAAGAGTTTCCTGTATATTCTTTTCATTTAAAACAATTTGAAACAGAAGATGTTTTGAATAACATTATATCGCATGTTCCATGCTTTTATACTCAATATACAGATATTTGTCGTAAAGGTATGAAGCTGTCTAAATTTCTTTCACAGCTTTTGAATGACAACGCTTTTGATATTGCTTTGTCAAAAATAATGCAGAATACAAAGATTGACGCAACAGTTGAAATTTCTATCAATCCGATGGATTATATGACAATGTCCATTCATAAACATAGATGGGCCTCATGTTATGATATTTCGCAAGGTTGTTATTCAAACTGTGCTTTTGCCATTATGCGTGATTCTGGTTCTGTTATTGCTTTTAAGCAAAATGATAAAGAATATGATTATAATTTTACTCTGAAAGATAAAGGGTTTAGTTATAAATGGAATAGCAAACAGATGCGTAGCGTTCTTTATATTGACGAGGCGACAAAGTGTATTTTTAGTTGCTTGGCTCAAGGAAGCGCTGATGATATTTACTACAATGCCATAGACTCTTTCGCTGAAGAATTGTTTGCCGAAAAAGAATATGTAAAAATCAAAAAGTATAACAATTGGACTCCCAATAGAGAGTTTACAACTTCTGTAAACCATGGTAATTACGACCATATATCGGATGATTGTAAATATGTTTTGAAACCTACTGACTCCCATCTTCCAGAAAGAATTGTGTTCGGTGTAGATGAAATCAAAAATCCAGCAACCGGAAAAATTGTAACGACTCATACGAAGTTGAAGTGATAATATGATAAAAGAAGAACTTATCGGATTTTTCCATCAAATGGATTTGGGGAAATATCAGTTTGATTGTCCTATAAAAGCAGTTTATAACGAAACACTATCTCACAAGCCCGTGTTTGAAAGAGGATGGCTGTGTTTAAACGGAAGTTTCTATAATCAGTTCCAAAGCGCTGCTTATGCTAATGATAGATTGGCAATAAAGTTTAGTTGGGGACATATATTTATTTATCCGAAACAAACGGTCAAACCCAATATTGATGCGCGAAAGTATGTTTCTAACAAAGCTTGTGACAACACAATAGATGTTGGTTGGATTGTATCTTCAGGAGACAACACTCCTGTTACTATAAGATATAATAGTATTCCAATTACATCCATTACTGGAACACCAGCTAATTTTAGGTATACCGTTACATCTTTCACGCCAATAAGGTAAAAAAAATATAAAAATGGTGATATAATGGATTATTTTATATCTGATTTACATTTTGGGCACAAGAATATCATTGAATATGAGAAACGCCCATTCAGAAGTGTTGAGCACATGAATGATGAGCTTGTGAAAAACTGGAACAAAGTTGTAACCGGCAACGACACTGTGTTTTGTCTTGGTGATGTTTCGTTTTGCGGAGCAGAACTTACAAGAAACTATGTCAGTGCGTTGAATGGTAAAAAGATTCTTGTTATGGGGAACCATGATAGAATCAGAAAACCTGATTGGTGGGCCGAGAAAGGATTCCAAGAAGTATATAGGTTTCCTATTATTTATAAGGACTGGATTGTTCTTGGACATGAACCACCTGTCTATATGTGTGATAGTTCGCCATATTATTTCATGTATGGACATGTACATGGGAGTGAAATGTATAAGACTATCACCAGAAGAAGTGCTTGTGTATGCGTAGAGAGGTGGAATTATACACCGGTTTCATTTGAGCGCATTCAAGGGCTATGGAACACAATGGAATAATTTGACACAAACGTGTGTCGTGTGGTATAATATAGGTACAGTAAAGGAGGGCAGGATATGATTGCTGATGGGGTTTATCAAAAACCTGATATTCCCAAATCAATACAGCAAACAGTATGGGGTTATGTAGCTGATGAAAACAGAATAATTACACACTCTAGGCATCAATCCGATAATATCGTTGAGAATTTTTTACAGCACAAGAACTGTTTTAAAAGACGATATAACTCAAACGATATTACAAAAGACTTGTTATTAAGAGGTGTAATTACAGAAGTCCATATTGAACATGGCATAATAACAAAGGCTGTATTTAGTTGTCCTTATACGGACACAAAAAATCTAGTTGTAGTAATTGGATTTTGGTTTCGTAAGTTCCCTTGCCTGTACTGTTTAACAGCCTATATCAATTTTAAGTCAGGATATGGGATTTACGGAAGAAAAGAAAAAGGGCGGGGATAAAAAGTGATGGCAAAGAAAGAAATTAGAGAGTTTGAAAAGCCAAAAAGAGTACCATACAGTGAAGTATTGCCTTATAGTGTGGCAAAAGTTGAGTTTGGTGCGAGCAATAATTTTGTAAGGATTATCATTCGTGGATTTAAAATCGAAAAGAATGGTGATATCTGCATTATGTATTCTTGGCCCACAAGCCCTCGTAAAATCGAAAAGATGTATGACTTGAGTCAGTCAATGAATACAGAAATTGAAGTTGTTGGGGTTTATGCTTGACACGATACGGAATGATATGATATAATAATGTCATTGAAAGGAATGATGTTATGTATTATATCGCTTACAAACATCGTGGAGAAGCAAGGATAAAAGACATTGATTTTTCACACGCTTATTCCATAAAAGAAGAAGCATGGAATCATTACAATGATATGTGTTATGATGATTGCGACTTCAAAGTGTGGGATGAATCTACTGGCAAATTTGTACGCAGATGGGACTAGCTTAGTTTAATAACCTCTCTTTATTTGGTGCCACTAGTCTATCTAAACTTATGGCATACCATCACTGCAAACAAAAAAACGGTATCTTAGTTCCTTTTATTCGGTATACTCATAAAGCAATAGCATTGTTTAAGTATTGTTTAAATTAGTGGCACCAAATAAAGAGAGGTTAAATAAAAGAGAAAGAGGGTAACATAATGTTTCACACAGCATGGAAGAACAAAGACACAGGTATGATAGAGGACATCGACTACGAAAATGGGTATTCAACTCTTGAAGAAGCATTTTCTAGAGGCAAAGAAAAAGTCCATGAAAACTGTAAGCTCATAGTGTTGAAAGTAACAAAAGTTTCTGATTGATAAGTACCAATTTACTTGACACATAACGAGTTCGTATGGTATAATAATAACATGGGAACAGGTAAAACAAAAAAAAATAAATTCTCACCTTTACATTTAACTTGTTCCCATGTTTTATATGGCGCTTTCTTCTAAAGGTTAGGAAACCCGACTCTCAATCGGGAAATGGCCTGTTCGATTCAGCCAAGCGTCACCAATATGGCGTGATGGACAAGGGCAAGTCGCTGGATTCTCAGTCCAGAGGCGCATGGTCGTTCCATGCTCACGTCACCAATATGGTTCGCTCGACTAGCGGTCTAGGTCGCCGCCCTCTCAAGGCGGAAACGCATGTTCGAATCATGCGCGAATCACCATATGGTTGCTTGGACAAGGGAAAGTCGCCCGCTTCTCAGGCGGGAGGCGGTGGCTCGTATGCCGCCAGCAATCACCATTACCCATTGCGCAACTGCAGTGCGTAAAATCCAATGTGTTAATGCAAGTGGGTCATTCGTTCGGTGTTTTCCAGCCGAGCGGAATCATGTTGGTTGAGCTGACATGGAAAATCAGCAAAAGACATGCGTCAAATGCTTCACTCATACGACTGTGCTATGGCAGAGTATGTGGGCGTGTGTTATGCACATCAAATATAAACTTGCAGCTCGGAAGTTTGACGTGGAAAATTCCTCGTATTTTCACAGAGCATTTGAGCACAAACGGCGAGGTCGCTACTCGCTGGGTATACTTTGCTGGCGGGTCAGCAATTCCCGCCAGCGTTCTATGGCCCCGTAGACGAATTGGATAGAGTCGCCACCCTTTCAAGGTGGAGTTTTTGCGGGTTCAATCCCCGCCGGGGTCACCATTGATAAAAGTTGACACCTAATAAGCGCCGCTCAATCACTTACAGGCCCAAAATGATTATTTGCGGCGGATTCTGTAAACTCTCACATGCTCGTGTGCCCAGGCAACTACGCCACTAGGATGAGCGGCGCTTATTAGGTGTCAAAAATACAAGAAAGGGAGAATTAATTATGGTATTAAAAGAAGCATTTCACGCACAAAACGTACTCAACAATTGGACTTCAGAGATTCAGTCACTTCTTTCAAAGAAGAAACTTTTCACGAAAACAGTGGAAAAGCACCTGAAATCTAAGGCATATTCTGAAGCAGAGGATGAAGTAGTCGATGCTGCAAACATGTATGCCCAAATGATGCCGAGAAAGTCTAATGGAGAACAGTTGACGGCACAAGAACTTTTGGACTTTGCCCTTGTTCTTCTGGATTGTCGTGAAGTTCTCGCCAAAGCAATTTCAGACGTAAAGAAAAATTTGCCCATTGATTTAGATGTTTCTGTCCACATGGCAGATAAAAAGCGTACAATGGCAAGACATCTTAGCGCTATTACCTCTATTACTTCTGAGGAAAACACATCAGAAGCAATTGGATACAAGATGGATAATGAGGGCAAACAAACAACCTATCGTTATCCGGTCGAAACAGTCACAACGATTAATTTCGATAGAAATAAGTTCCGCGAACAACAGCGGAGGCTTATGGCAGAAGCATCAGATACTTCTGCGAAAGTAGATTGTCTGATTGTTACAACAGAAGTCCCCTTTGAAAGCATTTTTGATTTCGAGGGTTCTCTAAATGATGCGGTAGAGGCTTACTTCGCAACCGCTACGGGCGCTGAGGAGTAACTCCCGCCACAGGGCTAATCGCCCTGTTTAAAAGCAAATTGTAGGATTACCATGCCGGTTCAGTCGCAGATGAACTATGATGCTGCGAAAATAAAAAGTTTCATATTTGCCTAGAAATAGGGAAGTAAAGACTTTAATTTGCTAATCAGCAAAAAGAATGAAGAATCCGCCCCCAAAAGGACTGGACATATTCTTTGAACATATTGAAGAATCGTCACTCATGTGACTCCAAATTGGTTCGATATGCGCATCGTAACACGTCATTCGTTTTTGCGTTAGCTCAAAACCTCAACAATTCTACAACACAATAAACACGAACAGCATTTCGCCAATTTTCTTATAATGTTTTTGTTAAAAACATATATTTATTAATGTAACATCTGTTTCAAATAAGATATGAATAAGTTTTGCTTTCATAGCATTATTTAGGATTATTTTAGGAGAAACAAAATTGGCAGAGAGTTCGCAATTTGCTTTTAAACAAGGCGATTAGGGAGATGAAAAAAATGACGAAAAAAGATTCAGACAAAATATTAAACGACTTGTTTGAAGTTGGCAAAAGATATCTTCTCGAAGATATCTACGAAATGATACATAAAAAGTATGAATATAGCATAGATGTTCTATCGACTGACAACGAACTCAACGACTTCCACGTCAAAATGCATGTCGATGATGATGATGGAGAAGTTATTATTGGTGACGAATGGTGTCCATGTAGTATAACCTATCTGGGCGATGGGATTTTTATATCGGAAGCCCAGAACAAGTTCATATTCTACTTGACAAGTAAGCATGATGTGTGATATAATATAGGCGTAGTCAAGAGAAAGATATAACGCGGAGTGAAAGTAACGGTAACAGTCGGGTTCATGCCCCGTACTTTGGCGGTTCGATTCCGCCCTCCGCAACCAAACGGTTTTTATAAAGGCGTTCCGTGATTAAAAATGCCTGTAAATTCACACGAGGGATTATGGGTGGGGCCTTATTTGGATAGGCCAAGGAGTGAAAGCAATACCTCTGTTCACTGTGTAGTGTGATTTATTACGGTGTAGCTTAATAGTAAAGCAGCCCTGTATGAATGGGACAGATGTTGGTTCAAATCCGACCACCGTATCTAGTGCCTGTAAAGGCATAACATCCCTTTCTTTCTCTCTATTTCTTTGTCTCAAAAATCCGCCGACTAAGGATTCTTGTGTGCCCCCTTACACAAGTTTTACGAAAGTATGAGGTCGGCAATTAATTTAAAAATACAAAAGGAGTGTTAATAAATGGCTGATAAAATCAACAGAGAACTTGATGGATGTTATTTTCGTATTCAACGAAACGGCAAGTGGCAAAATATTTGTTTCTCGGATTTAACAGAGATAGAACGTGATTCTGTAATGAAAGACAGAGACGAAAGATGGTTGAAATCTTTGTGCGGACATCTTGCTGATTGTCTTAGAGAAATTGGTGACGAACTTGATATCATAGGGGGTTGACAAAATCATCTTTTTGTGGTATAATATAGATAATGAAAGATAAGCACCCAAGGTGATGTGGTTTCGTTGCACCTGGCTTATATCCAGCGATTCGGGGTTCGATTCCTCGTGGGTGTACCAATTATTTTCTCCTTATTTGTAATATTTTTCTTCCTAAAAAACATTGTCGTGATGTTCTGCGTAGCCATTCGTAGTTTTGTAGCGACAACTTTTATATGCTTGCTTGGGAGAGTCCGGTTTAATCCACCTGTCTTGAAAACAGGCAACTCGAAAGGGTTCGCTGGTTCAAATCCAGCAGCAAGCGCCATTGTGTAAATGTTATGTACTGGCATTAATAATTACAGTATCATTTACGCTATTAATCATTCTCCTAAAATATAAAAACATTCCCACGATGTTCCGTTTTTGTATCGGCGGTTTTGTAGTGGGAAATCTTTTAAAGGAGGAATCTGTATTAAGTCTATAAAAGAATTATTTTGTAGGCATTCTTGGCAATTTCTAAAAGAGGTTAATATATACAAGAACGATTCTTCCTTGAGGCCGCACAAATCATACATAGTTTACGTTTGTCCAAAGTGTTTAGCCACGAAAAAGATTAAATTGTAATTCTACAAAACCAAGCGAACAGCTCACACCTCCTTATATTATTCTCCTTTCTAGGGTTCATCTATAAACCGCCCTGCCTGTACGCATGTACTCTTCACAAAAGCGTTTCTGCTTCAGCGAAAGCCCGCATACCATCTGAGTTTTCATCGAAGCACATTAGCACTTTACAGAATATGAATCATCGAGTGGAGAGAAGTCCTTAAATGTTCGCAAAATCTCCCCAAGTTATTGGCCTTGGGGAATATATTGGAACGTAGCTCAATTGGTAGTATGCGTTGGCCCGTTAAGCCAAAGGTTGTGGGTTCAAGTCCCACCGTTCCAGCCATCCTCGCTAACCAAACAACCGCGCAGGATTTTCCTGTAAATCGCCGTATATTGTATATTGGCAAACCTAGTGGATTATACTAGGCACAAACGGATTTTGTAGCTGGTGTTTTGTCCGTTATTACTTTTGAAACCACACATGATTGGTTTTCCTTTTGTGTGTGAGTATAGTGGGGTGTAGCGCAGTTGGTAGCGCGCGACATTTGGGATGTCGATGCCGGGAGTTCGAGTCTCCCCACTCCAACCACTCATTTTGTTATACTCCTTTCAGCAACAATACCCGCTAGGATTTATTCTTGGCGGGTATTGTTGTATCATTTGACAATGACGTTGTTTATATGGTATAATATATATAATGAAAGGGAGTGTAAAATAATGAAAGAAATCAAAACGATGTATTATGCCAGTACAAACAAAGATTATCAAAGGCAATACATGAAAATGGTTGAATCAATTCTTGAAATCGGGGAAAGAGAATCGTATGAAGAACACGAATATTTCTTCTATGCTTTTTATAACACAAGATATGGCGCTTTTCGTATTTTGATTGATAAAGACAATCATAAACCATATAAGGTGACTGCGTTCACTGATACATGGGAAAGACTTCTTTCTTCGGGAGTGATAAAGAATGAATAAATATAAAATATCATTATTGACTGTTAATGGACAGTTTGTGATTGGCGCTTCAAACGGAGAAAATGAATTAACAGCATTATCTTCGTTTATGTATCGGGCAGGATTGTCACATGATAGTTTCATTGAAATACAAATAGTGAAACAAAACGAAGATGGAAAATATGCTCCTAAGATGATGGCTTTAAATTGTAGGGGACAAGCTAAACTTTATCCTACAATAGAAGATATGTTTGATATAAGGGGGTAATTGTATGACATACAATGAAAAAGATGTAGAGTTTAAGACTGTAAACGGAAAACTTTTTGCTTTTGAAAAGAAAAGAATTGGAGTTACGTTGCCAAAAGGAACTTTGATTCGTATGAAGCAAAGGTTTGACTGGTCGAAGTATCTCAAAGAAAGTGAGCAGTTGAGATATCGACATGACGGGCAATGGACTGCTAATCAGATTAATGGAGTAGCCATGGGACTAGCGTGTGAGAACTATCCATGGGGACTTCATTTGAAAATGGATGATACAAATATCAGGTTCGACAATGCATCAGAATCTTTTGTGATTACAATGAGTGTGGAGGTGCCTTGAATGAGATATGAATTTAAGTATGTCTATGGGCATGTAGAAGTTTATCTTAATGGTAAATTCATGTTCTCTGCTGACACCGTTGAAGAAGCACAAAAGGAGATGGATTCTTTATGAACAGATTTGAACTTGAAAATATAAAAATACTTGTAAACGAGTATGATGTTGATTCTCAAATCTTCAGAGGCGGAAAACTGGTGAAACAGTATTATGGTGGGGTTATTTACGATTATAATATGGGAACAACTTTTTGTATTGTTAATCGCGGAATATTCTCTTATGAAGCAGGAACATGGTGTTACGGAATATTAACTCAAGACGAAATTCAAACAAAAATAACAAACAGAGAAAGTTTTAATCTCGCAGCTGACAACAATGGCGATTTTAATAGAGCTTATTTTTACCCAAAGTCAAAAACGCATTTTAAATCACCTGAAGAAGCATATGTAAAAAAATATTATCGTAGGAGAGGATGGTTGAAGCTTGATAACAAATGAAGATATCATGGTGTTTTCAAGAAGTGGACTACTCACATATTTGTTACAACATGATATAAATAAACCATTCCTTGTATTGTCCATTGTAACACCTCTTGATAGAAAACCTAGAATAACAAATCCAAATGCGATTGTTATAACTGAGTTCTTCTACGATGAAGAAAATCGTATGGGAATGTCTAGAGAACAAGCAAAGAACTTTGCTAATGCTGTACGACACAATAAAGATACAGTTAGTAAGATTCTTGTACATTGTGACGCTGGCATATCAAGGAGCGCAGGAGTAGCGGCGTCAACAATGAAGTATATCACTGGTGATGATTGGCCAATATGGAACAGTTCTTTATATTGCCCTAATATGCGCTGTTACAGATTTATGTTGGAAGAATTTTTCAACGAATTTGACGAAGAAGAAGCATTAAAGCGTTCTTATGCTAACATGAAAACATACAGAGAAAGTTATTTATAAAATAAAGGAGAATAATTATGAATATCATTGACAAAATCCAGAATGGCGACTTTATTATGTTTTATTCCGACGGAAACGTAAACAAAACATATTGGGGTATTCTGACTGATGGGAATAAAATTGTTGCATTGAGTGATGGAAGAAGTCACAATGTGGATTCCGTAGGAATTATCAAGGTTTGTCCGTCTGATAAGATGGAGATTCGGGTTAATCCAATTGAATCTTTCCAATATGTTCCTGTGAAATCTGATAAGAAATAAGGGAATTACATGAATTTACATGTTGGTGATATTGTAACTGGCAATAACGAAAGTTGGAAGCATTATTCTATTACAAACGAAGAATCAGTTTGTTGCATATTATCAATGAGTTCTGATAGCATGTTGGTTCTTATTATAGAGCATAAATACTCAGACCGTATTGGTTTTGGCTATATGGTAAAAAAATCAATGTTTAAAAAGATTGAATATAAGCTTAGTGATTATCAAAAATGGCTTATAAACGAATACGGAAACTGGATGTACGACAAGGACGACGAGTTTAACTGCCCTATATGCAGAAGTCTTAATCTTGTAGATAGATACATTCGGGATATAGGAAAACAAATTAAGTTTGATATGCCTAAAACACTTCTTGGGTATAAAGTATATAAAGGAAAGATGGTTTTGTGAACATCGGAGACTATGTGAAAATAAACAACCTCCTGATTGGTATGATAATAGATAATACAGTACGAGATTATAGAGGCAGTATAATATATACCGTTATATATGTTGACGGCGTAAATGCGTATTGTATTAGAGTTCCCAAAGAACGATTGGAGAAAACAGACGAACCAAGAATAAGCGATAAGCATAAAGAAATGTTTAAATTTGTGCGCGGTGTTTTGAAATACAGATATGACGACAGCGCGCTCAGAATATATTACCGTCCAGCGGTAATATATTGTTCATCTTATGCCAGACGACTTGTGAATGAATGTAACAAGATTATGAGAAACGATAAAGATTTCCCAGATACAACATACAAATCAAAATGTTTGCCACACTGTACAACTTATTATAAAGAAATCTCAAAAAAGATTTATAAAACTCGTATGTAATAGTTGACAAAGAAGCGTTCTTTGTGGTATAATATATATAATGAAGAACAGGTAGTTAAGCCTGTCAAATTGGAGGGTTTAAAATGAGAATCGACCACCGCGAATTTGTAAGAGATTATCTTGGAGTCCCCGAAGAACAGTGTCCAGCGTTTCTTGCACGATATCGAACAGTAATTGACAGGCTGATTGGGAGATACGGAATCCCTCTTTCAGAGCGTATGGCAAAAGCGAAAACAAAATCGAACGAACCACATAAATACGGCAAAGACGATTATGAAATGATGTTGTTCGAGGATTTTGGCAAGTTTGGTGGAACAGACAAAGCACGACTTGTTGAAAAGATGGGCGAAATCGTTGTTTATACTTTCGACGACATTCAAATGAAAGCAGAAACAGACGTTTCTATGAAAACGAATGTTATTCCTGCTTCTTCACAGAGTACACTTCAGGGCGTGAAGTTTGGCTCTAAGAAACCACAGCGAGACAAAATCTCTATGTTGTTTGATGTAACAATAGAGGATTATTAAAATCAATAATTCAAAGAAATGTGTGAGGGGTGACGATATGGATATATATTATGTCCCTTGTGATTGGAGCGCAAGGACATATGGACTTAATCAATTTAAGGTATATCGTGGGAAAGTTGATAAGAAAGTACGAACTTCTATGTTCGACTTTGAATACATCATTTCTTTGATTTTTGATTGTGGAGATATGACAAAAATAATAGCTTGCGAAGATGAAATATTTACAAGCTACGCAGAGGCAAGAGACTGGGGAAACTCAAAGAGAGAGAGATTGGAGAGAAAAAGATGAAAGTATTAATGATGCCGAAATACGCAAAACACAAGCCAGGGGACAAGGTTTATTTTGTCCCCACTCCTGTAAAGAAAATCGTTAATCTGAAAATGTTTGTAGTATACGAGGCCACTGTATATCAGAGCGCTGCTCGTACTGAAAACGGAGCGGTTACAGGCATTTATTATATGCTTGAAGTACGACGTGGGTACGACGACCCGCAATACGTTGTAACAACTGACGATTATATCTTCAAGGATGAGTACACGGCTGGGCTATATGCCATTGGTGCGTCAAATTCATACGAAAAAGATATTGCTGTTATGGGGTAGGAGGTATTTAATATGTGGATTGTGTATCTCATTTTAATCCCCATAGCAATCATTGCTTTCGCAGGAATTACATATAATCTTTCAGCGCCGAAAGATGTATCCAAGAAAACAAAGGCGAAACCTACCAAAACAGATATATCTGTAAGGGTTGAACCTGTGATGATAAAACCCAAAGCAAGGCCAGTACCAAAGATTACCGACCACACAATCAACTCCTATATGGGGAAGAATTTAATTCGGTTTCCGTTTTATATTCAAGAAAAACAGACATTCTATTTGTTGAACAACGAAGAAGATGTAAAAACATATTCTGATTTGATGAATCGAAAGATTGTTCTGATTGATTCTATGAACGGATGCGTTTTGTTTATCGTAGGAGGAACAGTATAATGTTTATCACAGTTATGAGTTTAGCGGCAATTGTCACGCTAATTTGTTATGCTTGTATTGTCGTTGGTGGGAGATATAAAAAGGGGAATCATAAGTATGATGATTAACATTCTTCCCGGCATTATCATACTGGTTGTAATTGCGTTCTTTTTGTTCATTCTACTTGTAGCAGTAATGAATGCCTTTCTCACTCTTTTCAAGAAGAAAAACCCAGAGTTCTGGGAATATCTAAACAAATACCATGAAGCATTAGAAGCGTATAACAAAGTGAAAGATGACGCTGTAATCTTGACTGCCAAAGTAGAAGCCTTACAACAAGAACACAAAACGTTAGTTCAGCAAAATGAGATTCTTATTATTCAGCGTGACCATCTAATACAATACATTGACAAGACAGAATCCGAAAGAGCAGAGGAAGTCACTAAAGATGGATAAAACATCTTATTGGTATGAGCCGTCATACTCTAATGAAAAAATGTCCAACGCAATTTCAAGAACATACATTCTTCCAAGATTAGGTTCAGTGAAATATTTTGACTGTGAGATTGCGTTTTATCCAGACGTAACCCATCGACAGGTGTTTGTTACATACCGGAACACATTGTTATATCGCATTCTCAAGGTTTCGGTGTTTACATATAATGAGCAAGAATGGGAAATTCTTGTACAAAAAGATATAATGCGTACAAGAAATAGAATTATGAAACCATCAAAGAATGTTCTTGAAAAGCTGTTCTATCAAGATGTCATATATGAAATCAACAACAGATTCTTAATATAAGCCCTCCACTAGCCACAACATTTCGCGGTGTTGTGGCTTTCTTTGTATCAAGGCCCTTGACAATGTAGTATGTTATATGGTATAATATATGTGTAAAACAAGGAACACAGCAAAGGATGGTTGACAATGACTAAGAAAACATATACGAGGCAACAAGATAAAGATAATATTTCATATTGTTTGTTGTGTGGGCAAATGTATGAGTTCCCACTGTTTGGATGGTATAAATGCGGAAGTACCACAGTTTACTTTCGATATTCTTTTGTAGAACGCAGAATCTATTTGGATTTCAGTGAAGATGAAATATCCTTGTATCAATATATGGACGATTACGATGTATCAGAAAAAGTAATCGTGCTTCAATTTGATGAAACCGAATGGTTGGACGTTTGGAAAATGTTCCCAAAAGTAGCAAAGAACTTCAAGTTTTCAAAAGATGTAGCACTAAAATATTTGGGCATGTGGAAAGGGTGAGCCGATGAATCGAACAATGATTGAATATGATGAAGATGGCTATGAGGATGTAGAACTGTTCATCTACAACACAACCACATTATTTGGGCAATACTATGGAGAACTTGGCATAATGTTCTTTTATAGGAATGACGGATTAAAACGTTGTTTTGTAGAATCGTACCCTAATGACGATGCTGATTCGCCCTCCAGTGCTATATTTCAATTTGAATATTCCGAAGAAGAATATGAAAAATTGAAAAAGCATTTTCCGCCTGATTATAAAGAGTTTGATTTTGACGACGATTTGTTGTTAGAATTATTGATAGGAGAGTGAAATTGATGTTTGACGATATAGGAAAGTTTATCAGAGAACTTAGAGAAAGCGAATATATAAAAGAAAGAGAATATGGCGATATTTCCTCTTTTAATTTCACACCGGGCGCTTTCTTTGGAAAAGTTTGGGATGAACAAACAACAAAAGCCCGTGGACTTTTTATAGACACTCGACGTGAAACGATTGTAGCAAGAAGCTATGATAAATTTTTCAATATCGGAGAACGCGATGAAACTCAACTTGAAAACTTAAAGCATACGCTTCATTTCCCAGTGTTTGCGTATGAAAAAGAAAATGGGTATCTTGGAATCCTATCTTATAACATTGCTGAACATGATTTTATATTTGCCTCAAAGTCCTCTTTGGATAACGATTACGCAAACAAGTTCAAGGAAATTTTCTATGAAACAATTCCCAAGAAAGTATTAAACAGACTTTCAATGTATTTGATGTTTACAAAAACATCACTTGTATTTGAAGTTATAAACCCGACAGAAGAACCACACGTTATTGAATATCCAAGAAATAAGATTGTTCTTCTTGATGAAATTCCTAACGAAATCAATGCCGTACCTAGGCCATACAATCATTTAAAACTGATTGCTCGACAAATGGGGTTTGAATGTAAAAAGTTAAGAGCTACGCTGAACAATTGGGAAGAATTTGAAACATTCGTAAAAGACACACAAAATTCGATTCGAGAGGTTGAGGGATACGTTTTAGTGGATTCTTGGGACCAAATGTACAAAATAAAAACCTTATTTTATACGACGTGGAAACACCTAAGAACCGTTGCAAAGCGTGTTGATGCCGGAAAAGAAGTGCCAAAACAGAAGTTTTTGACTTCTCCAATTATGAATGATTTCTATAATTGGCTTGTAGCAAACCGAGATAACATACACGACAAAGATATTATAACGTTGCGCAGAGAATTTTACGGAGACATGGGAGAGGATTATAATGGCGTTTATTGATTATGGTGCTGTTGCATTTAAGAACGGCAAGTGTATTCAGGGGAGCATGTTTGGCGATATGCTGTCCATGGTTGGATGGCGCGAAGAAAGCCTAGATGGCAATTTCTTTTCTTTCGTTGGTGACAAAGATTTTACGGTATGTTTTTATAAAACATATATGAAAATCATAGGAGAGGGAGAAGCAAGAACAGTTTATCTAAATGACAACTTTATAGGTTGGAAGAAATACCGTACTGTATGTTTTCCAGATAACAGTAGTGAAGTAGTGGAAATTGTTGTAACTCCAAGACAGAAAAACTGTTATACATTTAAAATGGAATACAAAGGCGATAAATATAAAGTAATATTTGGATATGGAATTGACTATGATTATTGGCTGGAAACAGGGATATTCAACTATTATTGCTGTCCAGAACATTTCTTCAAATACACACTACCAAGATTCTTCAAAGACATTCCCTACAATATTAGATTGAAGTATGATATGTGGGTGAGGAAACGGAGAAAAACAAGAAAAAGCAAGAGAACAAAAAGAGGCGTAACTTTTGGCCGATTTCGCCAATAACAAGAATCAAAGAAAGTAAGAAAATATACAAAAGAAACAAAATCAGAAAAAACGACGGGCAATATTAAAAAACTGTGAAAAATTAAAAATTTTTCTATTTAAAAGGGTATACCTGTTTGACGGGTATGCCCTTTCTGTGTTATAATATAGATAATGAAAGGGGATGTGTTAAATGGATTGTTTAGACTGTGTGTATTTCAAGGCAAGAAGCAAAAATATCTACTATAAGGCAATGAATGTTTATGGTAATGACTTAGTAATGGAAGTTTTTACTTTAAACAAAGGATTCGAGAAGCGAAAACGTTTTACATTCAAAAACTACAAAGAGCGTAGAAAAGAATTGTATGAGCGTCTACATCAAATCACCAAACAGGAGTATGACGAAGCCGACAAAAAGAGAAACGACCTTAATAGCAATTATCTTGCATATTTAAAAGGTAAAATCGGCAAAATTGTTCATACAATAATTAACGGTAAAGAGGGATTTATGCTGGTTAAAAACATTTATCCCATTGGTTCAAAAGCCAATCTTTACTTCGTTGGAAACTTCATCGACTATGGATTTTTCACATATGAAAATGTAAAAATTGAATACGAGAAAATTCTACACGCAAAAGACTGTACAGAACTTCTGGACGAAGATATTATTGAAATGTTAAAAGGAGTTGAAAACAATGATTCTTAACGAACAACTTAATGTAATCCCAAGCGATATCAACATAACTATTAATCTATTCCACAAAACAGGAGAAAGTGATGTTTATTTCATTAGGAAGTATAATGGCCGCACAACATTGGGCGAGATAAGCGCCATACAAGATAAAATGAGAAAAGTTCAGTTGCGCTATGGCGAATATGAAGTAACAAAAGTCACGGTAGAAGATTCTAAGACAATCAAAATCATGTGTATTTATCCTTGAAAGGTGGTAAGAATGATGGATTATGCAATGTACATGAATCTTTATACAGGAGAATTGTTTACACCAGAAGAAGCTGTTCGCTTCTTCCGTGAAGAATATGATGGAGACGACGACACAAACTGCGTTGAATTTGAAGATGTTTTTGAGGGAGTGAGAAATTAATGAGGAAGTTTAATTTCCAAAACGTTGACGTTGTAAGCATTCAGGGCAAAGGTTGTGCCATCGTGGTTAATAAAGGCGAGTCTTTTTCTTACCTTTATTCTATCCGAAAAATTAAGAACAAAAATACACACCTAATCGTTGTCCCAAATAGCTTTATCACAGCACCAACAAACGAAGTGGCAAGAGAATGGAAACGGTTTGCTGAAAACGTTGTGTGCTTGATTGAGAAAGTAAAGCCGGTCATTGACATTGAAAGACTCTCTGAAATCATCACAATGTTTGGCCCTTACAAGGGCATGTATTACAAACAAAAGGAATACGCTAAGTTTGAGGACATTCTTTTGTATCTCAATCTTCTTGAGCCTACAAAACATTACAAAGAAGCACCGCGTTTTGTTTTCCCAGAAGAATATAAGACACATTCAGAAGTCTATACGTTGAAAGGAGCAAAACAATGAACCGCAGATTGGTAAAGCTACGCACACTTGAACCCGGCGACAAATTCCAGTATGCCGGTAGGAATTACATGATTGTTATCCCTACGCATGAAATGAAATATCTTACAGGAAACGCTTTTGTTTGGGTTGCTGATTTAAAATCTGGTGACTTGGTTTTTATTTCAGGTGATTCGGCGGTGATTAGTTATGCCAACTGAAAAGGGTAAACTTGTTCTTCTTTGTGGTATCCCGGGCAGTGGTAAAAGTACGTTTGCGAAGATGTATGAGCCACTAAAGCATCATGTTGTTCTTTCTTCGGACGATATTCGCAAAGAATTATGGGGAGATGAAAGCGAACAGTCTGGAAACCATGACGTGTTCAAACTTCTTTACAAACGCATGTATTATGCGATTTGTAATGGGATTACTGTCGTTTTCGATGCTACAAATATCAGTGTAAAGCTGAGAAAGAAAGCAATTAAATCATGTCCAAAGGATACAGAAAAGTGGGCGGTTTACTTTGTTCCAAACGTCGAAAAGGCAAAAGAAAACAACAGCAAACGTGAACGAGTTGTCCCTGAATACGTCATTGAAAGAATGGCAAGAAAGTTTGTTGCGCCTACGCATGACGAGGGATTCGACAGGATTTGGAGAATTGACGGTTCACAGGTAACGGAGGAATAGCAATATGTATGTACTGGAATCTCAAGATAAACATTTTCTTTTCAAAGACTATGACTATATCAAAAGAGATTTGGACGATGGATACTCCATAACAGTAACTTCCATTAAATCCGAAGCAAAAAGATATAGCCTTGAATATGCTGAGAAAATGGCAAGGAGAATCAAAAACGCATACGGACAGGTTTTTAAAGTGTTAGAATTGGAGGGATAATAATGTCATACATTGCTTATGGTATTTTAAAAGAGACTGGCAGATATGGAAGAATTGGATATGTTCACGGCAAAGACGAAAAAGACGCTCTTAGGAGAGCAAGAGTTCTGTTCTGGAAGAAAGGATATGTTTCTCGTGTAGCAAACCTCTGGTAACGGTTTTCACATATAAAACCTATACCGCAACCGTTAGTTGCTATTCATAGAAAATATATGATAAAAGGGGATGTTTTGAAATGGACGCTACAAAGCATAAAAAGTGTAAAGTTGTAAAGGATTGTACCTATGCCTATCCTAAATATAGGCTTAGGATTCCTTTAAAAGCTGGGGATGAATATATCGTTGTTGGATTCACAAGGCACAAGGGTGTTTTATGTTACATCTTACAGGATGCCAATGACGATGATTCTGTAAAGTTTCCTGTGCCAGAAAATCACTTTAAAAAGTATTTTAGCCACGAATAGAATTATTCGTGGCTAAAGTTATATTGGGGGATTATTATGTATCGAAAAGAAATAGTGCCGGGAATGTGTATAAGACATTTTTCCACTGAAGATTATGGAATTATTATAACAGATTTAGGGAAGCGTGAAACATTCTGTATCTTCAAACACTATCCTAATGGCAAATCAAAAGACGTATATAGTTTAAAACTAAAGACTTGTTATAACTTTGAGTTTGATTGTGTTAATCAGATTGAAGCCATAAATAATCTTGGGATTATATTTGTGTCAAACATCCAATATCTTCTAAGAGTTAAAGTGGATGCTATTGTAACAAATGTGTCAGTTGGGTTTAATAATACACCACGCAAACTGTATAACAATGATGTATTTGCCTTTATATATAAGTACACATTACCATTTAGTAAGTTTTATATCAATACATTCGATAGCAAACCAAAAGAAACTCTTTTAGAAAAAGAAAAATATGTCTTGCCTATTATTCGACTTGAGCTTGAAAGTATGATGTATGACAATTATCCAAAATACGACGTTACAACAAAAGTATACATTGAAAACAAAATAAATAGATAATTTTCAAAAATATCTTCATCAAAATACGGCTCCTCTTTGACATACCCGCCCACTTTGTGGTATAATATATATAGTGGAAAGGGCGATAATAAAAACGGAAAGGAGGAAAGAGTGTTATGTTGATTAATATTTTTGACGACTATCAGACTGCCCGCAACGCCTGTGTTGCATATCAACGTTGCGGAAAACGTCACCAAGGTTTGCGCGGTGTGGAATATCGGGTATATTTCTACAACGGGAAATATCGCGTTTGGCGTGGTCGGGATTATACAGATTTTCCAAACTGTGCTTACGGGCCAGTATTTAGTCTCAGAGTTTAAGCCACTAAATTAAAAAAAGGTAGAGCGCAACGAGCTTTACCAATAACAAGGAGTGCTAACTATGATGTATTTAATTCCCACAGAGAACATGGAATCGTTCGAGAAGAAGATTGCCCGTATCCGTCGCAAAGCGGAGCGGGCTAAAGTCGATTTCTCGTACAAACGGCTTGAACCAATCCAAAAAGAAACGGATTTGCCCGGCGTAACAGTTGAATGTGTGCCTGTAATGGTAGAATGTAAGATTCACTATGAAAACTGGATTGTTATTGCTGTGCTTGACCATCACGAAGCTGGCAATGTCATTCATTCGGTAGAGGGAGAATGGAGACCAAGCGCTGAACTCGCGCTCCCCAGTAGATTCAGAACAGCAAAATCTTTCTGTGAACATTGTAACACAATGCGTAGCAGAAACAAAACTGTTGTGCTTTATAACACGCAGACGAAGCAATTCAAACAGGTTGGTACAACGTGTCTGCGCGAATATACAGGAGGTATTGACGCCGAAGCAATTGCTGCTTTTGAGGAACTTACAAAATCACCCGAAGAATTTCTTGGAGTGAGTGGTAGCAGTAAATTCTTCATCGAAACCAAAGACTACTTGAGCGCAGTTGTTGCTACAATGTCTTTGTATGGATTTTTGAGCAAGAAGAAAGCCTCTGAAATAAACTATGAAATTGAATCATCGGGTAAAGCTGATAAAAATAAGATGGTTGAAGCGACATGTACTAAAGCGGTTCATCTTATGACATGTACCAAAATTCCGGATGAAATGTCAGATAAGTGGCACAATATTTATAAGAGCAAGGACACAGAAGCATTTGTAGAAGATGCCATTGAATGGATTAAATCCTATAACGAGCCGAACAACTTTATGGAAAATCTTCGTGTTATTTGTTCTGGTTCAAATATCAAGGTGAGTGATGTTGGATTTGCGGCCTGTCTTATGGATTTGTACAAACGGCATCTTGAGTATGAGAAAACGCGCAAACAAAAAGAAAAAGACAACGAAATGTATCGGTATTATGGAGAAGTCGGTGAAAAGGTTACGCTGAATGGTAAACTTGCGTGTGTGACTTCTTATTCTACGCAGTTTGGTATTATGTATATCTATAAGATGATTTGTAACTCTGCTATTTTCGTATGGAAAACAAGCAAAGACCTTGGAATTGATGATTCCGGCGAAGAAGTCAATCTTGTAGGTACAATCAAGGAACATTCGGAGTTTCGCGGCGTTAAGCAAAATATGCTTGTACGTTGTAAGGTAGAAATCATTAAGGAGGGTGTGTAAGGTGAGAACCATAGAAGAAAACATTGACATGCGTATCCAATACTACAACAAACTGTGCGAACTTAAAGGATACAAATACGGCTATTTAGCCGTGTCATATGTGTACGGAGAATGTAGCCTGTACTACTGCTCAAAGGCTGACATTGAAAAACATTGTGTCGGTGGTTTGTTAGTTAATGGTACAAGGAAACAGGTTTATGAAACAATCTGCGCTTTGGATACAATGCTGAATTATCAGTCTTGAATAGGTGGTGAATATTGAATGGGCGAAAGAGTCTCAACAATAGAAATTTATGACATACTGGTTAAAAAGAACGAAACAACATTTTATGCCAATGATGTTGCGCTCAAAATAAAACTAGAATATGAAACATTGACCGCATATTATAATGAAAAGCCAATTGCTTATATTTCAAATTTAGGTGGATTTAATAGCATAAAAGCTTCACGCATTTGTGACAAATATGAAAACTGTTTTGTATTTGGATATAGGGTGTGTGATGAAAATATGAAAAATAAAGGTGTCATGTCCGCTTTTGTGGGACACATCCACAAAAGTTTAAACAATCATTTCAGTTCATACGTTTCTGTTATTCACGCCCTCAATGTTATCTCTGAAAACGTAGCAACGAAAAACGGGTTTGTAGCTGTTGAATATTTTTATGGTGGCGGGTGCGTATTTGTAAAATCCAACGAGCACTATTGCTCCCCATATTCTTCTAAAAACAAAATGATAATGAAAACTGATTTGTTGTCAAAAGAGACAAACCGTCATATTGTGCGCAGTCCATATGTGAAGAATAACTTTATAAATGAACCTTTCCCATATATACAAATTTATTTGTATGAATACGATGAAGAACAGTTTAGGTTTATATATAACAATATTGTTCAACGACTATCTAACATATATGGTGCCTTTTACTTGTTTTTAAGGCTTCACAATAAAAAGGATATAGCTGGATTTGAACATGTTCCAAATAGATTTTTAAGGGCACAAGGTTCAGAATATACACTCTATAAGTGTATAGACAACACTATTTGATAGGAGAATAAATATGTTGATATTTGTTATTATCCTCTTGTTTATTGCGGCAAGCTTCATCCTTTATGTTTGGAATGATAAAAGATGTTGGCCCTCTGATATGGTTGAGTTTATTTCGCTCTGTTCGGCTGTTGTTGGAGTCGTTTCTTTCGTGGTTCTGCTGATTACATGTTTTTGTATCAATATTACAGCTGATGCTGAATATTATAGTAACATTCAGCGCCGTGAAGCTCTTGTCTATCAGCTTGAAAATGATATGTATTCAAATGATAACGAGATTGGCAAGTTTGAATTATATACTCAAATCAAAGAGTTTAACGAAGATTTAGCAGCAGGAAAGGCAATGTATGATAATATTTGGGTAGGATGTTTGTTCCCAGATTTCTATGAAGATATAGATTATATTCCGTTTGAGATTGCGAGTGATTCCAATGGGCCGACAATATAGAGCAGGAGATAATATTGAGATTATCAATTATTCTCTTGGCATATGTCCGCGAAAGAATTGTATATTTCTTAAATATATTGACATGGATGATAGATGCCTTGTTTTAGACAAGGAAACTCCAGACGATATTAAGTGCTGGGTTATACTTCTGAAAGATATAAGGATGGGTTCTGCTCAAACAAACACATTCTCTGGCACAGAGCGATTAGCCGCAAAGAACATATCAATGCTTTACTATGATGAGGGGATATCAGCAAGATTTCATGTTCCATATTGTGACCAATATGTTATAAGCGAGATTATAAACAGTGGGCTTCACAGTATGAAAGAAATTAAAGAGGCAATAAAAGAAATAGAGAAAAACGAATATAAGATACGCCTTAGCCCATATGTAATCCATAAAAAAAAGAAAGTAGGTTATTGATTGTGACAGTAAAAGAAATCTCAAATCTTTGTGATATTGCCGAAGTAATGAGGGTGTGTGAAGTTACTAAGTGTGTTGATTATTTAGGGAACAAATTAGGAGACTCTCTAGATTTAGATTACGATATTAAAGATACTTCTTTTGAATCTAATAAAAACAAAGATGTTTTTCGTCTGATAGGGAATTATGATGGGGAAATTGTAGCTTTATATATAGACGGGAAAACAGTATTTTCAAGTTCAACCCACATAATCGCTGAAGAAAAAACAACACAAAACCTTGATATTTCAAATTATGGCTCTGTTTTTGATACAAGATTATTCTGTAATCAAAGATATATTGATTATGTTGTTATTATTCGCGTGAGTATAAGAAAACGTGGAGACGAAGAAAAAGCATTAAATGAATTTTACGAATATACGCATAAAATTGCGTCAAGATTTAACGGGACTGTAAAGTTCGTTATGCGTCTTTCAAACTCTGTTAAAGACAGGTACATTGAAACACATCTTGACAAAAGCTGGAAGAAAGAGGCTGTTAAAATATGTGACAAAGAAGATGAAGTATTTACAAAAGTATTTGTCTCTTGATTGTTTGTTGTAACTACGTTATATCACAAACGGATACAAATGTCAACACCTCATATGTAAACAAATTATGAACAAAAGGGTGTGTAATAATGATTGTTTTCACCGCTTTAACCGCTTTTTTCGTCATTGTTGTTGCTATATTGGCAATAATATATGTTCCGATTATCCATGATAAATATCGCAGGTATAATATCGACCTTAATGATGATAAGGTATTCCATTGTTCTATTGGAGTTATTAGGAAATTATACAAACAAGGCTTCTTAAAACTTGACACATGTCGTGTCAAATACTGGAGTATAGACAATATAGTCACTGACTGTAAAAGAGATGCCTTTGTGTACAAAAGCAAAGATGGCATTGAATATATTATTTACCCAGATAGTATAGTATGTTGTGCTTACTTTATGCTTCTTATGAAAGTGGAATTAGTATTTCACAAGAACAATAAAAAGCACAATCTGAAAAGAAAATACGCACAAGAAAGCGAAAGGCTACTTAGAGCAATAATCAAAGACATTCAAGAAGAACAACGGATAGCGAATGAAAAGATTATTGAAGCCAAAAATGATTCATTTAAGGTTTTCCAATCACTACAAACTGGTTGATTGACATGCCAGTTATATGATATAATATATATAATAAGAAAGGGGATGTAAATAAGATGATTTTAAATCCTGGGACGCTTATAGTTCCCACGAAATGGAACACAACGAAACGACTAAAACTCTGTATTGTTCTTGGCTATGAAAATGGTTACTATGTTTCCCGCGCTTTACGTTCTTCGTTGCAAAAAGACGTTCTAGATTTCTTTTATTGCGCGATAGACAAATATGAAGAAATCCCTGACAGTAAAATTACATTTAGAAGTTTTACGGAAGAAAAACTTGTCACTGCCATTCGTGGGAACTATATGGTTGATTATCCCGCCAATCAATTTCATCCGGGGCGTTTTAATGAAAGACTTATTTACACTCTCATGGTTGACCCTCTCATAGACACAGAAGTTGTACAAGAACTTATTGAGAAATCCTACAAACCATGCGGAGGATAAACGATGGAGATTTTAGCGTTTACGTTCTGGACAGCATTTCTTGTGTTAAACATGATTGACTTGACACTCAACTTTAATCACTTCCGCACAGAGCGTGTCTATCATTCAGATAAAATAGCCTATCTTGTTATGGTGTTCTTGGACGCTGTATTAATCATCATGGGAGTTGTCATTTTAACATTCAGTCTAAGCAACATGACGTAAGGAGTTGACAAATGATTTCGACATGTACAAGAAAACAAGCCAAAGACGGAACACCAACAATAACCGTTAAAGAGCTTCAGGAGTTGTACGTTGGATATAGATTTATATATTCGCCCGCTGACCTTATAGAATATATAGACGGGCTTGTAAAGATTAGTTTTTCTGATGGTGCTCCAATATCAGAACTTAACGACAGTACAAAAGATTGTGTTGTGTGTTGGCTTGAATCATATAGGCGTGATGTTTATGTAGGATATATTGATGAACGCACTGAAATTCGATGATTGTTGCGTAACATGCTCTCACACAAGCTACAAGGGGCCTACAAGGCGTTTTAATATGTCAGTAATGATTTTATATTCCTAAGGGGCAAAACGTGTTCTAGATACCGTGTAGCTTGTATTATGATGCTAACCAGAAAGATGGTGAAATTGGATTGGATTTTAGTGAAGCAAAAGTTGGCATGTTCGTATGCGGAAATAGCAACGTATATGCTTACACAGATAGAAAAATGACAATCGGACTTATTACAGGGACTGACATGGACAGCATTCGTGTTATGATTATCCGTAACGCTTCAATGCCACATAAAGTAGGAGAGTGTTATCCCGTCAACCCGGAATACTTCGATATTATAGACATCAAGAGGAAGCGACTATCACAAGATGAAAAGTTTATACTTAATCTTCTTTCAAAGAAAGGTATAGATATTGTTGATGGTTTGGGACGGCCTAAATACAATGTACCGATTTTAGAGATTGTTAACGGACTAAATTTAAGTCATGCTTTAATGCACAGAGATAGATTGTATGACTTAAAAGAACCACGGTTCACATATTAGGAGGCGACATAGAGATGGAAGAAAGACGTGTATACAAGTACAGAGGAAGTATATTATGGAAGCAATGGCTTCCATGTATCATCCTTAAAAACGGAGTAAGGAATCCGATAGACAGTGAGTGTTTATTCTGTATTGATAATCATTTGTTTGATAGTCACAAGCCGTTTAGAGAAACTTACAGATATTCATACAGAAAGCTTATCGTCAATGTAAACGAGTTATTCTTGGCTGAGAATGAAGATTGCTACCCTAACAAAGAGCGGGCAATAATGGCCTCGAAGATACAATATGACATTGTAAGTCCCGAATATCTTGTAGACTATGGACGTTATCTAAAGGACGGATGGTTCGCAAATCTTCTTGATGGATTTATCAATGGAGACTACAAAACACTTTCAGAGTTAGAAGAAGAAGCCGGCTCTGGTGAATGTGATTATCGTATCAATCCTGATGGCTCTCATTACTTGGTGGAATATGAATATAAATTCTATTTTGGGCGGTGAATGTAGATTCAATGGATATTGCAGAAGTGAAGATTGGGATGTTTGTTCGTGGGAACGACAGATATAGATACTATTACACAAATTCAGATATGACGCTCGGTGTTATCATTGATGTTCATAAAAACAACAATACTATGGACGTTATGATTCTCCGCCATGAAGAATACGAAGATAAGAGATATTACAAATATCTTGTTCATCCTAAGTTCTTTGACATTGTAGACAATTCACAAGTAGAACTTACAGAAAAAGAACAACATGTAATTGATTTGTTATTCAACAAGGCTGCTGACTTAGACGGAGAATACAATATGCATGGATATGAGATTGCTAGCAAATATGGAGCATCTATGATGTTTCTATATGCTAATAGGTTTTACGTAGTTAGAGGGTGTGATGATGGACGTTCGTGATGTTAAAGTTGGTACTTTCATTCGTGGAGACAATGATAAATATCTCTGTACAAACAAAGACATGTACCTTGGAGTAATAACAAATATTAGCGAAGATTTATATGAAGATGAATATTTCGTTGTTATGATTATAAGGCACAAGAACGCCTCCGCTAACTGTCACTTCTACAACGTACAAGCGAAATATTTTCAAGTTGTTAATCCTGATTCTATTACGCTCACGCCCGAAGAAACCGAAGTGCTTGATATTGTATTTAACACGTTTATGGACACTCATCTCCAAAAAACTGGAACAATTAGATACAATGTTCCAGCCCTCGAAGTCATAAGTTACAGGGGAATTGATTATCTTCTTGGAAATAAAGATAAATTGTTTCGCATTCATGGCACAGAACGGTTTGTAGATGGCAGGGTTATAAACTAAAGGAGTGTTGTTTATTGTTTCATCCCGGTGATATTGTTACTCTAAAAGAACCTGATATTGGCGAAGAAAAAGATGTTATCTTCGTATGCTACACCAAACTGTATGACGATGAATTTGATTGTGTATTGATTGAAAGATATGGGATGGAGAAGAATAGCACTTTCAGATATTATATTGACGATAGCAACGACTATGAACTTTCTCCGAATACAGAGTTTTACACAAAAGACGAAATAGGATTTGCTAAGATGTTGACTTCACTGAAGTGTGACATTACATGCGGGAATACAACCTATCACAATGAATGTGCTGTATTAGCTTCGTCTGATACTTTCGACAGAATACTATGTATGATGAGTGAAATGATTGAGAAGATTCATAATCCACATGAACTTCAATTTGTTATCAATTTTGCTTTCGAAGCACTAGCTCCATACAGTACACGGTTTGATAAAGTTATCATTTATCAGTGAATATTACTATCATGCGTTTTTAGCCCCTCACAGCCTTAACCGTACAAGGGAATCTAGAAGTCTAACGTGTGAGTAATGATTTTATATTACTCACACCTGTATGTTCTAAATCTCCACAGAATCTAAGGGTGTAAATTGGCAAGTTAAGGTAGAACATATTTTGGTGGTTCACGCCGCCCCATTATTTATCCTTTCTCGGCCTTGAAGAAGATAACAAAATGTTGTTCCTTTCTTCTTTTCTTTCTTTATAGTAGTTACTACTGTATTTTCTTTCTTTTCTTCTTTACACGCTTGTATTACAGTCTAACCTGTATATATAAGCTTATAAATCTATAAGCTAGTTACATGCATATAGTTCTATACGCTTGTAAATATATTATATATTTATATTTATTTATATAATATTATATTAATATATATTTATAAGCGTGTAAATCTATTAGATAGTAACTAGCTTGTAATACTATAAGCTTATATACTAGCTTGTAATATATATTAGCTTGTAATACACGCTTATATATCTATAAGCTTATAAATATATTATATTATAATATATTAATATATAATTATATATATATATGCATATAGATATATACGCTTGTAATATAAGCGTATAAATCTATAAGCATGTATACTAGCTTATAATACTATTAGCTAGTTACTAGCTTGTATATTATACACGCTTGTATATATATTATATTAATATATATAAATATATAAAAAAATATTATATTTAAACGGTAGTTACTACCTTGAGCGTGTAGAAAAGATTATAATCTTTAAAGATAGTTACTAGCTTGTAGTATATACAAGCTTATATTACAAGCGTATATATCTATAAGCTTGTTACATGCATATAATACTATTAGCTTGTAATACACGCTTGTATATCTATAAGCTTATAAATATATATTAATATAATATTATATAAAAATAAAAAATAAATATATATTAAAAGCTTATAGTATTATAAGCTAGTATATAAGCATATAAATCTATTAGCTTATATTACAAGCGTATATATCTATAAGCATGTATACAAGCGTGTAGTATTATAAGCTTATATATAAATATATATCTCTAAAAACAAAAATATAATATTATATTAGAAAAGTAGTTACTACCTTGAGCGTATAGAAAAGCTTATAGTATGATAAGCTTGTAGATAAGCGTATAGATTTATCAGTAAACGTATGTTTACTGAACAGATAACTTACGTTATCTGATACGCTTGTAATATAGAGGTTGTTAATAAGTCTTTTACATTTCGTTCATATTTTATTAACACATTGAAGATAGATTTGTGATATAATCAATTCGTAGCAAAGAGGTTTTGTGGTTTGTATGTTTTAGAATTGCTTATTCACATTGAAAATGTGATATAATACACATACAGCGTACATAGCACGCACCTACGGTACTCTGTCTGTGATAAATCACAGAATTTAAATAAGTTATTAAATTACAAAGAAAGGTTGTTAAACAATGGCGATTATTTCCGTGAACAAAAACGACAAGGACTTCGTTCCCACTCTGAAGCAGTTCTGTGATGCTGATTCTAACTTCAAGGTTTTGAACGATGTAGAGATTAAGGCTATCCATATGCCCGATACCGATATGTCATCCCTTGTCTTTTCTCCGATGGATAGTAAAGACTCTATCGTGTTCCGCGTCCCTGATGCTTGGTTTAATGATTGGCTTACATCTTCTCTAAGCCATCAGTTTTAACCCTATCGCTCTCACAGCGTCTACAATCACTCGTGTTACACACGATGATTCTTGTTGTGCCACAGCACAACGAAGAATGGGCCTACATTGCGTTTTAAGGTTGAGTAGCGTAATTTGTCTACCGAATAGTTAAAATTGATTCTAGACCCCGTGTAGTGCGTGTGAGAGGCATGTGTAACTAATTATAGAAAGTCGGTGGTAATTTATTGAGTAACGATTCTTTTACTAGCAAGGATAACTTTAAAAAGGGTACTATCGTTGAAGATGTTAAAGAAAGGCTCATGTGGGTGGTGGCAAATGAGCCTTGCGAATTTAATGGCAGATTCTATGTCCCTGTCGGTGTTGATTATCTTTTTAATATTTGGTATTATCCAATTGAAGAACTTAGAATTGTTCTCCAAGTAGCGGATACAATCGAGGAGCTAAACAGGGATTATCGCTTTACATATGGATTCGCTGATAATGGATTTCCTAATCTTAATTTCTACGAAATTCTATGTGACTTGTTTGATTACGTTTGTGACGTTACATATGATAGCGGTAAAACTGTGTATGGTAAACCCTTTTTCGATTTTTATGATAGCTTAGAAGGTTCTTCTTTTAAACTGGAAGTTATATATGAAGTAGTCAGAGGTTTGAGTAATCATACGATTTCTTTTAGTGACTCTTTTTCTTTAGATATTGACTATGCCAAGGTTATTCTCTATAAATCTTCTCGGCCTTTGTATAACGATGAAAAACATATTTTGGATGAGATATCTCATTATGGCTCTCAGGAAAATATGGATAATTATTTCTTAAACCGTAAAGATTATGATGAACAGGAAATTGTTAAACTTCTCTAATTTACATTTTTTGTATTTTTTGTGTTGTAATCTTTAGAAATACGACAAATTCCATGTAGCGTTAGATAGTTACAATTTACATTTTGTATTATATATTATATGATAATCAAAATTTGTGGGAAAAACGATGTAGCGAGTACAACCTACTAAACGTATAGGTAATTCGTAAATGTAAAGCAAACTTTACATTCTTTCTCGGAATGGTATATGATTGGTTAAACAACGGCTTTGACAGTATTCGTTAGGCTTTGAAGATAAAATTTTTTATGCTTGTGAGATAGTTTTTAAAATGTGTTTCGTATAAAATATTTTTCTGTTGTGTTGGTTGATAGAAAACTCGTCTGTTGTTTATCCGAATCTGTTGTACTTCGTACAACGATACTTTCAGATTTTTACGGTTGTTCTTGGCGTGGTGAAATGTACTGTTGTACGCTTTGCCACGCTATGGCTGTTTGTATAGATATCATATGTGAAAACAAGTTAGAGTAATCCGTTGATTGTTTCTCGGCTGTGAAATCGTTGTACTTCGTACAACATTGCCTGTAATGCTTTTGTATTACTGGAATAAAAAATATTAATTTGTGGTTTGTGGTTGTAGATTTACAACTGTCAGTTGCTTGGGTTTTGTGTGGATTGATAATTGATTATTGTAAATGAGAAGTTGTGGTTTTGGCACGAAATTTGGGTGCTGATGGTTGTGCTTTTGGTGTGTTGATGGTGTGTGTAGTGTGATTTTTATTGGGTTTGGTGGTGGAATGGGTAATAGTAGGCCTCTAACTTTCCCCATATATAGGTAAACTATATATACAAATCCCTATTTCAAGGCAATTCCTACCTAAATATTAGCCATATACATCCATATATACATACATACATCTATATATCTATATATATTTGTGTTACCGGTAAAAAGAGAAAAATCTGACAATTTTGGAAATTTTCTCTTTTTCTGTAAATTTTCGGTAAATTCAAGAAATTTTCCTTTCAAAAAGGGGCTTTTTATTTGACCGTACAGCACACCATATGCTATAATATAGATAATGGAAAAGGGGGAGCGATAAAACAGGACATCTAGTTTTAGATACTAGCAAAATAAAACGCGCGGGCGCGTGTATGGAATGTTTACTATTGTGTTTTTGGGCTGATGTTCAATAGTAAAACGATACTTTACTATTGACGATTTGAGCAAACTTGCGTTATCTAAACCGATGTTTACTATTCTCTTTCACGGCCAAAAGCAAATAAGAAACGCGCCGTTTACTATTCGTATTTACGGCAAAACTTGAATAGTAGATTATTACTTTGCTATTGTAGTTTAGGCCAAAACTGTAATAATGAATCGCGTTTTTACTATTGTAATTTTGACGCAATCCGTGTTAATTAAAGCATTGTGCGGATACTAACAAACGTGATACACCCGGCGGCGTGTTGTACGCCGTAGAAAGACACAGACTTTGTGAAATCAATAACAGGTACGTTATTTTGTACAAACAATCTTTTCTTCTTGGCCTAAAAACTGTACAACATAGCTAAAGGTAAAAATTGGCAATTGGTACAATCGTGTACAAAATTTGTACAATAATCCGCTTTGAAAAAGTTTTGGCTGGCTTTAAAGTTTGTGAAACCTGTACAAAAATAAAGGGCAAATATAACGCCTTTTTGTGTAAACTACACAATAAAAACGGGCGATTATATATATTACATTAAAATCAAAAGGGGGCAGGCCATTTGCAAAAAAATCCAGTCTTGCTAGTATGGTGATGTCGAAAGACGAGAACGAAAACGAAAAGGAGGACAGACAGACAACAGAATGAGCCGGACGCAGAGAGACCACCGTCGGCGCGTACTTGAGAAACAGCACGCACCGCACGATGCTTGAGAGGATACACCGGACAGGACGCGCAACCGCCGCGAGGATATGAGCGCGGGCACGTCTTTAAATACGATTTTAAAGGGGGCGAATATGTGAAAGACTTTTTCAAGTGTACCGCTATTGTGTTGGCCGTCATCGTTTTCGGCCTTGCGCTTTCGGCCATCGTACACTGACCCAGAACCGAAAAGGCGGGCGCAAGCCCGCCGCCCATTAACCACACACACACACACATTTAAAGAGGAGAATTCAAAATGAACGAACTGAACAACAAGACAACGAACACGACCGCCGCCACCATCGAGAGCGCACAGCCCGCCGCATGGCCTGTCACTTATGAGACGATGACCATCGGGGAATATCTTGACCGTGTGGAAACTGGAGAAATTGCGAATCCCGAATTTCAAAGCGGCCAGCGCTGGACGGACAAACAACGGGCGCGGCTCATCGAGTGTTTGATTGCTGGCCGTCCTGTCCCCCCGATGATTTTTGCCCGAATCCCTGTTACTGACGGCGAGCCGCTGACGCTCCGAGTAGACGGAAACCAGCGAAACGGCGCTATATTCTGGGCGCTTGAGCGTTTCGCAGAGGACGGAGAAGAACCAGATGCGGAGAAGCTGGAACAGCTCAAAGCGGCGCGGATTGACGCGCAGACTGTTGACGCGCCCAGCCTGATGGAAGCCGCGCGCCTGTTCATTGACTTGAACAACGGCACAGCCTTAAGCGCGATTCAGCGGAACAAAGCCCAGTTAACGCCGTCTCTCATGGCCTATGTAAATGCCTATCAAGACGCGCTGACCACCGCACGGCCTGGCGAAAAATGGGGCAAAGTAAACGCCGATACCGCCGCCGCTATGCTGGCCGCCGCCGCTATCAAGCCGACAGAAGCCGCCACATCTAGCGCGTCTGCCGTAAAGGTGCTCTCTAGCGTAAAGGACGCGCCCGCGCTCAATGCTGGCCACCTAATCATGCTGATGGACGCTGTGCGCTTGCTGGCCGCGCAGGACGCGCACAAGGACGCACAAGCCGCCGCCGCCCGTGCCGCCGCTTTGGAAGGCGATGCGCTGGGCGCGATTGACACCAGCGCGCCCGTCAAATATGGCAATAAGGGCACGCGCGAGCTACTGTACTGGACTACACCTGCCCATCTCGTTCCCGCATGGGTTTATATCTGTCTGCACGGCGATGACGTCACAGCGGAGACGCTGGCCGCCTGTATGATTGCTTTTGACCCTGCCGCAAAAATCCGATACAGCTACACCAAAAAGAGCGGCAAGACTTCAAAGCGTGTTGGCACAACCATTCAAAACGCTTTCAGTGATACCAGTAACGCAAAGACAGCTACGCTAGCCCGCATTTGCGGTTTCAATGCTTTCGCCAACAGTTTCTTTGCGCAGGATGCGGACATCACACCGCAGGCCATAGAGGAAGATGCGCAGACGGCGCAGGCTGTGGAAGATACCGCCGCTGTGCTAGCCGCCGCTCTTAAGTAATCGCGTATGCTATGCCGCGCCCATATCGGGCGCGGCTATTCTTTAAGGGGGGATATATCATGGACAGATTGACGGATGCCCGATTAATTACAGGCTACATATTAAAGATACGCAAGGGGGGAAAGCGTGTTGACTGGTTGCTAGACTGCTATCCATGGGGACAGCCGCCGGGGACAGCGTGCGCCGTGTATGACTTGATAGCAGGGCAGGAACTGCCGCCCGTGCCGTGCGCGGTCATAGTCGAACTGATGACCAAGCACGGGCTGAGCGAATACGACTTTGAGCCGCCGCTAGAGCTTGAAAAAGAGGACCTGCAAGGGCGCGGAGTGATTGTATAAACATGCAATGCATATACAGTGAATGAATATGCAAAACTCAATGCGATACCGTGCGCGGCCTATCCCCCATGGGGCGGGTGGGTTTAGTACTCTGCCGCCGTGACTGCCAATAGTAAACCGTACAGGGGGCGGTGGTTTACAATATGCCACCGCCCTGTTTTTGACTAATGGGGTTAGTAGGTAACCACTCCCAATCGAGAGTGAAAAATTCAGGGACAACATTTTACCCCCCCTAGATAAACATTTCTGTGGTTATCTAGGTACAATGGTACTATACAGTGATATCGTATAAAATCGTCTTTCCTGTAAAGAATTACACATTACAGAGCGTCGTAGATAATCCATCCAACAGCGATATCAAACAGCAGTCCCCAAATGCCATATTTAAGCATACCGATGGCGAAAAGTCCAAATACGGCAAATCCACCCAAAACAACACCGAGCGAGGCTCCTCGCCTAACGACATGTTTGGCTACTTTACGAGGGTTATACATACAAAACTTCCTTTCAATCAATATTATTTTATTAATGCGGAGAAGATATGTGGTATATCCTATCCACTGTCTATATTATAACATATAAACGGCAATCATGTCAAACAATTCGATACGCTATACATACCGCTTATATGTTTAAGCAGCCCTAATTTTATAGAGTGTACTATATTTCAGGCTACGGGCTGATTATACTACATAAGTGGGTGTCTTGTCAAGTAAAAACAGATTATATTTAGATAATATTTTAAAAATTATTCATCCTTGAATACCATATCAGCAACGAGTATAGAAAACAATATAACATCCAACAATAAAAACACAACAAACGTCACAACAACAACCCTCCAACAATCATAATTCTAATAACAATCACACAATAACACACATATAATCACAATAATTACAACAATCACAATCATCCAGTAACTATATTATATCACATTTGTCCAATAATGTCAACACCTTAAATGTAAACAATTTGTGAACAGTGCATTGTAATACAGTTATAAGCGTATAACTCTATACGCTTATATACTAGCTTATAGATATACAAGCTTATATACACGCTTATAGTTTTATAGGATTATAGATATATATTAATATATAATATTATAATAATAAAAAAATATTATATTACAAGCGTATAACTCTATGAGCGTATATATAAGCTTATAATACAGATAAGCTTATATACTAGCTTATAGATATATACGCTTATATTACAAACTTATAAATCTATAAGCTTATATTATACGCTAGTATATACTATAAGCTTATAATATAATATTATATATATAAATATAATTTATTAATATATTTACAAGCTAGTAAGAACTATGAGCGTGTAGAAAAGCTTGTAGTATGATAAGCTTATAGATAAGCTTATAAAACTACAAACTAGTATATAAGCTTGTCTGTAATATAAGCTTGTATTACAAGCGTATAGAACTATAATTTAATAATATAGAGATAGTTATTAATAATTTGTTCATAATTAAGGTATTGACATTTTTGTGCTTTTGTGGTATAATGCACTTATAGACAGAAAAGGAGGCGCAAAATGCCGAACGCTGGAAAAATCTTTGAAAATGAAATAAGAGACAGCATACCTGATGGTGTGATGTATTATAGAATAAAAGACCCCGCTCAAGGATTTGGGGGAAGCAACACGACAAGGTTTTCGCTTCACAACCAATGTGACGCTTTATTATACAAACGTCCTAATTTAATAGCACTAGAGTTAAAGAGTACACAAGGAACAAGCATTCCATTCTCTTTCGAGGACAATAGTAAGAGCATAAAGAAGTGTCAGATATATGGATTATGTGATTTTTCTTTATACGACGGAATCTCGGCGGGCTTTCTGATGAACTTTAGAAAGACGGAGAACACATATTATTTGGATATTGATAACTTTCTAAGATTTATGATAGATACAGATAAACACAGTATAAACGAGAAAGACGTTATAGAATATGGTGGACTGATTATTCCTTCAAAGAAAAAGAGAACAAGAAGCACATATGATATTGAGATGTTAATAGAATTTATTGAAAGGAGGGTAGGAAGTTGAACCTGTATATTGACTTCGACAATACGATTGTAAATTCGTCAGAAGTTATAGTTAAGATGTTAAATGAGAAGTTTGGAGAAAATAAAGACTGGAAGAAGCTAAGAAGATATGATTTCAAAGATTTGTTTCCAAGCTGTTCATATTGGGAGATAGAGAAATGTTTTGAAAGTGACAAGATGTTTGAAGAAATTGAGTTGTTTCCAGAAGTATATGAGACACTTAATTCTTTCAAGGACAAATTTGATAGAATGTCGGTTGTCACGATTGGAACAGATATCAACTTAGAAAAGAAAAGGAGATTTGTCAAAGATAGGTTTTCTTTTGATATAGAATTGATTGGGATTAAGAACGATGGACGAAGTAATAAGGGTAGCGTTGACATGCGTAATGGTGTGTTTATTGACGACCACATTGATTGTTTACATAGTTCTAACGCTAAAGTAAAGATACTCATTAAGACAAGCGAAAATTCGGAATGGAGTAAAATAGAACCAAATGATGATATTTATGTAGTTAGCAATTGGTATGAAATTTACTCTATCTTAGACTTTATAACGAAAAACAAGGAGATGTATTTATGGGATACATTGTGATAGTTGGGAAAAGTGCTTCGGGCAAGAGCACAGTAGCGAATATTCTTTCGGAGGACTTTAAATACAAGAAAGCGGTTACAGCCACTACGAGGCCAATTAGAGACGGTGAGGTAGATGGGGAAGATTATCACTTCATCACAGATGAACAGTTCACGGATATGTTGAAACGTGGAGAATTTCTTGAATGGGCGGAATATCGCGGATGGAGATATGGCACCCCAAAGAGTGAACTCGATAAGGGCGATAATACAATTTTTGTTTTGAATCCTCAAGGATTAAAGGCATTCAAGGAGTTGGGGATTAATTGTATAAGTTTCTATATTGAAGTTGAAAGTGGCCTGAGGGTTCTAAGACAGCTTGACAGGGGAGACGATAGAAAAGAGATTGAACGTAGATACTTTGCAGACGAGAAAGACTTTAGGGACATAAGGAAATATGTTGATTATGTAATCAATAATGATACGGATATTGATGAATGTGTGGATGAGATGTTGTTTGATATTATGTATTCGGAGGACCCGAAGTCACTGGAAGAATTTTTAATAAAACTGGAAACTGCTTTTGACAGAGCAAACGAAATAGAAGAATAACGGAGAGATATTGTTGATAAATAGACAATTCTATATCTACAAGTTTGAGAGCAAATATCTTGAGAAGAACAAATACAACATAAAGTTAAGTTTCAAGCAAGCCAAAGAGAGCGACCAGATAATTGCCGTATCAGACAGCCAAATGCTTAGAAGCATAAGAGATATACAGCAGAGATACGTTGATAAATATAAGATTGAGCTTTTGTTTAAGAAACGAGATGATATTAAGAAACTACCATCGTCAAAGGTTAATTCTTCTCTGATAAGAGAGATTAATAAGCAGATAAACATGATGATGTTTGTCCCTGAATATGTTTCGGTTATTATTTCAAAGCCAGCGCATTATAAGAAGTTGTTCTATAATGGATTGTATATCAATGGAAAGAAATATATAAGATTTTCTTGTTCGGCTTCTCAGGCTAGAGTAAATACAATTATCATGGTTCAAGAAGATATATCGGAAGAACTTTATAAAAGATTGAACAATGGCAGACACAGCAAGAAGTTGAACCCAAGCAAATTTAATGCTTATCTAGGGCTGAGCAGTTCAGCAACAACACCTGTTAGTACACCAAGGGTTTGCGTAGTATCAGACTGTTTGATGAAGCGAAATACGCTTGTAAACTACGTTACTGAAGTATACGAACCATTGTGTGACGATATTATAGAGCGCAAGGAAGTAGAGATAGAATACAATTACTTTGATGGGATGGGATTGATTTCTCCGCAACAAAGTGAAAAGTGGGCACACGAGCTTGAACTGGATTGGATTCCGGCGGAATGGTGTATCCGAAACGCTTGGATAAAGGGAATGGTTTGTACGTTCCCTATCCAAGAGTTCTGTGAAAAGGTGAATGGTGGAAACTATATGGTCGAAACCATTTATAAGAACGAAGATGGAACACCTAAAATGGCCGACTTGAGAAACATTGACGTAATCATCAGTGAATCTCAATTTAAGATGGCTGGATGTTATGATAGTTATGAAGAATATGAGCGCAATTGCATAACCAATAAACTTTCGTGGGGAATATCAAAGTATTCTCCGAAACAGGATTCTAATAATCTGTACTTAAACTATCAGTCATTACAGACGCTAAAGCTTGATGATGAAGATATTGTCGAGTTGTGTAAGCCTACTGTTGATTGGATTCGCGGCGTAACAAGAGATAATGTGATGTATACTTCTCTTTTTCTTATGGGAAAGTCGGTTGGTAAGAACGGAGTAGTAAACTTTGTAAATAGCAGTGATAACTACTGGTTAAAGTCGCTACTTGTAAACCATGACATTATCAAGGATAGATATGTTTCAGATAAGATATATGATAATATCGTAAATAAGATTAAGAGTGCTTGTATGGGTAAGCTCGTTGTTAATGGGAATTATCAATGTTTGGTATCAGACCCATATGCTATGATGGAACATATTTGCGGACTTGAACCAAATGGTTTGCTAAAGGAGAACGAGTATTATGCTAAATACTGGAACGACAGAGGTGTATCTCTTGTTGACAGTATGCGTTCTCCTCTTACATACAGAAGCGAACATAATCTGTTAGATTTAAAAGATAATGAAGTGCTTAGTCACTGGTACAGATATTTAAACACTGGTATTGTGGTCAATGTTCATGGCGACGATGTTCTCAGATGGGCCGACTCAGATTATGACTTCGATATTCTTGCCACAACTTCAAATAAAACTATTATCAAGGGAGTATACAAAGATGAGCTTGCGGTAACATACCAAAAGAAAACTACTGATAAGATTGACTTTACACAAGAAGATTTATACAAAGCAGACCTACTTGCTTTTGGTTCCGATATTGGCGCAATTACAAATAAGAGCACGTCAATGTATGCTATGTTGCCATTATATGAACCTGATAGCCCGCAATATAAAGAATTGGAACGTCGTCTTATAATGACACGAGTGGCACAAGGTAACAGCATCGACAAAGCAAAGGGCGTTCAAACAAAGCCTTTCCCAAAGCATTGGGGTAACTATCAAAGACAGTCAGAAGAAGATACAGATGAAGTAAAACAGAAGAAAGAGTTCTTCAATAGTATATTGGTTGAAAAGAAACCATACTTCTTTAAATATCTTTATAAGGATAGCAGAGTTGCTTATAATAAGTTTTTGCGAGAAGAAGAATCATATAGACAGATTTATGGAATTGACCTTTCTTCTATTCAAAGCAAAGATGAAAGTGAACTTACGGAGAAAGAAAAATATTATCTTGCTTCAATGAATTATAGAAATCCTCTTATTGAGTCTGATTGTGAAATGAATCGTATTTGTAGATATCTTGAAAGTGTTGATTTTGACATTAAACATCCTAAGGTACATCACGAAGATATTTATAAGCTGTATATGTGTGATGGAATTGAAAAGAACATAAATACATATAACTCCGTTAAACGTTCAGTAAAGAGTTTTTTCCAGTCTTTAAGAGAAGATGTTTCAATGAGTGATTATTCAACGTCTTTGAAATACGTTCCAGACGAAGAACATAAGATTATCAATAAATATGATTTATTCAAAGACACCATGACCGATTTGTGTTCTAATATAAATGAACTTGTAAACTATTTAGTTGAAATCTTTTATGTTGATATGAAGTCATGCAATAAGGATATTTTGTGGAAAACGTTTGGAAAGACCATGTTCACGAATGTATATAACAAATCTTCAAAGAAAGTCCTTATCCCGCAAATTGAAGATGATGGCGAATATACATATTTGTTTGATAGATACAACGTCTTGGAGGTAGACTTAGTTGGTTAATGAGTATAACGAAATATCCTATGCTAAGAAAATGTTAGATTCGGGCTTTCTAACAAACAAGAGAATGTACGAACTTAACATCTTAGCGAAATATTTCTTTTATCTTGGTTATAAACCCAAAGAAGTCCAAGAGCGTGTAGTCGATTTTTGTAATAACTACTTTGATAGTTTTAGCGAAGCAAAGTATTTTGACAAGATTCAGTCTATTTTAAACAACGCTAGAAAAATGCCAATCATTGAGGTTGGCACCATTCAGATAACAGAAAAGGAAGTTGAATTTATAAACTCAATTAAAGAGCCATTCAAATTCAATGATGTTCTGTTTTGTCTGCTTGTTATAAAGAAGATTAGGGAGAAACTTGGGCAACAGCCATACCTGAACTGTAAATATACCAAATTCACCAAATCCTGTGGCCTATCCTCCCCAAAGGTTCTCTATCCCCTTCTCCGCCGCTTAGAACAACTCGGCTTTATTCGTGTTTGTCGAAACTCCAATCTTGAAATCTTATTCAACGTAGATGCTTCCAACTCTCCAACCGTCATTGAAGTAAACGATTTTGACAACATCTATGCTTACTATCATAACTATCTTGGTAAGGGGCGATATGTAGAGTGTTCTTCATGCGGTAAAATGGTTCGTGTAAAGGGGAACAGACGTAAATACTGTAATGAATGTGCTAGAATAATTAACATACAAAAAACGTTAGAACGTAAAAAGGTTTGAAATAGAACTCAATTTTCACCCCCATTTTCAACATACTTTTCCTATGTCATTTTGGCCATCCCAAAATAAAAACTCGCTAAAAATATATAGGAAAGATAGAAGAAAAAATAAATCAGTAAAATTCTACAAGAAAGGTGTCATAAGCTTTTGATAAAGATAACCAAGCAAGAATACGAGCAAGGAATTAGAGCGTCAGGGTTCAAGTGTCGTAACCCAATTTCACGTTCAGGTAAAGGGAACAAGTATTACTATATAGTAGAGACAGACTACGAGAACTATTTGAGATTCATCAAAAATAAAAATAGATTGGGAGCAAAATAAATGTCCTACATCTTTGATACTAACATGTTCATGGAAGATTTTGACGTGAACAAGTACAAAGGCGAGAAGATATATATACCGATTGTTGTACTTGAGGAACTCGACAAACACAGTCATAGTTCAGACAAGTTAAGGGCCTGTAAGGCGAGAAACGGGCTAAAGGCAATTGAAAAGCTCGGACAAGTCACTTATGGATTTAACGACATAGAGGAGAATAGAGTTTCTTCTTTCTTGGATATGAACGTTAAGGACAACTTGATTATCGAAGCGGCTCATCTTATTTGCAAGAAAGACCCAGACGCCACCCTATTAACACACGATTTGAACATGTATCAAAAGTGTGTAGCTTTGGGGGTCAAGTGTAAACACATTGATTATTCAAAGACTCCAATTTACAAAGGATATATCGAGGTTGTCGGTACTACCGAGACAATCAACAGATTCTTTGATGAAATAAACACAGACAATCTTTACCCAAACGAATACATTCTTATCAAAGACATCTCTACTGATGAAGAAACAGAAATGCGTTGGACAGGCGAAAAATTCGTAGCATTAAACCTACCTGACTCAAAAGTTGTTAAGGCTAAGAACGCATTACAGCGTTGCGCGTTGGACTTGATGATGAATAGAGACATAACTGCTGTTGCTATTCTCGGCGGATATGGTAGTGGCAAAACATATTTGTGTATGCAAATGGCGCACTATTTTGTGTTCGATAGAAAAGAACATAATAAGATTCTTGGAATTAGAGAGCCTAACGGTGAGGGAAAAGATATTGGTTATCTTAAAGGAACGTTTGAGGATAAAACGGCCAGATTCTTTAGGCCAATTGAGCAACAACTCAAAGGGCCGGGAGAATATGACTACTTAATCCAGTCAGGCGTAATTGAAACAGAAATTCCTTTCTACATGAAAGGTACAACCTATGATAAAACTATCTTCGTGGTTGACGAAGCAGAGGACTTGTCAGAAGCACAAATCAGACTTGTCGGAACTCGTGTCGGAGAGAATAGTAGAATTTTCTTTTCGGGGGACTTTGCACAATCAGTGAAAGATAAAACAGTTTCTAACCCACTTGTCAAGATGTGTGAACAGCTTAAGGGCAACAAGAAATTTGGTTGCGTATATTTAGACGAAGATGTTAGAAGCGAAACCAGCAAAATGTTTGCTGACTTATTCAATAATTAACGAGGTATATAAATATGGATTTTGAATTATCCCCTATCTTTATTCCAGAGGATTTGTCCAATTTGAAGCTTCCAACACCAGAACTTGTTACATTCTATCAAAGCCTTGATAACAGGGTTTTGTGGTTGGATGATGAAATTGGTGACCAGCTACTTGAATTTTCTAAATATATCATTAGATGGAATATGGAAGATGATAGAGCGGAGATTCCTATCGAAAACCGAAAGCCAATTAAGATTTTGATTTTCAGTCCCGGCGGAAGCTTATATGCCTGTAATCACTTTGTAGATATTATTGAAATGTCGAGGACTCCTGTATGGGGCATCAACGTTGGAATGGCAATGAGCGCTGCGTTTTTCATTCAGTTGTCTTGTCATAAGAGGATGTGTACGAAGAACTCTGTGGCGTTGATACATCAAGGGAGCACAGGAATTAGTGGAAATGCTGCTGATGTTATTAGTTCAGCAAAGAGCTATGAGCAGCAGTTGAACAGACTGAAAGACAGGGTTTTGGAGAAAACAAATATCACAAATCGTCTTTACAATCAGAAATTGAAAGAAGATTGGTATTTGGATTCTTCTGAGCAATTGAAATATGGTATCGTTGAAGCGATTGTAGAAGATATTTCTGAATTGTTTTAACACATAATAGGAGAAAACGGAAAAATGGAAAAGACAATACCAAAGAGCGAGCTTATCAAAGAAGTCGCTCGAAGAACAAAATATCTTAAAACGCCAGTTGGCGAGATTATAAACACTCTTGAAGAAGTTATGAACGAGACGATAATCAATAATGACGGAACGATTCGATTTAGTTGTTTTGAAATTGGCAACAAGATGATTCCGGCTATGAAAGGCATTAACCCAAAGAGCGGCGAGCCTTACGACACAAAGGAACATCTTGTTCCATATGCTAAGATTAGACTTACATTTAAAAGACTTCATAGGGAGCTAACATACGACAATGAAAAGTAAACAAGGTATTTTTGATACAACGAGCCGAAAGATTGTGGGAGTTTTGAATCTTGACGATGGCGACGTTGTTGTGGAAGTAAATGGAACATCAGTAACTTTGGATGAAGTATTACAAGATTATAATGGTTGTGATATCACTATCACAGTAGGTGATAATTCTTCCGGGCTTACGCAGGAATAAAGGAGAACTGTTATGAACGAGATTAAAGTCCGTGTAATACAGCTCTGTATTGACAAAAAGCGCAGAAACGAAAGGGCCTTTTATGGCTCTGTTGCTGATACGATTCGAGAAGAATTTGGTGTGGACTTGCCAATAGAGCGAATTAGAAGTATTTCTAGGCAATATAGACGCGAGAATCATATGGATGATAACTTCTATCCTATTGATGCTACTGAAGCGTCTAAACCAGTAACGGTTTCATTACAGGCTGATGGTTCAACGGTTAGCGAAAAATCTTTTTCGGTTGCGCATAATACAGAACTGACGCCAGAACTTCTCCTAGAGAAGCATGGATTCGACAAAAACACATTTGAGCTTGTATCCGCTAAGAATAGTAGATGGAATGTACAGCAAAAAGGCTCTGGCCTTATGGATATGTATAGCTCAAAGATTACTGTTCGCCCGGCAAAGGAATTTGTTTGGAGTCAGTCGAATATTGATAGAGCTTTCAAAAATATCAAAATTCAAGCTTCTCCGTCTAGAAAGAAAAAGGCTTCGGTACATAATGGAAGAAGCCTTGTAGTCCCAATTAGTGATTTACACCTTGGACTTCTTTCGGAGAAGAAAGTTTCTGGAAACGACTATAATCTTGAAATGGCAGAGGCATTATATTACTATGCGATAGATGATGTAATGTCAGAAGTCGGTGATACAGAGTTTGAGAAAGTTATGTTCATTATAGGCAATGACTTTATCAATGCTGATAATATCAATAATACAACTACAAAAGGAACGCCACAAGATTGTTCCAACCAGTGGCATACGGTTATTGATAAGGCGATTGAACTTTGTATCAATGGTATCAACAAACTTGCCACAATAGCTCCTGTTGATGTTGTATATGCAGTAAGCAATCACGACTATCATAGCATGTATGGTATTATGAATGTTCTTAAAGCGTATTACAGAAATGATGAGCGAATCAATATATATGGCGACCCGGCTGAAAGAAAATACTTTAAGTTCGGAAGTGTAATCATGGGTGTTTCGCATGATTTGAAGCCAGATAAGGCTTTGGAGATTATGTCGGTTGAAGCACATGATATGTGGAGTTCTTGCAAATCAATGATTTGGTTTTTGGGACATCTACATACACAGATGGCTTATAGTAAAAAGGGTTATGTTGAAGTTCTCCGCCTCCCGACAATTAGCGGGTGGTCACGTTGGTCTAACCAGCAGGGATATGTACAAACGGAGCGCAAGAATCAAGCGTTTATTATAGATGCCGATACTGGTATTAAGACGACAATTAATACAGTTATTAAATTATAAAGAAAACCCTCGTATCTTTTTATGGATACGGGGGATTTTGTTTGCTGGTGTAACTCAATTGGTAGAGTAGCTCACTTGTAATGAGCAGGTTTGGAGTTCGAGTCTCCACATCAGCTCCAATAGAAAAAACGGAAAAAGCGGAGGGTATGTAAATGCCTAAAGAAGTAGGAAAAAGGAACATGGGCAGAGCCATGACTGGTGGTGCTGATGGTGTTAGACGTGCCAATCGCGGAGCGCCAAGCAAGGCTCAAATTGCTCTATTGAAACAATATAAGGTTGACCATAACAAAGCAGGAGTCATAGATAATACCATTGATGGTGTTGTATCTGATTGTATTCTTGATATTAAAGAAGCAATTGACAATATGATTCAATATGGCGACCCAAGCATATATAGAGTTCTTCCAAAAGAACTTGATGAAAAGATGCGTGCGTATGGAATGTACGCTCAAGAGTATTTCGGAGAAAGGCTAACAAGTATAAAAGGCCAGCCAGTCTACATAGTGCCAGTTACATTTAAACAGTGTAGTAAGTGTGGCAAGTTCAAAGACAGAGAGACGGAGTTTTACACAACATATTCAGATGTGTCTGACGGAACGTCTCCAATTTGCAAAGATTGTTTGAATGAACTGTTTAAAAGATATATTAAAGAGTATGGTGTAAAAGAGTCTTTGGTGGTTGTTTGTCAAAAGATTGATATGCCAGTTATATCAGAGTTTATAAATAAGTATATTGACTATTATAATACACCAGACGGTAAAAGAGACGTCCTTAAAGGAAGTTTCATTGGGAACTTTCTGTCCGATGTGTCATTATGGCTTTATACAGGCGAAATCCCTGATTCAGATAAGGAGTTCTGCAAAAGCAATTTACATGGAGAACCATTTAGAGATATTGTAGCGAAATCCACATTTGCACAAATCTATGACGATGTTTATTCACAGCCGGACGACGAAGAAGATATAACTTCTCGTAAATATGCCTCTATTTCTAATCTTAGACAAAAATGGGGGAATTTTGAAGATAAAGACTTGTACTGGCTTGAAGATAAATATGACGAGTGGTATGATAAGTGTGAAATTGATGGATTATCAAGAGAAAAACTTGTCATGCAGCTTTGTTATGAGGAGCTTTCAATTGTAAGAACCCGTGAAAAGGGTGGAAATGCAAAAGACAAGGTTAAAAGCTTTCAGGCCTTGATGAAAGACGCTGAACTTACTCCTAAGAAACAAGCGGCTACTGCTACTGGTGAATCACAATTCACATCTCTTGGTGAGTTTATTAAAGCTGCCGAAGCAAAGGGGCCAATTATAACAAAGAACAAAGCGTTCAAAGACGTTGATAGCTTTGAAAAGTTTTGGCGCTCTATTGCTGGGGCTATCTCTAAGACGCTTTGTAGAGATAGTGAGTATGTAAAAGACTTTGAAGAAAACTACAAAGATTATACGGTTGATTTCGTAGGGCCATCGAATACCGAAGAACAGTCTCCGCCAGTAGAGGTTGGTGAGGCAAATGAAAAAGACTAAATCCTCACAATTTTGGGGAAACTTTAACGAGTGGATAGATTATTGGAGACTTAACATTCATAGATTCGTTTTGGAGTATATGGGTGTTAATGTTAAGCTTTTCCAGCAAATACTCCTTTACTTAATGGATTCCCCAAGCTGTAAAAAGGATAATTCTTTTATATTCTTTGCTTCTCGTGGACTTGGTAAGTCGTTCTTAACAATGGTTTACTGTATAGCAAAGTGTATATTATATCCCGGTATTACAATTAAAGTAGCATCTTCAACCATGCATCAGGCAGTTCTGTTCACAGAAAAAGCATATGAGATAAAAAGCGGCAGGCCAAACGTAGAAAGAGAAATAGAGCATATCTCTATTGGCAAAGACTCCGCTGAAATAACATTCCTTAACGGCTCTACAATTGAAGCTGTTGTATGTTCGGACAACGCTCGTGGCGCTCGTGCTAATATTCTTATATTGGACGAAAGCCGCCTTATGAGTAAAATTACAATTCAAAAAGTTCTTATTCCTTTCTTGACAAAATCCAATCGTGACCAGCCATGGGCTATGGATACTCGATTTTCGAAGTATATGGAAGAAAGAGAACACAACTCTACAATCTATCTTACTTCTATCGGGTATAAAGACGAATGGAGCTATCAAGACTTTAAATATTATTGTGAGTGTATAGCAGAGGGCGATACGTCAAAGTGTGCTATATCGTTGCCGTATCAATTCGCAATTGAAGCTGGTATAATTAGAAAGTCATATATTGAAAATCAGTTCCATGATAGGAACGCTGATATTAGTGGGCTTAGAATGGAGTTCGAGGTTATTCCGCATGGTGAATCTGAAAGCGCTATGTTTACTTTTGATGAAGTGAACAGCGTTAGACAGCTTAGGGTTCCATTGTTACCTCCAACTGATGATGAATATATAGAATGCAAAGGTATTCTGAGGGCATTACCATACTATCAGAAGAAAGAACCAAGAGAAATTCGTGTTATAAGCATGGATATCGCTGTTGGCGCTGGTAGAAAGAACGACTTGACAGTTATCACGGTGTTCAGGTGTATTGAAAATATAGAATACTATGATAAGGAACTAGCCTATATTGAGGTAATGGGTGGCGTAAACCTAGACCAACAGGTTATAAGGCTAAAACAGCTATTTTATGACCTAGAGTGTGACTATGCTGTGGTTGACGCTGGTGGCGCTATTGGTATTGAAACAATAAATGCTTGTGGTAATATCACAAAAGACATGGTGCGCAATCGAAGATACCCCGGTTGGAAAACTATGAACAAGGTTGATAAATACGATATGCGTATTTCAGACCCAAACGCAGAACCTGTGTTGTTTCCAATACAGATTTCTGGTGCGGGCGCATCGGCTATGCAGTATAACATGCTTGTTATAGCGCAACTTGAGTTCCAAAGAAAACGAATCTCTTTGCTTGTTGAAGAAGATACAGCCGTTCAGGAGCTTAATAAGCGATATAAATATATAACAATGAAAACGAGTAATGACAACTTAATGAGAGATAGGGCAAACAACATGTTTGGTCCGTTTGCCAACACAACACAATTGGTTGATGAAGCAATTAAAACTCAAATTGTTAAGTTGCCTAGTGGAAGATGGGTATACGACGAAAAGAATGGGCGTAAGGACAGAATAATCAGTATGATTTATGGACTATATTTCATAAATCAACTCGAAGAAGATTTAATTGCTATTAACAAGAGTGTTAATATAAGCGACTATGTTTCTTCAAAGAATTACTCAAGAAAAAATGGTGTAAACAATCCTTTCGCGTCGAATATTAGAAAATTAGCTGGATTTGGAATGAGAAGATGATTTATAAAATATCTTTCAAAGACGACAATCGACCAGAGTATCGTGTACTAATGGACACTATGGCTAGAGTCGGTGATTATTGTTATAGCGCAAAAGACTTTTTCTTAGACACGGACAAGACATTTGAAGAAATGCGCGCCTTGTTTAATGACGGACTTATTGAAGAAATAGGCCCGTCTTATAATTTGTCAACGTGTTCTGAACTCGTTAGAAATTGGTGTAACGAAAAGTTCGCTATGAAAGCATTAAGAGAGTTCGAGCAAAGCGACGAAGGACAAAGCAGAATGAGAGAAATTCTGGCATATTTAGATGCCATAGAAGAAAAGAGAAGAAAGGAGGGGGTTAAGGTAAATGGCAAGACAGGTTCAAAGAGAAACACAAAGCACAAAGCCGACAAGCAGCCAGAAACAAAACAATGCGTCGAGCCAGCCAGTAAGCGTTCAACAAGTTGAAAACCGCTGGAAACAGGTATTTAGCAGCCCTGTTGGTGCTGGTTTTGGTGGCGTATATCCCGGCGGATATATGCTTAATGTCGGTGCTAGTTTTGTAAACGACCCATATCTCCTTAATTCTAGGATTAAACAACTATCTACACGTTCTTCTTTCACCGATAGAGATAAAATAGAGGAATCATTAAAGAACCCTGAAAATAATGAGTTCTTGCTTCGTGAAGCAACTCATAGCATGATTTATCTCACATATCCTCTTTATAGGCTTCAAATGCTTTATGAGGGAATCTTAAAGTATAGAAGTTACATAGAGCCAAGATATGTTAAGAAAGAGGAAATGAATACCCCTCGTTTTAAGTCTGACTGGAAACTCGTAGACATGTGGCAAAAGAAGCTCAATCCGCAGAAGCAATTCCGCAGGATTGTAGCAGAGGTTATTCCAGAGGGCAAGAGGGCATATTATCTTAGGCAATCTTATAATAGCACAACAGACAAAGAGGGAGTAAACTACGTTCACTTCCAAGTTCTTCCGAGCGATTGGTATAAGATTATCAAACACTCTACTGACAGTTATGAAGTAGTTGCTTTTAACTTTGCCTACTTTTGGCAGGCCGGTACGGAGCTTGGACAATTCCCGGCTATATTCACAAAATATTATGCGGAATTGATGGACGCAACGACTGTGGATGAAAAGGGGCATAGATGGATTGACCCATATAAAACTCCAGAGGATGTTGTTGTTGAGTACAATCAGGACACTATGTCATGGTTCTATTGGAAAGAGCTTCCTGCTGATGAATGCTTTGTATTCTCGTTCACAGAATCTGACGATTTACAAATATCGCCTTTTGCCTCCTTGTTGTTACAGGCACAAGATTTGGCTTCTTACTCATTGCTTCAACAGCAACTTTTGACGGTTCCGCTTTATTCAATGCTTCTTGGTGAAATGCCATTGCATGACGATAATAAGTCGGGCACATATACAGACGATTTTAGATTATCGCCAGAAGCTGTAAATGCATTTGAACAGAAAGTCAATTCCAGTATGCCTCCGGGAACAACTTATAATATCGTTCCGTCAGAGAACAATACACTTTATCACTTCCAAGAAATTCCCAACGCTGGCGAAATCTATAATAAGGGACTACAACAGCTTATCAATACGTCTGGAGCTTCTACACTTATGACGACAACAGAGAAACCGTCAGTTGCTCAGGTTGCTGCTGGTAAGGTTATAGAGACAAGATTTATTGATAGAATGTATGACCAATTTGCTTGGGCATGTAATATAACCCTTGAAAAGATGTACAATCTTGGAGACTTGAAATTCCGTTGGCAATTCTATATTCATGGCGATGCTTTCAGTGAAAAGGACGAAGTGTCTGCTGTTGAAAAGAGCTTGTCTATGGGGCAAGTAGAGCTTCTGCCAAAATATTTGTCTTATCACGACAAGACGCTTTTGGACGCTGTAACGGATATTGAGTGGGTTGAGAGTTCTGGCATCTATGACAAATTCAAGCCTCTTGTCAATACGTTTGGAATGTCTAATAAAGACACGAAAACTTCTGGTAGACCAAAAATGGATTTAGACAAGATAGAAAATGATAATACAGCAAACAGTGTTGATTCGGGAACAAATACTTCCGATACTCGCTTTTCTTTAAAACATTGTGCTGTGTGTGGCGGAGAAATATCGGATGAATATTATCCGTTTTGTAGCGAAGAATGCAAAGAATCTTATATAGAGGAACATCATAACGACTATGAGTAATAAGAAAAACTGTCAGCATGTTGATTCAAACGGACATTCCACCATAATTTTTTCACATAAGAAATGGACTGGTGTATATCCGCCAAAAGTCAAAGGAATTTGTAAAATCTGTAAAGAACAAATTGAAATGACAGAGAGTGAATATAAAGAATTTATAAAAGAGGGTGAGTTATCTTGAAACTGATTTCTGATAGAATGGAATCAGCGCTCACTGGGTTATACGGATTGTGCTTTACTGGAAATAGTATTTGTGACAACTTGGTAACACAACTTGGAGTAAAGTTTGTAATGCCAAGAACATCGGATATTATTCATTATGAGATGGCGCATGAATTTCCGCTTCTTGGTGATGATATTGCTGAATATGCTGCTGCTCGTAATTCATATTTGCATAGACCAGCTGTTGCAGCTCATATGGAAGAATATGAAAACTTGACATCTATGTTTGCATCATTGCTTGATTTTATGATTGCCTTTGAAAAAGAAGTCGGAAAAGTCATTGATTTGGCAATTGCTGAGGATGACAAACAAACATTAAAACATCTCGATAAGTTTATTAGAAAGCTTGTTCCATTTACAGAAATGGCGCTTGGTTTTGTTGATTATGTTGAGATGAATGGTGATACACCTACTCAGTGGATGCAGATGGATTCTAATATCAATAAGTTTTTTGGTATTAAAAAGAAATGATTTGTATACATAGAGGGGTGGTGATTGGATGCCAAAAGTATTTTCAATGCCTGTATCTAAAATAGACGTTGAAGAAATTAACAACGGAGATTTCTTGAAGCTCAAGTTGTATGCTATTTCTGATACAGCCAACAGAAACGGCTCAGAGTTCCTGAGAGATGGTTTTGAGGAATCCATTCCCACAATTTATAATAAACCAATTCTCGCCTATTTTAATAAAAAGATTGGAGACGCAGAAGAGCATAATTCTAGAATGGATATTGACCAATACGGTGACACTTTCTATGATTATGACTATGATGGCGCTGAAAAGCCGGTTGGCGTAATTCCTGAAAGTGCTGATATTTATATTGAGGCAGTTGATGGGAAGAATTGGGTTGTTATTAATTCAGCCTATGTTTGGGTGGAATACAATAAACGCCTTATTGAAGTTATTAAACGGCAAATTACAAAGAAAGTAAGTGTCGAAATAGAGGCTATTGACTCGTGGGAAGAGGATGGGATTGAGAAAATTAGAGTTTGGAAGTTCTTGGGCATTACTATATTAGGTAAAGATAAATATGGTAATCCTATTGAAGAGGGTATAGAGGGAGCTAAATTAGTTCTTGATGGTTATGAAAACTCTAATACATTTAACACTTATAAGTCAAAATTTAGATTTGCTATAAGTGGAAATAGAGACACATATTCTTCTGATATACTTGAAAAATATGGTGTAACATCTAGCGGTGAAAAAAATATGTTTTCAAAACAAGATAAGTATGGGACCGGAAAGCCAATTTCGGTTGATAAATCAAAAGAGGCAGTTTCTAATGATTCTTGGGGAGATGTGGATAAGACTTCTCTTAGAAATACAGTTTTAGAAGCTAAAAACTACAAAACGCTTGTAAAATCGGTATATCTTGATGTACAAGACGGATGGGAAGAATCTCCATCTGAAAAGCTCAAATATCCGGTTATGCAATATAAAAATGGCAAATTCGTTTATAATGCTGGTGGACTGTTGAGCGCACAACAGTACGGAGAAAAATATGACGAAAGCGTTGCCAAAAAGGCTTTAACAATTCGTAAAAGACTTGGACTGGTGAAGTCAGAAAAGGAGGAAAAGATGAAGAAATTTATTGAAGCAGCCAAAATTTCTGGCTTTGCTTATCTCGGACTTTATAATGGCAAACTTGCTTTTGCTCAAGAGTGCGATTGCGACAAAGAAGAAATGGCTGAGGACAAATCTGAACTTTGTTTGTTCGAGGTTGATAAAGAACTTGCTGAGAATTATTCCGAGGGCGAAGAGTTTGCTTGGGACGAAATTACAGGACGTTCTGTTGATTTGACCACTCGTGATGATGGTAATAAAACCGATTATGCTGAAGATGACGAAGAAGAATCGGATAAGCATGATGATGACGACGACGACAAAGATGACGACGAGGAAAAAGAGGAACTGAAAAAGAAAGTGGAATCTCTTGAGAAAGAGAAGTGCGAAATGGCTCAACGCTGTGAAGCTGCTGAAAAAGAGTTAGAGGAAATTCGCATGGCTCAATTCAAGGAAGATACTGATGCTATCCTTGCCGACGAAAACGAAGATATGGATGAAAAGACACATGAGGAGCTTGTTAAGATGCGCGACGAGGGCAAGTTTGCTTGTGTTGAAGATTTTGCCAAAGAAGTAGCATACAGAAAGTATCTTGCTTCTAAAGAAGAAAAGAAAGAAATGTCCAAAAAAGAGCAGAAACTTTCTTTCGGCCTTTCTAATAATAAAACTGAACCCAGCACGTCAAAGAAAAATGTTTTGATTGACAAGCTGGCTAAAATTTAAGGAGGAAAACTAATTATGGCTAATAAACACTTTTTTCAGCCTGTGAGAATGGAGTCTCAGTACGTTGACACAAAACTTCAGACTGTTATGTTCCAGGCCGATTCGGCTAATGCCGCTTGCTATGATGGCGAGCTTGCTGTTCTGGGTGATTTTGTTCAGGACCCCGTATATTTGAGCGCTTTTACCGCTGCTGGCGCTGCGGCTTCCGCTCCCGTTGATTTCAATACTCGCGCTGCTACTGTTCCTGCCGCTGCTACTGCTGTTGGCGTTGGTGTTATTGACCTCCCGACCGTTCCTATGGCTACTGGTGCTGGCGTGGCATATCGCATGGGCTACAAGACGATTGGCCTGACCGCCGAAGCTGGTGTGCCTGTGCGTTTCCGTAAGCTTGTTGTGGACGACACGTTTGCCACTGGTGAGGAAAACTGCACAGCCGCTCTGACTGTTGGGCAGTATGCCGTTCTTGCTACTGGCGGTGACGCTGGTAAGTGGGCACCCGCTGCTGATGCCGCTGCTACTGGTTGCTATGCTAAGGTTATTAGCAAGTATATCGTGTCTCAGGGCGTTGATGGTAAGGTAACAGATGATGGCGTACAGGCTTATATGCTTTGCGTCATGGCTAACTAATTAAAGGAAAGGAAAGAGAGGTAATAGAATTATGGCTAACATTAGACAATTCTATGCTTTAAATACTTCCGACAAGAATTTCTCTATGCTCGATGACGAGCAGAAAGCTCTTGTTGAGGGCGGTTTTAAAGTTGCTAAACAGTACATGGCAGAGCGCATGAAGGATTCCAAGAAGGACCTTTTTGCCGCTATCAATGACACCACTATCGACAGCCGCAAGGAACTGAACGATATGGTTGTTGAGAAGATTGCTAAGTATAGTGCGAAACGTGCTGGCGGTATCAATGTTGAGAATTTTGCTCTGGCGGATGTTGCTAACCCTAACGTACATAACGACCCTATCTTCAAGCGCACGTTTGCCGCTGTTCTGGCGCAGATTATGACTCCGGTTGTTCCGGCTATGATTTCCACTTCTTTCATGGACTTCGCTGATGTTGCTAACATCGGTTGGGGCGATACTGCTCGCTTCAAGGTGAACTCCAACGATACGTTCTTCGTGACCCGTCTGGCCGAGGGTATTCTCCATGGTTCTGTTCAGAGAACGTACAACAACGAAATCACCGTCAACCCCGAACCCTACAACATTATGACGGCTGTTGACTGGTATCAGGTTGCTGCTGGTATGTTTGACCTTGGTGAGTTCGTGTACAAAGTTGGTATTTCTTACAATGCTTACATCACCCAGATGGTGATTCAGGCTATCGGTGCCAACATCACTGCCAACGCTGGTACTTCTTACATCGTGAACGGTTTTGCGACTTCTACGTTCGTGAAGCTGGCTGAAATCCTGCGTGCTGCTAACGGCGGTGCTAAGATTCGTGCTTATGGTACTCTGGCTGCTCTTAGCAACGTGATTCCGTCTGGTACTACGAATGCTAACCTGCAGATGGGCCTTGGTGAGGAATGGGCGCGTGTTGGCCACTTGGGCACGTTCATGGATGTTGACCTTGTGCGTATTCCGCAGATTCTTCTGCCCAATACTGTCAATACCACTCCGCTGACTGGCATCCCCGATTCTACAATCTATCTGTTTGCTGATGGTGGTTACAAGCCGGTGAAGCTCGTGTTCGAGGGTAGCGCTCTGACCACGGACATTGTTCCGACCGAGGCTCCTGACAAGGAAATGGGCATCAGCCTAACGCTTAGAATGGGTACAACGTTTATCGCTGCTTCTAAGTATGGTGCTATTACGGGCGTTAGCGCGTAATTGAGTAATATAATAGGGGGACTCTTTTGAGTCCCCCATATATTAAATGAGAAAAAGGAATAAAAGGAGAACAACATTATGCCTGCTACTAAAAAGGCTGTACCGCAGAATAATGATAATGCGGAAGATAAAACTGTTACTTCTGCTTCGTCTGGCATGACAGCAGAAGATATGCTTGCTATGATTGCGAATTTAACGGCTCAGATTAATAAGCTCACCGCTCAATCGAACGGGGAGACAATAACGTCTAATAGCGGCGTTTCAAAGATGGATAGGCCGTGTACATTGATTCATTTGTGTGAATGTCACCCGTCGTTGCCATCTACGATTAAATTGAACGGCAATGAGATTCGTTTCACAAAATTTGGTGAACGTAGAACATTCAGATTCGCAGAAATGCAAGATATTACATCCCGTTATAGAGATTGGTTTGAGCGTGGTATCTTTACGTTGGGTAGTGACTGCGACGATATGGTAGACGAGTTTGGGCTTGAGATTATGGACGTCCCCATGTCTGCTTCTCAATACGCTCGAATCGCTAACCTGCCTATGGCGGAGTTCAAACGTATCGTTGATGGATTATCTTATCCGATGGCGCTCCGTTTGGCACAGACGTGGATTAAACGCTACGAAGCAAAACAGGCGGGATATTCCAATCTTGAAAAAGTCAAGATTTTAAATAAGAAAACAAAAGGCTTTATGAAACAGTTCATGTCTGACTTGTTAAACGAGGGGACAGAAGAATAAGGGGGAAAGTTTGTGGCCGGGACATCTTATTTTACTGTATACAAAAGGGCCATAACAGAGTTCAAAGACCCTACTCTAAAAAATCTTTTAGAAAATGACACTGTTATGTTCAGCCAAGTTATGTATAATTTCTTGGAGAATGCGATTTCTCTTTTCACAAATCCAATTCCGGCGCAAAAACGTGTGAACGACAGGGTTCCTCCTAAATTTTATTCTCAAACCTTTATAGGTGACGGGAGTAATAAGCAATTTGCATTAACTGACGCGCCCGATGCTTCTTTGATTGATGATTGTCTTTTTGAATATACTGTTGACGGCAACAAAGTAAAAGGCGTATATACTGCTGTTGCTGGTGGAGAAGTTGGAAAAGCAATTGTTGGCAAAACTCATACTGAGGGAACGCCAACAGTAACGCTTGACCCTGCTCCATTTGATGGAGCTGAGGTTGTGGTCAATATTTATTATGTTGGCAACTGGAATATCAATCTTTATCCTATGGAAGAATATATTCTCTCCGAGTTTATTATGGCGGCTTGGTCGGAATACATTCAAAATGATAAGCTTGATATTGTCAGGTTGCTTGGTGATACCGACTTTAAACTTACGTCAGTATCTTCGGCAACAACTTCAAAATCAAGTTGGTATATTGTGAATAGAGAGACTGTTACTAAGCGTATGACAAAATATGCATGGGATGCGGCTATTCAGAGGTTATACCCATGATAAAAAAATATTATGCTGACCTTGTAAATAGAGTGTTTAATGTATTGTATGTATACGAAAACGACATAGACTCCTTTGAAACCTATGTAAAGTCATTGATATTTGAATTAAGTGGAAATGAGGACTTTTCAGAGATACATCAAATACGATTCAAACTTAATGCCTTGCTTGTAAACAACATTGTTCATTCTGATGTTAGACATGCGGTATTAAAGTCAATCAGTATATTGGATAGAATATTGAGCAATTGGAAGGAGTGATAATATGGCTCTTGATTTAAGAGGAATAAAAGCGGCCACATTCAACACTCCAACCAACTATGTCGAAAGCGTACAATACTACGAACAGAATTTACAAGATAAAATAAATGAGACATATCAATATGCGAGCAATACTTATGAGATAGGGCAAGAGCTTGTTCGTGGGACATTAGATTTCACTCCTTTGGTATGTCGTGTTTGCCATGCCATTAACCCTAAAACTGGGTTAAACCTTGGTGACGACTTTAAAGACCTAAAATTCTTCGATGTCTTTTCTCATAGAACTATGGGTGAAAGATATTGGTTTAATAATTCTGTTTGGATTACTACTAATACAGACAACTATCATTATAACACACAATCTGCTATTGTCAGAAGATGCAATAACACGTTAAACTTAATTAATAGTAATGGATGTATTATAAGAGAACCATGTATTGTTGGTTATTCAATTAAATACGCCAATATCTATTATAACACTTCTGTCGAAATTCCGCAAGGGACGATTGTTGTAACAGCACAAAACAATGATATAACTCAAGGTATAAACATAAACGATAGGTTCATTCTTGATAATCAAGTGTTTAAGATTAAATCAGTCAAGGACTATCTTCGTAGTAATACTACGATTGGTGAATCTGTGCCGTTAATTGAGTTCGAAATGTATGTTGACGCTATTTCTCCTGATGATGATTTTGAGCTTTGTATCGCCAATATGTCTAGATATAAAGGTATATATAAGCCTTACGAAGAAGTGAAACCAAGCGATAAGGCTACAAGCCTTGTTGGTGAGGCCATTGTTGGAACTTCGGTTGTTGGCGAATCAGAAACAAACATCGGTGCGATAGTGATAGAGCCGTATCCAGTGAAACTATATCAGGGAGAACAACAGACTTATACATGTTCGGCTTATGGATATGTTGCGTCATGTGGTTGTCGTGATTCTTATGACTACGAAGAACCGATAGATGTGGAATTTGTATTTAGTACAAGTGGTGCGAATCCAAACAGATATAAATTTGAAGTAATTGACAGAAACACATTTTCGGTAATGTGTCTTGGAAAGTCAACAGTGCCGTTGGTTGTGACGTGTTCAGGCGGTGGAGTTTCTAAACAGGTAACTATTGATTTAAGGGGGCTATACTAATATGGTTTACGACTTAGATAGGATAGCCTATAATAAATTTACTGGTTTTTCCGACTTGTGTTATAACATTCTAGGCTATCTTATGACACAGAACGAGAACATATGGAAACTTTTGAAATATGATACGCCAGATGCTCTGTCTAAACCTAATCTCACGTTAGAAGAAAAGCGTAAGATGATTTATGACGGTGTTGGTGATTCAGAACATTATAATGTGTATAGATGCCCGTTCGTTGATGATGCTTTCACAGAGCAAACAAGCCAACTTAGAATATATTCATATACTATCAATCCTAACAACAGGAGTATGTCCACAATTGATATTAATATTGATTGTATAACGCATACAAAGCTTGTTAATATAGATGGGTGTAAGAGTAGAGTTGAAGTGATGGTTGAAGAAGTCTTAAAGACGTTAAACGGCCAAGAAATCAATGGCGTTGGGAAGTTGTTCTTCGACGCTAGAGAAAGCATGTACAATGCGGCTCGTTCAAGCATATTCAACAACAGATATTTCTGGGGTTATCAAATCACAATGTCTGTGAAATACGGAGAATTGGAACCTTTTACACATGGTTGACGATATTTTAATACCATATAGACAGGCAGTCATTAATGACGAACCTGTTGAACTGTTCGATGGATTGGTGCTTCATCCAGTCAAGATGCGAGACTATATCACATTTAATGTTTGTTCGTCAATTTTGAAAATAAACAAAAACTCAACAAACGACCCAAAAGTTATTTCTATGTCATATTTAGACTATATCATATATCTCATGCAAATGGAAGAACGAGAAAAAGAGCCGGGGAAGCCAAATATAAATGAAATGTTCTTAGAATGTTTAATTCTATTGGTTACAAACAAAGACGGTGCGGAGATAAGATATGGAGTAGATGGAAAGAAAAAGAGTTTCATTGAGATTGATGGGGTAGTATTACATAAAAAAGAATTTGACAAGTTTAGAAAATTTATACTTGTTCAAAACATCCCTGACTACAAAGAGGAATATATCAACCCAGAGTTGGAAGCCGATTTAAAGAAGGCGGATGAAATCAGGAATAAAGGGAAAACCCCATGTGACATAGAAAAACAAATGATGGCAGTAGTGATTGGAAGTTCTTTGACGTTGGAAGAAGTTAAAGAAATGACAATCAGAAAGTTCTTTATTGCCCTTGAAATGATTGATAAAAAACTTCATTACACCATTCTTAAACAGGCAAGTCTATCAGGATTTGTTGAGTTTAAACAAGAAATAACTCACTATTTGGTTGAGGATAATAGAAGCATTGGCGACAGTGTTGTTGACTATTCTCAGTTCCAAAATAAAATAAATAGTGTAAATTAAATAAGGAGGAAACTTATATGTCAAGACAATTTTTGGCTGGTGCTGCTACTGTTGACATGCTTGTAGGCGACCAGCTTATTGCTACGGCTACTACATTGCTTGATTCTTCTATCACTGTTGGTTCTACGGCTGAGGAAGTCCGTGGTGGCCCCGGTGCTAAGTTGCTCGGTAAGTATTATCATACAAGCACGTTTGACATCAACTTGACAGACGTTCTGTTTAAGCTTGAGTATTTCGCGTTCCAGACCGGCTCTGCTATTCAGCAGATTGCTGATGTGTTTACTTCAGAGCAAGTTACGCTTGGCGCTGGTGGCTCTGGCACTATCACTGGTACCCCTGCTGTGTATCAGTCTTACGGTACGATTGGTTGGGCGGCAAAACCGGGTTCTGACGCTTATCAGAAGATTACTTTTACAGAAAAAGCGTTTACAGTTGCTGGTGCCAAAGAGGGAGATATCTACTGTGTGAAGTATATCAGCACAGATAATGCTGCTCGTCAGATTACAATTTCTTCTTCGTTCATTCCGAGCGAGGTTACTCTGGTTATGACTGCCAACCTGTATCGTGCTGGCGGACGCGGAGAAAATGACGTGAACAATTCTTCTAAGATTGGTATTGTTCAGGTTCTCGTTCCTCGATTCCAGTTTAATGGTTCTATGGAGCTGTCTATGACTTCTACGGGCGTTGCTAACTCCCCGATTGCTGGTTCAGCTTTGGACAATCCGTCTGCAGACTGCTCTGACGGTGGTTACTACGCTATTATCACGGAGCAACTCTCAGGTAGTTCTTGGTATGATAACGTGTTCGCGCTTGCTATTGAGGATAGTGATATTGAGCTTGCCACTACGACTGGTACGGCTACGCTTAGTGTTTATGCTTTGCCCCTTAATGGCGCTGCTTTCAAGCCGCCCTACGAGGATTTGACGTTCACTTCCGCCGCTAACGGTACGGCTACTGTTACGCAGGAAGGTGTTGTAACTGGCGTTGCCCAGGGTAGCACGACCGTTACTGTCTCTATTAAGAATAAGGCGGGCGTAGAGGCTATTGCTAATATCACCGTTCCTGCTGCTGGTTAATTGATAGTTAGGAGCTGAATAATAATGGCATATACACCTACTGTTTGGGCTAATGGTGATGTTATCACCGCAGATAAGCTCAATAAATTAGAAAACGGTGTAGCCAATGAACAGGTGGGGCCAGCAGGCCCCGCTGGTTCGGCTGCCACCGTTACTGTTGGTAGCGTTACGACTGGTGAAGCTGGTACGGAAGCAACTGTGACAAATTCTGGTACTGAAAGTGCCGCTATTCTCGATTTTGTTATCCCTAAAGGAGCAGCTGGTACAAACGGTACTGACGGCGCTCCTGGTGCTGCGGGGGCGGCTGGCGCTTCCATTAAAGCGATTGAACTGTATACTAACGAGGCCGGTGGAGTAACTGGCGGTAAGGCAACGCTTACTGATAATAGTGAAATCACTATTACTGTAACTACCGCTCCCGCTGGCTAATTCGAGTTAAGGGACTACCATACGGTAGTCCCTTATTTTTACGTTGGAGTGATAGCATGTGCCCGTATTCTGTGGATAAATCTGATATATTACACAAAAATTTAGTTTGTACAATTGACAATAAAACATGTGGGCTATGGAGATATTGCCCAACCCTAAAGAAGCCAATTATGAGCGACACATATAACAAATATGGTTGTCGCACAAAAAATGAATTTGAAAACAGTCAGAAAGATGGTGATAAAGATGGACAAAGATAATGTTGTTTTGGAGGACGTTAAGGCTTTACCCAAACCTAAGAAAGCGGCTCCAAAAACGAAAAAGATTATTGCTACCGTAAACTATTCTAAACCCTCCAAAAACTTAACTTCTGTGTCGTATGAAAAAGATGGCACTATCTGTTCTGTTTTTATAAAAGGTATTTATACGGATAAAGTAGAAATTGAATATACAGGCGACTCTTTTAACAAAGATAAGATTGTAAGTGTAAAATAAGGAGGGACTTATATGTTTATTACAGTAGCTGGGACTCCTGCTGGATATGGATATTTTGAAATTACAGCAACTCCGAACGAAAATATTATTCCAGCCATGGTAGCCGAGATAAAAGCAAACGACATTAACAAGGAGCTTAGGGCCAATATTTCTGTTGGAACAATGGCTATTCAAGTTAAAGCGCCATGTAAAGTAAGTATAAATGGCAGAAATCCTGTTCTTGTTGAACCTGACATTGGACTTACATTTGATGCCAGAGGGGTATTTTCAGTTGTTTTTGACACAGCAGTAGCCTATAATATTACAATCTCATATTAATGGGGTGATTTAATGTTGCCTCAATATGGTTTTAGGGTTGTTTACTATAATATAATCCGTGGGTTTAACAATATCAACGTTGGTGAATCTGGTGGCGGTGGAGACTACAATAAAGATGCTACGGTAGGTAAAGCTATTGTTGGTCAAGCCGTTGTTGGTTATGAATATTCTACGTATGGTGCATCTTTAATCGGAGAAGCCAAAGTAGATGAAGCAATTGTTGGCTATGTACCATCTAGCATTAATGTTGCTGTCGTTGGAACTTCAGAAGCAGTTTAACACTGATTCAATTTAAGTGATAAAATAAGGGGGTGGTTCCAATGGCAGAAATATTAAAGCTTGCCTCAAGTATAGCTGGTGAAATTACCACTATTATTGCTTTGTTGGCAATAATACTTCCCAAATCCAGAAATGCTATTGTAAAATGGCTCAAAAAAGCTTTAGAAATTGATAGAGTAAATAAAACACTAGATGAGCAAAGCAAAAAAAATGAAGAAAGAGAAAAACTCATAGGGGATTTAAAAAACACATTAGACAACCACGTTAAAAGATATAAAGAATATACGGATAGAGCGCAAGAAAGAGACATATTTATGCTTAGAAGTGAAATAGACAACATATATCACAAATATATGCCGCTTGGATATATTACTTCGACAGCCAAAAGTGATGTCGTTAAAGCATGGGAACTATATGTCGCTATGGGCGGAAATAGCTACGCAAAGTCAGAGGTTACTGACCTTATGGCATTGCCAGTAAGATTTTAATGGGTTTAAGGGACGCACAAACTGTGCGTCCCTTATTTTACCGGAATAAAAGGAAAAGGTGGTGAGCATATGGCTAGAAAGACATTTAAAAAGATTATTACAAGTGAGGAATTGATTTCTCAAATAAATCCAGAGAACAAAAAAATAGCCGATAGGTTCTTAAAGAATTTTGCTACAAAACGTTCAGAAACATCGGTTAAGGTATATAAGTCTAACTTCAACATATTTTTTTGTTGGAATCTTCAATATAATGATAATAAATTCTTCACCGATATTAGAAAGTCTGAGATGATGGATTTCTTTGACTATGGCTCGTCTGAATTACAGTGGAGTCCAAACAGATATGCCAACGTTTGGAGTTCTTTGAACAGTCTTAGTACATTTATAGAGAATGTACTGGATGATGACTACCCTGATTTCAGAAATCAAGTGAGAAAAATAGAAAAGCAGCCAAAAGCTACCGTTAGAAAGAAAACTATACTTACCGATACACAAGTCAATAATTTACTAAATCATCTTGCGGAGCAAAGCTCACAGCAAGCTTGTTTGTTGGCTCTTGCGTGCTATTCGGGTGCTAGAATTAGTGAATTATTTCGTTTTACAACGGATTTGATTGATTTAAATAATTTAGCATATGAAGATTTGTTCCTTGAAACAACTGATGAGATTAAAACAAAAGGCAGAGGGCGACTCGGTAAGGTATTATATAAATACATATTAAAAGCACCATTCGAGCCTTATTATGTCAAATGGATAGAAGAACGCGAAGCTATTATGAAAGAACTTGGCGTGTCACATGACTATCTGTTTATCAGAAAAGACGGACAACCGGCTACACCAGATACAGCGCGTGTGTGGATAAAGCAATGGGAGAAGTATCTTACGGACGAAGAACCGAGTAATAAGCGTCACGACCCTGTTGATTTATACGCCCATGCTTTCAGGCATTATCTGTGTACATATTTAGCTAAGATAGGGCTGGAACAAGAACTTGTTGTCGAAATCTTTGGTTGGAGTTCATTTGATATGTTTAATATCTATAATGATATGACGGCCAAAGATAAAAAGTGGAAGGGGCTTGAGAAGCTCAAAAAAGCCATTGAAAAACAAGGGTGATTTTATGGATAAAAATATCAAGATAAAAGAAATTATTGCTGATGTAAAAGCTGGTAATAATTTTGCTGATAAAGTAAAGATTAGGAGATACATTCCAATACTTGAAAAGGGAGATATTGCTAGAAATTATCTTTTCAAAGTAAATTCTATGAATTTAGATTTAATGGACCCGGTTACCAAGGTGATTGAATCCGAGATGCTTTGGCGTTTCAACGTTTTGCTTGAGTTCACAAATATAAAAGTAGATGATGATGATATTACCTTTGAGAACTACGATGTTTTATCAAGTTCTGGTATTTTCGACCATATAAAAGAAGAATGTGGACTTGACTTTACGAAAATGGAAAAGTTCATAATGGAGACAATGATGTTTAGCAGAAACGACTTTATGTCAGATATGCTAAAATCAGCCAATGGCGATAATCTCAAAGAGTCTTTGAAAGAGTTTAAGGAAATTCTGGGCGACAAAGAGCTTGTCAATAAAATGTCCGAAATCATTGCTTTCAACGACCCAATAGCAAAAGCGGAAATTGAAAAAGCAAAAGCTGTGGTGGCAAAAGAGAAACTGAAAGCGGATATTGAGACAAAGAAATAATGTGAGAAAAGGGGTGTTCTTTTGTGTGCTAAATATGCTTCTCGTGGCGGTAAAACGTTTATAGACGACGAAGATAAACTGATTGATTATCTCGTTAAAGGGGCTAAAGGTTTTACGACGGCCATTGCTAGAGATACAGCTAAAAGGCTGAAAAAGAACACGGCTGAATTGGTTTATAAAGATTATAAACCTAAAATGTATAATAGAACAATGGAAATGCTAAACTCCATTGTAGGCCCCGGTTTTAATGGAGGCACTCCAACTAGAAAGACAATAGACGGGTTTGAAGCCGAAGTTGGATTTGACTTGGATAGAATTACCCCATATCCGCCAACAAAAACGGAATGGGGTAAACATTCTACTTGGGACGGAGAGCCATATATTGGAGAACTGATAGAGGGTTTTGAAGAACGAGGGTTCACGTTGTATGGCGGTAAAAATCTTAGTCATATTATATATGAGCGTGAACCTGTTCATATGATTGAAACAACAATAGAGGAAGTAGAATCAGCATTAAACGGGATAGATAGAGAAGTCCCAGATTTTGATATGCTTGAAAATATAATATCTGTAAAACTAGACAGATAAAGGGGTGAGAGATAGTGGCAAAACGCATTGATATTCTTTTTGGTTCTAGGATAGATGAAAGCGGAGCCAAAAAGGATATAGAGAGAATACAAACAATATTTAAGAGTGCTGGACTTAAAATTGTTCCTCAATTTGACAATACAACATTAAAAGAGTTTCAGAAAAACCTAAAGGTTACAATTGACGAAGCTACTAAGTTAAGAACCCTCACGTCTAGCTTTACACAGGGTGGCATCAAGTACGATATCTCTCAACGCGAATCATCACGCGGACAATGGTCGAAACCCGTCGTATCAATGGACTATGAACAGTCTATTGATACTGTTGAGAAAAAGTTAAAGTCTTTATATAGAACCGCTATTGAAACGCAGGAAAACATAAACGCTGCGGCTAAGGTTGGCGCGGCCACATATCAAAAGCAGTGGGAAAAATCTCTTTCAGAGATAGAAGCAGAAATTAAGTCAACGAAAGAGACTCTTGCTACACTTGGATATAACGTTGGTGAAGATAGAGGACTTAACAGACTAAGCGGTAGGCTCGGAACAGCAAAGCTCGAACAAGATGCTATTGAACAAAAGAAGCTTGCCGACAATCTGGAAGATTCTCTTAATAGACTTATTGTAGCAGAGACAAACCTTGAAAAAGCGCAAGCTTATCACAGTAGCAACGAAACGATACAATCACTTCAAGCACAAGTTGACATGTATAGAAAGCAAATTCGTGCTATTGAAGAGGCCACTCATGCTACTGAGGAATTAAAGCAGAAAGCCAGAGAGGGAATTGAAAGTTCTTCTATAAATGCCAAGGGGTATAGCGCCCGCTCTGGTGAGAAATATGACAACGAGCAGTTAGAGGCATATTCTAGAGTTCTAAAAAAAGTAAACAAATATAAGCTTGAACTTGCCGCGACAAACAAAAAAGTCGATTCGAGTAACGACGAAGTAAATCAATCAACTGAGAAATATATAAATTCTCTCAAAGAAGAAATTAGTAAATTAGAACGACGGCTTGATTTGATGCAGCAGTCGTTTAACACTTCCAATGCGGCGGCAACTGCGGCTGAAAAACGAGCAGAAGCTGAAAGAGAATGTGCATTAGCGATAGATAAGCTTAACAAAGAGATGGACGATAGTATTAGAACATCGAAAACTTTTGGAGAAGCTTTAAAAGATGCTTTTGATAATTATATTGGGCCAGCGGCTTTGGCCGATAGGGCAGTAGATTTGCTGGTGGATGGTGCTAAAGAAGCGTATCAGACTATCGTAGATTTGAATAAGGCCATGACTGATGTTCAGATGGTTACTGGTGAAAGCGCTGAACAAACGGCTGAATTAGCACATCAATATAGCCAAATGGCCAAAGAGCTTGGGGCAACCACTACTGAAGTTGCCAATGGAGCGGCGGAGTGGTTTAACTTATATGTCAAGACCACTATAAACCTACTAAATTGCGGGAAGTTCCTTAGAGGTTTAACTACTAAAATATAATAGTGATATTATATTGGCAAACAGTAATGTGTTTGGTAAAGTAAAAACGTTAAACATTGGATAATCCGCAGCGAAGCTGCTTTATAAGCAGAACGTTCAACGACTATCGAAAGGGTATCGAAAGATATAACCGAGTAGAGTAGGGGAATCGCTTACCCCGAAAAAGTAGGTTAGCAGCAAATTGTTGCTAAATGATATAGTCTATTCTTATAGGAAACTATAAGCAAATTCAAATTCACAACATGAGGAAATATGGACATAGATAATCAGCCAATTAGAATTAGAGTTAATAATTTTAATTATGAACATTTTAAATCTCTTGGATATGATGTCCCGCTGAACACTTATATAAACATAACTGCTAAAGAGTTGCCGTATGGTGCTGGTACAAAAATAAAGGTTCAGTGTAATTATTGTGGTAAGATTTTTGAAAAGCCATATCGCAGATATCTAGAGACAAAAGACGATATTTGTTGTTCAGAATGTAAAACGTATAAAATGATTAAATCGTCGTTATTGAAGTATGGCAATAAATGTTCATTAAGAAATCCAGAAGTAGAACGGAAAATGATTGAAAATAACAACAAAAAATTCGGATGTGATTTTCCGTTACAGAACAAGGGAATATGGAATAAAGCCCATGATTCTTATGTTCAGAATCATTCTGGTGAAGAAGTTTTTACTAGCAAAAATCAAAATAAAATTTCCGAATTGTACGGAGCAAAACTAAATGTTCCAATAGGAAAATATTTTGCCGATATGATGTTGAACGATAATATTATAATAGAGTATGATGGCACAGGACATGATTTAAGTGTGCGTCTAGGAACAATTTCTCGAAAAGAGTTTACTGAAAGAGAAAATAGAAGGAACGAATATCTGTTATCGAGCGGGTACAAGATTGCGAGAATTGTCCATAACAGGGAAAGTTTGCCAGCCAAAAACACTTTATTGAAATTAAAAGATAAAATATTATCCGATTTATCAGAAAAAGATTTTGTGATATATGATTTATGTGAATTTGAATCTCAAATAAACTAGCGATTTATTTGAGTAATATAATGGAGACAGGGCAAGAGCGTAGCCGAAACAAACCAGCTTCTTGAATCTTCAATGATTCTGTCAAAAGTTGGCGCTATCGAATCTTCACAGGCGACAGAGCTTCTTACTTCTACACTTAACGGGTACAAAAAAGAAGCAAATGAAGCAATGCATGTTGTTGACGCTATGTCGGCGGTTGACTTGGCTGCAGCTACTTCCGTTGAAGAACTTGCTGTTGCCCTCCAAAGTACCGCTAACATGGCTCGTGTTAATGGTGTTGGGTTTGAACAACTTCTTGGCATGGTTGGCGCTGTTTCTGAGGCTTCAAGGCGTAGCGCTAGTGTTGTCGGTAACAGCTTCAAAACAATTTTTTCTCGTCTTACCAACGTTGCTGCTGGTAAAATGACAGACGACTTAGGCGAGCCTCTTAACGACGTTGAACAAGTATTTAACGGGCTTAATATAAAGCTTAGAGATTCTAGTGGCGAGTTCCGTAATATGTATGATGTTATTAGTGAACTCGCTAATAAGTGGACGAAACTTGACAACGCAGAACAAAGCTGGGTTGCTACAAGTGTGGCTGGTACACGTCAGCGTGAGACATTCTTGACATTGATGGAAAACTGGGATAGAGCGGTTACATTGTCAACTACGGCTTTGAATTCCGAAGGCATGGCTATGGACAAGATGTCGATTTATCTCGAAAGCATCGAAGCGAACCTGAACAAGTTAAAAGCCGCTGTTGAGGACTTGTTGTATAGCGAAGAAATTGTAAACGTAATCAACCTCGTTATTAAAGCAATAACACGGCTTGTAGAGGGAATATCTTGGCTTATAGATAAGCTTGGAGGAGTCAATTCGGCTGTTTTGGCTACTGTTGCTATTTTCTTAAAACTTAAAAGTGCCATAAATATAGCTAAAGACACTGAAAAAGTGTCGGGCGCTTTAAAAGTTTTTTCTGAAATTGCTGGTAGCGGAAATAAAACCATAAAAGTATTAACTTCAACATTTTCGGCGTTTAAAGACGGAGTATTAGCAGGTAAAGATGCTATAAATATAGCTGGTGCAGCCCTTTGGGCTTCTCCGTTTGTCAAAGTAGCAATTGTATTAGCAGGAATTACAGCTATTGTTGCTGCGTTTGATGCCCTAATAACGACAACAGAAGAATACGAAGATATACTTGCTGAAACACAGTCTAAGCTTCAAGAAGTAAGTGATAAACGAAATGCTCTTGAGCAAAAAGCCGAAGTTGAGCAACTTACAGAAGCTGAAAAAGAGTATTTAGAAGTATTAAAGGCTGAAGAAGGTATTCTTGAAGCGCGTGAAAAGCGTGATAGACAGAACGTCTATAATTCTGCGGCAAAAGATGTTGAGCGTGGCGGCGAAGGGTTCTGGGCGAGAGCCAAAGAGGCGGCATTTATGTCATCTCAAAACCCTGTCAACGAATTGGGCCTGCCAATTCCAAACAAAGCTCCGGTTGTTGAATACAACGTAGCTATTGAGGAACTTACTGGCAATATTGAGGAATATAAGGAAGTCACAGACCAACTTAATAACTCAAATGGCAAGTCTCTTGAAGAATACGAGGCATTACAAGAGAGACAACAAGAGTTAAGTCAAGTATTTCTTGAACACATCAAGCGTATATCTGAAGCGAACACTTACGGGCTAGAACTAACTGACACTGATAAACAACTCGCTGAAATGATGGAGAAAGCTGGAATCACAGCAGAAGCTCTGTCAGAAGCAATGGGTAATGTTGCCAATGAGCTTGGTGAAACCGGAGATGACTTAATCAGAATTACATCGGAGGTTTCTGGCTTACAATCCGCATATGATAACCTTATATCTGTCAATGAAGAAGTAGCAAACACTGGAGTTATTTCAATTGAAACCCTAGATGAACTTGTTTCAAGATATCCTACGCTTAATGAAGCTGTAACAAACTATCTTCTTGGGCTTTCTTCAACAGAAGATGTGTTGTCGGAATTACAGTTGGCCTATCAGGATGACGAAGCAAATGCCTATGCTAATATCATAAACAAATTGAAAATGCAACAAAACTATTATAGTTTGTTGTCTACAATGGATTCGGCTTTAATGCAACAATTTGCCGCTGATTACGGTATTGATATTGGCAATCATGGCACATATGCTCAGTCAAAAGAAAAGATAGAAACTGATTTACTTCAGAGAATTTCGTCAATGTGGGCACAGTTCTATAAATCACAGGCATTGACGATGGACAACGTTATTAAGGCTGCTAATGGGGCATTGAAACCAGATGGTGGTTCACTTCTGCCAACCTCAGAACTTAATGCTTTGAAGAATGTTGTAAACTCTTATAACAATGCTATTCAGGGACTTAATAACGTATATGATGAATCAATAAAATTAAGGCTTGACGGATATAAACAAATAAGTTCTGCTGCTAAAGACGCAGCAAAATCTGGTGGTTCTGCATCTAAGCAACAAAGCGAAGCCGAAAAAGCATATAATGACTTATTGCAAATGACAATCAAAATGCTCAAAAAGAAAAAAGAGCTAGAAAAAGAAGCTCTTAAAGAGCAGCTTGATGGTTATAAAAAGGTTATTGATGCCCAGAAAGATTTGCTTGATTTACAAGACGACGAGTATAATCATAAGCGTGAGTTAGAAGAAAAGAACAAAACTGTCTCTACTCTTGAATCACAAATTGCTGAACTTCAGTTTGATACGAGTGCTGAGGGCACAAAGAAACGTCTTGAACTCGAAGAAGAATTTGCCGAAGCCAAGCGTGAACTTGAAGATTATCAACACGATTATTCTATTGACCAGCAAAAAGACGCTCTTGACAGAGAAGAAAGTCGATTTGAAGAATATATCAATAACCAAATTGATGAAATTGACGATTATCTTTCTAAGACTGGTGAAATAACTGCTGAAGCTATTAGACTTCTTCAAGAGCATAGTGAGGAAACCCTTAATGCTCTAATTCAATATAACAGAGCGTATGGGGATTCAATAGACCAGAATATCATTGATTTATGGAACAAAGCCACAGGCGCTGTCAACACATATAAATCTGCTCTTGATGAGGCGGCCTCCGCAGCAAGCCGATTGGCAGCGGCAAGTGGTGGTGGAAGTTCTGTTTCATTGCCGAGCACTAGCCCTCCTGTTGGTAGCGCTGCCATGCGCCCTGCTGGCAAACCGCCTGTTGATACTACGCCGAAATATCTTATTTATAAAACAGGCACAACTACCCCCATTAGTGGCTTTATGACACTAGAGGAAGCTCAAAGGGTTTGGGGATATATTCCAGACCCAAAAAACTACTATTGGACAAAATTCGTCGGAGCGGCAAAGAAAAACTTAGTATATGCTGTTAAACCATATCATACCGGGCTTGATGCTGGATTTGTTGGCAACATCAAAGGTAATGAAGAGTTTGTTAAGGCCCTTAAAGGCGAAGCCTTTATTACCAGAGAGCAACAGGACAGATTTATGAATAATATTCTTCCTGATATTGTTTCAAAGACTTCTACATATGGCGGAGCAACTTTTGATAATCTCCTCAATATTAACGTGCAGGGCAATCTTGATTCTTCTGTTGTTCCTGATATTGAGCGCATATCAAATGATGTATTTAAACGTCTTAACAAGGCAATGTTCCAAGGCGGATATAAACGAAACACGAATACTGTTTCAATTTAAGGTGGTGAGTTAATGGCATTTTGGGCACGTTCATTTATATTTGATGATATCCCAAGTGAAACTTACGGCCTGTTTTTAATTAGCGAGAGTGGAGCTGGCGTTCTAGAGAACGTCGGCTCCAATTCGGTAGAGCCGTATACACAGGAGATATACAGAAAACCAAAGCCGTATTTCTTCGGTGTTCAACAAACGCCAGTTCTCACATTTAGTTTGAGCTTCGCTAGTTTAAAACCAGTCGATGCTGTTCAACAGCAAATTATTCAAAGATGGTTGTTTGGACACAATTCATATAAAAAGCTTCAAATAATGCAGTGCGACATGGAATCGGTATACTTTAATTGTATACTGAACAATCCAACAGTCACTACTGTTGGGAACTATGCTTATACATTTAAGTGTGACGTGGTGTGTGATGCGCCATGGGCTTGGGAATACCCTAAAACAGAATCATTTGGGCCGTTTTTAGTTGAAGGAACGTTCGATTTTAATAATATTTCGGACGACAACTACTATATGTTCCCTATTTTTACTGTTAAAATGGGGAGCAATTCTAATTCGTTTGAACTGATAAATAAAACCGATGGGAATAAAGGTTGTTCCTTTGTGGGGTTAAGTCCAAGCGAAACATTGACAATTGATTCTAATAAATATATAATCACATCAAGCACAGGATTATTGCGTGTTGGTAATATGACTGGCACTCTGCCAAGACTTGTGCCCGGTATGAATACATTTCAAGTTCTTGGTTCACCTGAAAGCATAACAATAAGTTATCAAAACGCAAGGAAAGTAAGCGGATAAAACGGAAAGGAGGATATAATGTTACAAAAGTTTAATTATTTCGGAGAACATGAAGATTATGTAATCAGATTGTGTAATCCGAATAAACAACAAATCTGTTTCTTAAATCAAGGATATCAACAGGAACTGTCTTTGAGATTTAATGAAATGTCAGAGTTCCACATCACTATTCCATATATGACAGATGGAGAAATATTCCCATATTATGACAGAATAAAGAGCAAAAAACTTATTTTGATTGATGATATTGGGTATTTTCTAATCACAACTGTTGATGAAACAGATGATGGTATTGTCAAACAAAAGACTGTAACAGCATATTCTTTAGAAACGGAACTTGCGTTTAAAAAAATAAACATATTTGATGGTACGTATAAGTTCTATGACCCTATTAACGCAGACAACACACTTATGGGCAAGATTCTGTCAACATCCAACTGGACAATTGGGCAGATAGACCCTGACTTATGGAATGTTTATAGGACTTTTGAGATACCGGATAGTACAGTATATGAATTTTTAATGAATGATGTCGAAACGTCTTATGAATGCGTATTTATGTTTGACTCTTTTGCTAGGACGGTTTCGGCATATACATTGAAAAACCTAGTAAAGAATACTGATATTATACTAAGTTACAATAATCTGATTCAAAATATTGACATTAATGAAAAATCAGATGAAATTGTTACGGCTTTAAGCGTATATGGCGGTAATAATCTTGGTATATCGGCTGTAAATCCATTGGGCACAAACACAATCTATGATTTTAGTTATTTTGCCACAACAGAATGGATGGACCAAGCCTTAATCAATGCTATTAAAGCCTGGGAGGCCGCAATAGCAGCACAACAAACAAGATATTCTAACCTTTTAACTCAATACAAAGATAAAAACACCGAGATAGTGACAGCCAATTCTACTTTAGTAGACTCAAAGACTGACAGAGACGCTATTGAGGGCGTTGTAAAGGTTATGATAGAGGGAGATTTGAAGAATACTCCCGAATACACAGCCAAGGTTAATGAGCTTAATGCCGCCAATGCAGCCGTAACAGCACAAGAAAATCATATAAATGATTTAAAAACACAGCTTGAAGTTATAAACTCTGATTTAAAAGCAATCAATGAATCTTTGGCTTTCTCTAAATTCTTCACGGAAGAACAGTACGAAGAACTCAAAACCTATATGGTTGAGAATACATATCAAAATGAAAGTTTTACTATAACATCAGAAATGACGAATAGTGAAATCCAAGATATGGCACAATCTCTGTATAATCAGGGCAAATATGTACTTGAAAGAGTATCACAGCCACGTTTTGAGTTCACAGTTGAAAGTGTAAACTTTTTATTCTTAAAGGACTTTGAAAAATTTAGTCAACAGTTGGAACTTGGATGTATTATTAACATAGAGAAAGACGAAGCTGTGTATGTCAAGCCAGTATTACTTGAATTGAATGTACAGCTTGATGACCCAACGAATTTTTCTCTTGTATTCGGCAATAGATATAAGCTTGATAATGGCGAATATACTTTCAGAGATTTGTTCGGTGATGCTATTAAGGCTGGTTCAAGCGTTAAATTTGACGGCGCTAAGTGGGGAGAATATGTCAATAGTGGAATGAATAACGCTGTTAGTGACTTTATTAACTCCGCCTTAGACACTTCAAAGAATAATGTTATCAATGCCACAAATCAAGAGATATTGATAAATCAAAACGGATTGCGTGGACGTACCATGATGGATAATGGTACATACAATCCAAACCAAGTATGGCTTACATCCAACACTCTTGCTTTTACGTCAGATAACTGGCAAACTGTACGACTTGCTCTTGGCGAAATAGATTTAAACGGACAAAAGATTTTTGGTGTTGCTGGTGATGCTTTGGTTGGTAAAATTATCGCTGGTAATCAGCTTATTATATCCAACGACAACAACAACTTTACATTGGACAGCAATGGTGCTGTACTGAACAATGCTAGTTTTTCTATTGTTTCTAATAACGGGTTAAGTCAAATACAACTAAACCCGACACAAGGCATTAGTATACAAACAAGGGCGAACACAAGCGCTGCTTGGGCTAATCAATTTTACGTTGATGCGCAAGGCAATCTTGTTATTAACGGCAAAATCACAGCTAATAGCGGTACAATTGGTGGATGGCAAATTGATTCTACCAGATTATATAACTCTGCTAATGGTGACTACATTGGCTCAAATGGATATGGTAAACTTAGTTTGCTTTCGTGGACACCAACATCGGCTACATTTAACGGCAGAATTTACGCTTCAAATCTTGGTGACCAAATTAAAACGGGCAATATTCAAGATGGCGCTGTAACGTCGGCAAAGCTAGATACTCTATATGCTACCAAGGCATTTGTTGATGAAATGAACGTTGAACTGGCTAACGTACATACGCTTGCGGCAAATGCGGCTACAATTCAACAGTTAAATGCCACAAATGCTACAATTGCTAATCTTGACCTTACAAATTTGAAATTTCAAGGGCGTTCAGCGAGCTGGACTCAGACGCCAATCGTGTATGATTTGAATGTGACTAATACGCTTGTCATAACATCGGTTGATTTTAAGAATCAAACATATACATCAGCAAATATAACTGGTATTCGTAACTTCTATAAAACAAGCGGAATGTGGGTTATTAGTGGTTGATATTAAATTAACCACTAATAACATAACCAGAGCTACCATATGTAAGCCCAACTACTACTTTTTCTTCGGAATATGTTGGAGTTCCTCCAGAACTAATACTTGAAACATATCTAATTGTGTGAGTTTGTATACCGGTTACAAACGTTGAGTATCTCCAACTAGCAGCTATACCTTGAAAATTTCAATTTTATTGACTATATAAAAGGAGTAAACGGAAAAATGAAAGAAAAATTACAATCTATTTATAATGCTTTGAATAGTATTCAAGTTAGTGGTAAAACAAACTGTGCTATTGTAGCTGGCGTTATGAATGTTATCGAAGAATTATTCGTAGAATGCGAAAACTATCAACCTGTAAAACAGGAAGAAGGGAATACTGATGGCTAATGGCATATTTTGCTACGAGGTAAATCAGCTTGGCGAATTTGCAATGATTGCCGGTACATCTGAAACTCTTGAATTTTACTATTATTACTCGGATGGCACACCATTCAATTTAGAAAGTTCAACAGCGAGATGGAGATTGTGTCGTGTTGGACAACCAGATGTCGCCGTTTTAGATTTGCCCTGTGATATATTTAGCGGTAATGGTGTTGTTGTAAAACTTGGCAGTGCTCATACACAGAACCTTTCAGGGAAATATATACAACAGCCTGTACTTATAGATTATTCTGGAGAAGAATACGCTTTTCAACAGGGCGTTATTACATTTATTCCAAAGATTAGGCCAACAACATAAGGAGTGATTTCTTTGGCTATTACTACATATCAGGCTAATAAGCTGAACGATTTTTTATTTGGCGGAACGTCATTTACTCCGAGTGGTACATACTATCTCGGACTTTCAACAACAGCAATTAACGCTAATGGTGGCGGAGCAACTGAACCCGCTGGCGGCGGATATGCTAGAGTTGCTGTTACAAACAACAAGACTAATTTTACAACGTCGTCTGGTGGCATTGTCCAAAATAATACACAGTTTGAGTTCCCAGAAAGCACAACTGCTTGGGGAACAATTACACATGTATTCATTGCGGATTCTGGTACAATTGGCGGCGGAAATATTTTGTATTACGACGCTTTGACGAATCCTAGAACTGTGCAAACTGCTACAATCTTATTGTTTGCTATTAATTCTATGAAAATTCAGCTCGTCTAATACATGAAAGGCGGGGCGATTAAGTGAGAGCCTTTAAAATATTCGCTACTCCTAAACGTGTTTTTAAGATAGTGGCTGATACATTTCCAAGACTGGCAACTTTAATCTTTAATAATACAAACACAATTGAACTTATTGGATTAATCATGGCGCATTTGAAATCGAACGTGACTTTAAAAATACAGTCATTGTTTACAATAACAGATACTCGTATGAAGCTTCATATGATAATGAGCAATATAGTCGCCCCGATAAGATTTAGAATTTTGGCTATACCAAAATCCATAGAGAGTGAAAAAATACTTATAATTGTAGCTACTAATATTATAGCACAATCGCTTGGACTTGTCAAGTTGGACTTTAATTCGTCAAGTACGGTTAAAATAATAGCGTCCGCATTAGTTGGAAGATTTAGACTTCTTGGCGAATTAGACCCGCTAACTTTGGGCGAAATAGACAATGACACTCTTGGAACGTTAGATTTCAAAACACAATAACAAAGGAGGGAGATAATGGCTAATACTCCTAACTATAATCTTACAACGTATTCTTCATCAGATACGGATGTAAGATTCTTAGATTTTCGTGTAGCTATTGCTGGTAGTCAAACTACAAGCAACTTCTATAAAATTGACACAGCCTTAAAACAGCATACCGACGCTATTGCTTCTCTTGAGGCCTCTCCATCGGCGTTTACGGTTAATGCTGTATATTCTACGGACAACTTTTATACTGCTTCTGTTACGAACTATCCTGGATATAAGACAAACCAACTTATCGCATTATCGCTTGACAGAAATAATGTTGGAACAGTAACAATCAATATCAATGGCTCTACTACAAAGAGTGTTATGAAATATAATACGTCTGGGCTATTAGTAAATGCCGCTGATAATGATTTTGTGAAAAATAATCCCGTCCTTTGTATTTATGATGGCACACAGTTCATTATGCTTGGTTCTTCTAGTGCTACTAATATACGAATTGACGGCGCTGCTAATCACGTTGTTATGATTTCAGGGCAAAATACTCTTGTGACAAGTGGACGAGGCATAGGAATTGCTAATGGTTTTGCTACATTGGATGCTAGTGGTAAGCTTGTCCAGACGGCTAAAAACTCCGACTACGCAACTACTGCTGGTATAGCAAATACTGTTCTTGATGGCTCTATTGTAACAAATTCTTTCAACTCAGCTGCTGTTGCTCCAACCGCCGCTAAAACATCACAAGCTCTGACTATTCAGTTAAATGGTACAGCACAGCCAACATTTAATGGCTCTACTGCTAGAACAATCAATGTAACACCAGCTTCAATTGGTGCGGCAACGACTGGTGCGCTGGATGGAGTTGTTTCAGACTTAACCGATGGCACTACTGTTGTAGCGCAAGCCAACAAGGTAACTAACGCTCTGGTTATTATGAGCAATAGTGGAACTGCCCTCGTAAACTATGACGGAAGTGCCACGGCAAATATGACACTTAGTCCATCCAATGTAGGTGCCGAACCAGCATTCACCAAAAATACAGCATTCAATAAAAACTTTGGTAGTTCTGCTGGTACTGTATGTCAAGGTAACGATGGCAGACTATCTGATGCTCGTCGTTCGTCTAATATTAGTATGAGTTTGTCTGGAACAAACCTTAGTATTAGTTATAGTTAAGGATGTGTTATTATGGCTTTAAGTTTTAATGGCACAAATGTACCAGTAAGCGGGAACGTAACCTATAATGGAATTGGTTGTAGCACTGTGACATACAATGGAACTCAAGTTTGGAAACGGGCACCAGAATGGTTGTATAACAGCGGAAATCAATATACTGAATTTACTGGTGGTTGGAATGCTCAAGCTGCCTATTATTTAGGTGGCTCTGCTGGTACAAACTATTACAGAAACCAAACTGCGTCTACTCCGGCATTCAACGCATCAAATATTTCAGTAACGTGTACTGGCAATTATCTTGGTGGTGGTAGTGTTATTACCAACTGGAAAGTTGATTTATCGGCAATTTCATCATTGACCGCAAGTATTAATGTTTTTGACCAATACGAAACGTATTCGTATTTCTATATACATATACTTAATTCATGGCCAACGATAAATGCTGATAATACAAGCGTAGCGGCAACTTATGTAACTGGTGTTTCGAAGACAACCAGCGTAACTCTAAATACTTCGGGACTTAGTGGAGGTTACTATGTATTGATGGGTTTTTCAAATAATAACTCTCGTAGTTTCACTGGTTATATTTATAGTCTAAAGTGTAATTTCTAATATATGATACGGAGTATAAGATATGAAGCTAAATAAAATCGCTGGGTTAGTTGCCCCCCCCCCCCTATAAAAGCTGACACGATGGGAGGGATATAGATGGCGTTATCT
>OMGQ01000117.1_pt1 | contig 114991 bp, 103 predicted proteins | sample 1646071 | NCBI WGS metagenome assembly OMGQ01 (sample SAMN05578585, study PRJEB25193) | human gut metagenome | biome: Human Microbiome; feature: human-associated habitat; material: feces | host: Homo sapiens | place: USA:Birmingham
TGTCTATTGTTTAATTATCAAGGTTCTTCGCTGTTCTTGTTGATAAGAAGTAGCTCTGATATTTTATCACGCCGTTTCTCACTTGTCAAGAACTTTTTTATTTTTCTTTTCGCTGTCTGTTCCGGAAGTTGTTCTCCCTCACAAGTCAGCTTTAATAGGTTATCACATCCACTTCCTTCTGTCAAGAACTTTTTTCACGTTGTCCAGCGATCTGCTCTCGCATCCTGTCCCACAGTGGCCCTTGGGCTTATTCTTTTCATCGGTCTGTCTCAGCGACAAGTGGTATCTTATCACGGGAAAAGTGAATTGTCAATGTTTTTTCTGTTTTTTATTTTTTTCGCACAATTCAGACAATTCACTTTTGTTTTTACTTACGATATCATGCTGCTCATATCTTGTCCTTTATTTCGCCCAATACAAAACAGCAGCCTTCAAAAACTCTGCACATCCTGACACTTCTTCATCATAAATAACGCAGTGTACGTGTACTCACCCCTGTCATTTCTGCCATTCCCGAATACTGTATTCCATCTTTTTACCTCCTGCCGGATTTTAGTATACAAGTTGACGCAGCGTCAAAGTCAAGGTGATTTTTTCATTATTTCAAAAAGAATTTTACAAGTTTTTTCTTTCCTTTTGTAAATTGCGGATAACAAACCGGAAGATTCCAGTTTGCCGGTTTTATAAACACGCTTTTTTCATGTGTAAATGTGTCAAAACTGTACTTCCCATGATACCGTCCCATACCGGATGCTCCCACTCCTCCGAACGGTAGCATCGGATTGATCAGATGACTGATCGTATCATTCACGCACACTCCTCCAGAAGCCACCCGTTCCAGGATAAATTTTTCCGCACTTTTCTTTCGGGTGAACACATACAGCGCAAGTGGTTTCTCTCTTTTATTCACAAAACGAATCGCATCTTCTAATCTGTGATATGACAAAACAGGCAGGATCGGACCAAATATTTCTTCCTGCATAGCGGCTGAACTGGCGGAATTTTCCAGTTTTCCCACATCCAGAATCGTCGGCTCGACATAGCGTTGTGTAAAATCCGTTGTTCCTCCATAAAACAAATAATCTCTGTCTTGATCCAGAATGTTCTGCAGACGCTCCATGTGCTGTTTATTTACAATTCGTCCAAAATCCGGATTTTCCTTGATTTCTTTTCCATATAGATGAGAAAATGCTGTTTTCATCTCTGTTAAGAACTGCTGTTTTCTGCTCTCATCCACAAGCACATAATCCGGCGCCACACAGGTCTGTCCCGCATTCATGAGTTTTCCCCACGCAATTCTTCTTGCCGCCTCTTTTATATTTGCAGTTTTTTCGATAATAACCGGACTTTTTCCACCTAACTCCAATGTCACCGGCGTCAGATTTTCTGCTGCCGCTTTCATAACGATCCTTCCGACACGTTCACTTCCTGTAAAAAAGATATAATCAAATTTCTGAGAAAGTAATTCCTGATTGACCTCTACTCCACCTTCCACACAGGCAATATATTCTTCTTTAAAGGTAGAGTGTACGATCTGATACATTGCTTTTGAAACATGTGGGGTAAGTTCTGATGGTTTGAGTACTGCACAGTTTCCTGCCGCAATCGCTCCGATCAGAGGCTCTGCCAACAACTGTACCGGATAATTATATGGTCCCAGAATAAGCACACTTCCATAAGGTTCTTTTTGAATCTTACTTTTGCCCGGAAATAAATACAGCGGTGTTCTTACACGTTTTGGAGCCGACCATTTCTGAAGATTTTGAATCGTATATCGAATATCAGCAAGTACAAATCCAATCTCTGTGGCATAAGATTCAAATGCAGATTTTCCAAGATCTTTCTTTAATGCCTCCTCCAAAACCGTTTCATTTTTTCGCATTGCATCTGCCAGCAGTTGTAACTGGCAGATACGAAATGCAAGATCACGAGTCCGTCCGGTTTCAAAAAATTGTTTTTGTGCCTCTGTTAACTTTGAAAACATTCTATTTTTCTCCATATCTTTTACACATTAGCTCCTTTCTTCGGATGTTCATATTTCTCAATTATAACACTGCCGTATCGCCTTCTCAATTCATCTTTGATTCCTTTTCGCACGATCGGCAATTTTATTTTTGACAATTTCTTTCATTTCAGTCGGGATATGATATAATCATTTTGCGAAATGTTGTTCAAAAAAATGATACAGAAAGAAGGACCATATATTTATGAAAACAAATTCAAAAAAATGGTTGAAACGCCTGGGAATCTTCCTCGGAACTCTGATACTGATCGTAGTCGGCTATGTTGTTTATGTATTTTCCAGTTACTATCGTCTGGAAGACAAGCAAAAACTGACGATCACCGGAAAATCTACAGAAAAGGCAAAAACCAGAAAAAGTTACCGCATCACATCTGGAAATATCGGTTTCGGCGCATACAGTGACGACTATTCTTTCTTTATGGACGGTGGAAAAGAAAGCCGTGCCCGTTCCAAAGATGCCGTCATTGAAAATGTCAGCAGCTATGCAGAAGCTGTAGCTCAATTAAACCCGGATTTTATGCTGTTCCAGGAAGTGGATATTGACGGAACAAGAAGTTATCATGTGGATGAACGCAAATTATTGCTTTCACAGACACTTTCAACCGATAACACCTCACGAAATTACACATTTGCTCAGAACTATGACAGCCCTTATCTGTTCTACCCGATTCTGGAGCCACACGGAAAGAACAAATCCGGTATGCTTACAATTTCTAATATGGAGATCACGGAATCCATCAGACGCTCTTTACCGATCGAGGATGGATTTATGAAGCTGCTGGATCTGGATCGCTGCTATAACGTCAACCGGATTCCAACAGAAAACGGAAAGAAACTTGTCCTGTACAATCTGCATCTTTCCGCTTATACATCTGATCCGAGCACCGCCGACAATCAGCTGCGGATGCTGTTTGAGGATATGAAAAAAGAATATGACGCTGGAAATTATATTGTTGCGGGCGGTGATTTTAACAAAGATCTGCTTGGAAATTCTGCTGAGATTTTTGGTCACAAGGAATTAGAAGACAACTGGGCAAAACCGATATCCGAAGAACTGATTCCTGATTTCATACAGTTGATCGCACCGTTTGATGAGAAAAATCCGGTACCGTCCTGCCGAAACGCAGATCAGCCTTACAGCGAATCTGATTTTGTTGTAACAGTAGATGGTTTTCTGGTATCTGATAATGTGACTGTAGAAGATGCACTGGTTCTGGATACCGGTTTTAAATGGAGTGATCATAATCCGGTTTATATGGATTTTGTTTTAGAGTAAAAAAGTACAGGCTGATGTTTTGCAAAGAACACCAGCCTGTATTTCTATTCATAATGTGTTTTTACATATTCATCCATCGCATCTGCGATCATTTTCGAATACTTCACCGCCTCTACCACGGTCTTTGCACCGGTCACTACATCTCCGGATGCGAAAATCCCCGGCATGGTGGTCTCTCCATTTGCATCTGTCTTGAGCAATCCCCGATCATCTACCTGCAGCTCTTTATCCCGGTTCACGATCCGATCCTGCGGTCCCTGAGAAATCGAAATAATGATACTGTCAGCCGGAACAAGCCTGGCAGTCTCTTCTTTTTTCACCAGTTTTCCATCTTCGGTCCATTCCACATCACAGATAATGGCTCCTTCATCCCGGATTTCAATGGCCGTCTGCAGATATTCGAACTCTACTCCGTCCAGTTTTGCATACTCCACCTCTTTTGGGGATGCCGCCGGAATTTCTGTGATGGAATAGACGGTTACATGCCGGGAGCCTTTACGAATTGCCGTTCTTGCCACATCCATTGCCGCATTCCCCGCACCGATGACAAGTACCCGTTCTCCCAGATCATAGACATCCGGATTGTTCAGATAATTGATTCCGTAGTGCACATTTCCAAATGTTTCTCCCGGTATATGCAGCTGATACGGTCTCCAGGTTCCTGTTCCGATAAATACGGCATGATATCCGTCTCTTAAAAGATCTTCCACACCTGTGGAACCACCCAGCGCAAAATTGGGCCTAAATAAGATACCCAGCTCTTTCATTTTTACATAATAGCGGTCTAAAATGGACTTTGGCAGACGAAATTCAGGAATTCCATAACGCATGATTCCTCCGATCTTCTCTTTTACCTCAAAAATCGTCACTTTATATCCTCTGCACGCCATCAAAATAGCGATTGTGATTCCTGCCGGACCCGCGCCGACAACTGCGATCCGTTTGCCGTTTTTCGGAAGCTGCTCCAGCTTCATCCGGTCAAAGCAGGTATCTGAAATATAATTTTCAATCGAAGAAATATGCACCGGTTCTCCTTTTATGCCTTTCACACAATGCCCTTCACACTGTTTTTCGTGGTCACAGACCAGAGAACAGATGACAGACAGCGGATTGTTGGCAAACACCATTTCTGCCGCCTCCGGCATCTCTCCTTGCAGCAGCATCTGGATCATCACAGGAATCGGGGTATGGATCGGACACCCTTCCTGACATCTCGGTTTTTTACAGTTTAAACATCTTTTTGCTTCATCAATGACATGCAGTCCCATTGTTATTACAACTCCTTACTTTACGATCTGTTATCCGGATAGATGATTTGTATTTTTATGCACAATAACAATTTATCACACGAAAAAAGAAAGTCAACAATCGTTATTTTGTTGACTTTCCTGTTATTTTATTCACTTATTGAAGATCTTATAATCTGCATTTAAAATCTTCATATCCGAACGATTTCACGATCTCACATTCTCCACTTTCGCGTTCCCACACAATATCCGGAAGACGCATTCCATTGAATGTATTATTTTTTACAGTCGTATAGATCGCCATATCTCCAAATGTGAGTCTGTCTCCTACTTTCAGCGGCTGATCAAAAGAATAACTTCCGATCACATCTCCTGCCAGACAGGTCGGACCGCCAAGCAGATACGTATATTCTTTTTCCTTCGCCTCTCCAGAATCAAACAGAGGCGGGCGATACGGCATCTCGATCACATCCGGCATATGACACGCTGCAGAGACATCCAGTACCGCAATATCATTATGTACAATATCTTCCACTGTTGTGATCAAATGGCCCGCATTTAACGCCACCGCTTCTCCCGGTTCCAGATAGACCTGTACATTGTAGGTGTCCTGAATCCTGCGCACACAGGAGATCAGAAGCTCTCTGTCATAATCCGCTCTTGTAATATGATGACCGCCGCCAAAATTCACCCATTTTAACTGTTTCATCCACTTGCCGAACTTTTCTTCCACTGCTTTCAACGTGATTTCCAGAGCATCTGCATTCTGCTCACAGAGTGTGTGAAAATGCAGTCCCTCTACGTAAGATGGCAGTGTTTCCGGAAATTCGGATACCAGAATCCCAAGACGGGAGCCCGGTGCACAAGGATCATAAATCGCATGCTCTCCCTGCGTGGAACATTCCGGATTTACACGGATCCCCACACTTTTTCCGGCTTTTGCAGCACGTTCTCCGAAACACTCAAGCTGTGAAAACGAATTAAACACGAGATGTTCGCAGCTTTCCAGCACCTCTTCAAATTCATCTTCCCGATATGCCGGAGAAAAAATATGATTTTCTTTGCCCATACATTCTTTCCCGAGCTTTGCTTCATACAAGCCGCTGGCAGTCGTTCCATCCAGATACTCTCCGATGAGAGGATAACAGGAATACATAGAAAATGCTTTCTGTGCCAGCAGGATCTTACATCCGCTCTGCTGTCGGATTTCCTGTAAAATCTGCAGATTCTTTTTCATTTCTGACTCCATGATGACATAGCATGGAGTCCTTAATTCTTCTCTTTTCATTTCTGATGTCCGTTTCTTAATCTACCATCTGAGGGTTTTCTACCACTTTCCATGGAAGTCCAAACTCATTGAGGGCATCCATAAACGGATCCGGATCAAACTCTTCGATATTGTAAACACCGTCTTTGTCCCATGTCTTTGTCATGAGCATCATAGCACCGATCATTGCCGGAACGCCTGTAGTATAGGCAACGGCCTGTGATCCCACTTCTTTATAGCACTCTTCATGATCGCATACATTGTAAATATAGATCGTCTTCTCTTTTCCGTCTTTCTTTCCTGTAAAAATACATCCAATATTTGTCTTTCCTTTTGTTCTCGGTCCAAGAGATGCCGGATCCGGAAGAACAGCTTTCAAAAACTGAAGCGGTACGATTTCTTTTCCTTCGTACATAATCGGCTTAATGGATGTCATTCCTACATTTTCCAGACATTTCAGATGTGTCAGATAGCTCTGTCCAAATGTCATAAAGAAACGGATTCTTTTGATTCCCGGAATATTCAGTGCCAGAGATTCGATTTCTTCATGGTGCAGAAGATACATATCTTTCATTCCCACTTCCGGAAAATCGTATTCTCTCTTGATCTCCATCGGCTCTGTCTCTACCCAGTGTCCGTCTTCCCAGTAAGAACCTTTTGCAGAAACCTCGCGGATGTTGATCTCCGGATTGAAGTTCGTTGCAAACGGATAGCCGTGATCTCCTCCATTGCAGTCCAGAATATCGATATAATTAATCTCGTCAAAATAATGTTTCAGCGCATATGCAGAAAATACTCCTGTTACTCCGGGATCAAATCCACTTCCCAACAACGCTGTAATTCCTGCTTTTTCAAATTTCTCACGGTATGCCCACTGCCATTTATATTCGAATTTTGCAGTATCTTCCGGCTCATAATTTGCAGTGTCTACATAATCCACTCCTGTCGCAAGGCAGGCATCCATAATTGTAAGATCCTGATATGGAAGTGCCAGATTCAGTACTACGTCCGGTTTTTCCCTTTCGATCAGTGCAATCAGTTCTTCTGGATTATCTGCATCCACCTGTGCAGTTGTAATCGTTCCGTTGTAGGAAGCCTGCAGTTTTTCTTTCAATGCCTCACATTTTGAAACCGTACGGCTGGCAATACAGATCGCATCAAACACTTTACTGTTCTGACAACATTTGTGTACAGCTACACTTGCAACTCCGCCACATCCAACAATCAATACTTTTCCCATTTTTTTATCTCCTTCTTTCTTGTTTTTTCTTCTATTAAACTTGCAGTGCAAGTAAAAATTCTCTGATAATCTTTCCGGCTACTGCTGTGGAAACTCCACTTGGATCATAAACCGGGCTCAGTTCATTCACATCACATCCGACCACGTTGACTCCCTGTGCTGTCTGGATCACAGCATTCATCAGTTCCACAAATGTGACACCGCCCGCCTCCGGAGTTCCTGTTCCCGGAAATACAGACGGATCCAGCACATCCAGATCCAGTGTGATGTATACCGGTTTTCCCTGCAGTTTCTCAATTACTTCTGCCAGTCCGTCAAGATTGAACTTATGCATCTTCACATGCCCTTCTCTTGCCCAGCGAAACTCTTCTCTGTCACCGGATCGGATTCCAAACTGATAGATCCTGTCATCTCCCAAAAGCTCCCAACATCTTCTCAGTACACAGGCATGAGAATATTGAACGCCCAGATAATCTTCTCTTAAATCTGCATGTGCATCAAAGTGGATGATATGCAGATCCGGATATTTCTCTGCTGCTGCACGGACACTTCCCAGTGTCACCAGATGCTCTCCGCCGATCATAAACGGGATTTTCCCGCTGCTTAAAATAATCTCGGTACAATCCTGAATCTCAGCCAGCACTTTTTCCGTATCTCCGATCGGCAGCTCCAGATCTCCACTGTCAAAAATCTTATAATCTGTCAGATCTTTTCCCTGATACGGACTGTAAGTTTCCAGTCCATAAGACTCATTGCGAATTGCCTGACTTCCAAATCTTGCCCCCGGACGGTAGGAAGTCGTGGAATCAAAAGGTGCACCGAACAACACGATCTCTGATTCATTATACTCCGCATCACATCCGATGAACGTCATTACATTTTTATTCAACATCTTTTACAAGCTCCTCCACATACGCCGGTAATGCAAAGACTCCGTGGTGCACTCTCGGCAGATAATATTTTGTATGAATCCCCCGCAGATTCCAGGAAACTCCATCCAGGTCATTGAGCGGATGGTATTTCTTAGACGCAAATCCGAACAGCCAGTGCCCTGACGGATAGGACGGAATATGGGCCTGATAAATCTTACTGATCGGGAAGGATTCTATAATTCTCTTGTGCATTCTCTGACACTGAAATGCCTCTTCTGTATAAAACGGACTTTCATGCTGGTTGATCATGATCCCGTCTTCATGCAGGGCATTGTAACAATTGCCGTAAAATTCCTTTGTAAACAATCCCTCCGCAGGACCAAACGGATTTGGAGAATCAATCAGGATCAGATCATACACATTGGATCTGGAACGCACAAACCGCAGTCCATCTTCATTATAGATTGTCACGCGATCGTCATCCAGGCTGCTTGCAATCTGCGGAAAATATTTCCGACAGACTTCAACCAGAAGAGGATCTACTTCTACGACGTCTATCTTCTGAATGGTATTATATTTTGCAAGCTCCCGCACACATCCGCCGTCACCTCCGCCGATGACCAGCACATTCTCTACCTTCGGATGTACTGCCATAGGAACATGCGCCATCATCTCATGGTAGATAAATTCATCTTTTTCTGTCAGCATCAGATCTCCGTCCGCTACGAGAATCTTACCAAATTCTTTTGATTCGAGAACATCGATTCGCTGAAACTCGCTCTGCGCACTGAACAGCTGCTTGTCCACACGGATGGACAGTTTCACATTGTCCGTGTGTTCATCTGAAAACCACATTTCCATCACTTTTATCCCCCTTATATCAGAACATTTAAATATTCGATTGCCGCATCTTCAGGTCCCGTCATGGAACACCCCTTTTCTTTGGCATAGAGAATATACTCGATTACATCTTTTGTGATCTTCTCTCCCGGTGCCAGAATCGGAATTCCAGGCGGATAACACATCACGAACTCACTGCAGATTCTGCCTTCTGACTCCCGGATCGGCACTGCCTCTTTTTCCGCATAGAAAGAATCCTGCGGACTCATGATGACCTCTGGTTCAATATATTCCTGGCTGAGCATACCCGTCTTGTCTTTCTGATATCTGCGCTTTACTTCTGCCAGTGCACTTACCAGACGCTCAATCTCCTGGATCCGGTCTCCGATAGACAGATATGCCAGAATATTCCCGATATCTCCAAATTCGATCTGAATATCATACTCATCCCGCAGAATATCATAGACCTCGATTCCCGCAAGACCAATTTCCAGCGTATGGATGGACAGCTTCGTTGTATCAAAATCATAAATACTGTCTCCATTGATCAGCTCTTTTGAAAATGCATAATATCCTCCGATCCGATTGATCTCTTCTCTTGCATAATCCGCCAGCGCCGCCACTCTTGCAAAAGATTCCTTGCCGCGCAACACCAGATTTCTTCTGGAAATATCCAGACTGGACAGTAAAAGATAGGAACCGCTGGTGGTCTGCGTCAGGTTGATGATCTGTCTCACATAACCCGCATGCATAGACGGACCTACAAGCAAAAAGGAACTCTGTGTGAGACTTCCGCCTGATTTGTGCATACTCACAGATGCCATATCTGCCCCTGCCTCCATTGCTGAAACCGGCAGATTCTCTCCAAAATAAAAATGTGTTCCATGGGCTTCATCTACCAGAACCTTCATGCCGTGAGCGTGTGCTTTTTTTACGATAGAACGTAAATCAGAACAAATTCCGTAATACGTCGGATTGTTCACAAATACAGCTACCGCATCCGGATGCTTCTGAATCGCCAGTTCTACCTGAGACACTTTCATACCAAGTGAAATTCCCAGACTGTGCTCCACATCCGGATTGACATAGATCGGAATCGCTCCGCATAACACCAATGCGTTGATCACACTGCGGTGTACATTTCTCGGTAATATGATCTTATCCCCCTTCTTACAGCAGGAAAGTACCATCGCCTGCACCGAGGATGTCGTTCCCCCTACCATCAGAAATGCATGACTTGCATGAAATGCCTCTGCTGCCAGCTGTTCTGCATCTTTGATAACAGAAACCGGATGACACAGATTGTCCAGCGGTTTCATGGAATTGACATCAATACTGACACAGCGTTCTCCCAGTAATTCCACCAGTTCTTTATTTCCTCTTCCGTGCTTATGTCCCGGAACATCAAACGGTACGATCCGCATCCGCCGGAACCGCTCTAATGCTTCATAGATCGGAGCATTCTCCTGTGATAAATTCTTCATCTTTCTTTCACCTCGCCCTTTTTTGTCAATTCCCCTTTACTTCTGAATGTTTGTGATATAAAAAAAGCGCAGAAAAACGTACGTTACATCTACATTCTTTCTTGCGCTTGCTATGCTTCTTTATATAATGCCAATCTCCTGCTTAAGTACAGGAGCTTTGTCTTTTCTTCTAAGTATAAGCACTACAGATATAAAGGTTTTCGAGTCTATATAGCAAATATTTTACTTTTAATACTCTTATTGACCGTTTCACAAGTTGATGTGCTGTTTACGCACCGGTTATAAAGTAACCAACTTATAAAATTTAAGCTTTTAACTTAATCAATAATGCAGCTTCTGCTGCGTTAAATATTTGCATGGAACTCTCAATATCCGTTCGTTCTCCATACGAATCTATTATACGTGCATAGGTTTCGAATTGCAAGAACTTTTTCCTGAGATTTCTTTCAATCAGATGAGCGCCTGTTACTGTTCACACCAATCCCCGCCTATCCATGCGCAATCGTCGTGCTTGCGCACAAACTAAATGAAGGAGATGCATTTAACATCTCCTCTTCTCTGTGATAAAACAATCTCTCTTTTATAAGTTTCCCCGCATACGATAGGTTCTTTGACTCTGTATCGTATGATGTTCTCCGCGCTTCCCGCTTCGAATCTCGTGTTTTTCATGATGCTTTCCAAGCCCATTTTGAAGCAGTGTCTTATTCTCTGACTTCAGCACTTCCTGCGGATATTCTCTTGCATCATCAACTGCAAACCAAAAGCGCATCCTCTGTGCTGCAAACCAGCTCGACAACCGCGGGGTATTTAATTTTTCCTCTGCTGAATGTTCATTGTTATAAATCTGATACTCTGAACATACCCAGACAAATATCACTGTCGTAATTGCCAAAATACATGTTCCAATCAATGCTTCCGTCATAACCGTACACTCCTTCCTCTTACTTTATAGTATAATTGTAGCTCTTTTTAATTTAAAATTCAATGTTTTCAGATATATTTATCTTTTAAATTTTATTTTTCTCGCTTTACAAACAAAATAACTAATTGTAATTATAACCATCATTACTGTTATTACAATCAAAATATCGGGACGTACCCAAAATGTAATCTTTCCCGCAAGAAATACACTTGTCGGACCGTCCGATCCTCCTGTAATACTGACCGTCTCATTGGCGATCTCTGTATGGATTTCGGCAAATTCCGACTTTATACGATATTCCTGATACATCAGATATCCGGACAGAGTTCCCGATAAAAGGGTCAAAATAATTAAAAGAGAACCTATCCAGCCAATTTTGAACTCTCGTTTAACTGCATTTTCCCGCAAAATTTCTTCTGCGACTTCTTTTGTCCCTCCCTGATGCGCAACCGCCTCTTCTTCCGAAACTCCATTTTCGATCATATCCGAAATTATTTCTTCATAATATGCAATATACTTCTCCCGTTCATCCTTTTTTAATTTTCTCAGACTGTATCGAAGATTCTTGATAAACTGTTCCTTCTTCATTTCTCATCCTCCTCTGCAATATAATCCAATATTTTTAACAACTGTGCTCTGTCTTTGTCAAAATTTTTCAGATACTGTCTTCCCTCTTCTGTTAGATGAAAATATTTTCGCAATCGATTATTGTACTGTGTGGTATAGGATTCTACTTTTCCACCCATCTCCAATCTTCGCAAAATAGGATACAAAGTGGATTCTGAAATTTCAATCAGATCAGAAACATCTCTTATAATCTGGTATCCGTAGGAATCTTCCTTTCTCAATACTGCTAAAACACATAATTCCAACATTCTTTTTGATGCAAATCACCTTGACTTCATCGAAGCATTTGCTATAATTTGCTTATAGAATTCCTCTGCTGATGGAGGAAATAACTATGGCGAAACGAACATTACAGGAACTTACTAAGGAAAGCCGTGAAATGGAGGAACGTTTCATGATTTTAGAAGAGATGTTGAGAGATGAGCGTGCGGCCGGACGCAGAGAGGGTTTACAAGAAGGTGAACTTAACGGTCAAAGAGCTATGCTACGCAGTTTTTTAGAAGATCTTGGATCTATACCACCAGAACTTGAAAAGAAACTCTTTGAGGAATCAGATGCAACTGTTCTGAAAAACTGGTTAAAAATTGCAGCTACATCAAAAAGTATCGAAGAATTTATACAAAAAATCCAGTAATTCTTTACTGGACTGTCAAGTTATCTTATGCTTTTGGGTATTATAGCGGGACATCCCCCATATTCAAAAGCATGTCACAACGCAATCTATGCCTGATCAGGCAGTACTTATCAAAAAAGATGCAGAGGAATTCTATTGTTTTTTAACAACAAAGTGTACAAGCACTCTTTTTGGAATGCCCGTACACTTTTCTTTTTACAATCCTTTTGTAATCTCTCTCGCTACATACACACCACTCGCTGATGCATGGGACAGAGAATGTGTCACTCCACTTCCGTCACCGATCACGTACAGACCTTTGTACATGGTCTCCAGATGTTCATCCAGTTCTACTTCCATATTATAGAACTTGACTTCCACACCGTAAAGCAAAGTATCATCATTGGCTGTACCCGGAGCGATCTTATCCAGTGCGTAGATCATCTCGATAATTCCATCCAGGATTCGTTTCGGAAGCACAAGGCTTAAGTCTCCCGGCTCTGCCGCAAGTGTCGGTCTGACAAATCCATCCTCAATTCTGTCATGGGTGCTTCGTCTTCCACGGATCAGGTCACCGAATCTCTGCACGATCACACCGCCGCCCAGCATATTGGACAGTCTGGCAATACTCTCTCCGTATCCGTTGCTGTCTTTAAACGGCTCTGAGAAATGCTTTGCCACAAGCAGTGCAAAGTTTGTATTTTCTGTCTGCTTTTCTGTATCTTCGTAGCTGTGTCCATTTACAGTTACGATTCCGTTTGTATTTTCATTTACTACGATTCCGTATGGATTCATGCAGAATGTACGGACTTTATCCTCAAATTTTTCTGTACGGTATACAATCTTGCTTTCATACAGTTCATCTGTCAAATGGGAGAACACTGCTGCCGGCAGTTCTACGCGGACACCAAGATCTACACGGTTGGATTTTGTCGGGATCTTCATGTCGCGACAGACTTCTTCCATCCATTTACTTCCGCTTCTTCCTACTGAAACAATACACTTCTCGCATTCATCACGGTCTTCTCCATGTGTCACGATATAGCCGTTTTCTGTCTTCTCCAGCTTGTCCACATAGTAATTGAAACGGAATTCTACTTTATCTTTTAATTCTGCGTACAGATTTTCCAGGACTACATAGTTGATATCTGTTCCCAGATGACGGACAGATGCTTCCAACAACTTTAATTTATTCTGCAGACACAGCTTTTTGAACTTGCTTCCTGCAGTGGAATACATCTTGGTTCCTTTTCCACCGTATTCCACATTGATCTCATCCACATAGCGCATCAGATCAATGGCAGTGTCTTTTCCGATATACTCGTACAATGTTCCGCCAAAATCGTTTGTAATATTATATTTTCCATCCGAAAAAGCTCCGGCGCCTCCAAATCCATTCATGATGGCACAGGTCTTGCAGTTGATACAGCTTTTTACCTTCACTCCGTCAATCGGACATTTTCTTTTCTCCAGAGGATTTCCCGCTTCCAGAACCGCAATTTTCAGCTGCGGTGCATCTTTCACCAGCTCATATGCCGCAAAGATTCCTCCCGGACCTGCTCCAATAATGATCACGTCATACTGACTCATATGTTTCTCCTTTCGTTACGGTCATTTTACTCTCACTGTTTCTATTATAGCCAACCATCACGAAAAAAGAAACTGTTTTCCGGATTCTTATGAAATCCTTCCGTTTTCCATCTGATATACCTTTTCCGCCACAGCCATGGTCGATTCTCTGTGGGATACTAAAATAACAGTCTTGTCTTTCCCCATTTTTTTCAGAGATCTTAAGATAATACTTTCATTCAGAGAATCCAGATTGCTGGTCGGCTCATCCAGAAGCAAAAGCGGTGCATCGTGCAGAAATGCTCTTGCCACGCCGATCCTCTGTTTTTCTCCTCCGGAAAGGGTATCTCCCAACTCTCCGACCAGCGTATCGTATCCATTTGGAAGGCTTTCTATAAATTCATGCAGAGATGCTTTTTTTGCTGCCTCTACGATTTCTTCTCTGGAAGCCCCCGGCTTTGCGATCGCAATGTTGTTGGCGATTGAATCGTGGAACAGACACGTCTCCTGTGTCACATAGCTTTCCATATCACGCAGCTCGTTTGTATTGATACCGGACAGTTTTCTGTCTCCCATTCGGATCACTCCGCTGTGTACATCATAAAAACGCATCAGCAGCTTTAACAGCGTTGATTTTCCGGAACCGCTTCTTCCATGGATTCCAATCCGGCTGCCTTTCGAAATCGAGATCGAATAGTCTTTTAAAATCTGTTCTTCTTCATAAGCAAAATCAATGTTTTCACAATTGATATCTGCAAATTCTGCGGTTGCCTGACCGGATACTTCTTCAATCTGCGGTTCTTCTTCCAAAAGGGATAACACACGCTCTCCACTTGCCAGTGTCTGCATCAGATTGTTTGACAGACTGGACAGAGCAACAACCGGTCCAAAAGAGCTCATCATCAGGATCGTACAGAGCAGTACTGCGTCAAATCCGATCTCCCCCTGCTGATGCAGCCATGTTGTAAGGAACAGCATTCCAAAAGAGAAAATCAGGATCAGGACATTTGTTCCTCCCCTTTGTGTTCCTTCCAGTTTCTTCATTTCTTTCTGTTTCGCATCCAGTTCCACACTTTTGCGTTCCATCTGCTCTTCCCGTTTTTCTCCGCATCCATACTGGATCGTCTCATCCAGACCGCGAAGACTGTTCAGAACGAAGCTGTTCAGATCCCCGAAACGGGTACGAAATTCCATTCCTTTTTCTGAACCTCGTCTGGAATTCCACATGGGCATCAGAACTCCAATTGCAAGATATCCCACAAGGGCGAACAGACCGATCAGCACATGATATCGGAGAAAGAAAATTTCCATGATCAGGGATGTCAGGAATGCGATTGCGATCGGCGAAATCGTATGCGCATAAAATACTTCCAGAAGCTCAATATCTGTTGTGATGATCGAGATCAGATTTCCTTTGTCTCTTCCGTCCAGTTTTGCAGGACAGAGCTTTCTCAAAACCGCAAATACTTTGTGACGGATCAGTGCCAGCAGCTTAAACGCAATATAATGGTTGCATGCCTGCTCTCCATAGTGCAGAATTCCGCGCAGTACCGCAATCACTGCAAGGCAGACAAACAATGTCGTCAGAGAAACTCCCTGCCATATTCCCATAATCTGCAGGATTCCAACTCCTGCCAGTACGGTGAGAAAGATCGCACAAAGATATCCTGTGACACCTAGCAGAATCGCTGCTGCCATAACGTGCATCAGGGGACGGATCAGTCCGATCAGTTTTCCCATAATCTGTATTCCACTTCTTCGCTTCATGCTCTTCCCTCCCTTACCTGACACAATTCCTGCTGTTTCTGATACATATTTGCATAGCTTCCTGCTTTTTTCATAAGTTCTCCATGTGTGCCGCTCTCTGTAATCTGACCGTTTTCCAACATATAAATCTGATCAGATGCCACCACATTTGCAAGCCGGTGAGAGATAAACAGAATCGTTTTCGTCTTTGCCAGCTCCCGGATCACTTCCATGATCTGATCCTCACTTTCCACATCAATATTGGACGCTGCCTCATCAAAAATATACATCGGCGTATCATGAAGAAGTGCTCTGGCGATGGCAAGACGCTGTCTCTGTCCTCCCGAAAAGTTACTTCCCTGCTCCTCCAGCATCGTATCCAATCCATTTTGTGCCTGCAAAAACTCATACAGATTTACCTGCCTGAGCGCTGCTTCCATCTGTTCTCTCGACACAGATGGATCCGCCATTTTCAGGTTTTCTTCTACCGTTCCCTTGAACAGATAACTGTTATGTCTCACCAAGGTGATCTTATCCATCAGACTGGACTCTTTGATTTCCTGAATCGGTACATTATTGATCTGGATCTGTCCCGAAAATGTACGATTCTTCCCTGTCAAAAGTGCCGCAATGGTACTTTTTCCACAACCGGACAGACCCACCAGAGAGACAAATTTTCCGGATGGTATGGTCAGCGAAATATCCCGTAATACCTTTCGCTCCGGCTCATAGGAAAATTCCACATGCTGCAGTGTGACGTCCATTTGTTCGCCCTCAATCTCGTGCTCTCCCCGTTTTGGCTCTTCCATATCCAGAATCTTAAAAATCTTGTCACTTGCCGACATTCCGTTCATGGCAATGTGGAAGAAAGAACCCAGCAAACGCAGTGGAATGAAAAATTCAGATGCAAGCAGAATAATCGTAAACGCCCCTGCGAGTGATACATTTCCTGCCAGATACTCTTTGACAGTCACAATCATTCCAATTGCTGCTCCGCCATATGCTACAATATCCATCACACTGACAGAATTAAGCTGCATAGTGAGCACTTTCATCGTGATCTTACGAAACCGCTCTGATTCGTCGTCCATTTCTTTGGCTTTTTGCTCATCTGCCTGATAAATCTTTAAGGTTGTGAGTCCTTGCAGGTTCTCTAAGAAACTGTCACCAAGTTCTGTATAGATTCCCCAGTATTTGCTCAGCAGTTTCTTTGCGAATTTCTGTACTGCCACGATCGACATCGGAATCAGCGGTACACATACAAGAAGCACAATACATGCCTTGATGCTGATCGGTGACAATACCGCAAACAATGTGATCGGTGCAAGCAGACTGTAGAACAGCTGCGGAAGATATCTCCCATAATAAATCTCCAGCTGCTCGACTCCTTCCGCAGACACCTGAACCACCTCGGAAGTAGATACCTTTTCTTTATAGGCCGCTCCCAAACGCAGCAGCTTCTCATAAATCTGCTTTCTTAAAACCGTCTTTACATCCGCACTTGCCCGATAAGAGGCATATGCAGCTCCTTTTTCGCACAGAAAACGCGCACAGATTGCCAGGATCACAATTCCTGCCGTTTGCAGCATCACCTGCTGATCCAATGTTTTTTCAAACAGCTGCTGGATCATATTTCCTGCCGCAAACACTGCTGCGATCTGAAACAGCAGTGCGATCCACTGCCAGAAAATATTAGCTCCGATATATTTTCCCGAGCCCTTCAACAGCTTGAGTAGTCTCGTCTTAATCATATGTTTCTTTCCTTCCCATTCTCTTTTTTTCTTTTGCAGAAGTGATCACGTGCCGGATTGCCATGATTGGATGATAAAATAACATTCTCGGTCCGGCAAACCGCATCACATTTCGAATTTCTTCTCTCATCTGCGGCTTGTAACAATGTACCCTGCAGTTACTGCAGAATGTCTTTGTCTCCATAAACGGACATTTATCCACACGCATTGCGGCATAGTCTCTGAGTTTTTCACACTCCTCGCACAGTCCATGATGTTTTTCCACAGTTTTATGTTTTTTCCGGCAATAAAGGTGGATCATCAGATCCACGATCTGCTTTTCTTTTTCCCGTTTGTTCTGCACTTGCTGACTCTTTTTTATATCTTTCATTTAAGCCGCCTCAATTCTGATCGTCTTGATTTTTGTAAAGAAATATACATATTTAAAAAGGATCAGCAGAAGAATAAAAATACGCCCCGGCAGATTGCTCATCATAAAAAATGCACACATCAGCATTGCGGATGCCGGAAGCAGAATACACAGCTTTGTCTTTAATGTCATGGCACGCTCCTTTACAAAGCTGTCCAGATGATTTTTGTAAAGCTTCGTCCCCATAAACCACTTGTGAAATCTTTCCGATCCTCTTGCAAAACAAAAAGATGCCACCAGCAAGAATGGAGTTGTCGGCAAAATCGGCAGGATCACTCCCACTGCTCCGATTCCAAGACATAAAAACGCTGCTGCCAGCCATAACATTTTCAATGGGTTTTTTCTCATACGCTCTCCTTTTTTCACTTCTACCAAAAGTTTTTATCATCTATTTTTCAATAGTCTCAACTAACAAAGTGATGCTACCATAATTGATAATTATTTTCAAGTAAATTTTTACAGGAAATCAGAAGAACTTTCTGTGAATTTGCTGTTCAAAAGAAAAATCCATGATATGATAAGGAACAAATGTAGAAAATAATTTGATTTGACAAGGTGATTTTATGGATAAATTTGAAAAACGATGGATTCGACGTGAATTTAATAAAACAAACGGTATGATTTTTCTTTACAAGATCTTATTTGGCCAACTCACTTTTTTGATCATGATGGCGATGTACCGGCTGTTTCCGGTTGACGAACATTTTAATGACGGAGCTGTCTGGTATCTGATCTCCGGCTTTCTCTGTCTCGGGATCTTTGTCATATGGCGCAGACCTTCCTTTTTCCGTACGCAGATTTTTCCGGTACATTCTCATATGAGCCCGGGAAAATTTCTCAGCTTTTTCGGGATTTTTATGATCGCACAGAACGCTTCTTCCGTTCTTTATGTACTTATGGAAATGGGAGCACAGCACTTCGGTTTTACATTTGCGCGTTCTCTGGAAGCTGCTACGGGAGGCTCTGTTACGATCTCTATGCTTCTCTACTCCGGATTTGCTGCTCCGCTGATCGAGGAATTCATTTTCCGCGGTGCTGTTTTAAAGACATTGGAGCCTTTCGGCAAGTGGTTCGCACTTTTGGCCTCCTCACTTGCCTTTGCTCTCATGCACGGAAATTTTGCACAGATTCCTTTTGCAATGGCTGCCGGACTGATCCTTGGATATATCGCTATGGAATACTCGATCTGGTACAGTCTCCTTTTGCATATTTCCAACAATCTGATCCTGGGAGATGTTCTGCCCCGTATTGCAGGCATAATGCCTGGCAACAGCGGAAATATCCTGTACAATGTGATCACCAATCTGCTCGTCATCCTTGGAATTGTGCTCCTGCTTCGAAAATACCGCTCCATTCCCCGCATCTGCAGCAGCGAGTCTCACAATACGGGGAAACTGTTATTTTTATATTTTACTTCCGTTTTTGGAATTTTATTTACACTGTCCTGTATCTGGAGCGGATTTGCCGGAATCAGTCCGCTGTAGTGTTTCTTTTTAATAACTCTACCACATACTGCTGAGCTTTTTCCCCGTATAAAAAGACATCGTACAGATTTCCGTTCTGACTTTCCCTCTCTTCTGCCCGGATGCCCAGCGCTTCTCCTTTTTCTGTCAGAAAGGTTCTGCTGTATCCGTTCCAGAACTTCTGCTCCAGATACCCTTCTGCCAGAAGTTCCTCAGTAATGGATTTGATCGTCAGACGCTTCATCGTCTTTTCATCCCGCAGTGCATTGATAGATGCCACGAATTCGCTGATTGTCGTCTCCGTGACAAAAGCGATCTGCTGTTCCATTTCCTCTGTCAGATGAAATGCCTCTTTTCTTCCTTTTTTTGCCCGCTCTGTCAGCGGAATCTCTGAAGCACCATAGTTCGTTTCCTCGGCTCCGTATGCCGCCTTATCTCCATTCGTAATATCACGAATGCAGTATAAAAACGCCTCCCCATACTGTTCCAGTTTTCTGGCGCCCATCCCGTTAGCTGTCAGCATTTCTTCTTTTGTGAGAGGGATTTTCACGCACATATCATGAAGCGTCTTATCAGATGCCACCATATACGGCGGAATGGATTTTTCTTTTGCCAGTTCGCTGCGCAGCTTTCGGAGTTCTTCAAACAGATGCTGCGCTTTTTCACTCAGGTCTCCCAGTCCTTTCACACCTCGCCTTGCAGATGTTTTCTGTACTTCCGCTTTTCTGTATGCGATCACAAACGGATCCGTCCCTTGAAGCAATTCTTCTGATGTATCTGTGAGCTTCAGTAATGCGTATTTATCTTTCGTCTGGCACAGATAGCCTCGCTCCAGCATCGCCTGAATGATCTCTTTGATGCGTTCCTGTCCGATTTTGCTTTGTTTTCCATAACAAAGATTGTCGTTCATCCGGTAATTTCGGATTTTTGCAGTATTTTCGCCGAGCAGCGTGCCTGCTATCATGTTCACCCCGAATCTCTGCCCGGACTCACGGACGCATTCAATCACATCTGCTGCCGCTTCTGTTGCATCCATCTCTTCCAGTTCCTCCAGACAGTTGGAGCAGTTTCCACAGAGCTCTTTTGCCTGTTCCCCAAAATAACCGAGAATATAATTTCGCAGGCATCCCGTAGTCGTACAGTAGGTTGTCATCTTCTGAAGCCGCTCCCGATCCTGCACCTGGATATTCTGCATCTCTTCCGCTGTGTATTCTCCATAGTTTTCCTTGCTTTCCAGCAGAAACTGATTGATAACGACGTCCTGAGGCGAATAGTAAATGATGCATTCTGACGGCTCCGAATCCCGTCCGGCTCTTCCCGCTTCCTGATAATAATTTTCCAGACTTTGGGGCATATTGTAATGCAGGACATACCGGACATTGGACTTATCAATCCCCATTCCAAACGCATTGGTTGCGATCATCACCTGGATCCGATCGTAAATAAAATCCTCCTGACTGCTCTTTCTTGCCTCATTGCCCATTCCCGCGTGATATCTGCCCACTGAAAATCCCGCACTTTCCAGAAACAGGTAAAGTTCATCCACATTCTTTCTTGTGGCACAGTAAATAATTCCGCTTTCATCCGAATGTTTTTCCAGATACTCCCGGATTCTTTCTTTTTTCTCTTTTGTTCTCTGCACCTCAAAATACAGATTTTCCCGGTCAAATCCTGTCACTGCCACATAAGGATTCTGCAGCTTCAGTACTTCCCGGATGTCTGTCTGTACACGCTTTGTTGCCGTGGCAGTAAAGGCTGTCACGATCGGACGGACAGGAAGCTGGCGGATAAATGAAACAATCCGCACATAACTCGGTCTGAAATCCTGTCCCCACTGAGAAATACAGTGTGCCTCGTCAATCGTCACCATAGAGATTTCGGCATGACAGGCAAAGTCGAGAAACCTTGGAGTCTCCAGACGCTCCGGCGCCACATAGACGATTTTGTATCGTCCCGCTTTTGCAAATTCCAAAGCCTTTGCAACCTGGTTTTCTGTCAGCGAACTGTTGATATACGCCGCATGGATCCCTGCTTCGTTCAATGCTTTTACCTGATCCATCATCAGAGAAATTAACGGTGAGATTACAATGGTGATCCCCGAAAGCATCAGCGCCGGAACTTGATAGCAAAGAGATTTTCCTGCCCCGGTCGGCATGATGGCAAGCGCATCTCTTCCGCCTAAAATCTGATCGATGATCTCCTCCTGTCCCGGACGAAATGAATCGTATCCAAAATATGTTTTTAAAATCTGTAGTTTTTCCCCTTCCACTGCCAGACCTCCTCTCTTTCTAAATTCCAAGCGTCTTTCGCACTTGTTCTCTTCTCTGATAAAACTCCTGATAAAATGACCCGTCATCCTCTGCTTCGTATGGAGTCTGATAAAACAATCGCAGAATATACGTCGTAAGGATCTGGATATTCTCTTTTTCCAGCTCTCCTATTGACTCTTCGCAAGTCAGAAGAAATTGGTGCCAGTCTGAAATGTACTGCTCATAAGCTTTCAGGTTGGTAATTCCGAGCCATTTTTTCACTTTCACCTTTCCGCGGTTCTCTTTTTTGCATTCTTTTGTCAGAAGAAAATATCGAAATCCCTCTTCTTCATACAGCCTTCCCAGCGGAAACAGTCGGCAGATTCCCGACCGAAACGCATGAATCCCACATCTTTCGTTCTCATCCAGAAACGGACAGGCATCCGTCTTAGGATCCATTTTTAAATTTGGAAGGATCATACCATCTACTACATTTAACTCGATCTCCTGATTCAGAAGCCCGGCAAAATCCTTTCCGGTTGCCTGTTTCAAATGAAACAGATCGATGGGATCCAGAATAATAGATTTCCCCATTCCGCGACAGCATGCCGAACACCCCTGACACTCATAACAATCTGCCTTTACCATATCATTTGAAGTATATAATTTTCCATCTGAAATCTCATTTAAATCTACATTACGCCTCATACAAGCTCCTTTATCATCTAAAATATTTCTAACCAGTTTATTTTAACACGCTTTTTATGGACTGGACAACAGCAACTATTTCTCCGTCATTTTTGCCAATTTTATATCCATTTCTCCACTTTTTTATTGCAATATGATACAATACAAAAACAAACAACCTAACAAAGGAGGGCACACTATATGAATCACCTGAATTCTATTTATCAGCGTCTGCAGTCTAATTATAGCGATTGTGATATCACATACGCTCCCGGGCTTTTGACTGTAAAGTGCAAAAACGGTGAAATCCGGGCAGACGGTTTTCGTACCTGCTTTCTCGAAGATGGAAAGACCGTACAGGAGCTTTTGGAAAAAAACGATGACAATCTCTATGAAGAAATGGAACGATTTATCCTTTATCTGCAGGAAGGCGGAGCAAATCTGGACACAGAGTCACTTCCGACAGAATCAGAAGAATCGGCGGAAGATGCTGTATCCGATACAGTAAAATCCCCGGCTGGATTCTCTTCAAATACAGCAGAGCCCGTCAAACCGCCTCGTAAATGGCCGGCACTCCTTTCCGGTATTGTGATCATTTTGTACAGTCTCCTGGGACTGTTTATGACACTGTTTTATATGGGGGATGCCCCTTCTGTCGGGATTGCACTGGGAATTGTGATGCATGTGAGCATTCTTCTGTCCGGTATCGCCTTGCTGGTTTGTCGTGCTCCAAAACTGCCGGAACATTCCCGTCCTGTCATTTGTATCCAGGAGCGGCTTTTCGTTTCTGTTTTAGCGTTTATTGTCTGGCCACTGGCACTTTTTCTTTTGTTGATTGCTTTCGGATACTGCGTCCAGCCTCCTCTGGATGTTCCATTTGGTCTGATTATGTTTCTGATTGGACTGGGACTTCTCATCTGCGGGATCTGGATGCTGCTGGCCGGAAAAAACCGCAGATTGTACGTTTTTGAAAACGGAAGTCTGACTTATATGACAAGCTGGGGACGCAAACGTGAACTTCTTCCCGGACAGCGATTTTCCATCCGCTTCGGAGCCAATGACTCCATTCAGTTTTTAAATGCGGACAAAAAGAAAATTTTCGCGATCGAACGTAATATGCGCGGCGTAGACAAACTGGCGGACTGGGTCGAATCCAGAGAGATTCCGCTTGAGATAACAAAGTTAAAAGAACAACAGATTCAGCAGGAAGAAGGAATCGAACCTGTCATTCAATGGCGGGAAGAATATACAACCAGACTTCACAGCCACCTAAAAGAAATCCGACTTGGGAAATGGCTGGTACTGGCACTCTTCTGGGCCGGCAGTATCATTCCGCTTTTCTTTTTCATCGCAGGAGCCTTGAAGTTCAGCCAGACCATCTACCTGATGGCAGCTTCTCCCCTTCCATTGATTGTATATTATCTGGCGTTTGCGCCTGTCCTGACACTAAACGGAAAGCAAAAAGGCGCCACTGCAGAATGGCAGTCTCACCATATCCGCATTTCTCTCCCTCTGGTTTTGCTTCCTGCATTGTGGCTGATGTCAGTATTTCACTACGGTCTGGAGCAAGTACTGATTATGGAAGAAAAATGGTACACACTGGCATTCTGGTTTGGACTTGGCGCAATCTTTATCATCGCCTTTGTTCTTCGCACTCCAAAACGTCTGCGTGGAGAAGGGTTTTTCATGATCGGTCTGTCACTCCTGTTGGTGGCAGAACCGATGATGTATGCCGGTAATTTTGCCCTGTGTGGAGAGGAAACCCACTATCCGGCAAAAGTACTGGAACGAAATATAGAACAAGACGATGACGATGATTCTCTGGAATATTCTTTGACTGTGCAGTTGGATGACGGAACAGCTTTTGAATTTCCTGTTACTGAAGAGTTGTATGAAATGGAAGAGTCCGGAACAGAATTTGTTGTATGTCAGAGAGAAAATCCATTGGGTGTGCGGATGCTGGATCTGCACTTGCCGCCTGAAAAATAGTCACAGATATTTTTATAAATGAACGGAGAAATCAAAATTACAATAAGTGAGGAGAAAAAATATGTTCAATATAATAGAATTGTTATTTCCTGTGATCTTCATACTAATCTTTATAATGATTATATTCACTTTGGCAAAGGGGATTTCTACTTGGCATAAAAACAATAATTCTCCCCGTTTAACTGTATCAGCAAGAATCGTTGCAAAACGCCAGAATACCACGTATCACAATCAGCCAAACGCTGGAGATACCTCAGGAGCTCATGGATATCATACAACATCCAGTACTACTTATTATGTCACTTTTCAAGTGGAAAGCGGTGACAGAATAGAGATGTCTGTATCCGGCTCAGAGTACGGAAAGCTTACAGAGGGCGATGAAGGAAAATTGACATTTCAAGGAACAAGATATTTACAATTCAATATGGAAAATTGAACAACAAATACATCATTGAACAGAGAATATTTCAATGATACAATTCTATCCATTAGAATAAATTATTAGGAGGAATACAGAAACTTATGGAAAAAAATACATTAGGTGAAACAATCTATCATTTACGTAAAAAAGCAGGACTGACACAAGAGGCATTGGCAGATGGTATTTGCTCCCCTGTTTCTATCTCAAGGATAGAAAACGGAAAACAAATGCCATCGGGAAAAGTTTTAGAACAACTCCTTGCACGCCTTGGCACAAGTACTTATCAGCTCTGCAATATTTATTATGAAAACGAGTGTCAGTCATCCTTACGCCAAACTTTAGATGAAATCAGTGAACAAGTATCCGCAGGTGAGTTTATTCAGGCAAAAAAGACATTACAGCAGCTTTCTACTGAAAAAATGGACATCGCTAATCTCCAGTACACCAAAATGATTCATGTGGCAATTCGTATGCATGATGGTGCTGCAGACAAGCAAATGGAAACTGAATTAACAAGCGCACTCCATCTGACGAAACCAAATATCGACTTCAACGATTTTCGCAGGGAGTTGTTTTCCCCTACGGAGGCTAATATTCTTGTCATGCTGACAGCTGCAAAATATATGACAGGTAAAAATTTAGAAGCGATTCGCATTGGTGAGGAAACTCTGTTTGCCCTGGAACACAGCCATAGCCGCCTTTCTGACTATAAGGTTCTTCAGATCAATTTAGCGCATAATCTAAGTCAAATTCTGAAGGATGAAGGACGATATCAAGAAGCGCTTCTCTATGCAACAAAAGCAGAGAATCTCAGTATTTCCGGAACAGAACAGTTTCTCCTTCCGGAAATTGAATTTAGTATTGCCCAAATACTGAATCATATGCAAAAAAAAACAAGAAAGTCGTATGCGTATACAATCTCTGATTCCCTATATGCGCCTGATCGGGAAAAAAGAAATCGCAGATTTGGCTCAAGAATATTTAGCAGAAAACTTAACAAACGATGTAAATTAAAACTATACATGGCTCGATATGGAAACGCCGCATTCTTCCCTTTACAATTTACTTGTCGAAGGGAGGTATCAAGATGATGAAAAAAATAAAATGGGAAAACATCCTGCTGTTTTTCTTAGAATTACTAGTAAATATGGCAACTGTAGGTGTCGCGATTTTATTAAATGCGTTAATTGATGCAGCACAAATTTCTATTACTAGTGGAAATACCTACTATTTGCAAAAGACTTTACTGATCAGCATTCTTTACGCTGTATGTTTAGGCATACTGATCTTTTTATCCAATCGGTACAAAGCTTGCTATATCAGAAAATGTTTGCTCGAGATGCGTAATATATTAGCAAGAGGTACTTTACAAGCAAATATCTCTGATTATGAAAATACAGGAAATGCATCCTATGTTACCACATTCAACCAAAATTTTTCTATCATTGAAGAAAAAGTGCTGCAAAACCGTATTTCCATTTTAGACTCTATTATTTGTATTGTATTTGCTGTTATTCTCCTTTTATACATGAATCCTATTATTGCTGTTGTTTCCATTATAGCTATGTCAATACCCAGCTTATTGCCAAATTTTTTCAATAAAGTACTTGGAAAAACACAACAAATGGTCATGGAATCTACAACAGCCTACAATGAAACAGTCTCAGACCTTCTTAATGGTTATGAAGTGGTAAAGACGTACCATGCAGAAGAGCAGATGCTTCATAAGTTTTCTATTGCAGCTCAAAAATTAGAACGTAGAAAAGAGCATTTTTCATCTTTGATGGCTGGTGTATATGGGGTAACTACGCTTTCATCTGTCGTTGTGCAATTCTTTATTATGGGGTTGGCTGGATTTTTCGCAGTCAAAGGATATATTACGATTGGCAGTATTGTCGCAGTCACTCAGCTTACCGGACAAGTGATTTCTCCTGCCTTCGAGCTTTCTGCAAAGATTAGCGAACTAAAGTCTGCCAGACCTGTATTGGATACTTTGCATACTCTTTCTCATCCTGAAATCCATGAGAAAAAAACAGGACACAAACTCAAAAAACATATTTCACTACGAAATGTAAGTTTCAAGTACGATGACAGAACTATCTTAAAAAATGTATCGGCCACTTTTGAAAAAGGAAAGAAATACGCGATTCTCGGAAAAAGCGGAAGCGGAAAAAGCACACTATTAAAACTCCTTGCAGGATATTATCCGGAATTCGAAGGAGAGATTTGTACAGATGAAATCGCAGCTCTTCCAGACAGACTGGCTATGATTCATCAAAAAACTTTTTTATTCAATGATAGTGTTCGAAATAACCTTACTCTGTGGAAATCATACACAGAAAACGAAATTTCAGAAGTTATTAAAAAAGCTGGATTAAAGGAAGTAATGGAACATTTGCCCCAAGGACTTGATACAATCATTGAAGAAAACGGTAGTAACTTTTCAGGAGGGGAATGTCAACGGCTTGCTATCGCCAGAGCATTACTGAGTGGAAAAGATATCCTGCTAATGGACGAAGCAACATCGGCATTGGATGAACAAACCGCAAATGATGTAGAAAACAGCATTTTATCATTGGAAAATATCACATGTATCAGCGTGACTCACAGACTCTCTCGTGAAAATATGAAAAAATATTCAGCAGTTTTGAAAATGGATAATGGAGAATTGCACGAAGATGTTCTATGACATTTCTGCAGAATCAGTAGAAATATATCGAAGAAATCATGTAAATTGTAACCTATTGCCTTACAGAATTGATGCAGATGTGCTATATTGAAAATGCAAAAAGAACAACCGCCCACAAGGGGTTGACCAATTAAAGAATGTACATAGAAAATACCACCCTCACTCGCCAAAGTATCATATCATTTTGAGGGTGGTTTTTCTATGGCTTAAATCATCAGTGACAAATCATGTAAATGAATGTCAGTAGTGATAAAATGAACATTCCAACGGCCATAAGGTCTTTAAAATCAAAGTGATTTTTATTATCGTTCATCAGCCCCCCCATTCTATGTAAAATAGAGGTCATCCACCCTGTAACACGGTTGTTCTACTTGAAGTGTTATCATATTCTTACTGATATTTCAATTCCCTGTTGCCCGTGCAGCCCTTCTCTAATAGTCTGCATTTACTCAAACATCTTCTTATAAAAATCAATTTTAATTCAACCGATCGTTCTCCTTACACAAACACTGCCAGCTTTTTTATGCAAAATCCCAATCCCAAAATCGCCTTTCACTTTCCTCAAGCAAAAGACGATTTTTACGATTTTCTTCTATTGTGCAGTATCCTTTGTAATCAGCTCCACTTCCACCGGGATGGTTTTTTCCACTGTTTCTCCCTGCAAAATCTGAATCGCGGTCTCAACTGCTGTCTCTCCCATCAGATTCGGTTTCTGTGCCACGGTTGCTGCCATTTTCCCTACTTTGACTGCTGCGACTGCATCGTCTGTCGCATCAAAACCAACTACCAGGATTTTCTTGTTTCCAACTGCTTCCACTGCTCCAAGTGCCATCTCATCATTATGTGCAAATACACCCTGAATTGCAGAATTTGCCTGCAGCATATTTTCCATCACGCTCATTCCCTCGGAACGGTTAAAATTCGCGGTCTGTTTGGAAACAACATTCAGCTTTTCATCTGCCACCAAATGGAATCCTTTTCCTCGCTCGATCGTTGCACTGGCGCCGGAAACGCCCTCCAGTTCTGCTACTTTTGCATTTTCTCCAAGAAGTGATACCATATATTCTGTTGCCATTTTCGCACCTTCCACATTGTCGGAAGCAATGGCACAGTCTACGTCTACTCCGTTTACACCACGGTCTACTGAAATCACTTTAATTCCTCTTGAAACCGCGTCCTTCACTGCCGGTGCAACTGCATCAGAATCCACCGGATTTACGATCAGGACACTGATATTTTTTGAGATCAGATCTTCGATATCGCTGGTCTGTTTTGCCGCGTCATCCCCGGCGTCTACCACGATCAGTTTTTCCCCTTCTGTTTTTGCCTTTTCTTTTGCACCTTCACTTAATGTGACAAAGAATGGGTTATTCAAGGTGGAAACGGAAAATCCAATACTGCCGTTTCCGGACATCTCACCTGATGCGTTTTCCGTTTCTCCGTCAATCGTAATGGCATTGCATCCTGTCAATCCAAACACCAGAACTGCCGCTGCCAGTATGCTTACAACTCTCTTCATTCTCATACCGCACTCTCCTCTCTTATCGTCTTCTGTCAGACAATACCGCGATCAAAATTACAATTCCTTTTACCACATCCTGATAATAAGAAGATACTCCCAGGATATTCAATCCGTTATTTAACACTGCAATGATCAAAACACCGATGAATGTTCCCCAGATTTTTCCGCGTCCTCCGTTCATGCTCGTTCCGCCAAGCGCTACGGCTGCAATCGCATCCAGTTCATATCCTTCTCCCAGTGTCGGCTGTGCAGAACCAAGACGGGATAATAAAATCAACCCGGAAAGTGCCGCCATACATCCGGAAATCGCATAAGCTGCCAGTTTTGTGCGGTCAATATTGACTCCTGCCAGATTGGCTGCTTTTGCATTGCTTCCTGTCGCATAAATATGACGTCCGAAAGTTGTTTTCTGCAGTACGAATAAGAAGATCACAAAAATCAGTAAAAACAAGATGACCGGAATCGGAATGTGATAAAAGTTTCCTTTTCCTACCACTTTCAGTGTAAAGCTGTCTCCCAGGTTGGAGATCGGTTTTCCATCCATATAGATCATCGTCAGTCCACGGAACACGGTCATTGTGATCAACGTTGCAATAAAGGGCTGTAATCTGCCTTTTGTTACAAGAAATCCACTGATACATCCAAATCCGGTTCCGATCACCAGCGCCAGGATCATTGCCAGTCCCACCGGCATTCCGCCTGAAATAAATCCTGCACACAATGCCGTCGTCAGAGCAAGTACCGAACCTACAGACAGGTCAATCCCGCCTGTCAGAATGACACAAGTCATACCAAATGCGATGAGCCCGTTAATAGAAGACTGTCGAAGCAGTGATAAGAAGTTCCCCACTGTCCGGAATTCCGGACTGATTGCTCCGATCACAACAATTAACAATACAAGCGCGATCAGCGCTCCCAGATCTTGTATATAATTTGCCGCTTTTTTCTTATTCATTGAGATTTCCTCCTGTCGCCAGAATCATAATATTTTCCTGATTTGCCTCTTCTTTGCTTAAAAATCCTCTCACCAGACCTTCTCTTACTACCATTACCCGGTCAGACATTCCGAGCACTTCCGGCAGTTCGGAAGATACCATAATAATCGCCACTCCCTTTGCGGCAAGATCATTGATAATACTATAGATTTCCTTTTTTGCCCCAATATCCACACCGCGGGTTGGTTCATCCAGAATCAACACTTTCGGATTCGTGTACATCCATTTTGCAAATACAACCTTCTGCTGGTTTCCACCGCTTAAGTTATTACATTCATGCTGCGGTCCAAAACACCGGATATGTAACTCCTCGATCCCCTTTTTGACCAGCTCTTTTTCTTTCTCTCTCTGGATCACCCCGTGTCTGGAAATACGCTTCAGATTTGCGAGAGAAATATTTTTCATAATGCTCTCTTCCAGCATCAGCCCTTCTACTTTCCGGTCTTCTGTGATAAATCCGATTCCGTTTTTCATTGCCTGTTTCGGCGTTTTGTTCTCAATCTGTTTTCCATTCAGAAAAATCTCTCCCGTCACATGCGGCATATTTCCAAAGATTGCCTGCATGATCTCCGTTCTTCCGGCTCCCATCAATCCGGATACTCCCAGCACTTCCCCTGCATGCACTTCAAAAGAAACCTTTTCAAATACGCCCGGACAGGTCAGATTTTTTACTTCCAGAACACGATCACCGATGCTTACGTTCCGCTGCGGATACCGCTCTCCAATCTCTCTTCCGATCATCATTTTCACTACATCATTCATGTCTGTCTCAGAAATCTTCTTTGTGTCGATATAAGTTCCATCCCTCAGGATCGTAATCCGGTCGCACAGTTCAAAAATCTCTTCCATCCGGTGCGAGATATACACAATGGAGACACCCCTTTCACGCAGCGCGTTTGCAGCCTCAAACAGTACTCTTGTCTCACTCTGTGTCAGGGCTGCCGTCGGCTCATCCATGATGATCACCTTTGCATTTACCATCAGCGCCTTTGCAATCTCAACCATCTGCTGCTGTCCTACGGAAAGCTCTTCCATCCGCTGTCCCGGATCGATCTCTACGCCAAGGCGTTTCAAGATTTTTTCTACTTCCCGGCGCATTGCTTTTTTGTCACATACACCGCACTTCTTTTTGATTTCTTTGCCGAGAAACATATTTTCTTCTACTGTCAGATCAAATAACACATTCAGTTCCTGATGGATAAATACAATCCCTGCTTTTTCCGCTTCTCTGGCATTTTTGTAGCAGACTTCCTCTCCGTCCACGATCACCTGCCCCGCATCTTTTGTATAAACACCTGTCAAAATCTTCATCAACGTCGATTTTCCCGCACCGTTTTCTCCCATCAGTGCATGAATTTCTCCGGTACTGAGTACAAATCCGGCATTTTTCAACACGGCATTGTTCCCAAAAGACTTGTTGATCCCTCTCATTTCAATTTCCATAAGCTGCTCTCCTCTCTTAGAAAATACAACCCGACTGTAAAATAATATTTGCATAAGGCGTTGTCTCTCCGGTTCGAATAACCGCCTTGCATGTTTTTGTCATTTTTTTCAGATCACTGTGCAAAACAAATTGTATCTCTGGTTTGAAACCCGTTTCATACTTTGCAAAAAATTGTTCGATCTGACGGAGTATCTCCGGATTCTGAAGTTTCATCTCCTCTGCCAGTATGATCTTCTCTACTTTCATATCTGCCCCGACTTCTTCCAACACATCCATAAAAGACGGCTGTCCGAATTTTACGGCCAGATCGATCCGTTCTGTCTCATCCGGGATCGGCAGTCCACAGTCTCCGATACAGATTGTGTCCGTATGTCCCATATAAGACAGCACTCTGGAAATATCACTGTTTAAAATCCCCTGTTGTTTCATGCTCTTCCTCCCAGCTTTTCCAATTCTTCTTCGACTTCCTGTGCCATCGGCATTCCGCTCTGTGCCCCGAATTTTTCTGTGGATAAGCTGGCTGCCACATTCGCATACCGAAGTGCTGTCTCCATATCCGCTCCTTTTGCTCTCTGCAGGGCAAATGCACCGTTTAACGTATCTCCTGCCCCGGTCGTATCTGCCACATTCGCTTTTCTCGCCGGTACACTCAAGATTTCTCCATTCTTCAAACAAGTAATCACACCTCTGGAGCCCTGTGTGATGATCAGTTTTTCCGGATACTCTCTTAACAAGTCCTCTGTAGAATACTCCTCTCCAAAAATCAGGACCGCTTCATGTTCATTTGGTGTTACATACGTCACTTTTTCGATCACTTCCAACGGAACGTTTGACGCCGGAGCCGGATTTAACACTACCGGAATCTGATTGTCATAACAGAAATCTACAACATAATACACCGTATCCAGCGGAATCTCCTGCTGCAGCACAACCATATCAAAAGTCTTCAGCTCCTCTTTGATCCTGTCAATATAATCTCTGTCCACTTTCCCGTTTGCTCCCGGAACCACGATGATCGTATTGTCATTTTCTCCGACTGTGATCATAGCAATCCCTGTCGGAACTCCCTCTAAAACCTTGATATGTCCCGTCTCTACACCGACTTTCTTGAAATTCTCCAATAACCGGGTACCATTTGCGTCATCTCCAACACATCCGAACATCTCCACTTTTGCTCCGAGCTTTGCCATAGCAACCGCCTGATTCGCACCTTTCCCTCCCGGAATATAATGAAGGCTGTCTCCTCGAAGTGTCTCCCCTTTTAGCGGAATCCGCTCTGCGGTCACCGTCATATCCATGTTAATGCTTCCTACTACTGCCAGTTTCATTCTGCTTCTCCTTTCTTTTTCGTCGTCTGACGCCTGATCAGCTCAACATCAAATATATTTTCTTTCTGATACGAAATCTCTTCTCCATGATGGATGATCATCTGTACTGCCAGTTTTCCCATTTCTTCAATGGGCTGGGAAATGGTCGTCAGCTCCGGTGTCATTCTCCTGCTGAACTCAATATTGTCAAATCCGACCAGCTGTACATCTTCCGGGACTCTTCGCCCGTTCTGATGAAGCACCTTATAGACTGCCATTGCCGCCATGTCATTGCTCGCCAGGATTCCATCGGTATCCGGGTATCTGCGAATCAGTTCTTCTGCTGCCGCAAGTCCGGCATCGTAATCATAATCACAGTCGATCCAGACAGCTTTTCTTCCATACTTTCTGCACACATCCTCATATCCCTGATAACGCTGCTGCCCGCTGGAAAACTTCATCGGTCCCCGCAGGCACACAATATGCTGACAGCCGCATTCAATCAGATGCTCTGCCGCAAGTTTTCCGCCTTTGTAATGATCTGATTCGATAAATGCGATTTCCCGTCCCTCAGAAAGCTTTCTGTCCATCACGACAACCGGAAGTCCGCATTCTGCAATCTTCTTTCCGGTCCGATCGCTGTTGGTCATGATCACAATTCCATCTGCCTGCATCTGTACAAGCATCTGAATGTTCATCCGTTCTTTCTTCGGATTATTTGCTGAATTGCATAACAGCATCTTATATCCGTTTTGAAAGGCTTCCTCCTCCACTGCTTTGGCGATTTCACTGAAAAATGGATTTTCAATATTCGGAACGATCATTCCAATAATCTTTGATGATTTCTTAAACAATGCCCGCGCCAGTTCATTTGGTTTGAACCCCGTTTCTTGAATAGCCTCAAGAACTCTTTGCTTCTTCTCCTCATCCACATTCGCTGTTCCATTCATCACTCTCGATACAGTAGCAGGTGAAACTCCTGCGATCTTTGCAACTTCTCTGATACTTGCCATCTTATGTCCTCTTTCTTTTGCTGCTGTGAAACTTTTTGAAACCCGTTTCATATCTTGATTTTATTATAGGCATAACTCCTGACATCTGTCAATCTCCTTTGTAGACTTTGGTGGTATTGTATAGATATCTCTCTTTTCTTTTATTCCTATCGCCCAAAAACTCTGCCTTTTTTATGCATAATCCCTATTTTATTTTTCCGCTTCCATTATACTTGACTGTTTCAGTCCAATATTGTAAGATGAGACAAAACGTCAGGGAGGTCAGATATGTTATTTACCAAAGAATGTGATTATGCAATCCGCATCATGCGTGCATTATCTTCCGGAGAGTTAATCAGTGTCTCACGGATCTGCGAGATGGAGCATCTGCCCTCTGCCATGACTTACAAGATTACCAGAAAGCTGGAAAAGTCCGGATTTTTAAAAAGCTGTCGGGGTACCAACGGGGGATATGCGCTCAACTTAAAGCTTGCAGAGATTTCTCTCTATGATCTCTGCGCTGCCATAGATCCGGATATCCTTCTTTTAGAATGTATGAAAGAGGGTTATCCTTGTTCTATGAACAGTCCGAAAAATCCATGTCTGGTACATCACGAATTCTGCCGGCTGCAGAATATGCTGGTGCAGGAAATGAAACAAAAATCTCTTGCCGAATTATTTCGGTAAGTGTTTTTTTGCCTTAATCTTTACTATTTTAGTACAGTTTTATCAAAGGAGGATTTTACAAAATGAATCAATGTTATGGATGCAATACATGCAAAAGCGCAGACAAGCCTCTAGAAGGCTTTATCCGCTCGCTTCCGATGGAAACTTCCCATCACCGCGTGGAAGGACAGAGCACAAAATGTGGATTTGGACTGCAGGGAGTCTGTTGTCGTCTCTGCTCCAACGGTCCTTGCCGCATCACTCCAAATGCGCCGAGAGGAATCTGCGGTGCCGATGCCGATACGATCGTAACCCGCAATTTCTTAAGAGCAGTGGCTTCCGGCAGCGGATGCTATATCCATATCGTTGAGAATACTGCCCTCAATCTGAAGAAAACCGCCCAGATCAAAGGAGAATTAAAGGGTCTGAAATCTCTGGAGCATCTGGCGGAGATGTTTGGAATTACAGACGAAGATGTCTATGTAAAAGCAGAAAAAGTGGCAGATGCCGTACTTGCCGATCTGTACAAACCGGAATATGTTTCTGCAGAACTGATTGAGAAAATCGCATATGCACCACGTATTAAACGCTGGAAAGAACTGGGAATCATGCCGGGCGGTGCAAAAGCAGAGGTATTCAAAGGTGTTGTAAAATGTTCCACCAATCTGAACTCCGACCCTGTGGATATGCTTACCGACTGTCTGAAGCTTGGTATTTCCACCGGAGTGTACGGGCTGACCTTAACCAATCTGCTCAACGATGTTTTGCTCGGACAGCCGGAGCTTCGCCTGGCCCCGGTAGGACTGCGTGTGATCGATCCGGATTACATCAACATTATGATTACCGGACATCAGCACACGATTTTCGTAGATCTTCAGGAACGCCTGATTTCAGAAGAAGCAAAGACAAAAGCGCAGGCTGTTGGTGCAAAGGGATTCAAACTGGTAGGATGTACCTGCGTAGGACAGGACTTACAGCTCAGAGGCGCACACTATACCGAAATATTTGACGGTCATGCAGGAAACAACTATACAAGTGAAGCAATCCTGGCAACCGGAGCGATCGATGCAGTTCTTTCAGAATTTAACTGTACTCTTCCGGGAATCGAGCCAATCTGTGAAGAATTGAAGATCCGACAGATCTGTCTGGATGATGTTGCAAAGAAAGCGAATGCGGAACTGATGCCGTTTGAATTTGAAAACCGCGAAGAACAAAGCAGCATTATTATTGATAAAATCATCGAATCCTACAAGGAACGACGGGGAAGTGTTGCGTTACACCTCATGGAAGAACATGGAAATGACCATACATTAACGGGTGTCAGTGAAGGTTCTTTAAAATCCTTCCTGGGCGGAAAGTGGACGCCGCTAATCGAACTGCTGGCATCCGGAGAGATCAAAGGTCTTGCCGGTGTGGTGGGATGCTCCAACCTGACTGCAGGCGGACATGATGTCTTGAGCGTGGAACTGACAAAAGAACTGATCTCTCGCGACATCCTCGTCCTTACTGCCGGATGTTCTTCAGGCGGAATCGAAAACTGCGGACTCATGACTCCGGAAGCTGCCAAATATGCCGGTCCAAAGCTGCGCGCTGTCTGTGAAAAACTGAACATTCCGCCGGTTTTGAATTTTGGTCCTTGTCTTGCGATCGGCCGTCTGGAAATCGTTGCAACAGAAATCGCCGCAGAGCTTGGCGTAGATCTTCCACAGCTTCCACTGGTACTTTCTGCCGCACAGTGGCTGGAAGAGCAGGCACTGGCTGACGGATGCTTCGGACTTGCACTGGGACTTCCGCTGCACCTTGGACTTCCTCCGTTCGTAACGGGAAGCAAAACTGCAGTCAAAGTACTCACAGAAGATATGAAAGAACTGACCGGAGGACAGGTCATCATCAACGGAGATGCGAAAGAATCTGCTGATATCCTGGAGCAGATTATTCTGGAAAAACGCCAGGGCTTACATATATAGGAGGTGCCGCTATGAGACGAATTATGATCGATGCCTCAAAGTGCGATGGATGCAAAAACTGCACCATCGCCTGTATGCAGGCGCACCGGGAAACACCGGGAACTGTTTATGATCTGGATCTGACGGACATCCGCAATGAATCCAGAAACCACATCGAAAAGCTGCCGGACGGAACCTATCGCCCTATTTTTTGCAGACACTGCGATCAGCCGGAATGCGTGATGTCCTGTATGAGCGGTGCTCTGACAAAGGATCCGAAAACGGGAATCGTATCTTATGATGAAACGAAATGTGGCTCCTGTTTTATGTGCGTTATGAACTGCCCGTTCGGCGTCCTCAAAGCAGATACTGCCACCCGTACCAAAGTCGTAAAGTGCGACTTCTGCCTGCAGGACGGTGCAGAACCCAACTGCGTAAAAGCCTGTCCAAAACAGGCAATCTATGTTGAGGAGGTGTCATTATGATGCATGTTATTATCGGAGTGGGGGCTGCCGGGATCACCGCAGCAAAAACCATTCGCAGCCAGCAGCCGGATGCCTCTATTACCATGATTTCCACAGATGAGCATGTACACTCCCGCTGCATGCTTCACCGTTATTTGAGCCATGAACGTCAGGAAGATACCTTGTCCTTTGTAGAACCTGACTTTTTTGAAACCAATAAAATCGAATGGATCAAGGGTGTTTCTGTAAAAACAGTGGATGTAAAAAACCAGCAGGTTCTGCTTGATAATGACACATCCTGCCACTATGACAAACTCCTGATCACAACCGGTGCAAACAGCTTCATCCCGCCTGTTGGACAGTTCCGTGAGGCAAACAATGTATTCGGACTGCGGCATCTTTCGGATGCTCAGGCGATCCGCCCGCTGGCCGATCAGGCAGAACAGATTCTGATCGTTGGTTCCGGTCTGGTTGGAATGGACGCTGCCTATGCATTTCTCGAGCAGGGTAAAGAGGTTACTGTTGTGGAAATGGCAGATCGTATTCTTCCGATCCAGTTAAATGAAACTGCCGGAACTGCCTATCGGAAATTATTTGAAGAACACGGATGCCGTTTTCTTCTTGGAAAAAAGGCTTCTGAAACGCATATGAACAGCAATGGTTCAATCGACTATGTCCTTCTGGATGATGGCACCCGGGTAGACTGTGATCTGGTCATTGTTGCTGCCGGTGTTCGTCCCGCAGTTGAATGCGTACTGGATACTCCGATCAAAGTAGATCGTTTTATTAAAGTGTCTGACACCATGGAAACCAGCTTTAAAGATATTTACGCTGCCGGAGATGTAACCGGATTATCTGGAATCTGGCCAAATGCCATGAAACAGGGACAGGTCGCTGCTCTCAATATGTGCGGAATCGAAACTGTCTACGATGATCGTTATGCTATGAAAAATACGATGAATTTCTATGGTCTGGTCACACTTTCTCTCGGACGCGGTATCGAAGAAGAGGGAGATGTAGTCCTGGAACAGGAAGATTCCCACAATTATAAACGTGCAATTTTACGAGATGGAAAATTAGACAGTATTTTATTACAGGGAAGTATTGATTATTCCGGAATTTATCAATATCTGATCAAACATAAGATCGACCTTTCCGGTATGGAAAAAGATGTTTTTCATCTGTCTTTCGCTGATTTTTACGGAGTGAAAGAAAACGGCGGATATTGTTATCAGGATCAGGCATAAAGTAAAAGCATTCCTGCATGGATCATTGCTTCTTGGCATATGATTTCCGGCAGGAATGCTTTTTATTTTATTATCTCGCAGATTCACCAACTGCAGCTGCTCCGCTCAATCCGTCTTCACTCTTTTTCTGGTCATAAACCTCTCTGTCTAAAAGCTGCTCGGATTTTGCCACAAGAACTGCTGCTGTTGCCGCACCTGTCACATTTGCTGCCGTACGCATCATATCAACAACACTTGAGATCGGAACCAGAAGTACAATGATCTCTACCGGAAGTCCTGCTGCAGTAAACAGTGCTGTGGTTGTTACTGTGGAGGTTCCCGGAACTCCTACTGTTCCGATGGAAACGATCAGTGTCAATACGATCAGAAATACATACTGACCAATGGAGTACGGAATATCAAATATATTGATGGCAAGTACAGCCAGAAGTGTCGGCCAGATTCCCGCACATGCCGGCATTCCCAGGTTTGCTCCAAGGGCTGCGACAAATGACGCAATATCCTCATTGACTCCCAGCCTGGATACCAGCTGTTTTACGCTGACCGGAATGGTTCCCACGCTGGACTGGGACGTAAATGCTTTTTTCTTCCCAGATAGGACAGCAGTACAAACAAAACTACTGTAATCGCCACTGCCGCTATCGCTAAAACATCAATATCCATTATTTTACTCCTTTAAATGCCGCATCAAGATCTGCGATCAGATCTTCTACTTTTTCAATTCCGATTGAAAGCCGGATCGTGTTTGGTTTGATTCCCTGATCTAACAATTCTTCCTCCGTACACTGGCTGTGAGTGGTGGTTGCCGGATGAATCACCAGAGATTTCACGTCTGCTACATTTGCCAGCAGGGAAAAGATAGACAGCTGATCGATAAATGCCTGGGCCGTCTGCGCATCTCCCTTAATCTCAAAAGTAAAGATAGAGCCGCCTCCGTTCGGGAGATATCTCTTATATAATTCATGGGTTGACTCCGTTTCCAGTGACGGATGGTGTACAGCCTCTACCTGCGGATGATTCGCAAGATACTCCACGATCTTCAGCGCATTGCTCACATGCCGCTCAACACGCAGAGATAATGTCTCCAGCCCCTGCAGGAAGATAAAGGAATGGAACGGAGAAAGTGTTGCACCCGTATCACGCAGGATCACTGCACGGATATAGGTTACAAATGCCGCACTGCCTGCTGCATCTGAGAACGATACACCATGATAACTCGGGTTGGCTTCTGAAATCCACGGATATTTGCCGGATGCCTTCCAGTCAAACTTTCCACTGTCAACGATCACGCCTCCAATCGCTGTTCCATGACCGCCGATAAATTTCGTTGCGGAGTGAATCACCAAATCTGCACCATGTTCGATCGGCCGGATCAGATACGGTGTTGCAAATGTAGAATCTACTACCAACGGAATATTGTGTCTGTGCGCGATCTCTGCCACCTTCTCCAGATCGATCAGATTTGAATTCGGATTTCCAAGTGTCTCTACAAATATCGCTTTTGTATTTTCCTGAATGGCTGCCTCAAAAGATCCTTCTTTCTCAGGGTCCACAAACGTTGTTGTCACATCGTTTGTGAGCGGAAGAGTATGCGCCAGAAGATTGTATGTGCCGCCGTAGATGGTCTTGGATGCCACAATATGCTCTCCCGCCTTTGCAAGTGCCTGAAATGCATAGGCAATTGCTGCCGCACCGGATGCTACAGCCAGCGCTGCCACACCGCCTTCTAATGCTGCAATACGCTGTTCGAAAATATCCTGTGTCGGATTTGTCAGTCTTCCATATATATTTCCTGCATCACGGAGTCCGAAGCGGTCTGCCGCATGCTGTGAGTCGTGAAATACATAAGAGGTTGTTGCATAGATCGGGACTGCTCTTGCATCTGTAACCGGATCTGCCTGTTCCTGTCCAATGTGTAATTGTTTTGTCTCAAATCCCCAGTTTTTAGAATCTCTGATATCTGCCATTTCTATTTCCTCCTTCTTTGGAATCTGTTTCTTTCTTAATTCCTTGTAATCATATTAACATAGTAGGATTTATTTGTCCAATATAGATTGAGAATATCCTGTTATAGATTTATTTTATAGCAGACTCATTGTTTTGTATGGCTGCTTTAACCGTATCCAGAAACATTTCATGTATTCTGTTGTCCTGATCTAATTCCGGATGAAATGCCAGCCCAAACTGTGTCCCGTATTTTACTGCCACGATCCGATCATCTACTGCCGCAAGAACTTCTACTCCTTTTCCAACTTTTTCAATATATGGAGCTCTTATAAATGTCATCGGTATTTTCCCGATTCCCTTCATTTCCTGTACTGTACGGAAACTTCCAAGCTGTCTGCCATAACCGTTTCTTTTCACCGCTGCCGGCAATGTTGCAAAATAAATATTCCGGTCATTTGTCAAATTTTCCGCCAGAAGGATCAGGCCGGCACAAGTTGCCAGCACCGGCAGTCCTTCTTCGATTTTCTGCTTCAATATCTGATACATGTCCAGCTCTTTCAGAAGTTTTCCCTGCACAGTACTCTCACCTCCGGGAAGGATCAATCCATCAAACGGTTTCATCAGGTCCTCTTTTTTGCGGAGTTCCATACATTCTATTCCCAGGTCTTCTATTTTCTTCCGATGTTCCGCAAATGCTCCCTGTACTGCAAGTACTGCGATCTTCATTCTATCTGCCCCTTTCCGCCATCAAAAGTTCTATCTCCTGTTCATTAATTCCTACCATTGCCTCTCCCAGATCCTCAGAAAGCTCTGCCAGCATCCTGTAGTCTTCAAAGTTTGTTACCGCTTTTACAATTGCTTCTGCCCGCTTTCTCGGATCTCCTGACTTAAAAATACCAGATCCCACAAATACGCCTTCTGCACCAAGCTGCATCATCAGCGCCGCATCCGCCGGAGTTGCGATGCCTCCCGCCGCGAAGTTTACAACAGGAATACGCCCGTTATGATGTACATATTCAACCAATTCATACGGTACATTTAGGGCCTTTGCTTCCTCAAACAGCTCATCCTCCCTCATGGAGACCAGTTTTACAATTTCCCGCTTCATCATTCTCATATGTCTGACTGCCTGTATCACATCTCCTGTTCCCGGCTCTCCCTTTGTACGGATCATAGAAGCTCCTTCATTGATCCTTCTAAGCGCTTCTCCCAAATCTCTTGCACCACATACAAATGGTACCTGGAATTTGCGTTTATTAATATGATAAACATCATCTGCCGGAGAAAGTACTTCACTCTCATCAATATAATCAATTTCGATTGCCTCTAATATCTGTGCTTCAACAAAATGTCCGATCCTGCATTTTGCCATAACTGGAATGGATACTGCTTCCTGAATTTCCTTGATCATCTTCGGATCACTCATTCTGGATACTCCGCCCGCTGCACGGATATCAGCCGGAATCCTTTCCAGCGCCATCACTGCACATGCTCCCGCCTCCTCTGCAATCCTTGCCTGTTCCGGTGTTGTCACATCCATGATCACTCCGCCTTTTAACATCTGTGCTAACTGCTTGTTGAGCTCATATCTTTCTGCACTCATTTGCTGTACCTCCTCTTAATTGCTATCATTTTTATATGAATACTACATTAAGATTGGCTTTTCTTAAATATCCAGTTTTAACGTTTTTAACCATGCCAGTTTTAAAAACAAAAAAGCTACCGCTATTATTTCCAATATTTTTCTACTTCCTGCTCAGCCTCTTGGAAAGAAAGCTGGAACTTTTCCTGTACCTTTGCACACACGCATTCTTTTTCCATTCCCATTTCCTGTAATAATTCTACAGTTGCCTGTCTTCTGCCTTCCCTTCTGCCTTCTTTCAATCCAGTGTTTTTATAAACCGTAGAAAAGTACTGGTGATCTCGAATCGCACGCTCTCTTGCCTCATATTCCAGACGCTTCTCCTCATCCGCACTGATCCGGTTCAAATCCTCATACGCCTTCTTAATATATTCGCTTTTTTCCGCTGCCATTTCAAATTCCTCCTTGGTTTCTGCATTGATAAACTGAAGCCATTTCAGCAGCTCTGTCTCCGGATACTCATATTTTGCCAGTTTCGGGAGTTCCAATGTGTGGATCTCAACTTTATCACTGTACATCTTTCTCCCCTGATCTGACCAGAAGTGAAAACAGGAGTAATATTCTTCATCTTCAAACATGGTAAAATTCAAAATCCCGATATGAATACATTTTTCTAATTTCTGATAGTCTTCTCCTGGTTTTAATTGATCGGTAAACATCTTCCCCAGATAGAACAACGTGCGTTCTGCCCAGTATTCACTAGCTGTCACCTGAATTTCAATGTCAATCTGCTCCTTGTTATTTAACAAAACCCGTACATCCAAAATTCCCAACTTATCATCTTTATCCTTCTGGCGCAAATGGGACGGCAAAATCCTGCTCTCAACGATTTCTCCCAGATCAATTCCAAGTACCGCCGCCAGAAATGCGTTGCGCACCTCTTCATCTTCCATCAGCTCTTTAAAACAGAAATCTACTTTTGGCTTCATTAAAAATTGTGTTGTTTTTTCCTTCTTCATACATGCTCCTCCTTGGTTTCTGATGGAATTCAGAAGATTTCGATGAGCATGTAACTGTATTCTTAATTTTATTATATCTTTTGACACGATGTTTCACAATCGCAAATACAGACAAACTCCATCTATTCTCTTGTTACTATGCACGGTAACGTCTTATCCATCTTTTCTGTGCGTTTATTTGGAAATTATTTTTGAATGGCCTCTTATGCCATATTTGAAAACTGAAAGGGATTCCTTTCAAGATTGGTTTTATTATACTTGAAATTTTGTTGGGACACAATTAAATTTCCATGAATATGTTATAAATTTTTCCGTAAAAGTTACTGTTCACACCGGATGTTAAATATAGGTTCTGAACCGTCATGCTTGCATGTAAGGCAAAGAATCTATATTTAACATCTGGTGGAACCAGTCACCGCCCATACATAAGCAATCTAGCACGAAGTGCGGTACTGGAGTGCGCAAGCACGACGATTGCGCATGGATAGGTGGAGATTGGTGGGAACAGTAACTCCGTAAAAGTTACTATATGTGAAAAGAAACAAGGAAGCTGCACCTTTTGCGCAAACTTCCTTGTTTCTTTTCTCTATAAATTCCAGCGTTTTCCCTGAGATACTCGCAATCGGTTCATAGCTCTCGCCAGAGATGCCTGAGAATGATAATATTCCTGGATGCTCTGTTTCTGGCGGATTCGCTCCTCTGCACGCTCTTTCTGCTCCTGTGCATGACGGATATCAATCTCCTCCGGCTTTTCTGCTGTATCTACCAGCAGTGTCACACGGTTGTTGACTACCTCTGCAAATCCTCTTCCGAGTGCAACTTCTACCCAGTTTCCTTCTTCGATCTCCATACGGGCCATTCCGATCTTCACTGCAATCACCATATTTTCATGGTTCGGCAAGATTCCCTTTTCACCATCCGGCGCCGGAATTACAAGCTTTCTGCAGCGTCCTTCGTAAAAAACCCTGTCACTTGCGATGATTTTCAAACCAAATGTATCCATATGCCACGCTCCTATTCTGCCGCCTCAGCATTTGCCTTTGCAATGACATCGTCAATAGTTCCTACATTGAAAAATGCAGATTCCGGATATGCATCCATCTCCCCATCAATGATCATTTTAAATCCACGGATTGTCTCTTTTAACGGAACATATTTTCCAGGGATTCCTGTAAATGTCTCTGCTACAAAGAATGGCTGAGACAAAAATCTCTGGATTTTTCTCGCACGCATAACAGTTGCCTTATCTTCATCTGACAACTCTTCCATACCAAGAATTGCAATAATATCCTGCAGTTCTTTGTATTTCTGAAGAATTGCGATGACTTTATTTGCCACTTCGTAATGCTCTTCTCCGACTACATCTGCTTCCAGGATACGGGAGCTGGATTCCAGTGGATCTACCGCCGGATAGATACCCTGCTCTACAATCTTTCTGGAAAGTACAGTCGTTGCATCCAGATGTGCAAATGTTGTCGCCGGAGCCGGGTCAGTCAAATCGTCCGCCGGCACATAAACTGCCTGTACGGAAGTGACAGATCCGTTCTTTGTAGAAGCGATACGTTCCTGTAATTCACCCATTTCCGTTGCCAGTGTCGGCTGATATCCTACTGCAGACGGCATACGCCCAAGCAGTGCGGAAACCTCAGATCCGGCCTGTGTAAAACGGAAAATATTATCGATGAAAAGAAGTACGTTCTGATGCTGTTCATCACGGAAATATTCTGCCATTGTCAAACCAGTCTCAGCCACACGCATACGCGCTCCAGGCGGCTCATTCATCTGACCGAATACCAAAGCAGTCTTCTCCAGAACACCGGACTCTTTCATTTCAGACCAGAGGTCATTTCCCTCACGGGAACGCTCTCCGACTCCGGTAAAAATAGAGTATCCACCGTGCTCTGTCGCAATGTTTCGGATCAATTCCTGGATCAGCACCGTCTTACCGACTCCTGCACCACCGAACAATCCGATCTTACCGCCCTTTGCATATGGTGCAAGAAGGTCAATGACCTTGATTCCCGTCTCCAGGATCTCTACTACAGGGCTCTGATCTTCAAATGTAGGCGGTTCTCTGTGGATCACCCATTTTTCTGCATCCTCGATCTGTTCTCCATTATCAATTGTTTCACCTAATACATTAAACAGTCTGCCCAGTGTCTTCTCACCGACAGGAACTTTGATTCCTGCTCCGGTGGCTGTTACTTCCATATCTTTATGCAGTCCTTCACTGGCAGCAAGCATCAGGCAGCGCACCTCATTGTTTCCAAGGTGCTGTGCAACCTCCATGATGCATTTCTTTCCGTTGTTTTCAACTTCCAGAGCATCTTTGATATAAGGAAGATTGCCGTCTTCAAATACTACGTCAACGACAGGTCCCATAACCTGTACAATTCGTCCTTTATTCATATGCTATTCTCACTTCCTTTTCTGCTTCTGCGCCTTCGCACCGCTGCAAACTTCCGTAATTTCCTGGGTAATTGCAGCCTGTCTGGCTCTGTTATATACGATTGACAATTCCCGGATCAGGCTCTGTGCACTGTCTGTCGCAGCTTTCATTGCCATCATACGGGCATTGTGTTCACTGGCATATGCTTCTACCAGACATCCGTAGACCATACCAATGACATAGTTCGGAACAATACTGTCCATTACACTGTCCGCAGACGGATACAGTTCAATTGCCTCCCGATACATATTCAGAGGCATTTTCATACTTCCAAAGTCTTTGGTCTCCAGCGGAAGCAGCTTCAATTTTTCCGCATCTGCCTGTACAGAATTCTCCATGCGGGTGTATACAACATACACTTCATCCAGCTCCCCTGCCAGAAACTGATCGATCACCGACCAGCCAATATCTCTGGCACGGTGCATAGTCGGTTTCTGAACGGTATACTGGAAATTTGTGTCAATCTCTACATTATGTTTTGCAAAATAATGCCGTCCCAGCTCACCTACAACAAAGAGCTTGTGAATCCCCGGCTGTGCAAGGATCTCTTCTTCCAGCTTGATAATATTATGATTATAAGCTCCGGCAAGTCCCTTGTCTGCCGTAATTACGATCGAACCGATCCTTTTCTGCTCTGCCGGGATATCCTGGCGGGCATCAAAATAAGAATGCCGGATCTCTGGCACATGGCGCAGGATACGGGAAATCTCACCCTGAAGTCCATAAAAATACGGCTCTGTATCCGCCAGTTTTTTTCTGGCCTGCGTCATTTTTGAAGAGGAAATCATATACATCGCATTTGTGATCTTCATCGTATCTTTTACGCTGTTGATGCGGCTCTGTATTTCTCTGATATTTGCCATATTAACACCTGCTCTTCTTGAATTCCTTTGCGGTCTCCACGATCTTTTCGATCAGTTCTTCTGTCAGTACCTTTTTCTCTTCGATTTCCTGTCCGATTTCCGGATAATCTGAATCGAAATGACGAAGCAGGTCTGCCTGGAACTGTTTGATTTTTGCTTTTTCTATTCCAAGCATCACTTTATGTGTAGCAGCACACAATGTGATGACTTTTTCATGCAGACTGAGCGGATGGTAAAGAGGCTGCTTCAAAAGCTCCATCAGACCGCTTCCGTACTCAAGCTGCTCTTTTGTTGCAGCATCCAGATCTGAACTGAACTGTGTGAACACTTCCATCTCACGATACTGTGCCAGATCGATACGGATACTTCCGGATGCTTTTTTCATTGCTTTTGTCTGTGCGGCACCACCAACACGAGATACGGAAAGACCTACGTTGACAGCCGGTCTCATACCTGCCGCAAACAGATCACTTTCCAGGAAGATCTGTCCGTCTGTAATAGAAATTACGTTGGTCGGGATGTATGCAGATACATCTCCTGCCTGTGTCTCGATGATCGGAAGTGCTGTGATAGAACCTCCGCCCTGCTCTTCACTTAAACGGCTGGAACGCTCCAACAATCTGGAATGCAGGTAGAATACGTCTCCAGGATATGCCTCACGTCCCGGAGAACGTCCAAGAAGCAGAGACAGTGCACGGTAGGCTACCGCATGTTTGGACAGATCATCGTATACGATCAGCACATCTTTTCCCTGATACATAAAATGCTCTGCCATTGCTGTTCCTGCATACGGCGCAATATACTGAAGCGGCGCACAGTCACTTGCTGTGGAAGATACCACGATCGTATAATCCAGTGCATCATTGTTCTTCAATGTATTTACGACTTTTGCAACAGTAGAAGCCTTCTGTCCAATCGCCACATAAATACAGATCACATCTTTTCCCTTCTGATTCAAGATTGTATCCAGGGCAATGGATGTCTTTCCTGTCTGACGATCTCCGATGATCAGCTCTCTCTGTCCGCGTCCGATCGGGAACATCGCATCAATAGAAAGGATTCCTGTCTCCATCGGCACACTGACCGATTTTCTGTCAATGATTCCCGGCGCCTCCTGCTCGATCGGGCGGTAATCATCTGCTTCGATCTCACCCTTTCCGTCGATCGGAGCCCCCAGTGCATTGACAACTCTTCCTACATATTTATTTCCAACCGGTACACCGGCCTTTTTTCCTGTACGAGTTACTTTTGTTCCTTCTTTGATATCTGTGTCCCGTCCAAAAAGAATGACTCCGATTTCATTTTTCTGAATATCCTGTACCATTCCTTTCAAACCCGTATCGAAGGTAACAATCTCTCCATACATTGCGTGATCAATCCCATAAATAGTCGCAATTCCGTCACCTACAGCAACGACTGTTCCCACTTCGCTGTCTTTGCTCACACTGTCAAAATTTTCTATCTCTTCTTTTAAAATAGAAATAATTTCATCTGAATTGATTGAACTCACCTTGTTCACCTCCAGGTTAATTTTTGTCCTAGTCTGTCCAGACGTCCTTTCAGACTCCAGTCATATTCATCGCTTCCTGTGCGCAGAACAAATCCGCCAAGCAGCGTACTGTCTGTCTGAATCTCAATCCTGGCCTTGCTCGCTTCATATTTTTTACAAAGGAACGCTTCCATATTTTTGAGCTGCTCGTCACTGGGCAGCTCTACACATGTCAATACGGCACTTAAGATCCGATCCTGCTCGTCACAATATCTGTCATATGCAGCAAATATCTCCGGAATCAAATCCATTCTCTCATATTTACATGCCACTTTCAGGAAATTTCTCATTTCCTGCGGAAATACCTTGTCGATCACACGTTCTTTCTTCTGTGCCGGAATTGTCGGATTCACAAACACATCATGAAGCTGCGGTACCTCCTCAAATATCTCTCTTGCTTTCTGTATGGCTTCCTTCGGAACATTCAGCTCATACAACACCTGTGCATACCGCATTGCTGCAGATGAACAGTACATCTGACTAGTTGTTGTCTGTGTCTTCATGAGCTTCACCTACTTCTTCCAGAAACTTATCATATATTTCCTGATTATTGCCTGTCTGTTCTGCCACGATCTTCGCTGCAGCTGTCATTGCAAGTCCTGCGATTTCAGACTGGAGTGCACTCATTGTCTGCTCTCGTTCTACACGGATATCCGCCTTGGCAGACTCGATGATACTGCCTGCCCTGGCATCCGCCTCCTCTACAATACGTTCATACTCTGATTTGGCGTCCTTACGTGCTTTCTCTACGATCCGCACAGATTCTTCTTTTGCCCCGCCAAGTGCCTGCGCATATTCTTCCTTCATCTTCATCGCATCTTCCTGTGCATTCTGGGCATTTTTCAATCCGTCTTCGATCAGCTGACGGCGCTTTTCCATAATGTCGGTCACAGGCTTGATCAAAAACTTCTTTAATAAGAAAGCCAGGACGATCAGGTTAATCATGGTATATAGAAAGTTCATATCAAATCTCAGCACTTCCCACACCCGCCTTTCCTGTTAATTCTATTTGCTTATTTTAAGAAGAATACGATCAGAATACCAATGATAAATCCATAAATTGCAGTTGCCTCTGCAAGTGCACAACCAAGGATCAGGTTCTTGCTGATCTTGCTTTCAGCCTCTGGCTGTCTTGCGATTGCATCCACTGCTTTTCCTGTTGCGATACCAATTCCCACTCCTGCTCCAATACCTGTTAATACTGCGATTCCTGCTCCAATTGCAATAAGTGCTCCCATAATTCTAATCTCCTTTTTATTCTTTTATTTGTTCAAAAATTCCGTTTCTATTCCTGTTCTTCTGTCATAAACAGTGCGGTCAGAAATACAAATACATATGCCTGAATCAGACCGTCAAAAATATCGAAATAGAAATTCATCGGAAGTGGTATAATCAGCGGAACAAATGCTTTTAAAAGTTCCATTACCACAAATCCTGCCAGCATGTTACCAAACAGTCGCATACAGAGCGACAATGGGCGGATAAAAATTTCCAGAATCATAATCGGTGCAACCACCGGCACCGGTTTGGCAAAATGCTTGACCCAATGTTTCATACCGTTTTTATGTATTCCTGAATATTCGATCAGGCACATACTCATCACGGCAAGTGCTGCTGTTACATTCAGATCTTTTGTCGGCGGCTTAAAGCCAAGCAGACCAATCATGTTGGCGCACGCCAGATAAAGAAGAACTGTGATCAGATACGGTATATATCTTTTGTTCCCTTTACCGAGGATCCCTTCAAAGAAATCCGTTGCCCAGTCAATTGCAGCTTCCAATGCCAACTGAACTTTTCCCGGGTTTTCTACCTTCAGATTTCTCACCAGAATCAACGATAATCCTACCAGAACTGCCATAATGATCCATGTAACAACCACAGATTCTGAAATTCCGCCGAGAACCGGAAGCTCAAATACCGTTTTGCAGTTCAGCTCTTCCATCAATTCTGTTGCTAAATTTTCCGTATCGCTCCCTCCTTTTCCTGTCTATTTTTTCATTCCTGCCCTTTTTCGGGGTCTTCCCTTTTCTCTTCCAGGTGGAGGCCTCTTCTGAGCATAAAATAAGGAAATTTCATATCTTGAAATCTCCATACAAAAGTCCCCTTTTCAGACAGTGTGCCTAAAAAGTTATCTAAATCCTACTCCCAGCAAGTGGGTTTGTCAACAAAAAAATTTTTGATTTTCTTTTTCTGATCGTACTCTTTTTTTTGTCGAAATTTCCAGTCTTTTAAAATACGTTTTTTTCTTTTTTTAGGAATATTTCAGCCTTATTTTACTGACCTTTCGTCATTTTTATTTCGCTCCAGTCTTTTTTCACTAATATACAGTAATTCCCTCGCACTTTTTTCATCAAACTTCCATAATATTGTGAAACACCTATCGTTCTGTTTGTGGAAATACTCTCTGAAACCATAAAAAAAGAGGACTTTCTGCACATAGAAGCACAATTCTGTGTACAAAAAGTCCTCTTTCCACCTTATTCTCTCTTTTGAGATTGTATTTTCTCCTTATTTTCAGACTCCTCTAGAGATTGTTCTCTTGCAATTTTGAGGAAATCTCTCTCCGCTCTTTTTCTTCTCGGAATAAATATGCCTGCAACGCCCTTTCCACGGCTTCTCACATAGAAAAACCCAATTACCGAAAAAACTGCTGCACCGATAAAATTCACAAACAAGTCTTCCATCGTGTCAATCAGCCCGATATCCAGATATCCGCCTACTCCTAATGGCTGTCCGTTGATCATCACTTCCCTGATCTGATCAATCGTCACCGGAACATTTCTTCCATCCGGATTCAGCATTACCGATGCGATTGCAGACAAAACCGTGTCTTTCTGCATATCATATCCAAGAAACTGATCCATCCCAAACTCAAAAAACTCCCACACAACTCCGATCGTCATAGAAAAACAAAATGCTACGATTGCGGTAAACACCGGTGACAGATTAAATACGGTACGCTCACTCCGGTTCAGCAGATCCACCAGCGAAAACCCGATTGCCGCTGCCAAAAATCCATTCAGTGTATGCAGCACTGTGTCCCAGAACGGAAACAGGAGATAAAATTCATTGATCTCACCTAATATCTCCGCTGCAAATATAAAAAACAATACGATAATCTCCAGCGTTGTAGGCAGCTCTATTTTAAACGTCACCTGCACAAAACTTGGAACGATCAGAAGCAAAAGTGTCAGAATGCATAAAAATACGTTTTCATAATTCTGATTCAAAACCTGGAGCACCAACATCACGATCACTAGAATCCGCAAAATAAGATACACCATAAATGAACTTTTATGTTCCCTGAGTTCCATTTTTATCGCTTCCGCCATATGGCGGAAATAGCCGTTTTGTTTTTTCTCTTTCTTTTCTTTCATTCCCCACTCCCTTTCTGCTCTTCTGTATCATTTCAAACGATACTTCCATTTCCTTTACACTTAAGAATATTATAGAAAGATAACATCGGGATTGCAAGATTGTTCTGTTGGGGTGCCTTCCTTGAGAGACCTTCTCTTTTTTCTATAGTTCTATAAACTTATACTTCCCTGCACCCAGTCCTGTGACTTTTTTTATGACTTTCGCTGCCTTCATTGCATTCATAACATTTGTTGCTTTGGATTTTGAACATCCTAACCATTCCATAATATTTGCCTGTCCAAATGGTTTGTCTACTCCACTTTCCAGAAATACTCTGCCACTATTCTCAATAAATTTCTCCGTAATCTCTGCTTCCTTGAATAATGGCAAATACTTTTCAAAAGTGTTGCTTACTTTTTCATTGTCATTGCTTACTTTTTCATTAGCGTTGCTTACTTTTTCATTGGCGTTGCTTACTTTTTCATTGGCGTTGCTTACTTTCCTAAACATTGTAACCTTAAATCCATTTCCAAACTCTTCAAATGTCGGTTCAGGTAAATCATACTCTCTACATCTGTTTATAATTCTCGGTATCCCTGTTCCCCATGCCTCTACTATATGCATATAATGAAACGCTTCTGCAATCGCTTCATTTCTGCAAGTAGATTTTCCTAACTTTGCAGTTTCAATATCCAATCCACCATAAAGCATCCCAGGTGATAACACCTCAACTCTGTCATCAAAAATGCTCACCTGAATACAAGACTTATCTACATAACTCCTGTGTACAACAGCATTGGCAATCATTTCTCTAATAGCAGATACTGGAAGTTCATAAGAATCATTTCTATATATCCCTCCGATTTCTGCCCCCATATTAATATGCCTTAAAACAAATTGATATGCTTTTTCCACCTGTTCGTAAATTGGCCCATCAAATTCTTTTTGATCAATAAAAACATCTCTGATTGTTCCCTTAAATAATGCACATTGAATTTTTGATGCTTTACTTTTGTTATCTGTCATCAGATCAAATGCATGTGTCGGATAGAGCGTTCTCCCTACCCTACAAAGAATTCCAAAATCTTCAAGCTTCTCTATAGTCATGTCCTTTGCTGCATTTTTTTCGTCTGTTTTACAGGATATAACTGCTATCTTTTTCATTGTTTCGCAAAGTTTCAATGCCTTTTCTTTGTCAAATTCTCTTCCTATTTCCTGTAGTGAATCATAGGAAATATTCTGGCCTTCCAACTCTAACTCTTTTAATTTTCTTGCGTCAGCAGGTCTGCTTGTTCCATTAATTCGAATAAAAGCTGTAGTCTCTTTTCCTTTTTTCGCAATATAATAAGGTCTGAACTTTCCAGGAACAATATCTATGACAAGTACCGTTTTTTCTTCTATTGTCTGGATTGAAATATCCGGTTCAATCTGTGGTGTACACGCATCTGAAACCATATTAGAAATGGAATCCGACAATTTAAATGGGCTTTGTTCGCCAATTCCATAAACAGTCCCTGTTTCATCCTCAATTCCTACTATCACTTTCCCACCTGTGCTGTTAGAAAATGCAATAATATCTTTTAAAAATTTCTCATGATTACCTGGAATTTCTCTTTTAAATTCAATATTCTTTCCTTCGCCAAAATAGTTCTTATCAATCATGTTCTCACCTGCTTTCTACTATGATAAATTTAACCCTTTCAACAGTCATTTTCTGTATTATTTCCATCAGCAAAGATCTTATTTCAAAACATTGGATAAATACCGGCTGATTGGCCTGAATATTGAACCTTAGATTCTTCTGAACTTTTAAAACTCAAAAGTGCTGCAAGAATACAGCTTACGAATAAATTTATTATACACTCTTTTTCCAGAATAAAGCAATTCATATTTTCTACAAAAACAACAAAACCTTTTTATAAATTATATCTTGCACTTTCTTTTTGTTTTCTCTAAACTGAAACTAAAATAATTGTTACAAAGGAGAATTTCATGCAGCATCCCTTTCCTTATGAAGTCATATACAGTGACAGAAAATCCCTCGCAATTCAGATTACTGCACAGGCGACGGTCCGTGTCCGGGCACCCAAAAACTGTCCTGCCCCGACCATTGATACATTTCTTTACGAAAAGCAAGCCTGGATCCTAAAGCATCTGGACTCGGCATCTCAGCGTCTTGAGCAATCTTCTGAAAAACCTCAGATTTCTGAAAATGACCGGAAACGATACATCCAGCTTGCACGGGATATTTTTACACGCAAGACAGAATATTATGCCCGTATCATGGGCGTCACCTACGGCCGTATCTCCATCCGGGAACAGAAAACCCGCTGGGGAAGCTGCTCCAGCGCCGGAAATTTAAACTATAACTGGCGTCTGATCTTCGCTCCGGAAGAAATCGTGGACTACATCGTTGTACATGAACTCGCCCACCGTCTGGAAATGAATCACTCAAAAGCCTTTTATAATATTGTAGAATCCGTACTGCCCGATTACCGAAAAGCACAGAAATGGCTGCGGGAAAATGGCGGAAGTTTGTGAATATATGTAGCTTTCATAAACAAATCATTGTAGCGCAGCGAGGAAATACACTTGATTTTGGCTGTTAGGCTGTTATATGTGAGCCAATTGGCGAACATATCCAACAGGCGTTACAGCCACTTCAAGGGATTTCTTCGGCGGAGCCTGATTTGTGTTGAAAGCTACATATCTTTTGCGGACTTTTCGCATAAGCTCTCTCACATTTGCTTCCTCACCACCCGGTATTCATCCCCCACCTGATAATACGGGCACTCTCTGAAATCTCCCTGCACAAATCTCACCATCTCATCTTCATCCAGATCCTGCGTACAGACATAGCACTCATAATCGTCATCATATTCATAATTCATGCAGCTTTCGCAGTTTGCCGCTGTTTTTCTGCCTCGCATCTTATACCTCCCCCAGTTCTTTTAACACCTGATATACGTAAGAAACAGGAAGTCCTACGACATTGAAATAGTCCCCTTCGATCTTCTCAATGAATGCGGAAAATCTCCCCTGAATTCCGTAAGCCCCGGCCTTATCCATAGGTTCTTTGCTCTCTACATATTTCTGGATTTCTTCTGTGCTCATCGGATTGACAGAAACTTTTGTTTCCACTGCGTGGTTGATTACCGTTTTTTCTCCGTTTTTATCAAAATCCAGAACCGCAACACCCGTATATACCTGATGTGTATCTCCCTGCAGTGACCGGATCATCTCAAAGGCCTCCTGTTCATCCTTTGGTTTTCCCAGAATTTGTTCTTCATGCACAACGATCGTATCCGCACCGATCACGATCACATTCCTTGCCTGGATCTCGGATGCCACATTTTCCGCTTTCATCAGCGCCAGCTCTTTTACAATCTCCTTTGGAACCGTATTTGTATACACTTCTTCCTTATTGCTGACACGCACTTCAAACGGAACCCCGATCTGTGATAAAAGCTCTTTTCGCCTCGGTGAAGCTGACCCTAAAATTATTTTCTTCATACTAAAAACTCCTTGTTGTACTTTGTTGTTGATAATAACACTTTTCTGCCTGTTATGGTAGACTTTCCATCCGAAAATATCGTATGATAATTATTGTTTACATCAATTATAACCTTTTATTTTGAACTTTTCACAAGGAGGAGATTCTATGGAACATCTCAACGAATACCTGGATTTTATCCGCACCGTAGAGGGGATCAAATCTGTCACCCGCACTGCCTGGACCAAAACAGGACGACAGGAAAGTACGGCAGAACATTCTTTTCGTCTTGCGCTGCTCGCTCTGACTCTGATCGATGAATTTCCGGAGCTGGACGCTAAAAAAGTGCTTTCCATGTGTCTGATCCACGATCTCGGAGAACTCTATGCCGGAGATATTCCTGCAATTTCCAATACGGATCCCCTTGCAAAATCCAAACAGGAATACCTTGATATTTGTCGGATCTTCCAGCTTCTCCCCGAGCCAAAACGGTCAGAATTTCTTTCCCTGTGGAACGAATACAACAACTGCTCCACCCCGGAAGCACATCTGGTAAAGGCACTGGATAAAGCAGAGACGATCCTGCAGCACAATCAGGGAAAAAATCCACCGGATTTTGATTATGCATTCAATCTCACTTACGGAGCCTCCTACTTCAAAGGCGATCCGCGGCTGGAGGAATTAAGAAGCATACTGGATGCAGAAACAAACGTTGTCATAGAGCATACACAAGAAAAGGAGAACCACCATTTATGATTCAAATCATCATTTCACCTGCGAAAAAAATGAATATATGCGAAGAATTTCCCGGCACTGCCACCACACCTGTTTTTGCAGAACAGACAGACCTTTTATATCAGACGCTAAAGCAGATGTCATTTGAAGAATTGCAGAAACTTTGGAAATGCAGTGAAAAACTGGCACTTCAAAATACAAAAAGACTGTGCGAATTTACACCGGCTGACGCTGTCACTCCCGCTGTTCTCGCCTATGAAGGGATCCAATACCAATACCTCGCACCGGGCATCTTTTCTGATACACAGTGGGACTACGTAAACCGGCATCTGAACATTCTTTCCGGATTTTATGGTGTCCTGTGCCCTTCAGATGCTGTCATTCCCTATCGTCTGGAGATGCAGACCAAACTGGAAACTGAGAATGCCACTGATTTGTATCATTTCTGGAACAATCAGCTATATCAGGCATTGTACTGTAAATTTGAGAAAGACTCTCCGAAAGAGCTCATCAATCTCGCTTCCGCAGAATACAGCAAAGCAGTACTTCCTTATCTGACAGAAGACGTACACTGCGTCACCTGCGTTTTCGGCGAGTTCGTTCAGGGAAAAGTAAAGGTGAAAGCCACGCTCGCGAAAATGGCGCGGGGAGAAATGGTCCGCTGGATGGCAGAACACCAGATTCAGACTGCAGAAGATCTGAAACAGTTCACCGGACTTGGATTTGCTTTCGAAGAGTCTCTATCTTCCGGGACAGAATATGTGTTCCTAAAAAAGGATATCTGCCCGGAAGATTAGGCTTTTCTTATTCTGCCTTCATTTCCCGGATCTCTCCGCACGCGATCATAGCGCCGGAGTTTCCGGAAGGCTGGGTTGTCATATCATCCGGATGTGCGTGTATGATAACCGCTCTTCCGATCACATCCTCGGGATGAAACCGGTCTGTGTAAAAGATCAAAAATGCATTTCCGTCATTTGCCAGAAGTGAAGGCATATCTCCTGCATGCTGCGGGTGCATGGCATTTGTCGGATTGTAGTGTCCGTCCGCCTGTGCAAAGGGTTCCGCTTTTGTTCCCTGACAGGTTCCCTCATGAATATGAAATCCGTGAAACGCATTTCCGTCAGGCAGATTGCGGATATCGGCTGCCACGATCGTTCCATTGTGAACTCCGAAAAAATATACCATTCCCCGGATTTTTGGAAATTCCGGGCTTCCTTTGATCTCTGCAGCGGCATCCGGAATGGTCTGTATCTCTGAAAACATCTTACCACCTCCCGGATTACCATATGCAGTTTTTCAAAAATTGTTATTCCTGATGCGCTCTCCATGCTTCTTTCAGAATCTTTGGATCTTCAAAAAGACCAAGCGCCCCTTTCGCCATACATTCTGCCACATACAGCATTCCCTTCTGCCCGATGCTCATTCCGGACTGTGCGGCTGCACTCCAGTGATGCAGCGGTGTACCCTTACACATCGTAGCAGCACTGAGCATCACAGTCGGCACGGTATGACTGACTTCCGACACATCCGTTCCGATCGCCAGCAAAACAGGTTGGTCTTCCAACGGTTCCAGACCTCCAAAATAATTTCCGTCATTGATCAGTCCCGCTTCTTTTGTGAGGCTTTCTGCAAACCGCAGCTCCTCTTCTGTATATTCCGGAAGATTGGTCTGTTCCATTGCCTGATAAAATACTTCTGCCAGCGGACGGTTCACTTTCATTTCCTGATTGCTCGTCACAAGCTCGATCTCCACTCTCGTTCCGGTCATCAAAGCCGCACCCTTCGCACAGTCATCCACTCTGTTCGATGCATCCTCTGTCCTGGAACGTTTGGATGAACGGATAAAGTAATTCGTAGAAGCAAAATCCGGCACGATATTCGCCGGTCCGTCTGTGTTCGTATATGTATAATGAATCCGAACATCATCCGCCACATGTTCCCGTAAATAATTCACTCCCACATTCATCAGTTCTGCCGCATCCAGCGCACTTCTGCCAAGCTCCGGATGTTTGGACGCATGTGCTTTGACTCCGTAAAATTTGTAATTCTTCATGTCCTGCGCCTGCCAGATATCATAACTCACCCGATTCCGGTCAAAAGGATGCCAGGTGATCGCCGCATCCAGATCATCAAACACCCCCGCTTCATTCATCTGGATCTTTCCGATGATGATTTCTTCTGCCGGACAGCCATACACCCGGATTGTTCCGGAAAGCTTCGCTTTTTCCATCCGCTCTTTCAAGGCACAGGCTGCCCCTGCGCAGGCTGTACCAAGCAGATTGTGTCCGCATCCGTGCCCCGGCGTTTTCAGCGGCTGATACGTGCAGACCGGCTCCTGGCCAAGACCCGGAAGAGCGTCATACTCTGCCAGAAATCCAAGTATCGGTTTTCCTGTTCCCCACTCTGCAACAAATGCGGTCTGAAGTCCTGCGATTCCTTTTGTAATACGAAATCCTTTTTCTTCCAGATAGTCAGAAAGACAGGCTGAAGATACGACTTCTTCTTTGGAAAGTTCCGGATGCCGAAAAATATAATCAGCTGTGTTAACCAGTTCTTCTGTGTGTTCCTGTATCCATGTGTGAATATGATCTGCGGTATCTCCGCCTGTCCATACCCCGAGTCCGCTCCCAAACTTCTCCCCGGATAGCAGATATTTTCTGGCTGCTCTCTGCAAACTGGTGTCCTCTGCATAGTTCCGGGGATCCGTCTCCAATTCTCCGAAAATCCTCTCTTCTGCCTCTCTCCCCTCAAAATCAACCGCAACAATATGAAACAATGTCTGGAACTGCAAAATATTAGATTCCGGCTTCATAATTTCTTTGAGCCCCGGATATAAAAGCCAGGAATGACAAAGATATACCTGCTTCTCCTTCCAGAATTGTTCTGCCTGACGAAATGAATCCAGACAGGCATCAAGCTCCAGCTTCTCTCCCTGCGGGATATGCACGCTGATCACGGGATCTCCTTTGTGAACCGATATCCCGTCTGTCTGTATCTCCCATAAAGACGGGATCCTCTCAAATTCCAGACGCCCAAGCCGAAACAGACTCATATCCAGATGTCTGCAAAACCAGTCGTACTGCGCAATCCCATATTCTCCATACGCTTTATAACAATTTTCACACCACAATGTCAGATCATAAAACGTATCCCGGTAAACCCGTCTGGAAATCCCCTGTTCACAATACCGATCATAAACCTCACAGGCCATTTTTGAAAAACAATATAAAAATACCAGCCGGAAATCTTCTCTTTTTTTCACTGCTTCATAAAACAAATTCACATCTCTGAGAAATAACTCCCGCAGCTTCTCATATTCCCCTTCTGTGATCTCCAGCTTTTCAAGCTGCCGCACAGCGTCCGGCATCAGGGATATTTCCTCCCAAAATTCCAATAATTTCATTGTGCACCTCCGTTTTTTGTTTTCCTCTGTTGATTCTATCTGTCAGCATACTTCATTCTTGTGGTATTTGCAATTCGTTTTACGTCTTCCCTTTCTCAATCAGATATATATACAACATTTTGCACATAATCATAGAAAAATCTACTAAAAAATTGTATAATATATAAAAGTTTATGAAAGAGAGGATTCACTATGAAGCAAAATAATATGTTAGCAATGATCCTGGCGGGCGGACGAGGCACCCGCCTGCATGACCTGACAAATAAAGTGGCAAAACCCGCGGTTTCATACGGCGGAAAATACCGTATCATCGATTTTCCACTCTCCAACTGCGCCAACAGTGGAATTGATATTGTCGGTGTGCTCACGCAGTATGAATCGATCTTGCTGAACAGCTACGTTGCGGCAGGCAGACGCTGGGGACTGGATGCCAAAGACAGTGGAGTCTATGTACTGCCTCCACGTGAGAAAGCAGATTCCAATCTGGATGTATATCGGGGGACTGCAGATGCGATTTCCCAGAACATCGATTTTATTGACACCTACGCTCCGGAATATATTCTGATCCTGTCCGGTGATCATATTTATAAGATGAATTATGATGCCATGCTAAATTATCACAAAACCTGCGGTGCAGATGCCACGATTGCTGTGATCGAAGTACCGATCAAAGAAGCAAGCCGGTTCGGGATTATGAATACCGATTCTACAGGACGTATCGTAGAGTTCGAAGAAAAACCGGAACACCCAAAAAGTAATCTGGCATCCATGGGGATTTACATTTTTAACTGGAAGCTGCTTCGCAAAATGCTGCTGACAGATATGAAAAATCCGGATTCCAACCACGATTTCGGAAAAGATATCATTCCTACGCTGTTAAATGATGGGAAAGATCTTTATGCCTATAAATTTGAGGGCTACTGGAAAGATGTTGGAACAATCGACTCTCTCTGGGAAGCAAATATGGATCTTCTGGACAAAAATAATGCTTTGGATCTCAACGATCCCGCATGGAAGATCTATACGGAAGATCCGACAACACCTCCTCATTATATCGGACCAAACGCCGATATTAAACGCTCTTTCATTACCCAGGGCTGCATGATCGACGGTGAAGTCAAAAACTCCGTGTTATTTACCAGTGCCAAGATCGATACCGGCGCCAGAGTCATTGACAGTGTACTCATGCCGGGAGTGATTGTCGAAGCAGGAGCTGTCGTACAGCGCGCCCTGGTCGCTGACGGAGTGCGGATCGGGAAAAATGCCGTAGTAGGCAGTCCGGACAGCGAACATATCGAACTTGTTGCAAAACGTGTGAAAGGAGCAGAATAATATGAGCAAGGCATTAGGAATCATCAACTTTTCCGGAAACCACATCTGGGTAAAAGGACTGCAGTCTTACCGTCCGATCGGTGCCATGTCCTTCCTCGGAAGATACCGTGTCATCGATTTTCCGCTTTCCAATATGAGCAACAGCGGCATTGACCAGATTCAGGTGTATATTAATCAAAAGCCCCGTTCTCTTACCGAACATATCGGAACCGGAAGACATTACAATATCAACTCCAAACGTGGAAAAGTCCGAATCCTCTTTTCTGAAAACGGAATTGAAAACAGCATTTATGACAACGAAATTGCAGCTTACATAGAAAACATAGAGTGTATTGAAAATACACCTTGCCCGTACGTGATCATTGCCCCGAGTTACATGGTATACTCCATGAACTTTGATTCACTGTTACAGAGCCATATCGACTCCGAAGCGGATATTACGCTGCTGTATCATTCTGTTGACAATGCAAAGGATCACTTCTTAAACTGTGATCTTCTGAATCTGAACCGCCAGAAAGGTGTTCTCTCGATTGAAAAAAACAGAGGAAATGCAAAAAACAGAAATATCTTCATGGATACTTATGTAATGAAAAAAGAACTGTTTATCGACCTGATCAAAAAAGGGCATGATATGTCCTCTATGTACACACTGCCCCAAGTCATCAATATAGAATGCAGCGAACTGGATATCCGCGGAGTTTCCCACCGTGGCTTCTTTGCCGCCATTACAGATTTGAAAAGCTATTACGAAGCGAATCTTTCCCTGCTCGATTTTAAATCCGCCTTCAGTCTGTTTGATGATAACTGGCCGATCTATACAAAAACGACAGATTCCTGTCCGACTCAATATTTTGAGACTGCAAATGTAAAAACCTCTTTCGTATCCAACGGATGCCTGATCGAAGGCACTGTGGAAAACTCTGTGATCGGACGTGGATGCATGATTAAAAAAGGTGCTGTTGTAAGGAATACCGTTCTCCTTCCGGGCGCTTATGTAGGAGAAGACGTTCATGTGGAAAATCAGGTGGTAGACAAGCGTGCAAAGCTCTTACACGCCAAAGAAATTATTGCAAATGTAGACAATCCGGGATATATCAAGAGGAATGATACCGTATAAAGTAAAGCAGGATGCTTAAGGATTTATTCCTTGTCATCCTGCCTTATTTTTTCTTTTATCAAAAAATAATCTGAATTCCATTCGGTTGTAAAATTAAATCTGCAAGTTTTTCGCTGTCCAGAGAAATATGCAGAAAATTTCTGCCGGGAACTTTTATGTGATTATCTCACTCCAAACTGATATATTGTCGTGGTGTCGTATTTTTCTCCTTTTTTCAGTACCGGTGACGGGAAGCTTTCCTCATTCGCCGCATTCGGATAATACTGTGTCTCCAGACAGAAGCCGGAGTTATCGTGGTAGATCATGTTGCGTTTTCCTCTGACTCCCTCCAGGAAGTTTCCGGTATAGAACTGCACACCCGGAAGATCCGTATATACTTTCATGGTAATTCCGGACTGCTCTCCTTCCACCTCTGCAATCTTGCGCAGTGTCTGATCCCATCCATCGATGACAAAGTTGTGATCATATCCCTTGACCAGACGCATCTGATGATAGTCGGATGCCAGCTCTTCTCCGATCACTTTTCCTTTTGTGAAATCCATCGGTGTACCTTCCACCGGCCAAATCTCTCCTGTCGGAATCGAACCGGTCTCTTTTACCGGTGTAAACGAAGATGCCTGCAGTCTTATCCAGTGACGTCTTACGCTGCCGCAGTTATGTCCATTCAGGTTAAAGTAAGTGTGGTTCGTCATATTCACGATCGTTGTCTGATCAGATTCTCCTTCATAGTGGATCTTCAACTCATTTTGATCTGTCAGGGTATAGGTCACGGTAATCGAGAAGTTCCCCGGATATCCCTGGTCTCCATCCGGGCTGTCCAGGTGGAAAGAAACACTGTCTTCCTCCTCTTTCACACAATCCCAGAGGCGGAACGCATAACTGTCCGGTCCACTGTGCAGGTTATTCTCTCCCTCATTTTTCGGAAGGTGATACTCTGTCCCATCCAGCACAAATCCGGCGCCTTCTGTCCGGTTTGCCCCCCGTCCGACTGCTGCCCCGAAGAAAGTTCCGTTCTCTTCATAATCCGATACTTTGTCATATCCAAGCACAATATCCTTGCGCTCTCCCGCAAAATCTTTCATCTCCACGGATACGATCGCCGCTCCGAGACTGCTGAGCTTTACACGCATTCCCCGAATGTTGCGCAGCGTATAGGCAGTTACTTCTCTTCCGTCTTTTGTGGTTCCAAATATTGTTTTTTCGATACTCATATGCTCTCCTGTCCGGCATTTTTTATCTTCCCCAAATGCCTGTCCTGTTTACTTCATATTGTAGCTCTGTTTCGCCCGCTCCGCAAACATTTTTTCAGGAAAGTGGAATCAGGATCCGCAGTTCAAACCAGTTCTTTTTCAAATCCGTTGTCACAGAACCTCCGTATTTTGCCGCAGTGCTTTTGATACTCTTCATGCCAAACCCATGAAAGCGCCGGTCTTTCTTTGTAGTGACCGGAATTCCATTTTCAAACTGTAACGACTCCTCACAATAATTTTCACACCGGATCCTGAGAAAATTTTTCTGCTTTGCAACCGACAGATGGATCAGTCTTTTTTCCTGTTCCCTCAACTTTTCCACACTTTCGATCGCATTATCCAAAATATTGCCAAATAACGCACTGATGTCCATATCTTCCATAAAATTTAATACACTTCCATCCGCCACACATGTCAGCCCAATCCCATTATTCTGACAATACAGGCTTTTGCTCGTAAGAACCGCATCCAGCACCTTATTACCAGTCTTGTTCTGCGCCTCATAAATCTTAATTTCCTTTTCCATCTTTTCCAGATACTCTACCGATTTCTGACTGCCAGCCTCGGATTTTAAAAGTGCGATCTGATGCTTCAGGTCATGATACTTCTGATTAACAATCTCTATGCTCTCCTGAGAAAGCTGATAGTTCTTATATTGCATCTGCAAAATATTCTGCAGCGTATCCACCTCAAATTTCATCTGCAGTTCCCGCACCTGAATATGGTACGCATATAGAACTGCCATTCCGCTTAGATCCACAAGCGTTCGGATGATAAACATCTCTGCCGCAAACTGACTGCTGAACGGAGTATCCTTATCAATATAACTCAGATTACTGACCGCAAATACTGCCGCCGTAATAATCAGAACCGTGAAAAACTCCCTTCGGTTGATATGCATCTCTTTGCCGCCCTTTTGCAAATACTTTTCCAGCAGATATAAAATTCCAAATATCACTGCATACACGATCACAAGGAGCACCCACTGGACACTTTTCACATGATTGATCTGAAATGTCTTCACTGCATAATAATAAATCTGCCAGCCGAAAGATGCGGCAAATTCTCCACTGATAAACGCTCGCGCGCAATAATAGCCAGCCTCGGCAAGTGAAAACTGACAGCATCGGTAAATATAGATCAAAAACAGAGAAACCGACACCAACATACACGGAAGAAACAAACTGGTCCTCACACCATCTGTAATCTCCATAAACCCCACGATTGCTGCCAGAAATATCAAATGTGTCACATATCGTTTTATACCCTGGATTCTCTTCTCATTCGTGCAGGTCACAATGAACGCTGCCAGCCAGTATGCCAGCGAATAATAATATCCCGGAGTATTGATCATTTCCTGCACACTCATCTATTTTCCCACCTCATTCATAAAATCATTGAGCGCATTTAAAAATGCCTTCTTTCTTGCGCGGCTTACCTGAATACAGTCTCCATTCACGGTGATGTCACTCCCCTGAAAATTTTCCACAAAATCCAGATTCACCAGATAACACCGGTTACACCGGAAAAACCGCTCCTCTTTCATACCATCCGCCAGACTTTCCTCTGCATCCCGCATCGTGCCTTTTGTTCTGTAATCCTGCCCGACTGTGTGATAGATCAGATCATGATCCTGCACTTCCACATAGCAAATCTCCGAAAGATCCAACTTCATCATACCGCCCTTCACCGCGATCGTCAGATATTTCTTTTTCCGTTTTTTCAGTCTCGTCAGTGCACGGTCGATCCGCTGTGTAAACGCAAAATAAGAAACCGGCTTTAGCACATAGTCCAGGGCATCCACCCGATATCCCTGTATGGCATACTGCGGCATATTGGTAATAAAAATAATCACAACTTCCGTATCCATCTTCCGGATTGCTTCTGCAGCCGACATTCCATCCATGAACCTCATCTCCACATCCATAAGAATAATATCATAGTCCGCCCGATACCCGGTCACAATATCCTCGCCGTCTGAAAATCTCTGCACACTGATCCGTTCCTTACTTTCCTTTTCGTATTCTCTCAAATAAGAAGTCAGCTGCTCTACATATGCCGGATCATCTTCTACCAGTGCAATTCGAATCATCGTTTTGTACCCTCCCAACTGTTTCTTTTAAAATCCGTTGTTTCTCTTAGTATACCAAGCCTGTTTTCAAACGTCAAAATAAGGGTGCCTGTGATAAGACACCCTTCACTCTTCTCTATTTTTCTTCTCTTACTGTTCTGAAAAATGAAGAGATGATTGTCATAATAACTGCTGCCAGAGCACATCCCATTCCAATGATCGCACTGGACAGATCTGCCATAGTCTGCGCATTTCTTTCAAACGATAAAATAGTCGCAATACTGTTGACTCTCAGACGGACAAAGAATACAAACCCTGCCATCAAAAGCACCCCTGCCAGAATCGGAAGTATGTCCAATGCCGGCATTTCCGGTGATTTTTCCTGTCCTGCCACAAAGAGCAGTTCTAGAACTACTCCTGCCACAAGACAGCCTACAACTCCCCAGCTGATTCCAAGATTGGAAAAATACGAGGTGTTACAGTTGATCACATAAAATACGACTCCTGCTGTTCCGAGGATCAGCGCAAGCAACGTCAGATAAAAGCCTGCAGCCTGTTTTTTTATAAAATTCATAACGTACCCTCCCTTAACTGTTTTTACGTCTCTTGATATCTCTCACATACATCGCAGCCGCTGCCAGTGTAAACAGAGCCAGTACTGCAGATGCCGCTGTCAATGCATTGTCGTACCATGTGCGTACATCCTTGATCTGTGAGGTCTCATTCAATCCATCCATTGCATTGGAATTTGCAAGTGCATAATTCTGCCACAGCATAACATTTTTCAGATCCTGCATCATAGACGCATCTTTGCTGACCGCCTCTGTGGTCCAGTAATTCCATTTTACTGTTACAGCTTCCATATTACTGTCACCAGTATTGCAAGTCATCGTTACACCACAGTGTACCGCTTCTTTTAACACACTGTAGTTTGCATCCTGGATAAAGTCTTCTGACATCAGCCCCTGGAATCCCCATTCTTTGCGGAGAATATTCATCAGCAGACCATAATGTGCATTCCCTGCAGTACATCCGATTCTGTTAAATGTTGTCATCATCCCAAGTGTCTGTGCATCTTCCACACTTGCCTGTGTTCCACGCAGTTCGTTCTCACGCGCTTTCTGTTCTGTCATAAAAGTTGCGATACCGGAACGGTTGATCTCCGTATCATTGAATGCAAAATGTTTTGGTGCCATAATACATCCGTATTCTTTTCCTGCCGCAATATATGATGCTGCCTGATACGCTGTCAGAATGGCATCTTCCGAATAATACTCATGGTTTCTTGCATTGTAAGGTGTACGGTGGAGGTTCGTTCCTGCACCCCAGAGGATCGGAAGATTCGACCAGATGGAATAATTTCCGATCACAGCTCCGTACTCTGCAGCCATCTCTTTACTAAATGTCTGCGCGATCACTGTTTCATTACTCATGGTTCCGAATTTGTAATTCAAATTCTTGTCATCCGGATCGATGACATACGGATCTGCGGAATCTGTATCTGTATTTGCGTACTGTCCCAATGTATAAGAATTAAATCCGTTCGGTCCGTCATTCTGTACTGCCTCCGGAGACACGATCGATACAATTGATTTTGTACTGGTTCCACCAAATCCAGTACGGATCATCGCTTCTTCCAGTGTGATCTGATCAATCAAATCTGTCCATTTTTCATTTGTCAAGTCCGTCTCACCTTTCAGGCTTGCAAGTGTCAGCCCATTGTCCTCGCCAAATGTAACTTCATCCGGATTTCCCTGTTCCTTGATCTCTACCAGGTCATTTTTCATCACTTCGATCATTTCATCTGTTGCTGTCAGATCTTTATATGTTTTTGGCCAGGTTGCTTTCCAGTCACTTCTTGATAAGTACGTTACTGTATCCGGCATATAGTAGTTCAGATCCATATCCTGCAGCTGATTTTCTACCGCTGTTCCATTGTTTGAATATGCAAAAGTCTCAGAATCTAATGTATCCAGTATCCATTTCTTCACATTCGCTGCATTTCCTGTATCAGTCATTCCGTTTGCCTTTGTCATACCCTGTGCTGCCAGCACGTTGTTGACTGCCTCATGAGAACCATTTCCGACTGTAAAATAATAGTCTCCTGCATCCAGGATCCAGTTTCCTTTTGTTCCCGCCGCATTGTCACATGTGCTGTCCCAGCTTGCCATATCCTGAGCATCTGCCGTAATCTCGACAGTAACAGATTCTCCCGGCTGCAGCACACCTGTTTTTTCATAATCCAGAAGCTGTACCGCTGCTTTTTCTACCGCATGTTCTTTATCATATTCCGTATACGGAAGAGACGTATACAACTGTACCACATCTTTTCCTGCCACATCTCCAGTATTTTTTACAGTTACTTTGGCTGTCACTGTCTTATCTTCCAGATTCACATCCAGACTGTCCAGAGTCTGAGAAAATGTTGTATAAGACAGTCCGTATCCAAATGGATACGAAACTTCATCTTCATAGTTCCATGCTTTTCCATTGGAACTTCCGGTCTTGTCAGAAGCATTTCCCTGTCCCAATACTGTATCCGCATATCTTGTCTCGTAATATTTATATCCTGTATAGATCCCTTCTGCTTCTACAATCTCGGAATTGATGGAATATGCAGAATCCGCATTTGTCCACTCATAGTTCCCATAATTCTGCGCTGCAGGAGAGCTTGAGTTATCCACTGCATAAGTATCCGCAAGATGTCCGGACGGATTCACCTCTCCACTGAGTACATCTGCTACACCATAGAAGCCATAACCTCCCGGAAGTCCGACTTCCAAAATCGCATCTACGCCTGTATTGTTTTTGATCTCTTCAATTTCCATGGCACTCGCATTATTCAGCATCACGATCAATTTTCCATTGTTTTCCTTTTTTGCATTGACTGCTTCATCGATGATTGCACGCTCTGTGTCAGAGAGTCCCAGCGGATCCGCCTGATTCAGATCCTGTTCTGGATTCACCCCATCTTCTCCCGGTGTATAGTTGGCATTTTCTCCTGCTGCACGGGCAAGTGTCACAATCATGACATTGTAATCCGTCATACTCTTTTTCCAATTTGGTTCTGCCTCATCCAGCGTTGCTGTCTCAGGTTCCAAACTGGTAAATACTCCAGTTGTAGCCGGTGCTGTTGCACGATAATAGGTTGTCACACCCCATGGAAGAACTGCCTCTGATTTAAATTCTTCCTTTAACCCCTGATACATCTTTTTTAATGTCGGATTCATCTCAAATCCCTTGGATTCAAACGCTTCCAGCATATCTACCGTATCTGCATCCGTTCCCTTATTTTCACTGAGAGTACTTCCAAAATCGCCCCCTTGTACCGGATAATAACTGCTGAATCCAAGTAAAGAGATTTTCTGCGTTTCCTCCTTGGAAAGCGGCAACGCTGCATTCTCATTTTTCAACAAAACAGAGCCCTCTTCATTCATGCGTTCTCCCAGATCTTCAATGGAATCCAGAAGCTCTGTTGTTGAGCTGTAATCCGACTGAAATGTGTAATCCTCTGCACTTACATCTTCAGTCACCATTTTTGTACTCTGAGTGCCCAGAAACTTGTCAATGTCCGTACGAAACCCGTCTATCACCAGAGTCGCTGACATAGACAGCGTCAGTAAAGATGCTGTTGCCGTAGTCACACCACGCCAGATGCGGCGTTTTGATTTTGTTTGTTTTTCCCGTTTCTCGCTCATAACGTTCCTCCTCTTTGACTCTTTATAAGAACTGGCTTTTTTGTTTTTTTCGAGCCTTCGCTTCTGCTTTTGCTCTCTTCTCTGCCAGTTTCTTCTGATAGCTTGCTTCCTGCATTTCAAAATCCAGGCCTTTTTTCTTACAATATGCTTTGAGTTCTTCGATTCTCGCCTCTTCTGCCATGCGCTCCGCCTCTTCCTGTTCCATGCGAAGTCTCTCTGCTGGTTCGATCCACACTCCTCCGGCTTCTAACACCGCTTTTTTCTGATGCTGCAGAATCGTCTTCTGATCTTCCTCAATATGCTTTTCTACTTTTAAGAAGCACATCAGGATTACGATCACCGCATAACAGATGATCTCTGCCCCCAGATAACACAACGCCAGCATGGACTGTACGCCTCCGTTCTGAACTGACGCAGAGGCATCATATCCGGTGGCTGTAAGCAATGCATTGATCAGACCATTCCCCAGTCCTGTCATTCCCACCATGATCGCTCCGTACACAGACATCGTAAATCCATCACTTCGAAATCCATTTTTTGCCTCCAGATGGTCCAGTACATCAGACAAAAGAGCCAGTGTCACATACATTGCAGGAATCGAACCGATTCCTTTTAAGATCACACCAATACATACAATGGTAAAATTGTGAATATCCAGAAAGCTGACCAGACCTCCCACAACCGAAATTGCCAGACCAATAGTCACTGCTTTTTGTTTTCCCAGTTTATTTGCGATCGGCCACGCCAGAACCATTCCGATTGCTGTCGGAAGTCCTCCGATCAGCCCCAATGTTCCCATTGCCGTTCCCGCAGCCGCTTCACTTGTGATTCCGTCAAACATCCAGCGGGAGTAATAACTCATGGAACCGTTCTTTACCAGACCTCCAAACTGGAACAGCAGAAAATATAAGATAATGATCCACCAGTAACCGTTTGACACACAGGCTTTGAGCTGTTTCATCATCGGAAGCTTTTCTTCTTTGATCGCCAGCTTCATATTTTCTTCTGTCACTCGCTCCCGTGTGAAATAATATTCCAGCAAGATCGCCAGAAATGTCACAACACATAATACGATCATCACGAGCCGCCAGTTCTGATAACTCTGTGCGGTATCAATAGCGCCGTCTTTTTCCACAAAGAGAAAACTCTGCAGCAGCATCGGCACTAAAATACTTGCCCCGATTCCTACAGCAGCCACACCGGATGCATTGGAAAATGTTGCCAACATTCCCCGGTGATCGGAGTTTCTCGTAGACAGGGCCACCATAGAGCTGTGCGCTGTGTAGAAAAACGGATACGCTACTGCATAGTAAAAGTTATAGGACAGCGCGATCCAGATCATCTGAGTCGATGGACTCCCATTTTGAGGTGTTAAAAACAACAGCGCGATCGCAATTGTCACAAGGGGCGCCGACAGCAGCATATACGGTCTCGCCTTCCCCTGAGATGTTCTGGTATTATCAATCAGACGCCCTACCAGAAGATTTCCAAGAATCACAAAAATGACAGAAACCATCGGAAGAACCGCTGAAAAAATCCCAAATTTTGCCGTATCCGTCCATCCAAGCACATCCGAATAGTAGCGGTTTAAATACGCCCCGAAGATTGCATTTGAAATAAATGCGCAAAACGGACCGAGAAAATACCCCAGTATCATTTCTTTCGGCTTTACATTTGCCGAAGTGATTTTTGTCCGCATCAGCGGGTTGTCAAAAAACTGATTCTTTTCCATTTCGGTCATTCCTTTCCCTGATTGCTTCTTTTAACGTATAAGTACCACTTCCCAATACCTTCTGTGTATTTCCCGGCATCACCAGTGTACATGTTGTTCCGACCGGAACCTGCACCTGGATCGTAAACATTCCATCTTCAATCTTCCACTCACTGGAAACTGTTCCATAGGCTGTGTTGACACTTCCCTTTGCCCATTTCAGATTTCCTCCCGTCAGCGGCTGGATCCGGAAAGAGCGGTATCCGCCCTCTGTGGCCTCGATTCCGGCAATCCTGCGGTACAAAAAGTCTCCCACTGCACCACTTGCATAGTGATTGAAGGAAACCATACCTCCGGTCCCGTCATCTTTTCCCGTGTTGCAGGTGCCGTCCTCCCGAAGTGCATCCCATCGTTCCCAGATGGTCGTTCCTCCGACTTTCATCTCATAGAGCCAGGATGGACAGGTATCCGTAAGGAGCATTTTAAATGCCTCTTCCTCATACCCATTGTCTGCCAGCGCAAACAGAACGTACGGCGTTCCCGGAAATCCGGTCGTAATGTGATACCCGTCCTTTTTCACCAGACGCGCCAGATTTGCCGCAGTCTTCTTTTTATCCTCTCCGGAGAGCATCTGATAATACAGAGGCAGCACATATGCTGTCTGAAACTCTTTCTTTACCGTGCAGTCTGCTTTCATCAAAATTTCCCGGTATGCCTCCCCGGTCTCCTGACTGAGTTTCCGGTAATACTTTGCATCCTCTTCCTGCCCCAGAATATCCGCGATCTTTGCCAGAATCCGGCTGGAATTTGCCATACATGCGGTGGCGGTCCATTTTCCTCTTCCCATCCACTCCCACATGCCGACACCCGGTGCACACCAGTCTCCATAATGATGCAGAAGCTTCCAGATCCTGCGGTGTTTTCCCGCAGAAAACAGCTCTGCCCAGAATTTGCATGCCTTCAGATATTTTTTCATCACCGGATACATCCGCTCTAAAAGCCCTCTGTCTCCGCGAACCAGATATTCCGCCCACGGCGCCAGGATACAGACATCGCCCCAGTGATCCACCGCCATCGGGATCATGATCTCCCACTGCAGCGGTACCCGGACAAGCGGCACCGTAACCGGAATCCCGCCGCCTTTATTCTGCTCTGCCTTCACGTCCAACAGCCATTTCTCCAGAAAACGGCTGATATTAAAATTGTAAGCTGCCGTAGGCGCAAACAGTGCAATATCTCCCGTCCATCCCATTCTCTCATCTCTCTGCGGACAGTCTGTCGGGATATCCACAAAATTGGACTTTGCTCCCCAGCGAATACTGTTCTGCAGCTGGTTGATCAGTTCATTGGAGCAGGAAAAGTTTCCGTTGTCTTCCACATCCGAATAGAGTGCCAACGCGGTCAGTTCCAGTTGATCCTCTTCAATTCCACGCACACCCACATAGCGGAAGCCCATATATGTCATTTTCGGAGAATAGGTCTGCTCTCCATCTTTACAAATATAAACCGCTTCTTGCTTTGCAGTTCTTAATGGTTCTGTATACAACTCTCCGTCCATCAGAATCTCCGCGTGACGAAACTCCACTTTTTGTCCCTGTCTGCCACGAATTGCCGCGTGTATCACCCCTGCAAAATTCTGTCCGAAATCATAAATCAGCATACCGCTCTTTGCTCTTGTAATCTGTACCGGACGAAACTCTTCGTGTGCACGTACCGGCGCTCCATACTGTGCCATGATCTTTGGATGAATCTTTACCTGTTCGAAGCTTGCTTTTTTCCAGGAAATTTTCTCCAGATCCACGGTGGCATCATACACTTCCCCGTTGTAAAACTCTGTCTCTTTATAATTTCCTTCTTCCGTTACTTCCCACTCTTCATTTGTCCCGATTGTCTCTCCCGTTCCATCGGTATACAAAATCCGCAGCTCTCCAAGCAGCGCCTGTCGCTTTGCATACACTCTGTTCCGTCTTTTATAGGTGAAAGAGCCAACTGCCCAGCCACCGCCGACCACAGCAAGCAGCTCGTTTCGATCATTCAGCATATCTGTCACATCATAAGTCTGATACTGCAGCTGATTCCGGTAGGACGTAAATCCCGGTGCAAAATAATCCTGTCCGACTTTCTCTCCATTTAACAACAGCTCATAAATTCCCAGCGCCGTTACGTACAGTCTCGCACTGGCAATTTCTTTTTCACAGGAAAACCTGGTTCGAAATGTCATCGTCTTCGGAGAAATCTTCGCCTCCTTAAACCGATACTCTCCGTCCGTAATCCACCGTCCGGACCAGATTGTATCCATACGTCCCGTCTCAAATTCCGTGCTGGCCCAGGCACGCTCTCCCGCGTCATCCTCTGCTTCCACCCGCACCGCATATTTTGTAAACGGCTGTAATCTGCTACCCTCATACGGCACTGCGATCTGGCAGTCTGTTTCTTTCTTCCAGTCTCCTATCGAAATCACTGCTTTTTTCAATGTTACATTTTGTCTGTCACTTTCCAGACAATAGGAAACTCTCGGCTGCGGATTATCCGTCACACATCCTGTTTCCATATTTTCTACTGTCAGTCTGCTTATTTTCAGCATTCTTCCACCTCTTCTTTATTTCTTACCGGAATCTGTAACGTACAGGCATACTTCCCGTCTGACACCTTCAGATCAACCGTGCCAGTCTTTCCGGCCCGAACCACTGCCAGAGCCTCTCCGTAATACGTATCCGTTTTCGCAGTCCGATATCCCCGCTCATTGTACGGACATCCGTTTCCAAGACCTAAAAGTTCTCCGTTTTCTACGGTTACTTCCAATGTTCCCCGCTTCAATGGTTTGACTGTCCCGGTTTTATCTGTATACTGCAGTCTCACAAAACACAGCTTTCCGGCTTCCGTCTCTTTTTCTTCCGGGATTCCGGTTAAAATCGTTTCCTTCCCCGCTGTATAGAGCACATTTCTCGCAATCTCCCGGTTCTGTGCATCATAAGAAATCGCTTCAATGATTCCTTCCTCATAGATCACATCAAAGGAAGTTCTGCAGTCATTTTTCATCTTCTTACTTCCAACCGACTTTCCATTGATAAACAGCTCGACCCTGTCTGCTCTTGCATACACTTCCACCTGTGCCTTTTTCCCGGAACATCCATCCCAGGACCAGGACTCAATGGCATTGCTCATCTTCCATGCTGATGGCGAGTGCTTCTCCCCGGTGTGATTAACCGGGCAAACCGCGATCACCGGCTTTTCCATCAGTTCAAATGCCGTCTTCGTATAGGCAGCCTCGGCCAGTGGTTTTCCGGTCAGATCGATCCTTCCACTTCCTGCAGTGATCCATCCTGCTCCATGTGAGAAATCCGGCGCATAATCACTGTATTCCCACGCACCGACACCGACTTCTCCCATATAGTCCATTCCTGCCCACACAAAATCTCCGATGATCCTCGGATGTATTTTCGCCATCTCCCAGAAAGCATACGCGTCAGAACAAAATGTCTCGCTTCCCAGGATCAAACGCTTCGGATATTTTTTCAGATCTTTTCCATAGCGGTAGATACCATAGTTGTATCCTGCAATATCCATATTGGCAAAAGCATCTCTTGTTTTTACATCACAGCCGTGAAGCGTTGCTCCGATCTTCATCGTCTTACTTCCAAGAATCCCTGCCAGATTATTGAAAAATTCACTTCCTACTGCCTTTTTCTTCCCGCCCGATCGGCTTGCTTCTTTCTTCGCCTTCTTGTCACTGTAAACGCCGAAGCCAATGGAACTTAAGAAGTTAAAAAAGATATTGATCCCGCAGGTTACCGGTCTTGTTGCATCCAGACTGTGCAGATATTCTGTCATCTGTCCCGTGAGACGGATTCCTCTCTCCTGGGCCGTCTCAGAAACCTCATTTCCTGTAGAATATAAGATCACCGAAGGATGATTGTAATCCTTTTCGACCATATCTTTTAAATCCTGCTTCCACCATTTTGCAAAGTGATTTACATAATCATACTCCGTCTTGTGTATATACCACACATCCACGAATTCATCCATGACCAGCATCCCCCGCCTGTCACAGGCATCCAGAAGTGCTTTGGAACAAGGATTGTGGGCAGAGCGGATGGCATTGTATCCATTTTCCTTTAAAATTCGAATCTTCCGTTCCTCTGCCTCCGGATAACAGCAGGCTCCCAGCACACCGTTGTCATGGTGGATACACGCACCCCTCAGGATCACCCGTTCACCGTTCATCAAAAATCCGTTCTCTGCGCTCCACTCAATCGTACGGATTCCGAATATTTCCTCTGCTTCATCTTCTTCAAACCGCACCCTGCATGTGTATAAAAACGGAAACTCAGTACTCCACAATTTCGCATCCGGAATTTCCAGCTGCATCTGAAAATTTCCATCCGCAGACTTCTTCACGCTTGCGACCGGCTCCTGACCGGATACCAAAGACTCCCCTTCGAAAATTTCCAGTTCCAGTTCTCCCGATGCAGATGTCTCAACCTTTACATCGATCACTGCCGGATGGATACTGACTGTGGAAATCTTTACCCCATTGATGCCGATATGCTTCTTTGGCAGCATATATAACGATACAGGCCGGTATATTCCTGCTCCCGAATACCATCTGCTGTTTGGCTGATCTGCATTGCGGGCAATGACCTGTATCTGATTTTTCATTCCAAAATGAAGAAACTCATTTGCCTCTACGTAAAAATTTGTATATCCATACGGACGAAATCCTGCTCTTTTCCCGTTGAGATACACTTCTGCATTGCGGTAGACTCCCTCAAATTCAAAGACAAGTCTGAAATCCTCATATTCCTGCGGTACAGAAAATTCTTTCTCATACACATAGTCAAATCCTTCAAACCAGCCGATGTTAATGCCTCCCAGGCTCTCCTGCGTCCGCTTTTCATCCAGCATTGCATCATGAGGGATCGTAACCGGTTTTCCCTTTCCCGAATCTCCGGCGTGTCTGCATGTCCAGCCGTCATTAAATGCAATCTTTCTCATTTCTTCTTACGTCCTTTCCTTTTCCATGGCTGAATCATACCATTTTTTCGCGAACAGTAACGATTTCTTACGTGAACGGTCTGTTTTTCATCGTATTTTGCAGCCCTGTTTTTGTCTATTTTTTATAGATTTATCACTTTTTCAAGCTTCTTAACTATTGATTTTTTAGTATATTTCCTTGTTTTTTGTAATTTTTCAACAATTTTAAAGTTGTTTTTCATGGATTTAAGCCCTTGTTTTTGTGCATTTTTAATAATTGAAAGATGCTTTTTATCTTGCCAGCGTAAAAATAAAAATTGACACCTGCCATTTCTGACAGGTGCCATAAGTATCCATACTATTCAATTACTTTATAAATTCACTGTTTCCAAAAACTCTTACAATTCCAACATTTTTAAAACTCAAATACCGCCACTCCATATGGCTGCAGCGGATATGCGATCGAATATTTCTGACCATCGCATTCCTGCTTCACCGGCTTATATACCTTCGGACGCTCCACACCGTTTCCACCATATTTGGGATCGTCACTGTCCAACACCAGCTTTAGCTGCTTTCTGCGCGGCACGCCCACCCGGTAATCCAGACGTTCCATCGGCGTAAAGTTGCAGACAAACAACAGATTCTTCTTATTATCCCTGGAGTGTCTCACAAAACTGAAAATACTGCGGAAGGTATCATCCTTGTTGATCCATTCAAACCCTGCCGGATCCGTATCCAGTTCATACAGCGCCTTGTTGTGTCTGTACAGATGAAGCAGATCACGATACCAGTTCTGGATCTGCTGATGCGGCTCTTCTGCCAGCAGATACCAGTCAAGCTCCCGCTCCTCGCTCCACTCCCGAAGCTGCGCAAACTCCTGTCCCATAAACAGCAGCTTTTTGCCCGGATGTCCCGTCATAAATGCGTACGCCGCTTTCAGATTGGCAAACTTGTCAAAGCCAAGTCCCGGCATCTTATTGAGCATCGAGCACTTCAGATGCACTACCTCATCGTGGGACAGAACCAGGATATAATTCTCACTGTACGCATACTCCATGGAAAAGGTCATCTGATAATGTGCCCCTTTCCGGAACAACGGATCCAGCTTCATATACTCTGTAAAGTCATGCATCCATCCCATATTCCACTTCAGGCTGAAACCAAGTCCGTCCTCTTCCGGCGCCCCTGTCACTTTCGGCCATGCCGTAGACTCTTCCGCGATCATCATGGCACCCTCGTTTCTTCCAAGTACCACACTGTTCAAATGCTTGAAAAACGCAATCGCTTCCAGATTCTGGTTGCCTCCATACTGGTTCGGCACCCACTGTCCATCCTGTTTTCCATAATCCAGATACAGCATCGATGCCACCGCATCCACACGAAGCCCGTCCACATGATAATGCTCAATCCAGAACAATGCATTGGCGATCAGGAAATTCTGCACCTCCGGCTTGCTGTAGTCGAAAATCTTCGTACCCCAGTCCGGGTGCTCGCCCTTTTTCGGATCCGCATATTCAAATGTCGGTGTCCCGTCAAAGTCCGCCAGCCCATGGGCATCCTTTGGAAAATGCGCCGGTACCCAGTCCAGGATCACGCCGATGCCATTCCTGTGCAGATAATTGATCATATAGGCAAAATCCTGCGGTGTCCCATAACGGGAAGTCGGTGCATAATATCCGGTGACCTGATAGCCCCAGGATCCGTCAAACGGATGCTCTGCAATCCCCATCAGCTCCACATGGGTATACCCCATCTTCTTCACATAATCCGTAATCGAATGAGCAAATTCACGATAGGTATAAAATCCCTCATCCTCTGTGCCCGGATGACGCATCCAGGAACCCATATGTACCTCATAGATCGCCAGAGGATTCTCCTTTTGATCCCACTTTTTCCGCTTCTGCAGCCACTGCTCGTCCGACCATTTGAAATTCGAAATATCGGTCACTCGGGAAGCCGTACCCGGACGCCGCTCCGCATAATTTGCAAACGGATCCGCCTTAAAAATCCGTTCTCCTGTCTGTGTCTCGATACAGAATTTATACAGATCCCCTTCCTGCGCTCCCGGCACAAAACAAGTGTAGATCCCAAGCGGCTCCTGACGATGCATCTCATTCGCCCCAAAATCCCATGCGTTAAATTCACCTACAACGGACACTCTCGCTGCATGCGGCGCCCATACTGCAAAATAAACACCTTCCTGCTTCTTCTGCACGGCCTTGTGTGCCCCCATCTTGCGGAAGATCTCATAGTGCGTGCCCTGTCCGAAAAGATACTGATCTAATTCTCCGATTTCATATGGCTGTAATTTCTTTTGTACGGTTTTCTGTCTTCCCATAATCCCACCTCACAGCTGCTGTTTTTTCGTATAGCTTCATTATACTTTATCTACTTTTAAAAAGAAAGTGAAAAACGACAGAATGCCGAAGAAATTCGGCTAATACGAAATTTCTTCGGCATATTGTACGAAAGATGTCGGATATTGTTACTGACCACCCAAAATCTGCTGCATCTTCTGTGAAATCGTCGCAACAGTCGCTTCATCCGGCCACATCACATATAACGGCTGAGATCCGGAAGAAAAGCATGCCTGCGTATCTCCTGTTCCCACAGCTGCTGTCGATTCAATCTGCCAGCTTGTACCTTCTGAAAGCTGCATATTGATGAATTTTGCTATATCATCACTTGTCATATTGGTCTCAACACTGTCAGACACACTTGATATAATGGATGAGGCATTTAACAGAATCGCCGGACTCATGGCTTTATTCAAAATAGCTGTCAGAACAGCCTCCTGATTTCTTCCTCGCTGGTTATCCCCATCCTGAAAACTGTACCGCTCTCTTGAAAATGCCAGCGCTGCTTTTCCATCCAGATGGTTGACACCCTTATTAAATTGATATCCTCCAGCCGTAAACTCATACTCTGAATTCACATCCACACCTCCGAGTGCATCTACGATCGTCATCAGTGATGTAAAGTTTACTCTTGCATAATAAGAAAGGTCAATTCCATACAGATTCTCCAGCGTCTCCATCGATTTATCTACCCCGTAAATTCCTGCATGAGTCAGCTTATCTCTCTGCTCTCCGGAAATCCCCGGTATCGTAACATAATAATCTCGTGGAGTGGATGTAAGCAGGATCTTATGTGTATTCGGATTCACTGTCATAATAATATTCACATCACTGCGGCTTGTCGTTGAAATTGCACCTGAAACGTCAATTCCGCTGATATACACATTAAACGGCTCTTCCACATTTTTTTCTTCTTCCTGAACAATCTCTGTCTTAATACCATACTGGTATAACACTTTCACCTGAGATGAATAATCTTCAATACTCTCTTCAATCACACTTGCCAGTGCCTCATTATAAATCGCTGCGTCGATCCGTCCCCAGAGAAGTGCCTCTGCCTCTTCCTGAATTGTAGAATATTCTTCCACTTTCACGGTTCTTCCCACATTTTTCTCTACATCTTCCAGCATCTTGTCTGTATTCTCAACATCAACACTTGTCTGGATTCCATAGCGATAATCTTTTGCATCTTCCAATGTCTTGGCCGAGTCATCTGCCCGGACAACAACAACCATACTGTCTGTCTTATACGTAGCTCCCCCTACTTGAACCAACAGCTTGTCTGCTTTATAAATCGAAAAAATACCACTGACCAGAATCAGATCCACCAGGATACTGATCACAAGTCCAACTATATATTTCTTTCCCCTCAAAAACTGTAAACCAAACGCAATTCCAAAAAACACCAAAAGACCTGCCCCGATCGGCACCAGATATTTTCCCGGAATCATTCCGTTCTCTTTTGCCAGCACCAAAAATAAGACAGACAATACCAGTTGAACGAATACAATACTCATTCCGCCTACATGGTAACTACTTTTTGCTTCTGTTCGTTTGTTTTCCATCCTGTAACACTCCTTCTAGTGTACTGTCAAAGTCAAAACCTGCGGATCTGACTGGTTTCCTGCGCTGTCCGTCACAAAATACGTCAGCTGGTAACTTCCCGGCTTGGAAATATCATATGCACCTTCCACCGCAATAGATGCAGATAACACATCTGCTGTATCCACATCATCAACAACTCCCTGTACATATGAAAGCGGATCAAACGGTCCTCCTGCCGGAATATCCGCAGTACCTGTGGTCAGCTGTATCACAGGGCGCTCCCCGTTTGGAGCCAGCGGCTGTGCAGCTGCTTCCGCTGCCGGTGCCGTTTCCTGCGGAGTCTGTTCCGCAGGCTGTTGTCCTGCCGGAAAATACTCTACCTCTTTTGTAGCTGTTCCTACATTCTGACTTTTATCCAATACCCCATAATATACAATTGCTTTGTTCTCACTGATCGGAACCACTTTTTCCACAAAGATATCCTTTGTAAGATCCCCATCTTCTTTGTCCGTTGCTGTCACTCCTGTCAGCAATCCTTCTGTCCCTTCTCCTTCTGTGTACGTAAGTGCATCCTCACTTACCGTAATAACAGGATCCGTTCTATCCTGCTTTGAACTTACGTATGCTACGGCAACTCCCAATACCACACATACGCCCGCCAATATAGCCCCCACAAATCCTCGTTTCATGACCGCTTTCCTTTTCTATTTTTCTCCATATTTACCGTAATATTTTCCATAATACTTGCCATAATATTTGTTCTGGCTCATATCCACTTTATTCAGTACCACGCCCAAAATCGGACACTCAGAACGCTCCAGCTGTTCCTTTACTACTCTGGCAAATTTATGACTGATCGCATTGGCTGAGATAACCAGAACGGAAGCATCACACACTCTCGCTATGATCGCTGAATCAATGACACTTCCAAGCGGTGGGGCATCGATGATAATATAGTCATACACCTTTCTTCCGCTGGAGATTAAATTTCCAAATCGCTCCTGCCCTAACAGCTCTGCCGGGTTCGGCGGTACAATTCCTGCAAAAATAACCATCAGACCTTCTATTTGGGTCTTACATACTACATCCTCCACCTTTGCCCTTCCGGACAAAAAGTGGCTCAATCCTTTTAACTCGCCCTGTACTCTGTGACGCCCTGCCAAAACAGATTTACGCAAATCCGCATCAATAAAGAGAACTTTTTTTCCGCTTTCAGCCAGCGATGACGCAACTGAAAGAGAAACCGTACTCTTTCCCTCATTCGGTGTACAACTGGTAAATACTAATACCTTGTTCTCCTCGCCTGAAAATTCAATGTTTGTTCTGAGATTTTTATACACTTCATTACTTCGAAAATCTTTTTCCAGACCATTTAATACTATTTCCCGCATCTTCTTTTTCCTTCCCGCTTACTTCTTTTCATTCCTTTTTGTATATTTCCGTGCTGACAATCCCCTGACCTTCTTTGCGGCAGGTGTTCCTGACGCGATCGGAATTGATGTCAGAACTGTCAGTCCCAGATATCGTTCTACATCATCCGGTGTCTTGATCGTATCATCTAAGATATAGATCAGTACAATCGCTCCCAGTGCAAGAAATATTCCAAGAATTCCGCCTAACATGGCATTTTTCATCGTATTTGGAGAAGTGGGATCCTTTGGCAGGTTTCCTTCCTCAACCATATTGACCGCATCTGCATCCGTAATCTGCGTAATCTGAACGCTTGCAGACTCACGCACTGCATCTGCTATTTCCTTTGCCAGTTTTGGGCTCTCATTTTCCACGGAAATACTCAGGATACGGGTATCTGCTGTATTGGATACCGTAATCTCCCCGCTCAGCTTGTCTACGCTCATATCCAACTGCAGCTGACTGATCACCTGCTCCATAACAGAACGACTTTTGATCAGCTCCATATAGTCTTTCGTCAACTGAGAACCAGCCTGCAGATCGCTGGATGTAACCGCTGAATTGGCATCCTGTTTTGATAATACATACATCTTTGTCGTAGATGTATAAACCGGTGTCATAAACAATTTTGTCACTAAAACCGCCACTAAAGCTGCGATAATTCCGGCAAGAAGCACCAGATGCAGTTTTTTGAACACAACCTGAAATAAGTCCATCAGATCAATTGTTATTTCATCATTTTCCATTCCCATGTTCGTGTTATTCTGATTCATTTTCTCTTCTTTTTCTCAACAACTCTTTGGCATTGCTGAAAAATATCCTCCTCATGTATTCTTCTCCATATTTTCGTTCTACATATTCCGCTGCTTTTTTCATCTTAGGCTGCCTGTGGTCCACACCATGGGCATCTGTTCCCACACAATGTACCATATGCTCTCCCAAAAGCTGCTTTACGAACTTCTTTGCCGATCTTCCGCTGTCACCGGTGATACTTCCTGCATTCACCTGAATCCGCGTTCCCATCTCCCACAAATACCTGATCTGGTCCAAATCCTTGAACAAACATGGATAACGCTCTGCATGCGCCAGTATTACCTCATATCCGGCCATCTGTACACTTTGTATCCCCTGCTGAATATAAGAAAAACTGTCAGTAGGAGAAAACTCCAGAAGCACACATTGCCTCTTATTCATCGACAGCGCACGACCTGATTTCAATTTTTCTGCAACATCCTGCCCAAAAAAAATTTCGCTTCCTAAATATACACGAAATTTTTCATCTATCTTTTTTGCTTCTCTTCTTACTATGGTCAGTTTTTTTCTAAGTCTTTCAGGATGCTCCATTCCCCGTTTCGGGTGGTGATGAGGTGTCGCAATAATGCAGCGAATGCCTTCCCGGTATGCAATCCGAAGCATCTGCACAGTCTCTTCTATACTCTGTGCTCCATCATCCACTTCCGGCAAAATATGACAGTGCATATCAATATATCCACTCATCCAAATTCCCTCTCTGCTATAAAAATTTACAGTTTCCATTTAAGATTATCACTTCTAATTTTTTTTGTCAATTTTAAAAAACCGGATTTTCTGCGGACTACAGTAAAAACACCTTTTTTCTGTAATAAAGAATAAAAAACAAATCAAGGAATATACTGTACTGTACCTGTATATTCCTCAATAAGTTGTTATTATATAATGAACAAAGGGGGCGTTCAGAATAGAACGATTGATCATAGGCGGCATTGCCTTTATTTCCATAATTATCACAGAAATTATACTATACTGCCGATTGGTAATTGTATCCAAACGGGAAGAAGACGATCCATCCTCCTAGCACTCTCTCACAATCCGACACATTTCATCAAACTGATCTTCCATCTCCTGTACCAGTCTGAACTGTGTACGGGCACGAACCAGGTTGTGCTCCGGATATGCCGTCTTGAAATACGTATCTCCCTGCAGAAAATCCATCAGGAACCGGATTCCGCATTCGAATGTCATCAATCTTGCACCCCACGGAAGACTCTCCAGCTCCTCCGGTGTCAGAACATCTCTTGCCATCTCCAGATACCCTTTCACATACAGCTCATACAGATTGATATCAAAATGGACCTTGTCCAGATCACGTTCATCTTCTTCCGCCGTAGATGCGCCAAAACGAATCGAATCTCCAAAATCATTGGCTGCCAGTCCCGGCATGATCGTATCCAGATCAATAATACACAATCCCTTTCCGGACTCTGCGTCAAATAAAATATTATTCAGTTTTGTATCATTGTGTGTCACACGCAGCGGAAGAACACCTGCTTCCATCCTGCTCATCAGAGCTCCGCAGTCTTTTTCCCTTGCCAGCGCAAACTCAATCTCCGGACGGCACAGACGGGCGCGGTTCTTCACGTCTCTCTGTACAGACTGTGCGAATGCTTCAAATCGTTTCACCGTGTGATGGAAATTCGGAATGGTCTCATACAGACTTTCTGCCGGATATTCCCCAAGCTGCTTCAAAAAGTGACCAAAGCTTCTGGCTGACTGGTAAAACTGCTCCGGACGCTCCACCATCTGATAGCACACAGAATTGGCGATAAAATTCGCACAGCGCCATGGCTGACCTTCATCATCCTCAAAATATGTCTCCCCGCTCTTCGTCTTGATGTAGGCCAGTGTCTCACGATCCGGATCTCCGCCTTCCCGACGGATCACATCCCGTAGAAACTCTGTCACTCCGAAAATATTCTCCATTACCTTACCAGGCTCTTTGAACACATTGATATTGATTCTCTGCAGTACGTATAATGGCTTCTCTGTGCCGTCTTCCATCGGCATATATACTGCGTACGTCTCATTGATGTGCCCTTCCCCGAACGGTTTTACATAACTGCACTGGGGACCGAATCCAAATGCATACAGCGCATCCTCAAGCGCTCTGCTGTCCACACCTTCGATCTTTCTTCTGGTCGAGAAGATTACTTCTCCTGCCTCTACCTTCTTCTCCTGCTCGATCGTACAGTTTGCTTTTACCACACTTCCAAGCCCCACATGCGCTCCGGCGCATACCACCGAATCATGATCCACAACTGCTCCGCTGTTGACAAGCGCCGCCCGATCCACATGGGTGTGCGTATTCACTACCGCGCGCTGCATAATAAAACATCCAGATCCCAAAACCGCACTTGGACTCACAATTGCAGACGGATGCACGATTGATGGCACTTCATATCCTGCCTCCAGCAATTTGTCTGTCCAGAATAATCTCGTATGATTATTCCCAAATGCCGCTACTGCCGTCTTGTATTCTCCATACTTGGCCGTATAGTCGCAGCACTTTCCGACTACGTCCTTTCCAAACGCCGCATCGTCAAGAAATACGATCTCCTCATACCCCAGCTGGATCGCTGTTTCCTTCACCATCTGCCCGAAGCCTCCTGCTCCGAGAATCAATAAACTTTTCATATGTTCCTCTCCTCGCTCTTTTCTTTTATGATATATTCATCTTTTCAATCATACAAGTATGTTTTTTCGTCTCCCTGTCATAATTAATTCCTGCCAGCAACAGATTTCCTTCATAATCCTTCAAGGCATCTATATACTGTTTCTCTTTAATCTGATCGATCGCACCTTTCGCACTTTTATTCCACTTCAATTCTATAACTACTGCCGGTTTATCTGCATGCAACTTTCTGGGGATAAAACAAATGTCTCCAAACCCTTTTCCTGACGGACATTCCCTGATAATCGTGTAATATTCTCTTGCAAAATAAAAAGCCAGATTAATCGTACAACTTAGGGAATTCTCATCATTATACTGCAAAATAGAGATTTCACGATGCGCCCGATCAATACCTTCCGCCACTGCTTCACCATCCATATTCCAAAGTGACTCCAAAAGTCTGCGGGATTCCTCTACAGAGGTAATCACTTCCTTCCAATCCATGGTACTAATAGCATTCACATATTCCTTGGAAACCTCTTTGTTTGGAATACTCACTGATTCTAAAATTCCATCATAAGTCAAATATCCTAAATGCACCAATAAAGTCAGAATATCATCTCTGGTAGCAAAAGTAGTCATATCATTACTGAATGTTCCCGTATTAATCCGAATACTCTCTCCTGCCAGCATCCCAACTATCGCATCTTTCAAACCATCCATATTCATCTGAATATAAACTTTTAACGCCTCATAAGTTTCTGTCTGATTCCAATAAGTTCCGAATTTGTGGCGAAGCATTGCTTCCACAACAGATTTTGGACTGTACATAGAATAGCAAATATCTCTGTCCTGTTTGTGCGTAATCAAACCATACCCCTCATACCACGCCTTTGCTTCTTCAAAATCCATTCCATACTCCATGCAAAGATTTTTTACTTCATTTTCTGTAAACCCAAAATACGCAGCCAGCTCCCCCGGTTCTGTCATAGAATATTCCGTAAACATATTCAATGCCGAATGGGAACCATATTTCTTAATTGGCAAAATCCCCGTCATATAAGCAAATGCTACATTATCCTGATCTTTCAGCCACGCACGCAAAAAATCCAGATACTTTTTCTGGGCTTTCTGATCCTGCTGATACTCACGAAACAAACAATCCCATTCATCAATCAAGATTACAAAAGAACGTTTTGTATGAGAATACACATCCTGCATTGCAAAGACAAGATCCTCCTCCCGTACATATTCCGGATATTTCTGCTTTAAATCAGACAGAATTCTTCTTTGCATTAATGTAAGCATCCCTTCCACATCATCTGATCTGCTTAAAAATTCCTGCATATTAATCTTCAGCACATCATACTGATTCAAATGTTTTCGGTAAGACTTACACTGACTGATGGAAAGTCCTTCAAATAATTCCTCTGTATCATCCCCGCAATCATAATAGGCTGCCAGCATATCTGCTGCCATTGACTTTCCAAAACGCCTCGGACGACTGACACACATAAACCTCTGTTGTGTATTCACATAGCGATTTGTCACATCTAACAGTTCGCTTTTATCAACAAATATTTCGGAATTTAAAGACATTTTAAACCCTGCTGCTCCCGGATTTAAATAAATGCCCATGGCATATCATCCCCTTTCGTCTTCTAAAACCGATTCCTTCCTTTCAGTATTTCCACACTTTCTAACTCTCATTATAACAGATACCATATATTTATGCTAATCATCAAACTACAAAATATAGAATTCCTCTGCTCTTCTTTGAATATCTGCCCGAAACGGCATTGACTTGTTCCTTTTTATCATCAGCCCCGGCCAGAACAGCCACGGCTGATGATATTAGATCGGATATTCTCCGATGTAGATTCTTATTTTATCTTCTTTGCAAACTCTTCCACGGATTTCGATTGGAATGCCATCCTGAGCCACTCTTTCAGTACATCCAAATCACCTTGTTCTTCAATTTGATCCGAAAGTACTTTAGGAACCGTTCCAAGATTCTGCAAAAATAAGAGTAACGTATCCTTACTCTCAGAAATTCGCCCCTCTGCAACTCCTTCAGCACGCCCTTTTGCAAATCCGGCAGCCCGTTCTTCTTTCAGCATCTCTTCAAAAATCATAAAGCGTTCCTCCATCTCCCGGCTTCCCTTAACATTGCGGATAAACTTCTGTAACTGCTCCACATATGGGTCGTGAGCAAGTCAATTTATATTCTCCTGCAAGTTCTTCATTTAATACAGCAATCTCGACACCCCATATTTTCCGAATCTGAATCAATCTTGCTTTTAATTCTGCCAATGGTCCTGCCAGCCATGTAATATCTTCTGCATTTTTAACAACAAGGATAAATTTTAATTGTATCTCTCTCATTTTATTCACTGTTTTCAGATTAGATCCCACTTCCTCAGTATTCTGAAACTTATCCAAAATTGTAGCCAGATAAATCTGCAAGGATGCAATAAACTTCTCGGTTATAGACAAGTAATATTCTTCAAATTTCTGCTCTTTTTCTTCTGATTCATAACGATTTACAGCGTTTGGGCAGCTTTTTTTCGCTTCCAGAAACACAATACTATTTTCATCATATTTCAGAATGAACTCAACTGTTTTTATTCCCGAACCAAGATCTTTGTAAATTTTAGAATCTTCAATATGAAATAAATTTGTTTCATCAAATTTTCCAAAATTCATTTCAGACTCTGTTATAACTTTCACTTTAGTACCACCCCAATTTCTTCTCTGTAAAGCTGTCGAAAAGTATCCATAATTGCATTATGATCCAACAATTCAAATTCCGGTGCTGTCTCACACTGCACCTTTTCTTCTTCATCTTTATATAGAGAAATGTACTGGATATCACTTTCTTTGCTTCGCTTTACCTCAATATATTTAGATAGGAAATAGTCGTGGGTAGAAACAAAAATCTGTACTCCTTCACTTTCCAACATAATCAATAATTCAGCCAATACCGGAATATATTTAGGATTAATATTTGCCTCTGGTTCATCCCAGAATAACACAGCCCCCTTTTCAAGCGTTCCATTCTTAATCAACTGCCATAGTAATGCTATTTTCCTCAACCCCTCTGCTACCAGATTGAATTCCAGTTTTGCCTGCGTGCCTGGTTTCAGATAGAATCTATCATCATGCAAGGTTACTTTCCCTGAACTAATTTTCTGCAAAATATCCAGATACTTTTTTCTTGCAGCTGAATCCACGCCTCTGGAAATATCAATCTTTGCAGCTGCAATAATATCCAGATAAGTATCATCAAATTCTACATTTCCCAATTTGACCGCAGCATCCAGATTCCAGGCATTAGACAGAATTTCTTTTGCCGGAATAAATACGCTGGAAAGATCCGACATCTGCTTTTCCCACTTTTCCTCTGTCTTAATCTCCGCATCCCATTTTTTTGTCTTAGTAGAAAACAGCATTCCTATTTTCGCTGTATCGGATTCCACTAAGATCTTTGCTGTATTGTTACCATTCTTATTTCTGTTTACCAGTCGCCCAATACTAGACTGATCTGGACGGAAAAGCATAGTTGTCTTCTGAGAAAACGACACATCATGTCTCGATGCCTGACATGCTGCGTAAGCCAGCTTCATGATATGAGTTTTTCCCATGCCATTTTCTCCAACTAATACATTTAACCCCTTGCTGAATGGTATCGTAATATCTTCAAATACTGTAAAATTTTCTGCTTCAATCCTTGTCAATGGCATTTCCATCACCTCGATTATTTTAACTTTTAGCCATGAGCAAAACTCCACATACCCAGTATTTATGCGGGGTTATGAGGTATGGCCAACCTCTTTGTCACTCCAAATTTACAGTAATAATCCTCTTGAATATTCCGTTTATGTTAATTTATGGAGTCAACAACAATTAATTCTATAAGAAAAAGATAAAAACAGTATATCACATGACTACTACAATTGCATCTTTTCCAGCCGCTGAATATATATACTTACCTACAAAATATAGAATTCCTCTGCTCTTCTTTGAATATCTGCCCGAAACGGCATTGACTTGTTCCTTTTTATCATCAGCCCCGGCCAGAACAGCCACGGCTGATGATATTAGATCGGATATTCTCCGATGTAGATTCTTATTTTATCTTCTTTGCAAACTCTTCCACGGATTTCGATTGGAATGCCATCCTGAGCCACTCTTTCAGTACATCCAAATCACCTTGTTCTTCAATTTGATCCGAAAGTACTTTAGGAACCGTTCCAAGATTCTGCAAAAATAAGAGTAACGTATCCTTACTCTCAGAAATTCGCCCCTCTGCAACTCCTTCAGCACGCCCTTTTGCAAATCCGGCAGCCCGTTCTTCTTTCAGCATCTCTTCAAAAATCATAAAGCGTTCCTCCATCTCCCGGCTTCCCTTAACGTTGCGGATAAACTTCTGTAACTGCTCCACATATGGGTCGTGAAACTCCTTTTCGCTTCCCTCAAGATCCTCTTTCATGTACTGCAGAAATGTGACCAATTCTCCCGGAACCTCACTTTCGTTCTTTCCACGGGTATTTAAAAACACAGTGGTTCGCCCATCTTCCAAATCCACATTTTCAGATTCCTGACACGTTGTCCGAAAGGTATAACGATACTTTTCTTTTCCAAATGGATCAAAATCACAGATAAAAATAACATAGGTATCCGGAAGTTCCGTATAATCTTCTCCAGTCAGCAACATCTCCATGTCCATCTGACTCTGATAATAACGGCTTCTCTTTCCAAGTGCCGGCTTTCTCTCCACCTGCATTTCCACGTTATAACGCGTCTGCTTCTCATCTTTTGCATACACATCCAGGCGAACACCTTTATACTCCGGATGATACACTATGCTTTTTTCTTTGCTGACATCCACTCGATCGATCGGTATCTCCAACACTCTTTCTAAAAGACCTTTGCAATTATCTTCGTCCATCATCACTGCGCCGAACATAAAATTATCTTTGATCGTGAGTTCCTTTAATCGTTTTGTTCTTCCCATTCTATTCCTCCATATGCAGAGGAATTCTATAAGATGATTATAGCAAACCCGGTTATGAAGTCAATACACTTTTCTTAGCTTTGATAAGACTAAACAAAAATGGCAAAACTTACATGGCGGACCACGCGTTTCGCCTCACTTTTTATTGAATTTCTTCAGGCATCCCGCCCCGATCGCACACCCCACCATACATCCCAGGCTATTGTGGATCATATCGTCAAACTCAAATAATCCCCGGCACAGAATCAACTGTAACCCTTCGATACATCCGGAAATAAAAATACCAAACAGCAAACCATACCACCATCTGATTTTGCCTCTGTTGCCAAACACAAATGGAAGTAACATTCCTGCCGGAAACAACATCACGATATTTAACAGATTCTCCCGCAAAAGCCCTGTGCCTGTAACCATTCCATGCTGCTCAATATAATGCAGGATCTTCTTCCATGACCAGAACACCTCCAACTGGTATTGGCGCTCGCCCGGCATTCTTGTAAACACAGTAGAACCAAATACTAAAAGCAAATAAAGCAATAACAGTATCCCGGCTATGGATTGCCGCATGGTAATCTTCTGTTTTTTATACAGAACTACGGCAATACACACCGCCAAAGCAAGAACCGATAAAAAAATAATCCATTCAAACGGTGACCATATCGGGTAATATGTGATAATAATCTGATAGATATCCAATTTACATCACTCCTTTATTTTAAAATATATTTTTTCTTTCTGCTGCTTTTCAAAAAGCTTCATACGCATGAAAAATAGAAAATATAATTTTAATTGGCATTTCTAAATGAATATCCTTTTGCCTCCTGATTATTTTACCATAAAACCACTTATTGTATAGACTCCCTTTTTAAATATCATATGTAAGATAAGACAACATTGCAGAAGCATGCTGACCAGAATCATCTGACAAATCAAACATGTTTTCCTGATTCTGAGCATCAAATCCTGTACTTCTCACATGATGGTCCCCACTTTCCATAGCAAGATTAAATCCTGTAATAAAATGAACCGGCTGTTTCTTTAATTCCTCAAAATCCTTATGTGGAATCACGATCGTCTTCTGGGTGGATGTTTTCTTTCCATTGTTGCCCGAATTATCGTAAATATAACTTGTTCCTTTTTCTGAATTTACCTGATAACCAGACACATGATGATCTCTGCCATCTGCATATGCTATTTCAAATGTATCTATCGCACCAATCTTCACTCCATCTTTTGGAAGTTCTGTTGTATGTGGATATGCAAGCACGTTGAACCTTATTTTCAGATCTCCCTTTGGATACTTCATAAAATGACCTGATGAATCCCGCATATACATGTCTGCATGAAAAATAATCGTATCCGCCCTTTCTTTCAATACATTATACCGGATATTTAACCCCATATCTTTTACATGGTGATCCTTATCCGGATATTCAAAATGAAACATGTCAAATCCCAAAATAATATTTTCCGTTTTTGTCTCAAATGGCAACGTGATAAAATGGGATGTTGTCATAACTGAAGACTCCTGATATTTCCAGCTAAATGCATCCACTTCTCTGCTTTTGATTACGCACTCCATGTTTCCAATCCTCCTGTTAGAATCATTCACCCTGTACAATTATGAACACCACTTATATTTAAATTTTAACATAAAACATTTGATTTTCCATTAAATTTTCACAATTTTCATACTGATTGAGTATCAATTATTACTGGAAATTAATCAGTCCGCTGAACTACTATACGTTATGGATTGACTTCATTACACTGTATGTTTATCTTCAGTTTTCTCTCTCATTGACATTTAATCCAGTTTTTGATATCATACTACTTGTAAAAAACAAACTTTACTTGCATATAATTACATAAAATGATATTTAAAACTGGTTTTTGAGGTATTTATGAAAAAATTATCTATGGATAAACTGGTGAACACAGTTATCAACGAAAGAAAAGCAAAAGGACTTACTCAGGTTCAGCTTGCTGAAGCAACAGGAATCAACCGGGCAATGATCGGAAGACTGGAAAATTCTGATTATATTCCTTCTATTGATCAGCTGCAGCGTCTTGGGGAAAATCTTGGATTTGAAGTGACGGATCTGTTTGTCGAAGAAGAGGAAACTCCTAAAGATATGGTACTAGATAAGAAGTATCGTATTGCGGTAGCCGGAACCGGATATGTGGGACTTTCTATTGCCACGCTGCTTGCACAGCACAATCACGTAACTGCAGTTGACATTATTCCGGAAAAAGTAGAGCTGATCAACAACAAGAAGTCTCCGATCCAGGACGAATATATCGAGAAATATCTGGCTGAAAAGGAACTGGATCTGACTGCAACGCTTGACGGAGAAGCTGCATATAAAGATGCTGACTTTATTATCATTGCAGCACCGACTAATTATGACAGCAAGAAGAATTTCTTTGACTGCTCTGCTGTGGAAGCAGTGATCGAACTTGTCCTGAAGGTAAATCCGGATGCCATGATGATCATCAAATCTACGATCCCTGTTGGATATACTGCGTCTGTCAGAGCAAAATACAATACGAAGAATATCATCTTCAGTCCTGAATTTTTGCGTGAGTCAAAGGCTTTGTATGATAACCTGTATCCGTCCCGCATCATTGTGTCCTGTGATGAAGAATCTGCCGAAAAAGCACATCTCTTCGCAGCACTCCTGCAGCAAGGTGCAATCAAAGAAAATATTGATACCTTATTTATGGGATTTACGGAAGCAGAAGCTGTAAAACTCTTTGCCAACACGTATCTGGCACTTCGTGTTTCTTATTTCAACGAACTGGATACTTACGCAGAGTCCAAAGGATTAAATACACAGGAGATCATCAACGGTGTCTGCCTGGATCCTCGTATCGGAACTCATTATAACAATCCTTCTTTTGGATATGGCGGATACTGCCTGCCAAAAGATACAAAGCAACTCCTTGCCAACTTCCAGGATGTGCCTCAGAATATGATGTCTGCGATTGTTGAATCTAACAGGACAAGAAAAGATTTTATTGCGGATCAGGTACTTCATATGACTGGATACTATGATTATTACAATCGTGGTGAATTTGCTCCTGACCAGGAAAAACAATGTGTTATCGGTGTGTACCGTCTTACTATGAAATCAAACAGTGATAACTTCCGTCAGTCTTCTATACAGGGTGTTATGAAACGAATTAAGGCCAAAGGGGCTACAGTAGTAATCTATGAGCCAACACTTCCTGAGGAATCTACCTTTTTTGGAAGCCGTGTTGTGAATGATTTAAAAGAATTTAAGAACATCTCTCAGGCAATCATTGCAAATCGATATGATTCTTGTCTGGATGATGTAAAAGATAAAGTCTATACACGTGATTTATTCAGACGTGATTAAGCAGAAAAAGTCAGGGAATTTTTATCAAGATTCCCTGACTCTTTAAATATTGGTAAATGTTCAACCTTGCTTTTTACAAACTTAGTTGAAGTCACTGTGAATCTTTTCATGGAATAATACTTTCCATTTTAATATTAACATTTATGTAAAGTCCAGATACTTACTAATTTTCAGCAATCCAAGGCCGATATTCTTTTCCCTCAAGAATATCAGCAATTCTTTTACATGCATCTCCATCACCATAAGGATTACATGCTTTAGCCATAGCATCATACGCTTTTTGATTTTCAAGAAGTTCTTTGAAATTTCTATAAATTACCTCTTCATCTGTTCCTACAAGCCTAAGCGTTCCAGCTTTCACCCCCTCTGGTCTTTCCGTTGTATCTCTCATTACAAGAACTGGACGACCATAAGAAGGAACTTCTTCCTGAATTCCACCTGAATCAGTTAAACATAGATGGCATCTTGCCTCAAAATTATGGCAATCAAACACTTCAATTGGTTCAATAATATGAATCTGATCACATCCACTAAGTTCCTCATCAGCTGCCTTTCTTACAACAGGGTTCATATGTATTGGATAAACTGCCTTGCATTCTGGATGCTCATCAAGAACACGGCGTATTGCACGAAACATATTGTGCATTGGCTCACCAAGGTTTTCTCTTCTATGCGCTGTTATAAAGATAAGTTTTCCATCTCCAACCCAATCAAGTTCTGGATGAGAATAATCTTCCTTTACTGTGTGCTGCATTGCGTCAATTACAGTATTACCTGTGATAAAAATCTTTGAAGGATCTTTTCCTTCCTTCATCAAGTTATCTGCTGCCATTTGAGTCGGTGCAAAGTTATACTGAGAAATAATGCCTACAACCTGGCGATTGAATTCTTCCGGATACGGAGAATAGATGTTATAGGTACGAAGACCAGCTTCTACATGACCAACCGGAATCTGAAGATAAAAACAAGCTAAAGCAGTTACAAATGTTGTGGAGGTATCTCCGTGCACAAGTACAACATCCGGTTTCACTTCTTCAAGAACCTCTTTAAGTTTCTCCAAAATGCCTATTGTAATATCAAAGAGTGTCTGCCCCTGTTTCATGATGGAAAGATCATAATCCGGAACAACATTAAACGTATTCAAAACTTGATCTAGCATCTGTCTGTGTTGACCAGTTACACACACGATAGTTTCTAAAGACTCTCTCGACTTTAACTCGTTTACTAATGGGCACATTTTTATTGCTTCCGGTCTCGTACCAAAGACCAACATAATCTTTTTCTTGTTCATTATCGGATCTCCATATTCATATAATTATACTAATCTAATATCGACAGGCATACGCTCTGATCGAGTTGTTTTACACGAATCAGGGTATGTGCCCACACCTATAAACAAAATAAAAACTTCTGATTTATTAATTCCTACTTTTTTTCTTATTTTTTTTTCTTGTGAGCCGGCTAAGGATGCACTCAACGGAATTGCTCCAATTCCCTTATAATACAAAGCGTTTAATACACTCTGTGCATACATTCCTCCATCTATATATGGTTGAAAAAGTTCCCTATTCTTTTGAAAAGCTCGAACATCACATGTAATCATGACTAGTTTATCAATTTCATGACCAAATCCTCTATTACCATTTTGATTTTCTAAAATTGTATCTATTGCATCCTTGCTTTCAACTATTCTAATTACCCACCCTTGTCTATTACATGCCGAAGGAGTATACTGCGCTATCTGAATTGCCTCCCTAAGAAGTTCAACATCTACTGCTTCTGAACCAAAATGTCTAATACTATGTCTACTCTTAATAAAATTCTCATAATTAAGTGTCTTCAGCTCTTCTTGAATATTCCTGTGCGGCAACACCGCAAATCCGGCAGACGGGAAACCGTCTGTCCGGGCTTGCGGAAACCGCTTATGCGAGTTTACTCGCGCAATGTTTTGTCTAAACCATAGACCTCACGCATTGAGATGTCATGTTCGGCATCAATGCTTGTGATGTTGATACGATAACTGTCATGGGCAATGCGGTCAATGATTGCATCTGCCAGAGGACTGTCATCACCGCCGAGCTGATCATACCATTCCTCAAATTCATACTGGGAGCAGAAAATCGTCGAAGATTTCTTGCGTCTCCGGTGGAGCAGTTCGAAGATATCCCTTTGTTCTGAATCCGTTGGTTTCAATAGAAGCCATTCATCCAAAATCAGGACAACAGGATTGGCATACTTAGCCATTACTTTTTTGTAGTTGCCATCTGTCCGTGCAATCTCCAAGTCAATAAGCAGATCAGGAAGGCGGACATACTTGGTATTGAAATACTGCTTACAAGCCTCCATGCCAAAGGCACAGGCCATGTAAGTTTTACCACAGCCTGTAGCACCGGTAATAAAAAGATTCCGGTGTGCAGATATATATTCGCAAGTTGCAAGTCTACGAATCAGTTCCTTGTTCAGCTTGCGTCCGGAAGTGTAGTTAATATCCATGATATTTGCTTCCGGCTGGTCGAATCCAGCATTCTTAATCAGCCTTTTGAGACGATTATTTTTCCGACTGCTGTATTCGATATCCACCAGCATACCGAATTGATCCTCAAATGGAATCTCCCTGCATTTTGGATCATCCAGCTGGTTACGGAATGCATCTGCCATAGCTGTCAGGCGCATTTCAATTAATTTATCTATTGTACTCTGATTTGTCATATGTGTTTACCTCCGATAGTAATCGGCACCTCTTGTGATGCCGTGTGCTTTATGTGTGGTCTTGGATTCAGTAGCTTCTGATTCCAGTTTTACAGAACCAGTTACAAGGATGTTTTTAATACTCTTGTAACTGGGTGAGGATGTATAGGATAAAGCCTTTTTACAGGCTGCTTCAAGTAATGTATCTGAGTATTTCTCAGCAAGCTTCAGAAGTCCCATACAACTTCGGTAGGTCTGTTGTTCCACACGTTTGGAGGTCAGTATTGCATTGACCACAGTGTACGTATTTATGCCAATCCGCTCAGCCCATTTGCGGAACCGGTCGCCGTTCCATTCCAGATATTTCTGGTGGTCTTCCGGCATATGTTCCGTGACCGTGCTGTACTGCCCAGGGCGTCCTTTCAGACGACGGTGGGAAGCAATGCGGTTATGGTTGTAGAAAATTTCAATAGTGGTATCTGTTACCTTTACATCAACTTTCTTTTTGATGTATTCATAAGGAACTGAGTATAGCATTCCGTCCACAGATATGTGATAATTAAATTGGACGGTGGCTGTTTTCCAGTCACTCAGTTCAAAACGGGTAGCAGGTAATGGTGCCAGTAATGGTTTTTCTTCCTCAAGAAATAAGCTTCGCCGACTGCCCTCTTTCTTCTGAAAGAGCCTTTGGTTGAACAGTTCGAGCTTGTCTCTGATTGCGCGATTTAATTCTGCAAGAGAGAAGAACTGTTCATTCCGAAGTGCTGCTGTAATCCAAGTAGAGATATTTCCTACTGTTCCCTCAGCATTCGGCTTATCCTTGGGAGCTCTGACACGAGACGGAATAATAGCTGTGCCATAGTGTTCAGCTAGTTCCTGATAGGTTTCATTGATCTGCTGGTCTTTCCATCCTCCATTGTGAACAACTGCCGTTTTGCAGTTATCCGGTACAAGAATCTTGGCAACACCGCCAAAGTACTCGTACATATGGACATGTGCATTAATCCATGATTTCTGCTTCATGTCCAGAAATGCTTCCACGTATGCATACTGGCTGTAAGTCATTACACCAACAAATATATATGCCTTGATGATTTCGCCGGTATCCGGATCAATGATTGTTGCAGGATCACCTGCCCAATCAACTTCAACCTGTTCACTGGGTTTACGGTTGATATGCATGGTAGCACGATGTTTCTGCTCATCCTGTTGGATGTGGTAGCAGAATTGTGAATACATGAGTGGTTCATCGCCATTGGCACGGCAATCCTCCATGTATTCCGTCCAAAGGAGCTTTTTGCTTACGCCGTTACGGAGCAGCTCCTTACGGATGTAGTCGTAGTCAGGCATACGCTTGTGGGATGTGACTTGTTTTGCAGAAGGGAAGAACTTTTCTGCAAGAACAGCATCGGTGTCGTTTTCCTCAAGCGGCCAGGATATACCTAATTCAGCAGCACGCTTTAACACACGATTGACTGTCTTTTTTGAGACATTGCAACTGTCGGCAATGTTTTGTTGACTGAGATTCAAGCTTTTGAGCCTAAGAATCTCTCGATATTTGGTCATAGTCAAGACCTCCTAGAATATATTTGCACCACGGGGTGCATAGTTACATTCTAAGAATTTATGATAAAGGTTTCCACCACCGGAATGGCGGTTTCCTTAAAAACGGATTTGCGGTTTCCTGAGTCCGGACAGCATGGACACGGAAGCCGGATTATTCATTTCTGATAAGCCATCCCGAAACAGTACTTGACTGTTGCTTACCATATAGATTCTATCCAAAGGATCAGTGCTGACCTCCTTTTTCCTTCTGACATTTATGATTATACTATCAGAACATACGTTCGTCAATCCCTGATTTTATTTTTCATAAAAAAATTGATTATCATGCTTCCGATCATACACCCAAGTCCATTATGAATCATATCATCCCATTCGAATAATCCACGCATAAATACCAACTGACTGGTTTCTATTACTGCCGATACCAGAACTCCAAACAATAATGCTCGACACCATTTCACTTTATGATTTGCAATTATTGGTAATAATGCTCCGGCAGGAAGCAGCAATATACAGTTCAATAAATTTTCTTTTAGCAATTCCCAGTCTTTGTATTTAAAAATTGCCTTCCATGACCAGAACGGTACCAATTCATACTGGCGAACAGTACTTGTCCTAGTAAATACCGTAGATCCAAACACAATTCCAAGAAATATTACCATCATCACAACAGCCATTGCCTGCATTGTATTAATCTTTTTTCTACATACACATCCTGCTACCACAATAACTGTCAAAAGCAGCAATACGCTGAATGCCAATATCTCATATTTTGACCACTTTTTATTATACGTTGTCCATATCTGGTAAATATCCATTCTATTCCCTTTCAGTTTTGATCAGATCAAACCGTAAAAATATCGGGTACAGATAACTCGCTCCAAAAACCTTTAATTTCTTCGGTCCGTTTACATTTCTCTTCATCTCCATCGTTTCTTTCAGAGCAATATTTACACTGCTTCTGGTTATTGATTTCTTTTTCCGGTCAATCAGGATTTCATTTCCATTGACCGTATAATGAAATCTTAATCCCTTTACAGTCGTAAAAGAATAGCCTGAAAACAATTTTAACGTCTCCCATAAATGATTTTCCAGTAATTCATATGATTTACCGATGCAGCAATGCAGTTTTTCAACAGCCTGTTTTCTTTTCCGGTACAATCTACACCTCTCTGCATACAGGCTTAATTCATCCGCATTGTATATCATTTTTGTATACGGCAAATAGGAATGAACCGAAGATCTGCTCAAACCAGTCTCCTGCATAATCTCTGAAATATTTTTTCCATTTTCTCTTAATGAAATAACCTGCTCACTAAGCTCAGTATGATACACACCCGCCGTAATTAATATTTTACGTGTCTTCATTAAGGTAATGCTGAACTGCTCTGATATTTGCCGTAATGAATTTGCTGATCCATCGCCTGCTCCAGACATATATGCTTCAGCAATACAGTTCGTAAACTGTTCCATTATCTTTTCCGAATTATATTCTGGTTTCCTTTTTGGTCTTCCCATTTCTGTTCACTTTGCTCCGTCGATACTTTTTATAATTATTCTTCTCTCGTTCATATTCATCCCAGGCATCTACCGCCTCTATGCCAGCCATCCATAATATCAAAGTGTCAGCTCGAAAAGCCAGCCCTAATTGCTTTATTATAATTGCTTCTGGTAACAGAGATAGTATAAAAATCATCAATAGCATCATTGCTTTAAAAAATTTTATAAAATCTCTACGCATACGTTTCCTCAAAAAAGAATATATCAGAACATAAAATATGATTACTCCTGCTTTAATCCAGACCTTCATTCGTTCTCCTTTTTCGTGTCAATCCAATCATTCGATAACCAAACGAGGGGTACAGAGTAATCTCCCCTCGCCCTCGTTTCTCCCCATCGGCCATGAGAAAGGGAGATAGACTATTATATTACCGTTACTACAAAATATGTAAAAAACCAGTACCAATTTTTGATTTCTTATATATTTTCTGTCATGATTCATTAGTAATATCAATTTCAATCGAATTTCCCCAACGATCCCTTGCCTTTATCAACAATGTGCCACTAATAAATGAAAATTCCTGAAATTTATTAGAATATTCTAAATAATAGTCTCTCTCAAATTGTGCATCCCCTTCTATATATACATGTGCATCATTTGTACTTATCTCTGGAATTAGTAACTATTCAGTACCCCGTTAAGTACATCTTGATTTTTCGGCAAAACAGAGAAAATAAAATTTCTGTTTCGTCATCGTTTTAGTGTAAAATGTGGATAATTTTTCAGTTTAGCTGCCAAGTACTTTGGGTTTGTGGATTACTGAAACATAACTCCTTGGTTTTACCCAGATAACAGCATTTTTGTGGATTTTATCCAGGTGTTATCAGCATTTAATCTCTGATTTTTTCTGGTTATCCACCGTCATTTTGACAGTATGCAAAAATCTTACGATTCGCTTTTTACCCCATTTTCCGTTAAAATAGAAGTATCAAATTTTAACGGAAGAAGGTGGTCTGATTGACAAAAGATGAAATGAATAAGCAGTTATTACAGCAGGTTAATTCACTAACATCAACTGTAGATTCCCTGAATGCTACGATCAATGCGCAAACACAGTTGATCGCTCAACTCAATCAGACGATACAGGAACTAAAGGAACAGCTTAATAAGAACTCCAAAAACAGTTCCAAACCACCTTCAAGTGATGGTTTCAAAAAGCCTGCCCCAAAGAGTCTGCGAAAACCATCTGGCAAAAAGGTTGGTGGACAGAACGGACATCAGGGAACACATTTGGCGGTAATAACAGCTCCGGATAAAATAGTCAAACATATGCCTTCCGCATGTGAAGGATGCCCACATTATCAGATATGCAAGGGCACTGCATGCATTGCGGAGAAACGCCATGTTATCGATGCGGTTGTTACAGTCAATGTAACGGAGCATCAGGCACTGGAACTTCCAATCTGTATGCTGCATGGAGATACACGCAGAGGTGCTTTCCCTTCTGACGTAAAAGCAGCCGTACAGTATGGCGAAAACCTTCAGTCATTAGCTGTTGCGTTAAATACCGTAGGTGCAGTCAGCATCAAACGCACCCATGAGATTCTTTCCGGAGTATTTAACATTCCAATTGCAACAGGAACGATCAGCAGCATGGTAAAAAGATGCGCTGACAGTCTGAGTGAAACAGTAGGTAAGATCAAGGATAAAATGATCGGTTCCGCACTTGGACATTTCGATGAAACAGGAACCAGAGTGGATAAAAAACTCTGGTGGGTTCATGATGCCTCAAACTGTGAGTACACCTATCTTGATATCAGTCCCAAACGTGGAAATGCAGGCATGGAACAATGCGGTGTTCTCCCGGAATTCAAAGGGATTGCCATGCATGACTGCTGGGCTTCCTACTGGAATTATCCGGATATTCAGCATGCAGTCTGCTGTGCCCATCTTCTCCGTGAATTAACGGGGATTGATGAAAATCATCCTGAGCAGAAGTGGGCATCTGCATTTATAGACCTTTTACTGGAAATGAAAAAGGTCAAAGACAAAGCTGTAGAGAAAGGTAAGGACTTTCTGAGCTATTATCACTATCATAAGTTCGATAAAAAGTATGATGAACTTATCGAACAGGTTCGGAAGGAAAATCCACTTCCCGAAACCACGGAGAAAAAACGTGGTCGGAAGAAAAAAGGAAAAATCCTTGCCCTTGTAGAACGCCTTACGAATTACAAGGCCTCAGTCTGCCTTTTTATCCATAACTTCAATGTCCCGTTTGATAACAACCAGGCAGAACGTGATCTTCGGATGATAAAGGTCAAGACCAAAGTATCCGGATGCTTCCGAACAGAGGAAGGTGCCAGAGATTATCTAAAAATCATGTCCTACGTAGGCACGGCACATAAACAGGGATACAATGCTTACGAAGCAATCAAAAATGCGATCACAGGTCACCCTGATTTCATCTTTGAGTAAAGCTGGTTCTGAATAGTTACTGGAATTATATTTAATATTCTATTATATTGGTTCTTTCCACAGGAAGAAATTAATACACGTGCTCTATGCATATATTTGTTTTCTTCTCTGTAATACATATAATCGCAAATTGCTTCCTGTGAATCTGCCTGATCTGCAAGGCTCTTGAATCTTGCCATATTCCTTATTCCTCCCATTAATCTTCCAATGCAGCACACTCTGGGCATTTACCATTAAAATCATTGTAAACTGATAGTGGTTTCCCGCATTCCGAGCATGTCGTATATGCTTCCGGATCTGGTTCCGGTTCGTATTGATAATCTTTATACACTACTTCTGAAAGATCACCTTCTTCTATTTCCGCACTTGCATAATCGTCATCTTCTTCATAGTCAATCAATAAATCAGCCTCTCGGCATACAAGCACACTAATTTCACCTTTCACCTCATGATAAAATGGTTCAGATAATATTACAGCTTTTGTATCTTCATCTCTGCCCCAATAATCATGAGAATACCCTGACAAGCATACCGAATAATTTAACCTGTAATATATTGTGTTTCCATCCCTTGATTCAATTTCATATCCTAAAAACTCACAATCTTCTAAATCCCAAGATTCAATTCCTTCAGTTCCTACATATGTTACCGTGTCATTCACGTACTGAGTACCTGAGAAAATAAGATCATCTAAAATATCATCAAAGACTTTTTCCTGAATATGCGATATGTAACTCTTATCCGTAAGATTCATTGCCAGCCCAATCGCATCAGCTTTTTCTATATTATAACTATTTGCAACTGCTGTGTAAAAATCTGATGATATAAATGGTATCAATTTTAGCGATTCCAGCTGAGTTCCCTGATTCTGATTTGCCCTAATTTTTGTTTCCTTTTCAAACTCTGTAATCAACTCGCCTCGAAACAGATACTGTCCCTTCTCATCAATCGTCCACCAGTCTTCTTTCACGTCATCCGTTACAAGGACAATATTTTTTCTACTTTTTCTTGCATACTGAATGACTTCTTTCCACCAGATTAAATCACTATATTTTCTAATCCCGTCTTTTTTCTTTGCGTCCTTATATCCTGGAGGATTTTCTTTTTTATAACGTTTTTCGCCATCATCACATATACCATAGATTTCAGAGAGTTCCAGTGGAGCCATAATCTGTTGATTATTTTGTAATTCATCTAAAAAATCTTCAGGTAAATCAGAATTCCATGTATCATTTATCAGAGTAAGAACACTATGCTCATCAAAATAATCATCCAATAAAGAGGTTGCCTTATCATAACAAGCTCCAACAGAATTAAGTAATTCGTCAATTTCTGGAAAATTTCTTTTTTCCAATACAGCAATCGCATTCAAGACTTTCTTTTTATGATTCTCTATCATGGTTAGATTATCACTTATAGAATTTTTTATAGAAAGCTGTCTGTCTTTATACAGCTTTCTATTATGCCTTGAAAATTCTAATGCTACAACATATGGTATTCGAATAAAACTCTTTATTTTTTCTAAACATTTCAATGCAAAATCAGCATAGTCCGGAGAAAGTCGATATAATCCAAGCAATACATTCGTATCAACAACAATCAAATAGTCCTGTTCTATTAATTCATTTATCTTAACAAGTGGATTACTTTTCATATACCAACTCAACCTCCATCCAATTCATTTGCATTTTTTAGTCTCGACCATATAAGTCTCTTGTATAAACTTTATCTTTCACATCATCCAAACAACTGTCATATCTATTTGCAATAATTGCCTGACTCTGTTCCTTAAATTTCTCCAAATCATTTACAACCTTGCTACCAAAGAAAGTACTTCCATCTTCCAGTGTTGGTTCATAAATGATAACAGAAGCTCCTTTCGCTTTGATTCGTTTCATAACTCCCTGTATTGAGGACTGACGGAAATTATCTGAATTAGATTTCATAGTAAGACGATATACGCCAATCACAACTTCTTTCTCCAGAGTAGCATCATAAGTATTCTCATCCTCATATGCATAATACCCAGCTTTCTGAAGAACTCGATCTGCAATAAAGTCTTTTCTGGTTCTGTTAGATTCAACGATTGCAGACATCATGTTCTGCGGAACATCTTCATAGTTTGCCAAAAGCTGCTTTGTATCCTTCGGCAAGCAATATCCACCATAGCCAAATGACGGATTATTATAATGGGAACCAATTCTGGGATCAAGGCACACACCATTAATGATCTGCTGTGTATTAAGTCCTTTCATCTCTGCATAAGTATCCAGTTCATTAAAGTAAGAAACTCTGAGTGCCAGATATGTATTAGCAAATAATTTTACTGCCTCTGCTTCTGTGAATCCCATAATCAGAGTATCAATATTCTCTTTAATAGCCCCTTCCTGCAGTAATCCAACAAATGTATTCGCTGCCTTTACGAGTCTGGCATTTTCAATATCTGTTCCTACAATAATTCTTGATGGATACAGATTGTCATACAACGCCTTTGACTCACGTAAAAATTCCGGGCTAAAGATAATATTATCACAGTGGAATTTTTCTCTGATACTTGCGGTATAACCTACTGGAATTGTTGATTTAATAACCATAATTGCGTCCGGATTATATTCAATAACCAGCTTAATGACCGCTTCAACTGCTGATGTATCAAAGAAATTTTTCTTGCTGTCATAGTTCGTTGGCGCTGCAATCACAACAAAATCTGCATCCTTATATGCTAATTCGGCATCTAATGTGGCTGTAAGATTCAGTTCTTTTTCCTTTAAGTATTTCTCAATATACTCATCCTGAATTGGACTGATTCTTTTATTAATTTTCTCAACTTTCTCTGGAATAATATCTACTGCCATTACCTCATGATTTTGAGATAAAAGTGTGGCAATAGATAATCCCACATATCCTGTTCCTGCTACTGCTATTTTCATACTTTTCCTTCTTTCTATTTGTTTTCTGATTTTCTATATTTCTTCATTAAAACATATCCCTCAAATAAATCTAGGTCTTCCTTTGTAGTTATCTTAATGTTGGTCTGATCTCCATATGCCTGATAAATAGTGTCTCCCAATGCATACATAAGTGAAGTAGTATGTGGCTCAATCGTCTGCAATAATGATTGTTGTTCCGCTCTATTATAAATATCTAGCAAATAATCATACTTAAAACCATACGGGCATGCAATTTGTATGTATTTATCTCTATCTACCCATGTTTTGCTTTCACCATTTTCATCATTGCTGCCTAAGAGTTGGTAGCATGGAGTTGCTGTGACAGCAGAACCTTTTTCTTTCATTTTTTTTATTACATCTGTCACGATTTTTTCACTTGTAAACGGTGCTGCACCATATTGAATTAATACATAATCATCTTTTTGGATTTCATTTTTTAAATTATTCAAACCATTTATACATGACTCTTGAAATGTTTCTCCACCTTCTGTAATCCACTTTACTTTTTTATAGTTATATTTTTTTATAATGTCATTTATCAGATATTCTTTCCATTCCTTATGACATACAATTTCGATTGCATCTACATCAGAATGATTTTCAAAAATCTCTATCGTATAGGCTAATACAGGTTTTCCTAATACTTCTACAAATTGCTTTGGTCGTCCAGCTCCAACCCGTGAGCCTACACCACCTGCCAAAATAATTGCTGTAACCATACTAATTTATTGTTTCCTTTCCATCAAAACTTCTATTTTTCATAACTCTCCAGTGCTCTGTCAATAAACCGTACCACATTTCTATAACTAGGTAGGAAGAAAAATGAATCATCGTCTCCCACACTTCCCTTATATAATCCCCAACAAAACCAGTAGAAACCTGAAATTGGAATAAACGCATAATAAAAACGTCTCTCATCTTTCGTAAGTTTATGTCCTAAATAATATTCCAAATATCTTTCTATCTGTTCTTCTGTCCAATCATAACGACACAAAATACAACCTATATCATTTGCTGCATAATTCAGACCTGCATACTCCCAGTCAATTAAATAAATCTTCTCATCTTTATCATATAAATAATTTGGTGCATATGTGTCATTGTGACACAATACCAAATTATATCCTAGCCGTTCTGCATCAGACTTAATATAATCATATAAACGATCTATTTTTCCAATAATCTCCGTAAATTCCTTTTCAAGATGACCTTTTGTTGCAGATGCTATCTTCATGAGTTTTTTACCCTCTTTAACATTATCAAATACCTTGACACTATTATCAGGTGCTACCTCATGTAGCTTACGCAAATAAACCATAGCTATTTTTAACTGCTCATCTGACTTTTCAAAGTCGCAATTACGTGCGTTTTCCACAAAATGAGATATTTTCCAACCAGATATATCCATTTTTATAAACGATTTATCAATCCCTATATTCTTTGCTGCTGTCTGTGCAAAATATTCAGTTTGGCGATTAATTAAATTACCCGCAGTCCCACCGGGATGGCGATATACATATTTTTCTTTTCCAACAGAGAATGAAAACGAAACATTCGTAAGTCCTGCATTTATTACATCAATATCTTTTATCTCATTAGGCTCACATTTCAAAGTATCACAAATATTAGCAATAATTTCCGAATCAACATTGAGAAGAAATTCTGAATCAAATGCTCTCAGATCATCAATATTTTCAAATTCCAAAATTGCATTTTCCGAATACTCTTTCATAAAAAATGTCAGATCTTTTATATGTTTCTGATAGAATTCTTCCCAAAACATGGATGCAATTCCAAAATCATTAATTTCATCTTCCATATACTCTCTGAATTTTTCCGAAAAGTTCTGATTCATGTATGCTTGTCCTACCATTGCATATGAATCACATCCTCCAACAGACATGTCCGTTATAACCTTTGCATCAGATACACTTGCAGAAAATTCGCGAAATTTTCCTTTCTGAAATACGCAGGCACGATAAGATAGATTTTCCTGATTAGGATCAAGAAATGGATTCCTTACAAAATAGTGATCCGCACAACAAATAAACGTATTTTTTAAATGCTCTCTTGCAACGTATAATGTATATAAATTTCCTTTTTTTCCAAACTCATTATTTACAATTAATTTAACTCCATACTTTTGTTCCAGATAAAAGAACTTTTCTTTCATATATCCTACGACAATATAAATTTCATCTATTCCAGCTTCGATTAATTGTTCAATTTGTCGTTCAATAAGGATTTGACCTTTAACACAAAATAGACCTTTGGGTTTTTCATAAGTAAATGGTGCAAATCGCGATGATTTTCCAGCTGCCAATATTATTGCATTTTTTTTCATCCTACTCAGCTCCTCGTCTTTTTATTTATTTTTTTGACTTCAACTTTGATAACATCTGTGTCAATTGATAATAACCATGTGTCTTCACCTGATATTTTAATGTAGGTATAAATTCTTCTTTAAAAGTTCCTGTTTTCCAAATTTTGTTTTTTTCTTTTCTAAAATACCTACGTACCTCTTCAAGTTCTTCCCAATATGGATAGAAATATAATTCTCTTAAAGGTGTTTTTACATGACGATCTACATCATAAATTGTATCGCTAATAAGATTACAATTTTCTTCCGGGTCAGTTCTTAAATCATATAATTCCTCTTTTTTTGAATGCTTATTATATATATATTTGTAATCTTTTGTTATAATAGCAAGTTTTCTATTTGGCTGTGCATAGAATGTACTATCACTATATACAACGTCTCTCTCAGGAATTTTACGTTCAAAAATAATCGTAGATATATCAATATTGGATACTAAATTATCTATTATTCTTTTTTCATCTATTCTTGGCGCAATCAACGGTATATTAACTGCCGTCTCGTATACGTCATGACCGTAACTAATTTTTCCTTTCATACCATTCATATTTCCATGATCTGCTGCAATAAAAATATTAGTATCTTTAAATTCATTTCTTGCAATCCCTACTATATGATCAAATGCATCTATGTCAGTTCCATAACCAGTTCTGCCATTGATTACATGTGGTATATGCATCCAAAGAAATATTGGTTTTTCTGCCTCTTTTTTTATTTTTTTTATTTCATTTTCGATTGTTTTGTAAACATATTCCGTCTTACTGTCATCTCGTTTTAATGAATCTCCATGTAGATAGTGAGCACCTACTCCTTGACGTATTTCTTTTAAATTATGAATTTTCGTATTTTCACCATAACAATAATAACGTTCTTCCATCTTAAATACAGAATGCCATGCTTCATCCCATATAATATGACACTCATATCCTTTAGCTTCAGCCTTTGTCCACAAAGTTTCTCCTTGATAATGTATTCCAGATAATACATAGCGACTCAGTTCACTTTCATGTGCATATAATCCAGTAAACATACACATATTAGACATAACTGTCGAGGGAGCTCCTGTATAATACTTTCTAAACACAGAGCCATTTTCTACAAGTTTATCAATATTCGGAGTATGTCCACTCCAATATTGATTTCCGTAACAAGGTAAATAATCTTTACAAAAAGCATCTTTTGTAATAAAAATAATACTCTCTCTTTCTTGCATAATTAATCCTTCTTTTTATTTTTTTCTATTTTCTTATTGAATAAAGCTTTGAATATAATTATTATAATATCCTTATCGAACACAAAAAGGACCAAAATACATATTAAAATATTAATTAAATCAAACGCTATTTTTTTTTGATAACTACATATTGCCATTATAGATAGCATCACAATACCCAGGATCATTTTTTTTATTTCAAATCGTATTTTTTGAAATTTTTGAACATCATACATTCTATAGATGACTAATACTAAATAGCTTATCATAGTTGATATTGATCCCGCCCAAATTCCAATTTTTTTTACAAACAAAATATCAATTAATAAATTTATTACAGCTGCAATTGTCGTAGTTATTCCTACACTTTTAGTTTTCATATGTGCTATATAAATCCCGCCAATTGTAGCTGCAAAGCTTGAAAAAAGCATGCCTATATATAATACAGGTAATTGATAATAAGCAGATTCATAATCTCCTCGAATAAGAATTTTCCATACAATCGGCGTAGTCATTATCAATCCAGACATTAACCCAACAAATATGTTATATACATTTGTACACATAACAGAATAGTATCTGTCTTTATCATCATCTTTTGAAGCAATTGAAGCATTTTCTTGCCATGCAAGTGTAAAAGTTCCTTGTAATGAATCGAAAATCGTAGGCAATTTAGTTGCTACAGCATATATTGCATTAGCTTCTACTCCTAACGCTGCAGTTATAACCACTTTATCAGATACCCTCAATACCCAATTTGATAAATTATTGGGAACCATTGGCCATGAATACTTTAATAGCTCTTTTAAAGTGTTTATATCGAAATATTTAATGTTATAAAACTTAATTATCTCTCCCTTGATTAATAGAAAAATAAAACTAGCAAAGGCAGAAATTGACATAGATAACATAACACCCAGCAATCCAAAATTCTTTGTCCCAAGTACTCCAAGCAATATAATAATCATACTGATATCCAAAATGGCTTTTATTATAGTGCTAAAAGAATAATATAGATTTTTCCCCATGCCTCGCATTACTTGTTGAGCCGCAATCATCAATATATCCGATACAAAGTAGAAACATACTAATATACCTATATGGCCCAATTTTTTTCCTGACAAGACATAATAAAGTAAGCATGTAATTACGGAAGTTACCACCACAAATGTAAAAATACTACTAATTATTTTTTTACATTTTAAATTATCATCTTTTTGATCTATCAAAAATCTAAATGCAGCTGAACTAATTTGCAACGTTGTTGCCGGAAGTAATAAAGCTACCAGCGTAATTACTAAATCATAACTTCCATACTCTGCTTTAGTTAATTTTGCTGTTAATATTGGAGTGATAAATACAGTAATAAATTTAGGAACAAACGTTCCTAGCGATAGTATTGCTGTATTTTTTATTAAATTTTTTTCTCTACTCATCTAATTATTCGCCTTCTTTTTTCCTTTTCCTAGTGCAACTAAAACAAATACTGTAATCCAAAATTTTCCTTCTCTTATATAAGTTCCTGACATAAAAAATCTGGATAAACAAGAGAAAATAATAAAAATACACACATCTCGTTTTAATCCTTTACACGTCAATCCTCTTATAATCAACCAGAGTAAATACGCTAATATACATCCACCAATAATCCAGCCCCAAGACATCAAAATTTCGAGTACAATATTATGTGGATAAACAGCTCCCGCACAATACGGTCTATCTCCAAAAAATCCAGTTACATCCATCCCCATCGTATTAAGTCGTTCAAAACAACTTTGCCATATAACTTGTCTAGTATCAGTATTAAATAATTTTCCTTTTAGAAAACTACGAACCAAATAAGAATTTTCGAAATACGGAAGTTTAGATACCAAATATAAAATATCATCTAAATAGAAAACACCAATCATGCCACCAATAACAAGCACACCGCATATAAGCAATTTTTTTTGTATTGATATATCTTTTCTCAATAATTCTAATACTCCAACAAATAGCACTGCATATAAGATACCGGATCTAGCCCCAAATACCGCCATTTCAATTATTCCCGCCACAAACATAATCATCGGTATGAATGATGACGTTTTTTCTTCTTCAATATTTTTTCCTTTCGCTTGATAGTAATATGCTGCACATACAGCCGGTAACAACGAATACGAATAATCCATATATCCTAAATATTTATCATAAGGTAAAAACAACAGCATCATGCCACCAGATATAATTGCCCATTTTGCATATTTGTATAAGTACGAAAAAAAGCTATCCCAATTCACAACATTTTTGAAGCTAAACAACCCATATGGAATAAAAAAAATATATACAATTATCATTCCTTGCGAAAGCATTTCGCTTCTTGTACTCGAAAAAAATACATAATTCAATAAAAAAACAAGATAAAATCCTATCAAATAGAAAAAATCAATTTTTCTTATTCCACATTTTAAAATCAAAGATATAAGAACATATATATATATACAAGCAGTAACCACAGATGTCATTCCAATCCCTATTGTATTAAGTAATACATTAAGTACATCTATATAAGCGGGCATTATTATTACAAAAGCTAAAAATTTTATACGTGTATTTTCCTTATTGTATATAGTCTGATATTCCATCTTAATTACTCCTTAAAATTTCTTTATCAAAAATAATCCTCCTCTTTTTTCCACAAATACTTTTAAATGAATTATAAATAATACTTGTATATATTTCTTTTTTCTTAATTTATTTAGGAGTATATTTTGATACTTTCCTAGACACCTAGGAACTTCTATTGATAAAATTTGGCTATATTCCACCACATTTTTTATATATTCAACTCTTTCATAATGTTTCATTTTGAATCTATGAGATAATGACAATTCTATAGCTTTTATAGTATTTGAAATGTATCCTTGATTTAACTTATCAAAGACAATTTTATTATCTGTATTCCAAGTAAATACAGTCTTTTCCTGTATTTTTCTTAATCCAACAACTGATTCTATATAATTGATCGGATATTTATCCCATTCTTTTCTCAAGTCATTCACATAATGAATATATACATTTTCTTCTATGAAATGAACATTATTTACATGGCATAAATACATGAATATGAATGCGGTGTCTTGGTGTCGCCGTAACTCAGGAAATTCTATCTGATTTTCTCGAATAATTTTTAAATCATATAATTTATTCCACGGAGCCCCATTTATTCCAAATTCTTCATTTTCGCCAATATATTTATTGTAATTGCTCCTCATTTGGATACCTGATACTTCTCTATCCTTATAGCTCCTTTCTGTAACCTTTTTTCCATTTCCATCCAGCGATGTAAAACCAGCAACAACAAAATCGTTTATTCCATTGCTCATAGCTTGCACCATTGCTGAAACTGCATTTTCTTCATATAAGTCATCAGCATCCGGAAAACATATATATCTTCCCTTAGCATTTTTTATTCCATAATTTCTGGCCGGACCACCCCCATGATTCTCAGTATGAAAGACACGTACCCTCTTATCTACTTCTTCAAATTTTTTACACACTTGTAGACTATTATCTGTTGATCCATCATCAACAAGAAGAATCTCTATATTTTTGTAACTTTGCTTTATCAATGATTCAACGCATATTTTAATACTTGTTCCCATATTATATACAGGAACAACTATGCTAACCAATTCTTCCATTATATTAATTTCCTCACTAAATTTTCTAATTTACTTTTCAACATAATGCGCTGGAACTCCAACAATCGTTCTATTTACTTCAAGAAAGTCTTTATTTACAACTGCATTGGCTCCAATCTGAGTTCCATCTGCGACTTGGATTTTTCCAAAAATTTTTGCGCCAGGTCCTATATAAACATTATTTCCTATTTTAGGTGATCCAGTTCCAATATTTGTACACACATGCAATCTGCAATTCTCCCCTATTTTCGCTTCATGATTTACTACTATTGTACCAATATGTGATATGCTCAAGCCCTTTTCAAAGCAATTTAGCCCAATTGAAAATCCACACAATAAACCTAATATATTCCACAATGCTTTATAATATTTACCTGCTATTTTATGAAATGCCCCCCCCGATACGTTGTTATAATATTCACTTTTTCGTAAATAAATTTCATATCGCCATACAATATCTCTTAGTTTAGGTTTCTTATATCTATATCCTAAATGAATTCGATCTGCCTCTAGATACTCCCTTAAATCTGCTTTAGATTGAATCATAATATTTTCTCCTAACATCTACAACTTTCTAAACTTATCTTTTACAAATCTGAATAATTTTCACAATAGTTTTCTGTAAAGCTAATCTACATGCCTTCGGGCTACTCAATACCGCTTTACAATATCCTAATCCCTGACGTTTTTCGCCATTCTTCAGACATACATAGCCCAATTCGTACTTATGCATTGCATAAATACATTTTCTTTCTTTTTCGCTTAACGAAGCCATTACAGGCTTTATAGATCTAAAAAAAGCTTTTTTATATTGTATTAACTTATGAGCATCTGGTCTGTTTTGCGTGTCTGAAACATCCACACAATGCAAATATTGATTTACTTCTTTTAATTTATATTTTGATGTAAAGTCTACTAAAAGTTGCAAATCTTGATGTCTCAACAAGTTTTCATCGAAATATCTAGTTGTATCAAAATAGTCATGTCTTATAAGCAATGTGCCGGTTGCAACATCTGACATAAGATTTAATATATCTTTATAAATATATCCGTCTCTATATTTCTTTGTTTTTCCTATAACATTTCCATTCTGATCATACAATGTAAACTTACATGACACCGCTCCCCAACTATCATCAAGAGACTTTAGTTCTTTTACCTGTTCTTCCAGTTTATTCAGTTCCCACCAGTCATCATCATCCAAAAAAGCAATATACTGTCCTCTTGCCTGGCGAATACCTACATTTCTTGCAACTGCGCCATTAATATGTTTATCCTGAAGAATCAGATGGAATCTTTCATCATTCGAATATTTCTCTACTCTTTTTTTCAACAATTCCGTATATTCATCAAATGGCTCATTATCATTTACTAGTAACAATTCTAAATTTTTATATGTCTGATTCAATACACTGTCTATTGCTCTGAGTAATTTTTCTGAGCGCTTGTAAGTCGGCATAATAACACTGACAAGACCTTCTACATACTTCATGATACTTTTTTCCTCGCAAATGTTCTAAATACCCAACCTCTTAGCTTGTTAGGCATCAATTTTTGAATAATCAACCTCTTAGTTACATTTTTTATATATGTCGAATGATTAATCATCTTATTCTTCAGCATATAATCCTGAAGTCCTTTTTCACTCTCAAAATACTTTGAACCTCCTCGTCGTTGATACATTTCTTCACCGACCCGAACATTCACAAGCACGCTTCCTGTATTTGCGAATACTGCTCCATTTAACCACATTCTTATCCATAGATAATAATCTTCATTCCAAAACCAATCTTGGTATCCGCCAGCACTTTCCACTGCTTTCTTTTTATACATGACTGAAACATGATTCATAGCACAACGTGTTTTCATATATTCTCTTATAGATTCGTTAGATAATGGAACAGATCTTTTCCCAACAATATTATTTTCTTCTCCGATAAATTCTGTTATATCTCCTCCCACAATATCTATCTCAGGATTTATTTCAAAATATTTTAATTGTTCTTCAAATCGTGTAGAAACAGACACATCATCGCTGTCCATTCGAGCAATTAGTTCATGAGTTGCATTTTCAACTGCGATTTTTAACGCATTTCCCAAGCCACCATTTTGTTCTAATCGTATAACATTAAATACTTCATACTTTTTTTCATATTTATTAATAACATTATTTATCTCGTTACTTACCGGGCCATCCACAACTAATACAATTTCATTTGGTTTAATCGTTTGCTCATCAGTAATACTACTAAGTGCTCTATCAAAAAAATCGGGATTATCACTTTTATATACTGACATAGCCACGGAAAAAGGTACATGATGATTTCTATCTACTTTAACATCTTCTTTAACATCACTTTCCTGATTTAAAATTTTCTTTGCTTTCATTTGTTTATTATTGTAATCTTCTTGACTCACCTTTCCATTATTCAATAAATAGTCACCAAAGTCTTCTGCTGTTGCCATATCTCCATCTGTAATTCCCTCCTGCTTAATAAAAGCAGTTTTTACAGTTTTTAAGATAATACCTAAATCTTCTAACAATGACACATTTTCTATGTACTTCAAATCCCAGTCCAATTTATCTTCCCACTTAATTGCATTTCTTCCATTCACCTGCGCCAATCCACTCAACCCTGGTTTTGCAGTGTGACGCATACGTTGTTCCTTTGTCATAAACGTAAGATCTCTGACCAGTTGTGGACGCGGACCACAAACCGAAAGTGTCCCATTTAAAATATTAAAAGCCTCTGGAAGTTCATCAAGACTTGTACTTCTAAGCCACTTGCCAAATGAGGTTAACCGCACCTCATCTGGCAAAAGCTCTCCATTTTCGTCTCTTTCGTCTGTCATAGTACGAAATTTATACATTTTAAAAATAGTTTCTTTGCCATCTTCTCCAATCAGACCTGGACGGTCCTGAGTAAACAATACCGGACTTCCAAGTTTGAATCTGACAAGAATTGCAACACCTATATATAATGGACTAAAACATATAATCGCTGCTGATGCACAAACAATATCTATTGCTCTTTTAACGTATTTCTCATAAAATCCCATTTCACGTGTCGGAATTGCTTCTATGCTTTCAGCTTTATAAGAGGTTTTTTCCGCTTTTTTCTTCATAATCCAAGTCACTACCGCTGTTCCAGCAACAATAGATGATGCTATAATTCCAACTACTTTTTTCTTTGACACTATAATCTCTCCCACAATATATTTCTACTCAAAACAAGCTCTAATCACTTCAATAATTCTATCCTGCTGCTCCGCAGTCATTTTATTATCACTTGGCAGACATAATCCTCTTGCAAAAATATCCATTCCTACATCAGCTGCACCACCAGCAATATACGCATTTGATCTTGCACGTCCATTACCATCTCTGACAACAAATGGATTTAAACGATAAATTGGCTGCATATGCATTGGTTTCCAAATCGGTCTGCCCTCTGCATTAATAGATGCAATTGCCTCCAGAATTTCAGTCGGACACGTTTTTCCGGCTTCTTTGACATAGCAGACATCCTGCTCTCCACGAACCTGTTTGCACATTGCATCTTCATCAACAATCAAGCAGGAAAGCCAGTAGTTTGGTTCTGAATTTTCCAGATCCATTGGGTTCATGGATACTGGCAAATCCTTTAATCCCTCTTTGTATCTTTCGTAGATTGCTTTTTTCTGTGCAATATGTTCATCCAGATACGGGAACTGTCCACGAACCACACCAGCTACTACATTACTCATGCGGTAGTTATAACCCAGTTCTTCATGCTGATACCATGCTGCATTTTCTCTCGCCTGAGTAGACCATTTACGAACCTTATTTGCAGCTTCTTCATCATTTGTCAGGAAACATCCACCTGAGCTTCCTGTAATAATCTTGTTTCCATTGAAAGAAATTGTATTATATTTCCCGAATGTTCCAGTCTGAACACCTTTGTATGTAGCTCCCATAGATTCTGCTGCATCTTCTACCAGAATTGCACCATGTTTTTTAATAATTGCATTCAGTTCATCAATTTTTCCCGGTGTTCCATAAAGGTGTGCTATGACTACTATTTTGGTATCCGGATAAATCTCAAAAGCCTTTTCCAACGCTACCGGATCCATATTCCAAGTATCATATTCTGTATCAATAAATACTGGTTCTCCACCCTCGTATACAATTGGATTTACAGTAGCGTCAAATGTCATATCCGAGCAAAATACTTTTTTCCCTTCTAATGCCCCATGACCTACCTTTGGCATTCCATATGCTTCAATTCCTGCCAACTTCATAGATAAGTGCAAAGAAGCTGTTCCGGCAGATAATGCAACTGCATGTTTGCATCCAATATATTCGCAGGCAAGTCTTTCCACTTCATTGATATTTTTTCCAACTGTTGACATCCAGTTAGTTTCATATGCTTCTTTTACATATTCGATTTCCGGGCCATGCATGGTCGGACTGCTTAACCATACTTTTGATTCAAATTTTTTGAAGTTGTTACTCTCTTTAAACATGATCTATTCCCTCTTGTTCTATATTGTTCTTTGTAATAGTTACATTTCTTTATGCGATTTCTTTATTTACTTCTTCCGGTGTCTTGAATGTTGGAACAACCGATCTTAACGCTTCTTTTGCAATCAGATCATCCCCTGTGTCACAGGCATTTCTAAGCACGTCAATTTTTCTATATATTTCTTCTTTGCTTAATGCTGTATCTCTTTCAATAAAGATCAGGCTGTTGTCTGTTTTATCCAATTCCTCTGTCTTAACTAGTGTCTGCTGATTAAGCAGCTATCTGTAACTTCCAACTCTTATATCTGTTCCGGTCATACCAGAATCGGAACAGATGCAAAAGAGCACAAAGTATTCGCCTCTGAATCCTGAAC